>Ga0074045_10004684_pt1 | contig 12074 bp, 8 predicted proteins | sample BogForMeECP23OM2_FD_94442 | JGI IMG/M metagenome (GOLD analysis project Ga0074045, IMG submission 94442) | Bog forest soil microbial communities from Calvert Island, British Columbia, Canada - Bog Forest MetaG ECP23OM2 | ecosystem: Environmental > Terrestrial > Soil > Wetlands ...
AAGGATGGGATAGCGATGATAGAAAGTGTTAAAAAGCTGCGCCAGTTGGAACGTATGCTTGGCAAGATAAGCCGGTTCGGTGGTCGCAATGCATTGGCTGATAACATAAGAGGTCTTGGCGGCCGCGAGCCAGAGTTCCCAGATATCGTCGCAGGATTCGCCGTTGAGATACTTCGCAAAATCCGCCGTAGGGACGAGGCTTGCCTCGTCTCCGCCGACACCAGCATTGCCCAAGGCCAGAGCAGCGCGCCCAGCCGAGTCACGACAGAAACGATCCGGATCGAGTCCACCTTTGCGGAAAATATTCGAAGCGCGCACGACCGCGTACTGCGCATAAGGGCCCGTGTCGCCCTCGAAACTCAGAGCCTCCTTGAAATCGAATGCGATCACCGAGGGCTTCGTGAACTTCAGCATGAAATAGCGCAGCGCTCCAATGGCGATCTGCGTGGCGACGCTGCCGCGCTCAGCTTCGCTTAACTCGGGATGACGCTCATCAACCTCTTTGCGAGCCGATGTAATGAGAGCATCCAGAAGATCGTCGGCTTTCACGCCAAAACCCTTGCGCCCGGAAACCTCGATCCACGACCTCTGTTTATCTTCGTCGCTCAGTTGGTAGCCAAGTTCGGCGGCGCAACGCGGGGTAAGCGCGACCATTTCATAGGAGAAATGGGTGTAGCGATCCGCCGCTTCGCCGTGGCCGAGTTCGCGCAAAGCTTCAATCACCGTGTTCTGCGCTTCGGATTGCCGCGCATCAATGACGTTGTAGATCTCCGCTACATCGCCGAAGTGGGGATGATCTCGCTCGCCATCAGTGGTTGAGATCCAGCACTCGTGGGCGTTGGGATAGCGAAAGAATTTCCGATACCCGAAATCGCGCCCTAGCAGCCCGAACTTCCACATGTGATAGGCGATGTCTTTGCCGACATAACCGACAGTCCCGTTGGAGCGGACGATAACCTTCTGGTCTTCCTCTGTGATCTTTTCCCCCGTGTCCTCCCTGCCCCCCGTGGTCAAGCCTCTTGCCGCGGACGTTCCCGCCCGCCGCATAACCCAGCAGCCGCTGTTCTTGCCGTCGTTCTCATAAGTAAGTACGCCGGCTTCCTTAAGCTTGGTAAACGCCGCGTCCCAGAAATGAAGATAAAGTATCTCGCTCTCCCGCGGCAGGAAGTCGTACTCAATGTCGAGCCGCTCCATGGTTTCGAGATGGCGCTTAAGGACGGCAATTGAAATCAAGTCCGCAATCGCCGCCGTCTCATTGTTCCCTTCTTCAATCGAACGCAGCGTCGCAGCGCGCGCCTGCAGGTTCGACTTGTCCTCCTCGTACCAGTGCGAGACGCGAGCGTAAAGATCCCAACACACATAATCGAAGCGAGGAGCGGCGGCCAGCGCCTCGATCTGAGCACGGGACTTCTGCTCGATATGCAGAAATCCCACCACCACGTCGGCAACCTGTACGCCGGTATTGTCGATGTAATTCTGGACGTCCACTTCCCTGCCCGCAAAGCGCTGCAGGCGGACGAATGTATCGCCAAGAATGGCGTTGCGCAGGTGTCCGATATGCGCCGCCTTGTTGGGATTGATGCTCGAATGCTCGACCAGCACTTTGCCAGGCGGGACATCCGCGGCCGGGGATTGATCGGACAAAGATCGATCTGCGGCGAGGGCCGCAGCCAACTCGGCGCGGCTTACGCGAACATTGATGTATCCAGCCCCAGCTACCTCGAACTTCTCAAAGCCAGGAATCGCACCAACGCCCGCCACGATCTCCTCGGCAATCTTGCGCGGCGCCTTGCGAAGCTTGCGAGCAAGTTCAAAAGCGATCGGCAGCGCATACTCGCCGAATTCGATTTTCGGTGGCTGCTCGACAACGATGTTCACACTTCCCAAGCCGTAAGCACGACCCAGAAACTCGCGCAGATGTTCGACCAACCGGCGTTCCAGATATCGATACAAGGATGCCCTCTAACTTATTGAAGAAACAGTGATTCTAACAAACTCGCGCCGAGCGGCGAGTTTGACGGAGGTGGCGCGGTTCCCTATGATGAAAGATCGGTCGTTGGTCGCTAGTCGTTGGTCGTTAGCCTGCTCAGTATCAACAGCGCATATGCGCTCCCAGACTGGCGGATCGCACCGCTCGCCAACGACTAACGACCAGCGACCAACGACGATTTCTCTATGCGCATAGCTTACCTAGATTGTTTTTCCGGCATAAGCGGCGACATGTTTCTAGGCGCGCTGGTGGACGCCGGCGTATCTCCCAAACTTCTAGAAGACCTCGTCGAGGCGCTCGATATCGGTGCCCGATTGGAAATTTCAAGGGTGACGCGGGCCGGAATTGCGGCAACCAAAGTGAATGTGTACGCCCATGGAGAAAAAGACCTGCCGCGCGAAGTTTTCTGGGAGCAACGTGACCATCCCCACCACCACGCGGACGAGCACGTTCACGATGAGAGCGTGTGGCGGCGGGGCCCTGCCCCGCCCAGGACCGGGCAAAGCTGCGTCACCGCACAGCATGGTAGGGGGCTGAGCGAAATTCGCCGCATTATTGAGAAAGCCGCCATCAGCACCACCGCGAAAACTACTGCGATCAAAATTTTCGAAGCGCTGGGCGAAGCCGAAGCCGAGATTCACCACACCTCCATCGATCAAGTCCACTTTCACGAAGTCGGCGCCGTTGATGCTATGGTGGATATTGTCTGCGCCGCAGTGGGAGCGGAATCTCTTGCGGTCGAAGAGTGGGTGTGCTCGCCACTGAACGTCGGGGGTGGAACCGTCGAATGCGCCCACGGAACGCTTCCCGTACCGGCGCCGGCCACGCTGAAATTGCTGCGGGACGCGCCCGTGTATTCCTCAGGACCACAAGTCGAACTGGTGACGCCAACCGGCGCGGCTATCGTCAAAACGCTGAGCGCGCGGTTCGCGCCGTTTCCGGCGATGAAGATCGAGAAGGCGGGATACGGCGCGGGAACCCGAGATTTCCCCGAGCATCCGAACCTGCTCCGGCTAACGATTGGAGAAGCCGGGCCGGCCGATAGCGCGAGTACGTCTCCAAATATGTCCAATTCCAATGAGAAGATCACCGTACTCGAAGCAAATCTCGATGATCTGAGCCCGCAAGTGCTGGCCTACGCCATGGAGCGATTGCTGGCCGAGGGTGCGCTCGATGTCTTCAGCGTCCCGGTGCAAATGAAGAAGAGCCGTCCCGGCGCGTTGCTCACCGTGCTGGCGAAATTGGAGGACGCAAATCGCTTAACCAGGATGATTTTTGCCGAAACCACAACTCTGGGCGTACGCCGCCGCGAGGAGCAACGACAGACGCTCTCGCGACGATGGGAAACGGTCGACACAACGTGGGGGCGCGTCCGTATCAAGATTGCCAGCATGAACGGCAGCATTTCGAACTACGCTCCAGAATACGAAGATTGTAGGGCGCTGGCGGAAGCACATCACATACCGCTAAAAGAAGTGATCCAGGAAGCAGTGCAGGCATACGCCAACGGCAACAGAAGTTATGATTCGATTCTCAAAATTCGCGACCGTAAATTAGGAGGATTGATGCGAGTGCTCAATTTGTTGCGCGATCTGGTGCAGCGCGTGCCCGGCCGCCTCGAGAAGCTTTCCCAGGCGGCGGTCGAAAGCAAGCCAACACCGTCGGCCTGGTCTCCGAAAGAGGAACTGGGACATCTACTGGATTCAGCCGCCAACAATCATCAACGGATCGTTCGCGCGCAATTCGAAGACGAACTCGCCATGCCCGGCTACGAGCAGAATCGCTGGGTAGCCGTGCATGCTTACCAGCGCCGCGACTGGGTAGAGTTGATCGAGTTGTGGCAGGCAGTCAACCGGCAATTGCTGGCCGCCGCCGAAGCCGTGCCTGACACCGCGTGGTCACACACCCTCACCGTCGCCAGTTCTGAACCGCTGACCCTCCAGTTCGTATTCGATGACTACGTGACGCACATGGTGCACCACTTAAAGCACATCGGAATCGAAGTGGACGACATCGCATCGAATGCAACCAACGCCGCTTAGCCGCCCGGGGTGCAATTACAATTTGTATCAGGGTATGCCTTTAGGCATACCGGAAGTACCGTGTCGTAAATGCGCCTTTAGGCGCTGCTTTGGGGCGCTGGCGCGGTTTCAGCTGCGCCTTAGGTTGCAAAATGAAGGGCGGCTTTAGCTTCTGAGGTAAGATTTCGACACCAAGGACAGAATGACCAAGAAGTTCTACATCACGACTCCAATCTATTACGTCAACGCGCATCCGCACATCGGACACGCCTACACCACCATTGCTTGCGACACGATTGCGCGCCGCCATCGCATGCTGGGCGACGACACCTGGTTCCTGACTGGCACCGACGAGCACGGTCAAAAGATCGAGCGTTCCGCTCAGGCCGCGGGCAAAACTCCGCAGCAGTTGACCGACGAAGTCTCCGCCGAATTCCGTGGGCTCTGGGATCGCATGGGTTTGACGTACGACGATTTCATCCGCACCACCTCCGAGCGGCACATACACGGCATGCAGGCGTTGTGGCGCAAGATTCGCGACAACGGATACATCTACAAAGGAACCTACATCGGTCAATACTGCGTTTACGACGAACTTTACGTCGATGCCGAGCCGGGCGCACCCTGTCCCGATTGCGGACGCCCAACGGAAACCGTCCACGAAGAGAATTACTACTTCAAGCTTTCGGCATTCCAGGACCAGTTGATCCGCCTCTACACCGAGCAGCCGGATTTCATTCGCCCTGAGACGCGGCGCAACGAAGTCCTCGCGTTCGTGCGCACCGGCCTGCGCGACCTTTCCATCAGCCGCTCGACGTTTTCGTGGGGCACCCCGGTACCGGACGATCCCAAGCACGTGGTTTACGTCTGGTTTGACGCACTGGCCAATTACATAACCGCGCTCGGCTATGGCTCAAGCGATCCGGGAAAATTCAACAAGTACTGGCCCGCCGACGTGCACATGATTGGCAAAGAAATTGTGCGCTTCCATTGTGTCTACTGGCCGGCGTTTCTGCTCGCTGCCGGATTGCCGCTGCCGAAAAGCATCACCGCCCACGGCTGGCTGCTGTTCGAAGAAAGCAAAATGTCGAAGTCGCGTGGAAATATCGTGCGCGCCGAAACCATAGTCGATGTACTGGGCACCGACGCCCTCCGTTACTTCTTGTTGCGAGAAGTTGTCTTCGGGCAAGATGGGTCGTTCAGTTTCGATGCCCTGGTGCAGCGCTACAACTCTGATCTTGCCAATGGCCTCGGCAACCTCGCCAGCCGTACCCTGACCATGATCGCGCGCTATTTCAGGGGAGAAGTACCGTATCCGTCAAACGCAGCGCACACCGCGGCCGATGCCGCTATTGCGGATGCGGCCGGAAAAACGATCGGTGACTTCGCCATACTATTTGACCAGTATCAATTCTCGCGAGCGCTTGAGACAGCTTGGGGACTCGTCAGCGCAGTGGACAAATACATCGTTGAAAACGAACCCTGGTCTCTGGGTGAGAAGCAGGACAAGGACGAAGAAGGCCGTTCGCGTCTGGCAACCGTGCTTTACACCAGCGCCGAAGCTTTGCGGATTGTGACCGCTCTCGCCCATCCGGTGATGCCCGACGCCACCGCGAAAATCTGGGCTCAGATGGGCCTCGGAGATATCAAGAAATTCGATCTGGCCCAACTGCAGTGGGGGCAATTGCAACTCGGCACCAAGTTAGGTCAGGTGCAGGCAGTGTTTCCGAGAGCCGACAAATCGGCAGTAGAGAGGATGCAGAAAATGGAAGAACAAAGTGGAGCGACGGGCGCCCCGCCCGTCCCGCCGAGCGAAGCTCGGCAGCCCGCCACAACGTCTGCCACTCAGACCGCGCCAGCCAAGCCAATCGCCACCATCCCCGATGGCAAGATCAGCATCGACGACTTCGCCAAAGTGGAATTGCGCGTGGCCCAGGTTAAGACCGCCGAGCGCGTGAAGGGCGCCGACAAATTGCTGCGCCTGGAAGTCGATTTAGGAACCGAAGTGCGCCAACTGGTAGCGGGAATCGCTGAAGCCTATGAGCCGGAAGCCTTGATCGGCCGCAAGGTAGTAATCGTAGCGAACCTCGCGCCCCGCAAACTGCGCGGCCTGGAATCAAACGGCATGATAGTTGCCGCATCGCCGGAAGGCGGCAAGCCGGTGCTGGCGAGTTTTCTGGAGGATGTGCCACTGGGAACGCGGTTGAAGTAGCGCTGCCCAGCTTCACCCGGCCCTTGACTTCCCGGCTTTGCTCGGGGCAGTTTCGCGAGGAACCCCGTCCGCACGCCATCCCGCGAACGACTCACGACCAGCGACTAACGACCAACGACCGTGTTCATCGACTCTCACGCCCATCTCGAAGGCAACCGCTACGACACCGATCGTGACGAGGTCCTGACACGCGCGAAGCAGAGCGGCATCGAAGCCTATCTCGCCATCGGCAACGGCGACGGTCCTGACACCGCCAACTGCGGGATTCAACTAGCGGAGAAGTACGATGGCAAACAGGAATATCCGCGAATCTGGGCAAGCGTGGGAATTCATCCTCATGAAGCCAGCCTCGCGAACCAAGTCGCTGACGCCCAAATGCTGCAATGGGCAAGCCATCCCAAGGTAATCGCCTGGGGAGAAATCGGCCTCGACTATTTTTACGACCACTCGCCCCGAGAAGTTCAGAAGACGGTTTTCCGGCAGCAAATGGAATTGGCGCAGGTGGCGAAGTTGCCCATCATCATTCACTGCCGTCCCTCCGACAACAGCGAGAACGCGTGGGACGACTGCCTGGCAATGATTGCCGACCACTGGAGCGCCGCGCACGTGATGTCCAGCGGACTCGGCGGCATTCTGCACTGCTTCACCGGCAGTGTCGAGCATGCGCGACGCGCGCTTGATATGGGCTTCATGATTTCCTTTGCCGGCAATATCACCTTTCCCAAGGCGCAGCCCATCCGCGACGCGGCGCAAATGGTTCCCCTAGATCGCATGCTGATCGAAACCGACTCGCCCTACCTGGCGCCGATTCCGCATCGAGGACAGCGTAACGAACCGGCGTTCGTGAAGGAAGTAGCCCGCCAGATCGCCGAACTGCGCGGGGTGTCCGCGGAAGAAATCGGTTCACGCACGGCGCAGAATTTCTACAATTTCTTCGGGCTCGCGCCGGATAACGCCGACCGCGATCTTTAACTTTCATTTTCCACGATTTTGTCATCCTGCGCGAAGTGAAGGACCTGCTGTCTAGTGCAGTGCCAGGCCGCTCGGACCACAGCAGCAGCAGTCTAGCCTTCGCAGATAATGCCTCTTCTGTTACTCTCAGAGGTACACATTTGGGTGAGCGATTCGTCAAAAGACGCGTTAGATCTCAGCCGTCGGGCAAACCAGAGAACTGCCCGTCCTGAGGCCTGACACCTAGGACCTGAGACCTGGATTTATCCCATGCCCGATAACAGCTTCGATATCGTCAGCAAAATCGACCTCGCGGAAGTTTCGAACGCCATCCAGCAGGCGATGAAAGAAGTCAGCACGCGCTTCGATCTGAAGGACACGAAGTCCCAGATCGCGATGGAGGGCACGGACGCCATCATGCTTCACTCCTCCGATGAATTCAAAATGAAGGCGGTGAACGACGTTTTTCAGCAGAAGCTGGTCAAACGCGGCGTTCCGCTGAAAGGATTAACCTACGGTGCGCTGGAGCCCGCCGCCGGCAGCACGGTAAAACAGAAGATCACCCTGCAGCAAGGTATCCCCATCGAAAAGGCAAGAGAGATCGTCAAGTTGGTCAAGAATTCGAAGAAGAAAGCGCAAGCCTCGATCCAGGGCGACGTAGTGCGGATCAGTAGCAAGGATCGCGATACGCTGCAGGAAATAATCGCGATGGTCAAGCAGCAGGACTTTGGCATCGATCTGCAGTTCACGAATTACCGGAGCAATTAAGAATGCTTTAACGGCAGAGAACGCGGATAAATACTTGAAGGGTCAATACATTAGAAACGAATTTTCCCTGCGTGCTCTGCGATCTCTGCGGTTAACGGGTTGACACGGATCGGATCACATTTGAGCGCAACGACGTCAATCAACGGGAAAGAAATCTTCGATCTTCTGCGCGACGACATCGTCGCGATCGAAGAAGAATTCGGACGCGACACGGTCTCGAACGTCGCAGCGATTACAGAGATCGGCGAATACCTCCGCGCCGGCGGCGGAAAGCGAATCCGTCCGGCGCTGTTGCTGCTCTCTGCCAAACTGCTCGGCTACAAAGGCGACGGCGCGGTAAAGCTCGCAACCGTTGTCGAAATCATCCACACCGCCACGCTCGTCCACGACGACATCATTGACGAAGCGCAGACCCGACGCGGCCGTCCCGCCGCCAACACGCAGTGGGGCAACTCGATGTGCGTGCTGGCCGGCGACTGGCTCTACATGCAGGCCTTCAAGATCGCGGTGCAGGAGCGCAATTTCCGCATCCTCGATGTGCTCATCGAACTGACCCAGCAGATGGTCGAAGGCGAACTGCTCCAGATGGAAAAGCTCGGCAAGCTGATCTCGCTGCAGGAGCATCTCGATCTCATCTATCGCAAGACGGCGTGCCTGTTCTCCGTATGCATGCGAGTAGGTGGCATCCTCGGCGGAGTGACCCCGGCGCAGGAGGCGCGCCTTGGCCAATACGGAAGCGATCTCGGCATGGCCTTCCAAATAGTGGACGATGTCCTCGACCTAACCGCTTCGGAGAGTGTGCTGGGCAAGCCCGTGGCCAGCGACCTGCGTGAAGGCAAGGCGACCATGGCCGTTATTCATGCCCTGGAACGCTGCACCGCCGCGGAGCGCCATCAAATCGAAACCATTCTGCACGAACGCGCGTTCAACGGCGTCACGCACGCCGACATCCTGGCCATCGTGAACCGCTATGGTTCGCTCGAATACGCCTCCAAAGAGGCCGCCCGCTACGCCGAATCGGCGCGTGAAGCCATCTGCATTTTTCCCGACTCGGAATTCAAACGGGCCCTATTGTGGGCACCGGAGTTCGTGGTAGCCAGAGAGAAATAGCGCCTTGGAAATTCTAGTTAAGTTTGTTTTGCGATAGCTTTGAAAGTGCATGGCTTCAGCCATGCCGTCAGAACCATACGATCTTGCTAGCTCTTCACCGCAATCCCCAGCATCTCAAAACGCCCCTTCTTCAAAAGCGTGCCCGATCCCAGAAACGCGCGCGCGGGAAACTCCCGCGAGAACAACTTCACGTAAGCGGCGTTGAAGCGCTGCCATAAAGAAACATCCGGCGAATAGACCTGTACCCATACCAGGTCGTCCATGGCCATGCCGGCTTCGCGGAGAACAGCCTGGAAGCCGTCAAACAACAGCTCAAGTTCGGCATCGATACTCTCAGGCGCCTCGCCCGTTGCCGGGTCGAGGCCGATCCTTCCGGAGACGTGCAGAGTGTCGCCCACCAGCACAGCGTCGCTGAAAGGAAGGGATGCCGGACGATTCGGAAGATTGATATAGCGGCGGCTCTGGGCTGACAATGTCTCCCCCTTGAACTTGTAGCACCTGAATTCGTACCACTCTAACAGGAGTCCCTGCACCGAGGTTGACCCAGGTAGCATCGAACTGTCATGGTTATACTCAATAAAACCGTACACGCAATGACCATCGACCAATGACTGTCGACCAATGACCGACCTGCTCTCAATGATCTCGCATCACGGCTACCTGTTTTTGGCGCTGGTGTGCCTCGCCGAGGCCATCGGCCTTCCCTTGCCCGCCGCGCTCGCCATCCTGACCGCTGGCGCGGTCGCCGCCTACGGAGATCTGCATCTCTATCTCGTCTTAGGCGTCGGCATCGCGACCATGATCTGTGGCGATGTCACTCTCTATTATATGGGCAGAATCAGCGGGTGGGCATTGCTCGGCTTACTTTGCCGCCTTTCGGCGAATCCGGAGACTTGCATTCTGCGCTCGGCCGAATATTTTTACCGTCGCGGCAAACAGACGCTGCTTTTCGCCAAGTTCATCCCCGGCATCAACACCATGTCACCACCGCTCGCCGGAAGCATGAAAATGCGGCTGGGAGATTTTCTGCAATTCGACGCCCTCGGTGCGGCTATATACGTAGGCGCGTACGCCCTCGCCGGGTATCTCTTCAGTGACGCGCTGCGAGCCATCACCCGCGGACTGCGCTCCGCTGGCTTCGCCGCTGAGGTCATCTTCGCCATCGGACTCGCCGTTTACGTCATCTATCGCATCTGGATTTACCGCAAGTACCGTCTGCTCGATGTAATTCCTCGCATCCCGGCCGGGGAGCTCGCAAAACGACTGGCGTCCGACGCGGCTCAGAACATGCTGATCGCCGATGTCCGCAGTCACGGCTACTACGATGCCGATTCCGAACGCATCGCCGGATCGATCCGCATTGAACCCAACAACCTGATTGAAGAAGTCAAGAACCTGCCCAAGGATCGAGAAATTTATCTCTACTGTACTTGAGCGCGCGAAGCCACCAGCGCCCGGGTGGCGCGTCAATTACAGGATATTGGATTCAAAGTCTTCGTGATCGCCGGTGGCCTGCGCGCCTGGCGCAAGGCTGGAAACGCGGTGGAGCGGGTTCCCCACGACGACCTGGTCAAGCTGCCAACCTTCAACTAGCGCTTATTCTTACGCCCCGAAGAAATACAGAGGCCTCTGTTTCGATTCCCTGTGTACCTCTGTGCCCCCTGTGGTTATCGCCTTTTTTGATCTTTCTCTCATTCATCTGGCATCTGCAGGCGCTCTTGAGTATCCTCTTGACGATGGCCACCGTATCTTTGAGCGAATTGTTGGGTTCGACCGTCTATGACGCCTCGGGCGTCCCCAGCGGTCGTGTGCGTGAGGTGGCCCTCGCCCCGCAGGAAGACCGCTCTCGCGTTACCTTGCTGATCGTCAAAACATCTGCCGGAAACCGCGTCTTGCCCCTGACCGCTGTTTCCACAATCAATGGCGACGTTCGCGCCACCACTACGGCTGCGGAATGGGCCTCCGCCGATGGCTCAGAGGGTCTGTTGTTGCTCAGCCGCGACCTTCTCGACCAGCAGGTGATTGACGTGCACGGCCGCAAAGTTGTGCGCGTGAACGACGTGGATTTTTATCACGAGATCACGCAGAATCACCCCGTTTTAAAAGTCGGTGGCGTCGATGTGGGCGCGCGGGGGGCCATTCGCCGCCTCCTCAAAGGCATGGTCCCAGCCGCCGCCCTTCGGGTGTTGCTGCTGCGGATCCCTCCTCGCGAGATTCCCTGGGACTTCGTGGATCTCATTGAGACCGATCCGGCCCGGCGCGTCCGGCTGAAAATTTCCCATGAGCGGCTGGGCAAACTCCATCCCGCCGACATTGCCGACATCGTGGAAGATCTGGCGCCCGATGAGCGCGAAGCGGTCTTCGAAACGCTGGACGAAAATGTCGCCGCCGGAGCCTTGGAAGAACTCGAACCCAAGGTGCAGAAGTCGGTCCTGGAATCGCTCGATTCCGACCGCGCCGCCGACATCGTCGAGGAGATGGAGCCCGATGCCGCTGCCGACCTCCTGGGCGACCTGTCCGACGAGCGGACTGAGGAAATCCTGGTGCAGATGCAGCCAGAAGAGCGCCAGGAAGTCGCCGAGCTGCTCGAGTTCAAAGAGAATACCGCCGCCGGCCGCATGACCACTGAGTATATTGCCCTGCCGGTCACGGCTACAGCCAACGACGCCATCGCGGCCATGCGTACCTTCGAAGGCCGCATGGAAAACATGAGCGCCATTTACCTGACCGATTCTCATGGGACCCTGGCGGGCTCGGTGCCGCTGGTGAAGATCGTTCTGGCACCTGCTTCGACTCCGCTCCTGGCTTTGGCTCAGGAGCCCCTCATTTCCTGCCACGAAAACGCAAAAGAGAAAGAATTCGCGGAACTCTTCGACAAATACAACCTGCTGACCCTGCCGGTGATCGACAAACACAATCAACTGACCGGCGTGATCACCCCCGATGACGTAATCGCGATGCTGCGCTCCAAGCTGTAGCCGTCACAACTTTCCTGTAGAGACGGGGCTTGCCCCGTCTAGGG
>Ga0074045_10004685_pt1 | contig 12071 bp, 13 predicted proteins | sample BogForMeECP23OM2_FD_94442 | JGI IMG/M metagenome (GOLD analysis project Ga0074045, IMG submission 94442) | Bog forest soil microbial communities from Calvert Island, British Columbia, Canada - Bog Forest MetaG ECP23OM2 | ecosystem: Environmental > Terrestrial > Soil > Wetlands ...
AAGGCGAGTTCGAGGCAATTCTGGCCGCGCTGGACGAGGGACTGGGGCGGTTCCCGAGCGGCGTGTATGCCATCTGGTACCCGATGACCGAGCGGGCGCAGACGGAGAGATTCTGCCGCGCATTGAGAGCCCGGGTGCGACAAGCGGTGCTGGGGGCCGAACTAGCTGTGACCGCCGATCCCCAGGTGCGGATGAAGGGGTGCGGCCTCCTGGTGATCAACCCGCCCTGGGGCTTCGCAGACGAGGTGCAAGCGTTGCTTCCAGCGTTGACCGAGCGGCTGGGCGCAGCCTCGCGCTGGGAATGGGTCGTGCCGGCGCCCTAGTAGCTGGTCTCGTGCTTTTCCCGGCTCGTGGGCCGAAGCGGCCGCATGGCGGTGAAGGGCACGGTGTTGAATAGGCGCGGATAGGCTGGCAGCGCGGGCGGGCGAAACACCGGCCGGCCCCACTGGACGTCGCGAACGGGCACGACATGGGAGACGAACCCGCCAGTTGCGGCAGGACGCCCAGGTGCAATTGTTCGCGGGAGCCAGTTCATGGGAATATCGGTCAGGTTCTTAATCGGTCCGAACGGCCAGATTTTAAGCCCGGGTGAGCCAAGATCGTGCCGACACAAGATAAGAAACGCGGCGGCGCGCCTTGTTCCCGAATTTTGTCGCACGAAATCGGCGAACGCAAACCGCGCGGCGGAATCGCCCGGACTGGCATGCACTTCGTCTCTCTTGTTACTGGGCGAGAGCCACCGTCGTTGCGGTCTTCGGGATCGTGACCGTCAGCGTGCTTCCGTGCAATTCCGCCTGTAACGACTGGTAGGCGAGGTGGAGGCCGAGCCGCAGGCGGAGTTGGTAATCGTGCTCCTGTCCGGCCTCGGCCAGTGGAGAAGATTCCTGCGGAAGGCGCGTGGATTGATGGCGCGCCGCAGTGATCGTCAAATCAGGGGCATCTACCTCCAGATCGATTCCAGTCGGATCGGCGCCCGGGATATGCACGACCAACTTCAGCGCATCTGGTTGCTCATGAAAATGATATCGAGGCCGGCAAAATATCGGTTGTTCCTCCTCGGCATCGCGGCGGGGCGCCGCGGATGCAGCGGGTGCTCTGATGAGCAGTCTACGACGGACTGCGCGAGCCTCCATGAGTGCAGGCATTGGGGTGGGGGATTAGGGACTCCTATCGGCCATCAAAAGAAGAAATGTAGTGGAAAATTCATAATAAATCGGAGTGACGTTATTGCGGTTGGCACGGAACTGGACCGCCCAGGGACGCCGTCGCCGGAAAAGGTGCTGCGCCGCGGGCCTCCTCCTCCGGGCAGCCGGATTCATGCCGTCCGGCGCAAAACCCTGGCTGAGGATGGGGCTACGTCGTTGGTCAGGCGGCCACACCGGCCGCGGCCACCGCCGACTTCTTCGGGATGGTGATGGTAAGCACACCTTCCTGGAGTTCAGCGTGGAGCGCATTGTAATCGAGGCTGAAGCCCAGCCGCAAATGGAGTCGGTAATCGCGCTGCACCGCCTCGAGATGCAGCGCCCGCCAGTTGGCGCGCACCAGATGGGCTCTCGGCGCCGTGACGATCAGGTCAGGTCCCCGTATTTCAAGGTCGACGCCGGACGCATCCACGCCGGGGACATAGAGGACGAGTTTCAGCGCATCCATCTGCTCCCGGCAGTCGTAATGCGGTTGGCGGAATGCGCCGTGGCGCGCGAAGGCCGGGGAGGGCTGATTGAGTTTGTGGGAACGGATCATTTGATGCATGGGGATGGCTCCTTTCGTCGGTTTTCACCGCCGGATCTCCTGGGAAAAACGAACGACCGGGAAACGGTGTCGTTCAGGCCAGGCAGCCGGCGTCGGTGAATTTGCTCCAGCGAGCGACGACCGGATGCATCTGGCCGCAACGATCCTGCTGGACCGCCTTCGTGGACGAAGCGCGGGCCTGGCGGCTGATGGACTGTGGCATCCGGGTCATTGGAATGAAGCGTGGTCAAGATGCACAAAGCAGGTCGTGCGCCAAGTTTTTTCTGCCGTGCCCAGGCTTTGACCCCGCCGCTGTACGGCAACGCCGGGCTGGAACCGGGGGGGATTGTGGTTATTTATTCGACCAATCCCATGATGCCACCACTTGTTGACTCCACCGCCACCATCGCCGAACTAAAAACCCGGGTGCTCGCCTTTGCCCGCGAGCGCGAGTGGGAGCAGTTTCACTCTCCGAAAAACCTCAGCATGGCGCTGGCTGCGGAGACCGGGGAGCTGATGGAGCATTTCCTCTGGGCGGATGGCGCCGCCTCGCGGGAGCGCTGCCGGGAGCCCGATCGGCGGAGGAAAATCGAGGAGGAAATCGCCGACGTCGTGATTTACTCCCTTGAATTTGCGAATATCACGGGCATCGACCTGGCTGCGGACATTGAAGCCAAGCTGGCCGCGAATGCGCAAAAATACCCAGTGGAAAAAGCCCGGGGCCGGTCAGAAAAGTACACGGAGCTCTGAGGGGAGCCGAGTGGCCTTGACGGCTGGCTGGATTTTCCGCTCTGCCGGCTGCTACCTGGCTCGGCCGCACATGCAGGCGCCGCCGCAGCCACACCCCCCGCCGCTCGTGACCTGAGGGAGGGCCGGGCTTTTTCCGCCCAACCCCATGAAACCAAAGCCGCCGGAAATCACGCGGCGAACGGGTTCCCCGGTATGCGGATGCCGCCGGAGCGGACTGTCCTTCATGCTCTGGACGATTTCAAACCGGACCGGCAGCTCATCCGGCTGCTGTGGGATCGTTTCGTAGACGTAGGTAGCCATTCGTGAAAAAGTACCAGGAGCCAAGTGCCAGGGAGCAGGGAGCGAGGAGCAGGGAACAAGTTACAAGCAGCAAGTGAAAAGGAAACTCAATGGCAAGCCGATCAATCGGTTTGGGTGCCTGTTACCTACTCCTTGTTACTTGTTTCCTGTTACTTCTCTAAAACGTATCCCCCTTCCATCCCCACATGCCGTGGAGCACGTCAATGAATTTCACGTAGACGCGCTCCGGCCTGATGCCGAGATGCTCGTTGATCAATCCGCACAGGGTTTTGCTGAGCCGCTTCGTTTTCTCGGCGGGCAGTCCGATGCTCTTTAGCTCCAGAAAAGCCACTGGGTCATCGGTGCCGGCGAATAACATCGGAGTGTCAGCTTGCAACGCGATCATCACAAACTCCTCGGGTTTGCCGAGTTCCCGGGCGACGAGCTCCGAGGCATGTTTCAGCACAGCGCGCTTGGCCTGCTTTGCGAGAGGTAGATTGGTTTGGATCTTGAGATACGGCATGGTGGTCCTCCGTTGGGTGGTTCATCTGACTCGCAGTGCTGCCCCTGACAGGCGCAAGCATGACTGGTTCGCCGCCGGCTGTCGAATCGAAAGCCCGCCGGCCGCTGTGCGCTTGCGGCGCGGTGCCCGGCTGGTTGAATCAGCGCCTTCACTGCCATGGCAATCACCAAGAGCAAGGTTGTCCGGAATCTCTACGTCCTGCCGTGCTGTTTGCTGCTGTTGAACCTCGTGAACAGCATCGTGAGCTACAAAGCCGGGGTCATTGCCGATCCATTCTTGCGGACGGCGGTGGTGATCTTGCTGGTGCTCTTTGGCAGTTCGCTGACCGCGTTCGTGGTTGCGCCGGCCCTGACCGCCGCCGTCCATCTGCTGCACCAGTCGAGCCGCCGGGGCGCCGGTGAGCTGGGCGAGATCCTGTTCTTTCTGGTCTTGGGAGGAGTTGTCTTCTGGCTGTACTACCGGCTGAGCTTCCACGGGGCGGTGTCCATTGTGCCACCCGCCTGGAGGAACTAGCCTGCTCACGCCTTTGGCCGGAAGGCCGGCATGAGCGCCTCGTTCGTTTCGAGGCGCGGCCCGCCGATGAGATCGATGCAGTAGGGAATGGCGGGAAACACGGCTTCAAGATTCTCGCGGATTGCCTTGGGCCGGCCGGGCAGGTTCAGGATGAGCGTCCCTCCCCGGATGCCGGCGGTCTGGCGCGAGAGGATGGCCGTGGGCACGTGGCGGAGTGAAGCCGCGCGCATTTGCTCACCAAACCCGGGCAACAGCTTCTGACAGACCGCGACGGTGGCTTCGGGCGTCACGTCGCGCGGCGCCGGTCCGGTGCCCCCGGTTGTGATCACGAGGCTGCAGCCCGCCTGATCGGCCATCCGACGCAGTTCCGCTTCGATCACCGACTGCTCGTCGGGGACGACTCTGTAATCCACGTCGAACGGCGAGGTAAGCCACTCGCGCAACAGCCCGACGACGACCTGGCCGGGAATATCCTCATACACACCGGTGCTGGCGCGGTCGGAAACATTGATGACGCCGAGCTTGATCATGGCAGATAGATTAACCGCGAAGGCCGCAAAGCGCACGAAGAGATTTCTTCCGCACGCGGCCCGGGGCTTCGCGCCCTTTCGCGATTTTCGTGGTGAAATCAGCGCCAGGCGGCTCGGATCTCCTCGGGGCGCATGCCTTGCGCGCGCAGCGCGCGCAGGCTCAGGGGGTCGTGACGCTTGGCGAGCCGGACGCCGTGATCATCGGTCACCAGCGGGCAATGATAGAATGCCGGCGGCGTCAGCCCGAGCGCCTGATAGAGCAGGAGTTGGCGGAAGGTGGACAGCAGGAGATCGGCACCGCGCACCACCTCCGTGATGCGCATTGCGGCATCGTCGACCACGCAGGCCAGCTGGTAGGCCGGCAGGTCGTCTTTGCGCCACACGATGAAATCCCCAAAATGCACGCCGGCGGTCGCGGTCTGGAGACCGTAGCGACCATCCGTAAAGGCGAACACCGTCCCGTCGGGCGCGCGAAAACGCCAGTTCGTGCCTCGCCGTGATTCCAGGGAGGGCCGGGGCGCCAATCCAGCGCGCAGGGGAGGGCGGCAGGTGCCGGGATAGAGGGGCTCGTCGGGCGCCCAGGCTTCGCCGGGCGGCGCTTCATGCGGCGCGCCGGCGGCCTCGTGCACATCGCGACGCGAACACCGGCAGGGATACACGGCCCCGCAGGCGCGAAGTTGCTCGATCGCTGCGACGTAATGGGCCTGCCGCTCGCTCTGGTTGTAGGGCCCGTAGGGTCCGCCGACGTCAGGTCCTTCCTGCCAGTTCAGACCGAACCAGCGCAGATCTTCCATCATCGCTGCCGTGAAATCCGCCCGGATGCGCGCGGCATCAAGATCCTCGTTGCGCAACACCAACGCTCCGCCGGCCGCCTGGGCGCGCTGCTGCGCCGTCCAGAAGGTGCGGGCGTGGCCAAGATGAGGATAACCGGTAGGGGAGGGCGCAAGCCGCCCTCGATAAGGGGAAAACATGGCTGCGGACAATTACATAAGCCCGGCCCGAGGAATTCACAGCCTGAATTGGCGTCCGGTCTCGGCCTACCCACCGGGTCTTTTGTCATGGCGCAGGCGCCGGACGGAGACACCGCTCGATGCCGCACCGATGGTCCGATCGGACCACGGACGTGGCAGCCGGGCTGGAGCGCCAAGGTGGAATTGCGTGGGCGGCCGGCCATGGTCTTTTGCCATGGCGGGCCAAACCGTTGCCATTTTTTTGGTACGATCGTACCAAAAATATGGCACGTCACACGTGGGCTCCACCAAGTTCCCACGGCAAAACCAAGGGCCATGCCTGCTCGCCTGTTTCCGATGGTTTCTGCTTTATTCCCGGCCCGACCCTGTCATCGGTGGAGGGAAATTATGGCCAGGCTGATCGGGGTTTATTGTTCTTCCAGCGACGAGATCGATGCAAAGTACTGCCAGGAGGCGGAGCGTTTCGGCCGTCAGTTGGTCGAGCACGGCTGGGACCTGGTCTACGGCGGCGGGAATCGCGGCGTGATGGGCGTCGTGGGCCGCACCGTGAAGGCGGCGGGGGGACGGGTGGTGGGAATCATCCCCGAGTTCATGAAAACGCGCGAGCTGGCCCTGGAATCTGCGAGCGAACTCATCACGGTCGCAACGATGCGGGAACGCAAACAGCGGATGGAGGATCGGGCGGATGGGTTTGTCACCCTGCCCGGGGGAATCGGGACCCTGGAGGAGTTCACCGAGGTGTTGACCCTCCGCTACCTCAATCTTCTGCACAAGCCCGTGATCCTGGTGAACCAGGACGGCTTTTACGACGATCTGCTGCGCTTCTTCGAGCGTATGACGCGCGAGCATTTCAAGTCAGCCGGGCTGCATGATCTGTTCACCACGGTGAATTCCGTCGACGAAGTGTGGCGGCACCTGGAGCAGCCGAGGCCGTTCACGGCTGACGAACTCTGGCGCGCGGGCGAGTCCGCCGGCTGACCCCGCCCGGAATTGCCGCGCGGCTCCTCGAACTAGAGCTGCTTGACCGCGTAAGCCATGGCCTCGGCGATCCGGTTCAGGTCGTCGTCGCTATGCAAGGCGGAGACGGCAGTGCGGACGAGGTCCTTGCCCGGTGGAACGGCGGGCGCGATCGACATGACGGTGAACACACCTTTCTCGAGCAGCGCCTGCCAGAACCGGTAGACGAGTTCCTTTGAACCCAGCACGATGGGAATGGCCGGCGTCTCGCTTTCCCACGTGTCGAGGCCGAGCCCCTTGAGCACGGCGCGATAGCGGCGCACATTCCGCCACAGCCGCTCCAGGTGTTGCGGCTCCTGCTGGATGACGTCGAGTGCCGCCGACGCGCACCCCGCCTGGCTCGGACTGATGGCGGCGCTGAAGATGGTCTGCTTCGAGTTGAAGCGAAGAAAGTCGATGACCTTGCGGGAGGCCGCCACGAATCCCCCGGTGCTGCCGAGCGACTTGGACAGGCTGCCACACAGCACGTCGACCTGATCATTGACGTGGAGATGATCGACGGTGCCGCGCCCCTGGCGCCCAAGCACGCCGAAGCCGTGCGCATCGTCCACGACGAGAAATGCGCCAAACTCGTCAGCGATGGCGGCGATCTCCGCCAGGGGCACGACGTGTCCTTCCATGGAGTAGACGCCTTCCACCACGATCAGCTTGGGCGCGCCATGGGGGACGGTCTTGATGAGGGAGCGCAGGTCCTCGGGATTATTGTGGGAGAAGCGCTCGACGGTTGCCATCGACAGCCGGATGCCATCCCAGATGCAGGAATGGATGTTCTTGTCGGCGAAAACCACGTCGCCCTTCTGGGCAAACGCGGCGACGCCTGACATGCAGGAAATGTAGCCGGCCGCACTCACCAAGGAGGCTTCGCGATTAATGAACGCCGCGAGCTTCTCCTCCAGCGCGACGTGGTAGGTCCGCGACCCGTTCGAAATGCGCGCCCCGGTGGTGCTGGTCCCCCACTGCAGCATGGCGGCACGCCCCGCCTCAATCACCCTGGGATGAAAGGACAGGCCAAGGTAGTCATTGCTGGCCAGCATGATCATATCCTGGCCGTCAAGTCGAACATGCGCTCCCTGCTGGGCCTCCATCGCGTGATAGAAGGGCTTGTATTTGAGAAGCATCTTGGTCGCGTAGTCGTCGTGACAACGCTCCAGAATCGCCTTTTTCTTCCAATTCAAGAGGGTGAGTGCCATGGGTCAGGGATCAACGGTGAGTCACGGACCATGGCTTAGCAAATCGAAAGCCGGAACGAGCGTGTTGGATCTCCCCCGAGGGGACACCGCCCAAGTCCGGCCGCTGTGAGTCAGGGATCCCGTCGCGTCAGCGTCCGAATCCATTCGGCGAGTTCTCCGGCGTAAGTGGACCAGGTTTTGCAGGTCCGGCCTTGCGCCGCCGCCGTCAGATAATCGAGGCGCTCCGGGTCGGAGAGCAGGAGCGCGATGGCCTCCGCGAGCGGCCTCGCCTCCAGGCTGGCGAGTGCCAGGCAGCCGCCGCCGCGGGCTGATTCGCCCAACGCGCCCTGCGCGGAACTGATGCACGGCTTGCCGTAGCTCAGGCTTTCCAGCACCGGCAGACCGAAGCCCTCCATCAGCGAGGGATAGACGGTGAAGGCGCAGGCCCGATAAGCGCGCTCGAGGGCCGTTTCCGATGCCGGGCCGTCGTAGCGCAGGGGGCGGCCGGCGGCCTGGAGGGCACGGAGCCGGTCGAGCGCGGGGCGGCCGGTCTCACGGTGCACAAGGCCGATCAGCTGGAGCTCAAAACGAAGTCCGCGCCGCCAGAGCATCTCGCAGGCTTCGAGCAGCGCCAGGTGGTTCTTGCGTCCCTCGATGGAACCGACGCAAAGCACCACGGGCGCGGCATTGGCCGCGGTCGTGTGGCCGAATGGCGCCGGAGCGGGCTGGTCAATGCCGAGGGGCAGACCGATGACGGGCGGTGGGTCGGCGACACCGAGCCAGCGCCAGTATTCGACCAGGACGGCCTGCGAATCAGCGGAATTCGCGGCGATGCCGTCGAAGAGCAGCAATTCCTGCAAGTACCCGGGATAACGGGCCACGGTCTTCGGTGGAGACAACTCCGGAAGGCGAAGGGCGATGGCATCATGAAACAGCGCCACGCGCGGACCCGAGATCCCGGCGAGGAGCCCGGGCAGTGCGCGTCCGACCAGGGGGGAGAAAACCTCAGGCTCGATCAGCCAATCCCCCGGCGGCATCCGGGGAAGCCGGCTCTGGCCGCGGCGGCCGAGCCATCGCCGGATGCGGCCGCTGATTCTGGCCGGCAGCGGCCAGCGGCTGCCGCGGGTTCCCGCCGCCCTGGCCTGAGGGGGCGCGAGATTGCCCTGCTCCCAGCGGCGCAGCCGGCGCCACGTGGATTCATACGGATCGTAACAGACCGGCAGGACTTCATCCGGCCGCTCGCGCAGCGCCCGGTGCAGCGCCCGGCATACGCGCTGGATGCCCGTGTGCGCCCGCGTGTGGCTGGTGTGCGTGAGATCGATCAGGATCTGGGTCACGGCACAAGAGACGGTTTCTCCGACACCACCATTGACGGGTCGAAGATCATAAAGCCGAGCCGCCGCGCATTGGGCTGGGAATTCTCCAGGACCGGCGGGGCGTCCGTCGACAGTTCCAATTCCGCGTGTCCGTTCGTCACAACCAGCGGCGGCAGATTGACCTTGGTCAGGGTTTGGGTGACGGGTCCGCTCCAGATTTCGCGTCCGTCCACCCGCGCACTGAGGGTGCGCGGCGTCATTCCCAGTAGCTTCAAGGTCAACCGCACCTCAATGCTGGCGGGCTGGGGCCAGGTATGGATGTCCAGCCGGCCGTGAGATTCGGCCCAGACCCAGCGATGCCGGGAATTGTACTCTCCGTTGAAAAAGCCGGCTCCGGGCTCGACGAGGGCCTCCGCCCGGCCCTGGCGGGCAATGGCCAGGTCGCGAAAGATCGGGACGTCGTGGAACACGAACAAGCCGCAGAAGATCGTGAGATTGCATGCCAGCAGCCAGGCGAGCGGGGCGCGCGTGCGCACCGCCAGTACGTTGCAGGCGAGATTGAGCGGCAGCAGCACGCGGACCGCGGCTCCCGGAAAACCCTCCCAAACGGCGGGGCCGAGGCAGAGGAGCAACGCGGTAAATGCGGCGCCCAGGCGCCACCAGGGATCCGCCGGCCGGCGCCGGATCAGGATGAAGGCGGCCTGGAAAGTGAGGCCGGCCGTGGCCAGCACAGTCCTCCAGGCGAACGGCTGGGTTTGGGGTTCGGTCATCGCGTAGAGGCAGTCGTCCCATTTGTCGAGGAGACCGACGATCGGCCAGGTGAAATTGTGCGAGCCGGCTGCCTCGGCTGCTCCGACTTGCCAGCGAATGTAGGCCAGCCAGAGAAACAACGGTGCGGCGGCCAGCAAAGCCCGGAGCAAACCGCACCGCAGTTCGCGGCGGGATTTCGGCGGATAGCTGAAGCACGCCACTGAAGCCAGCAGAGATGTTTCGCGCGTCAAGGCCGCCGCGGCAAGCCAACCGGCCGAACGGCAGTTGCGCTCCCGCTCCGCGTCCCACAGGGCCAAAGCGAGCAGGAGCAGCGCCGGCAGGTCGATGAGTGCGAGGCGCACGCTGCTCAGCGCGCCGGCCGAGAAGAGCAATCCGATCCAGGCGAGGGCTCCCCGGGTGTCCGTCACGGGCAGTTTCCTCCAGAAAACCGCGGCCAGCAACAGCCAGCAGACGACATTCAGGATCGCGTAAACCCGCGCGATCCAGGCCGGCTGACCGGCAGCGAGGAGCCAGGCGGCGGCCGGAAGCAGGATGCGGCGGGCCCGGTAGGAGAGGGAATCGACCGCGGGTCGCAACTCGGCGGCCTCCAGCAGTGGATGATAGGCCAGCTGCGAGTACTGCATGCCGTCGTAGGGGGCCAGTCCCCGGTAGGGAAAAACGGGGTACTCCCGAAAGGCGGCGATCGCGGTGGCTTCGTGCGCCTCATCGAATTGGAGAAACGCGGTAAAGCCGTAAACCGGATTCCAGAAGCGGGCGACCACCCAAAGAAACAGTACAACCGCGAACGTGGCGGCGAGCGACAGCGGGTGGGCAAATCGCAGCGGCTGTTTCATCGATCAGGGGAACGGCGTCTCGAAGTTCGTCGTCGGTTGGTGTCGGCTATGGTTAGGGAAGGCTGAGTCATAGGTATTGGCACAGCTGCGAGGGGCTCCGGCGGTCAGGCGGAATTCAGGGCTGGCAGGCGGTGAGACGCAGATCATAGACGGCGAAAGCCAGCAGGCGGTCCTTGGGTGCGGCATCGGCCGTGACGGCGGGTGAATCGGTGGCGAAGTCCAGCACCGCGCGCCCTTGTTCAAGCTGGCAGGAAATCCGGACGTGAACAGGGCGTTCACCAACCGGACCACGCCACAGTTCCCGGCCAGCCTGGCGGACAATCACGGTCCGCGCGGCCAGACTGCGCAGATCGAATTCTGCGCGGAGCAACCGCGCGGATCGGGGCCATGCATCAATGTCCAGCCGGGCGGATCCTTTACTCCACGACCAGGAGTGCCGTTGACTCTGCTCTGCAAGGTACCAGTTGTTGCCGGAGTCGACCACGCGCGCGAAACCGGCGGCGCGAATTGGCGCGATGTCCAGGAGCGGGTCTGGAGGGTAGAAGAAGCTGAGTGCGCCGGCCACGAGCGCTACGTTTCCCGCCAGCAACCAGAGCAACGATGTGCGGCAATGCCGAGCGGACACGTTGAAGGCGAGGGTAAGGGGAAGCAGCAAGCGTCGTGCCCCACCGGCCGCGCCCGTCCACATGGCCTCATTCAGGCAACACATCAGAACAACGTAGACGATGCCGAGTCTCCACCAAAGGTCGCCGCGACGCCAATTCCGCAAAAAGAAAGCCGCCTGGATGATCAAGCCGACGAGAGCGGCGAGACTAATCCACGCGAGCCCGCTATTCGGATCATGGCACACGGCGGTCACGATATCTGGCCATCTGACTATGATGCTGGCAAACGGCAGCCCGAAATGCGATGGCACCGGAGCGCCCTGCCCAAGGCGCCAGCGAACCGCTGCCAGGGCAGCGATGAAGATGGCGATTGCGGGCAGTGCGCGCTGGCGATTCTGCGCCGAAAGCCACGGAGTATCGCTCAGCGCGGGGAGCGTGAGCATTTCGACTTCGCGGCCGGCTCCGGCCAACCCGAGCAGACTGCCGGCCCAGCTGTAACGCAGCTGTTCGGCCGCCAGAATGGCGCCGCCCAGAAAGGCCAGAGAGATCAGATCGGTGAGAGAGTTCTGAATGCTGCTGAGAGCGCCGGCGGAAAGGAGGACGCCACCCCGTGCGAGCCAGTCTTGCCAGGAATGACCCGGAATCAGCCGCCCCAACATCGCGGCGAGAGCCGCCCACGCCAGAAGGTTACCCGCCAGGAAAAGATGCTGGATCAACGGCGCCTCGTTGATCGGCAGGCGCCACAGAACCTGTTCGGATTCCAGGGGAGGGGTCGAAAGGACAGCCGTCGCGCTGTCCGACTCATAGCGCCAGATGGCCAGATCGGAGCGGATGCTGGCGATGCGCGTCCACCGCGCTGGCAGGCGGTGCCGGAGCGCGGCTTCGGTCTCAAACGGGAACAGGACGGCGTAAAGTGGACGGTGGGCCTGCTGCAATGCGGCGAGGAGGGGTCTGCGGTTCTGCGCATCGCAGGCGTCCCAGCGCACGAACGTGAAACCGGTGTAGTACCAGGCGGCGCCGCTGGTTTGCATGCACAGAATCACGGCGTAGCTGGGCAGATGAGCCT
>Ga0074045_10004686_pt1 | contig 12071 bp, 7 predicted proteins | sample BogForMeECP23OM2_FD_94442 | JGI IMG/M metagenome (GOLD analysis project Ga0074045, IMG submission 94442) | Bog forest soil microbial communities from Calvert Island, British Columbia, Canada - Bog Forest MetaG ECP23OM2 | ecosystem: Environmental > Terrestrial > Soil > Wetlands ...
CGCTGGCGAGCGTGGCGTGGCCGCACAATTCGACCTCGATGGCGGGCGTGAACCAGCGAAGGTGAAAACGATCGGCGCCGGTGCGCACGAAGAAGGCCGTTTCGGACAGTCCATTCTCAAACGCAATGCGCTGCATGACCTGGTCGGGCAGCCAGCTTTCCAACGGCACGACCCCGGCAGGGTTGCCGGCGAAGACGTGGTCAGTGAAGGCATCGATCCAGAAGAAGGGGAGGTTCATGGCCGGATGCTGGTCGATCCCGGATTCTGCCGGCAACCCTCAATCGCGTGTGCGGCCTGGTCATGGGGGCCACTGTGCGGTCGGGCCCGGGTGGGCCGGTCCGCCGCCAGCGAGGGGAAATCCGCCCCGGTCCTTCCGGCGTTGGACGAAAGCCAGCGGACGACCGGGGTGACTGCCCGATCAGGCGTACTGCTGGAGCGCCGGCCCGGCGAGACGACAGATGCGCCAGGCGGTCATTTCCCCAGCGCCCAGCTTGCGGTAGAAGCCGCGGGCGGGTTCGTTCCAATCGAGGACGGACCATTCCATCCGGCCGCAGCCGCGCGTGTTCGCCAATCGCGCGCAGTGCAGGAGCAGAGCCTTGCCCAGACCGCGCCCGCGCTGGGCGGGTTCCACAAACAGGTCCTCGAGATACAGGCCCGGCTTCGCGAGAAAAGTTGAGTAGTTCTGGAAGATGACGGCGAAACCGGCGGGATGGCCGTCCCAGAAGGCGAGGAGACATTCGGCCGCCGGCTGGCCATCCTGCGGGAACAAAGTGCACCGCAGCCGTTCCTCCGTGGCCTCGACTTCCGGTGACAAATGCTCATAGGCGGCGAGACTGCGGATAAAACGCAGGATCAGCGGGACGTCTTCAGCGGTGGCGAAACGAATCGTGATCATGGGAGGCGATTACAAATGCCGGGTGGCCGGCCTGTCGACCTTTCAACGGCGCCGCCGGCCGGTTCGGTCTTACATTGCACCATTATGAGTCGATAGTAATCTTGTCCGGGCCTTGGACCCGCCCTAGCCTACACTTATGACCCTCTGGAAGCTGACGCGCTGGCTCTTTGCCAGCGTCTGGTTCGGCCGTCTGGCTGCGACCGGCGTTGCGCCTGTGTCTGGCAGCCGACCCCAGCCAATCTGGGGGGCAGGGGCGATCCTCGGACCCGAGTCCGGCTGGCGCCTGTGGCTGGTTGCCGTCGCGCTGGTGGCGGCAGCGCTGGCGGTCTGGTGGTGGCGGCACGCGGGCCGGATGGCCGGGCGAACAGGCGAGGGCTCCCTGTTGCCGGAGGACCGCCACCGCCGGCTGTTCGATTGCACCCCGGTGCAGATTCTGGTGGAGGATTTCACCGCGATCGGGGCGCTGTTCTCCCGGTTACGGGCCGAGGGCGTGACCGATATGATCGCTCATCTGGCGGCCCATCCGGATTTCCCGCGGGAATGGCTGGGCCGGGTTCGGCTGGTCGACGCCAATCAACCGGCGGTTGCGGCCGCGGGATGCACTGATCGGCAGGAGATGATGGCGCGCTTCCCGCAGCACGCGGCGGCGCCGTATCTGGAGGTGTTTCAATATCAATTGGGAGCAGTGTGGGCCGGGCGCCGCCTGTTCCAGGAGGAATTTCACTATCGTGATGCCGGCGGACATGAGCGCGCGTGCCTGATGCAATGCCGCGTGGAGGAGCGTGAAGGCCAACTGGACTTCTCGCGCGTCGTGCTGGTGCTAATCGATATCACCACGGCGAAGCGGACGGCGTCAGCCCAGATGGAAAATCAAGATCTGGTGCGCCAGATCCTCGCCCAGGCCGACATCCTCCTGTGGTGGGCCCAGGTGCGCCGGGAGAACGGCCAGATGGGGTGGAAGATCAATGTGCCGACGCAGTTGTTCGACACCCCGCTGCTCCAATTGGCCACCGCCCGGGACCGGGGGGGGCTGTGGGATGCTGCGCGGGTGCCGGCGTACGACGAGATCAGCGTCCGGGCCGCTCAGGCCATTCTCAGCGACAGCCTGAGCTACCAGAGTGAGTTTTGCGTGTTCTCCGCGACGGGGGTCCCCCATTGGGTAAATGAAAACGTGGGCATCTCCCGCCTGGGCCCGGACGAATGGAGTTTGGTCGGCGTGGTGATGGACGTCACGGCCCTGCACGAGGCCGAGGAGGAGCGAAAGAAAAGCCAGGCGCAGTTGAAGCAGATTCTGACCCGGGCGGACTGTCTGCTGTGGTACGCAAGCGTTCAGCGCGAGGGCGACAGGCTGCAATGGCGAGATTTCACCATGCCCGGCTCCGTGCTCTGCGACCGCCTGTTTGGCGGCAAGCCTCCGGCGACCGGAACCGGTCTTTGGTATGGCGCGGACACACCGGATCTGGCGGCGATGAATCGCCACAGCGACCAGGCCATTCTCACCGGGGCGCCCGGTTACGAGCAGGAATTCCCCGTGATTCGATCGGCAAAGACGCTTTGGCTGCATGAACAGGTGTCGATCACGCCCGTTGGACCCGACCGGTGGGATTTGGTGGGTGTGCTGATGGACGTCACGGCCCAGCACGAAGCCGACGAGGCGCGCAAGCGCGTCGAGGCGCAGGTGGGAACGCTCCTGAAAAGTGCCAACTGTTTGTTATGGCAGGCACAGGTGACGGAAAACCCGGCAGGGGGCACGGATTGGAACCTCTATATTCCTCAATCGAATCTTTACCGTGAGCTCTTCCGCGCTGATCCATCCGAACGTGGGAACCGGATGTGGAGCAAGGGCAACTTGGAGCGGAGCGAGCTCAACGTGCCCGAACTCCTGGAGATGAACGAGCTGGCAGAGGCGGCCATTCGCGACGGGCTGCCGGGATACGAGCAGGAGTTCCGCGCGCAGCGGGAGGGCCGGAACTACGACCTGAGGGAGCAGGTGTCCATCACTGCCGTTGCGCCCGGTCGGTGGAATCTGGTGGGCGTGATTACCGATGTGACGGCGGCGCGCCAGGCGGAGGAAGCCCGGCGCGCCAGCGAGGCGCGGTTGCAGCAGATCCTTGATCGCGCGGATTGCATGTTGTGGCAGGCCCGCGTGGCGGAGATTGACGGAAAGATGAGCTGGCGGTTCGACGTCCCTGCCTCGGGTCTGCAGCGGAGGATCTTTGGCAGCGAGGGCCTCTCCGGATCGCCCGTGCTCTACGAGAATGAGAACTTCAAAGTGCCGGAGCTCTCCAAGATGTACGAGCTCGGAGTGACCGCCCTCCGGGGCGGCACCCCGGGCTATGAGCATGAGTTTCGCGTCGTGAAACCCGACCACACGTACTGGCTCCACGAACGCGGCACCATCACGCCACAGGGGCCCGGCCGATGGCTGGTGTTCGGCCTGGTCGTCGACATATCGGCGCTCAAGGAGGCTGAGCAGGTGATCCGGGCAAGCGAAGCTCGCCATCGCGACCTTTTTGAGGGCGCGGTGGAGGGGGTGTTCCAGTCGACGCCGGAGGGCCGTTTCGTCAGTGTTAATCCGTCCCTGGCCCGCATTTTCGGCTGTGCGACACCGGCGGAGTTCCTGGCCTGGACGGAAGATGGCGCGAAATCGCTCTATGTCAGTTCGGGCCGGCGCGAGGAATTTTTCTTCGAACTCGGGGAGCGGGATAATGTCACCGATTTCCAATCGGAGGTGCGCTGTCGCGATGGCAGCGTGAAATGGATCAGCGAGAACGTCCGCGCCGTGCGCGATGCCGGCGGGCACCTGCTGCATCTGCAAGGATTTTTGACGGACGTCACGGAACGTCGCAAGGCAATGATGGCGATCCAGGAGTCGGAAAGCCGGTACCGGGCGCTGTTCGAGAACATCCCCGTTGCCATCTTCGAACTGGACCTGTCCGGATTGGGGCGGATCCTGCAAGGGTGGCACGCCGCCGGGGTGCGGGACTTGACCGCCCACCTGGCCGATCACCCGGGCGAATTCGCGGCGCTGGCCGGCTGTGTCAAGGTGGTCGCGGTAAACGAGACTGCAGTTCGGCTGGCCAAGGCGGAGTCGAAAGCCCATCTTCAGGGCGAGATCGCCCAATTGTTAAACACACAGGGGTTTGGGGTGCTCCAGCACTGGCTTGAATCCATCTGGCAGGGACATAACGACGGCGAGGCGGAGGCCGAACTCGGCGACTTTGTGGGCGGATGTCACCACACCTACCTGCGTTGGTGGATGCCACGGCAGGCGGAATGGCTCCGGCTCGAGCACGCGGTGGTCGCGTTGGTGGATCTGACGGAGCTCAATCGCGCGGAAGCGGCGCTCGCCGCCGAGAAGGAACGCCTGACCGTGACGTTGCGCGCGATGGCGGAAGGAGTGGTCACCACGGACACGCGCGGGATTGTCCAGTTCCTGAATCGCGCGGCGGAGGACCTGACCCAATGCGACGCCGCGACGGCGGTCGGGCGGCCGATCGCGGAGATCTGCGTCCTTCGGGGGCCGCGGTCGGATGAGGCTTTTGTCCTGCCCCTGACCCAGGTGTTGGAGGAGCGGGCGCTGGCCGATCTTCCGCCTGAGACGCGGCTGGTGGGCCGCAAAGGCGCGACCTGCCTGGTCGAAGGTTGCTGCGCTCCGGTGCAAGATGCGGAGAGCCAGGTCGTCGGGGCTGTGCTGGTCATCCGGGACGTCACGGTCCACCAGCGCTTCGAGCAGGAGCTGGAACGCGCCTCGCGGCTCGAGTCGGTCGGGGTTCTGGCCGGGGGCATCGCCCATGATTTCAACAACATCCTGACCGCGATCATGGGCAACATCACGTTGGCGCTGCTCGACGCGGGCGGGTTGGTGACGGTCGAGCGCTATTTGCAGGAGGCGGAGCGGGCGACGCTGCGTGCCCGCGATCTTACCCAGCAACTTCTGACCTTTGCCAAGGGGGGAGATCCGGTGCGCACCGCCGTGCGGTTGCCGGAGATTATCCGCGAGGTCGCCGAGTTCGCACTCCACGGTTCGCGGGTGAAATGCGAGTTTGATCTTCCGCCCGGGCTGTGGCCGGCCGATGCGGATCAGGGCCAGTTGGGGCAGGTGGTGCAGAATCTCGTGATCAACGCGGTGCAAGCCATGCCGGAGGGCGGTTCCATCCGGATCAAGGCGACCAACGAAACCGTGGGACTCGACCCGAAACGGCCGGTCCGCCCGGGCGACTATGTGCATATCTCGGTGGCGGACTCGGGAACGGGCGTCAGACCGGAGCACCTCGGCAGGATTTTCGATCCGTACTTCACCACCAAGCAGCACGGCAGCGGACTGGGGCTGACAACGGTTTATTCGATCATCCACAAGCACCAGGGACACATTAGGGTGGAGTCGGAACTCGGGCATGGCACGACCTTCCATTTCTGGTTGCCCGCTTCGCGCGAGGAGGAACTGGAGCCGGTGGAAACCCCGGGCGAGGCCGTGGCGCCGATGAAAGGGCGGGTGCTCTTCATGGACGACGAGGAATCCATCGTTGCCATGGCCAGTCTGCTCCTGCGGCGGCTGGGTTTTGAGGTTGAAGTGGCGCGGGACGGGGCCGAGGCCGTGCGGAAATTCTCGGAGGCGCATGCCGCCGGGCGGTCGTTTGATCTGGTGGTGATGGATCTCACCGTGCCCGGCGGGGTCGGTGGACGTGAGGCGATCGAGCAGTTGCGGCAGATTGATCCGAACGTGCGGGCCATCGTGTCGAGCGGATACTCCAGTGACCCGGTGCTGGCGAACCACCGAGCCTACGGTTTCTGCGGCATGGTGGCGAAGCCGTACAAGGTGGAAGATTTTGCCCGGGTGCTGCGCGCGGTCTTGCGCGAAAGCCGCTCGCCGTTTTTCAGCGTGACCATCCCGCCGCCGGCCGCCAGCTAGCCCGGAAGATCCGGATCCATGCCGCGATCCAAGAGAAGCTGCGGCGCTTTGCGGAGCTGCCCCTGCCTGAAGCCGTCGGACCGGCGGGGAAAACTACGTGATCCGGATTTCCCGTCCGCAGGCGGCCGAACGATAGATGGCATCGAGGATCTTCTGAACGGCGAGGGATTGTTCGGGCAACACGTGCGGCCGTTCCAGCCCGAGGAGCACGTTGATGAAATGAACCATGCGGTTGGGGTCGACCCGGGACGGCAGCGGATCGATGGTTTCCACCTGGTAGCCGCGCCGGCCGGAATGGAAGAGCTGCAGCGGGTTGGTCGTGGCGCCGGCCTCCGTGCCGAACAGCTGCGTGGCATTGAGGTCGGGCGCGGGTTGGTGGACGGCCCAGGAGGTTTCGAGTTGCACGGTGCGGCCGCTCTTGAGCCGGATGAACGCGATGGAGGCGTCTTCAACATCGAAGGGCTTCCGCGGGTCGATTTCGCTTTTGCCCCAGGTTCCATCGCCCAAGCCGCGCGGGCCGAATTTGGCGAAAGTCTGTCCGGACACCGCGACGGCGGTGAACTCGTCCAGCAGATAGAGCGTCTGGTCGAGGACGTGCGCGCCGATATCGTAGGTGCAGCCGCCGCCGGCGAGCTTCCGCTGGGTGAACCATGACCCGATGCGCGGAATTCCACTCCGGCGCAGCCACTGGGCCTTGGCGTGGTAGACGTCGCCGAGGACCCCGCGCTCCACCAGCTGGCGGAGCGTCTGGACGGCGGGCGTGAAACGCTGGTTCTGTCCAACCATGAGCAAACGCCGGCGCCGCCGGGCCTCCGTCACCAGGCGCGCGGCAGACCGGGCGTCGGTGGCCATCGGCTTGTCCAGCATGACGTGTTTCCCGGCCTGCAGGGCGGCCAGCGCCACCGGCGCGTGGAGATGGTTGGGCAGCGCGATCGAGACGACCTGCACGTCCGGGCGGCGCAGCGCCTCCCGGAAGTCGGTGTAGAGATCCGGGATCCGAAAGGACTCCGCGACGTCGCGACCCCGTTCCGGATCAGTTTCAACCAGCGCGGCGACGCGGGCGGCGGGATGTTTCTGAAAGCTGGCGACATGGTCCCGGCCAATGGCCCCGGCGCCGATCACCGCCACGTTGAAAATGCTCCGTTGCTTCATGTGGGTCCGCCTATGACTGCAGGCCGGCCGGCAATGGCCAGCGAAAAACGGTGGTTTGGAGTTGCGCCGGACGGCTTGGGCGATGATTTGGCCGCCATGCTGCCGCTGTGGGACGCCAATCCGAACCGTCGCGCGCCGGTGATGACGGTGCTGCTCATCGCGGCGAATCTGGCGGTGTTTGCCATCGAGATCTGGCTGATGCTGACGAAGCAGATGGATCCGTTCATCCGGGATTACGCGCTGGTGCCGCGCCGGCTGCTGGTCCACTGGGATGACCACGCGCAATGGCTGACGCTGGCCACCCACATGTTCCTGCACGGAGGCGCGGGGCACGTGCTGGGCAACTGCTGGTTCCTTTGGATCTTCGGCAAGAACGTGGAGGACCGCCTGGGTTCGCTGCACTTCCTTCTCTTCTATCTGCTCTCGGGCCTGGCCGCGGCGGCTTTGCAGGTGGTGGTCGACCCGGGCTCGCCGATGCCGATGATGGGCGCGAGCGGCGCGATCTCCGGCGTTCTGGGCGCGTATCTGCTCCTGTTCCCGACGGCGTGGATTTTCACCCTGGTCCCATGGATCGTGCCAATCATGCCGGTGCCGGCATTCCTCTTCCTCGTGCTGTGGTTTGTCATTCAGGCGTTCAACGGCTTCGGGGCGTTGCTCGAAAGCAGTTCGGGCGGCGTGGCCTGGTGGGCCCATGCGGGTGGGTTTGTGACGGGCATGGGCCTGCTCGCACTGGCGAAGAACGCGGGTTTGGTTCGCCGGCGGTGATCAGAAAACACCAGCAATCCATTCACCAGGCGGAATTTCTGCGCTGATGCCGGTCGGTCTGCGGGAACCGAATGCACCAAATGGGGTCCATCGGAAGGTCCAGCCCGGATGATTCACGCTTTCCTGCCAATTCAGCTGCAGTTGGTTGCCAACGCACGTCTGCTGGCTGAGCGTTTGGGCCTCCAGGCCGGCCTTGCCGTCGCAGAAGATCAAACTATAAGATTTTAGTAATCATCATGAAGATAGTCTGGAAATCCTGGGTCATTTTGGCGGTGGTGGCATTGCTCCCGTTGCTGTCGGGCTGCGTCGTCGTGTTAGCCGGGGCGGCGGGCGCCGGCACTGTGGCCTGGGTGCAAGGCCGGCTCGATGCCGCCCTCGATGCGAATTACGACAAGGCGGAAAAAGCCGTCAATCTTGCCGTCACGCAGATGCAGTTTGCCAAGGTCAGCGAGAAGAAGGATGTGCTCAACGCCATCCTGATCGCGCGAACGGCGGAGGATAAGAAGATCGAGATCAAAGTCAGCCGGGTGGGAGACGTCACCTCCCGGGTCCAGATTCGCGTGGGCTATTTTGGAGACGAAGCGCAGTCGCTGGCCATCCTCGACAAGATCAAGACCAACCTGTAGCCCGGATGGGCCGGCCAGCGTGCTCGGCCCGCGGTTTTTCAACAATCTGCGCCTAGCAGCCTGTCGGGCTTGGCGCCCTTCAGGCTGCTAAAAGCAAAACCGCCCCTTTCATCGAGCAGGGAATATGATCCGATGAGCCAATATGACTCCAATTCGTGTAAAGATCGCTGAGATTCTACCCGCTTCTCCGGGTTGGATTGGGCGGTTTTGCCAGTGGGAGGCTGGCCGGACGGAAGTCCGATAGCCTCCTAGGAGGAGAATGGCTCGTTGACGGCGGGAGGGCGGAACTTCATCGGAGGAGGCACGCCGGGTGGCTTGCCCCATGACTCCTCCCTGTCCGAACTCCGCCGGTGCGGCGACGCCAGCCGCTTTGCCGCAGTCAGGCCTCGCGTGCCGCGGCTTTGCCCTGCTGATCACGGTCACGCTGGTGGCATTGGTGGTGTTGCTCCTGCTCAGCCTCGCTACGCTGACCCGGATTGAGACGGCGACCGCGACCAATGCCCGGCGGGCGGCGGACGCCCGGCAGAACGCGTTGCTGGCGTTGCACGTGGCCATTGGGAACCTGCAGCGGTTCGCCGGCCCCGACCAGCGCATCACCGCTCGGGCAGACCTCCGGCCGGCGCCTGTCGGCAATCCCTATTGGACCGGTGTCTGGGACGCCACGGCAGCGTCGCGCTCCCCGCTCACCTGGTTGGTCAGCGGCAATGAGACCAACCCGCTCGCCCTCACCCCGGATCTTCCGCCGGTGGCCGATCCCGCTTTGGACAACGAATCGGTCTGGCTGTTGCGGGCGCCGGCCGGCGCGGCGGCGCAGCGCATCAAGCTGAAACGACAACCGCTGGGTGCCGCCGGACTTCCGGGCTTCGACGGCGTGCCCGTGGGGGGCCACTACGCGTGGTGGGTGGGCGACGAGGGCGTGAAGGCGAAATTCAATCTGACGAATCCGTACGCCGGCGCGGCGGCCGGCGCGCCGGAAAACCTGCTGGAGTTTATGTCGGCGCAGCAGTCCGGTCTCGAACTGCTCACGGACAATTTCGCGGCCTATGCCTTCGCCAAGGGCAATGCTGCCGCCGGCGCCGCCTTGCGCGGGCGCCTCGGTCGGATCCTCGCTCCGGAACAGATCGTCTACGCCGACTCCAGTTTCAGCCTCGCCGCGGTCCGGGACCGGTTTCACGATCTGACGACGTTTTCGCTAGGGGTGCTGGCGAACGTGCCGGCCGGGGGTTTGAAAAAGGATCTGACGCGCGGCCTGGAAGCGGGCGCGGTCGTTCCGGACGGCCCGGTGTTTCCCGGGGGACCCCCATGGACGCTGGTGCGTTCTTACTACCAATTGCGTCCGGTTTTCGCGAATGGCGGCTGGCAAATCCCGCCGCGCGGTCAGTGGCCGGTGCAGCACGGCGTACACCCCATCGTCGTGCTCGCGCAGACCGTTTGGGGCGGTGACCGCGTTGACGGGAGATTTCGCCTGTTATTCAGGCCGATGGTCGTCCTGGGTAACCCCTACAGCGTGGCGCTCACGCCGGCGGACTACCGGCTCATCTGGCGGCAGGATGGAGCCATCGAATTGCGGAGTCCCCCGGGCGCGGTGGATGCCCAGGCGGCCTCCGGCACCCCGGCGCAGTGGCTGGGCGAAGAGCTGTCGCTGCTTATTCCGCAGGCAGGTTTTCTTCCCGGAGAAGCCCGGGTTTTCACGTTGGCGGCGTCAGGCGATCGCCAGATTCCTTATGCCCGCGGCGCCGGCCTGCCGCTGGTCGCGGGGTTTTCCGAGGCCGGCTGTGCGTTTGTCGACCTGGCGACGGCAGCGGATCCGGCGGCGGCGGGGATCCAGGTGCGCGTGGCCGGCGGGATGATGGGATTTGAATTCTGTCTGGGCGATGGAACGCGTTTGCAGGAAGTCGCGGGTTGTGCGGCCAACGTCCCGGATTGCGCTGGCTCGATGCCTTTCCTGGGTGCGCCCGTGCGCGTCGGATTGCGCCTGTCCGACAGTCCCCGCAACTCGCCCGACGACGCCGGAGGTTCGCGCTGGCTGGCGAGTTTCAACCTCCGCGCTCTGGAGATCGGTCCGCTGGCGGCCTGGGGACGCAATCCGCAGTATGACGACGCGACTCCGCGCGGTGGCGACGACAACACGATTCTCGGTGAAAACGATCTGTTCTGGGGCCCCAGCCATCGGGCGGCTGACGGAGGGCAGCGGTTTGCCACGCTCTTTGACCTGCCGCGCGCGCTGACCTGCACTCCCTTGCCCAGCTGCAACATGCCAACCTTCAGCCGGCCAGCGCCGGGCCGGGCTGCACGGCGGGCCATTCTTATGCTGACCCGCATACTCCCGATGGGATCCCCGATTTCGATTACCGCCTCAACGCGGCGCTTTGGGATGGCTTTTTCTTCTCCACGCTCCCAGGCAGCGGTGCTCTGCCCGCGACCCTGCCGAACCGGCGACTCATCTATTTCCGGCAGGGCGGTCAGCCTCCGGGGGCGGACGCCGTGCGCAACTACGAAACGGCGGCGGCGCACCTGTTGATCGACGGGCCATTCAACATCAACTCAACCTCGGTGCCAGCCTGGCAGGCGCTCTTCGCCTCGCTCAACGGACAGAGCCTGGCCTGGACGGATCCGGAAACCGGGATGGAGCACAAAGAAACTGTGGCGAGCGCGTTCCTGCGCAATCCCGTGGTTAACGGGGGTGCGAACGATGGCTGGCGCGGTTATCGTGCCCTCAGCGCGGCCGAGGTGCAGCACCTTGCGGCGGCCGTGGTGGACGCCATCAGGGCCCACGGGCCGTTCTGCTCGCTCGCAGAATTCGTCAACCGTCCGTTGACGACGCCAGCTGAGAATGGGCGGCTGAGCGGCCTCCTGCAGTCAGCCCTTGATCGCACCGTCAATCCATCGCCAGCGCTCGATCCGGCTCCCGGCCTGCCGGCCAGCGCCGGTCCAAGCCCGGGCCTGCCCTGGCCGGCGGCGTCCCAGGGACATGTTTCGACGCTGGCCCCCGGCTGGCTGTCGCAAGCCGACCTGCTGGCCGTTTTGGGTCCGGTGCTGACGGCACGTTCCGACACTTTTCTCGTGCGGGCTTATGGCGATGCGGCAAACCCGGCGACGGGCAATGTCGAAAGCCGCGCCTGGTGTGAGGCGGTGGTGCAGCGCGTGCCGGACTATGTCGATGCCGCTGATCCACCCGAAGCCACGGCCGGATTGGGTGAAACCAACCGGGTTTACGGCCGCCGCTTTCAGATTGTGCGCTTCCGCTGGCTGTCGGCGACGGAGGTTTGAGCGGTCCCAGCGGGCGGGTGCGGGAGAATTGTAGGGCGGGGTCGCCGCCAACGCTGCAGGATCATCTCCCAATCAAGGCGAAACCCTCCGCCCTCCTGGGTGTCTAAGCAGGCACTGCCCCGGGCTCGACAAGCGCGGGCGGCTGGGGTTTAACTTTCCTGATCATGAAGCCTGCGTCCCGCGTTCTTCCCTGCTCATCCCAACGGTCCGACAAGGCGTTCACACTGCTCGAGATCATCGTGGTGCTCGGCATTATCTCCCTGCTGGTCGGCCTCGTGGTGACCAATGTCGGCCACATTTTCGAGACGAGCCAGACGGACATCGCCAGAATGTTCGTGAAGCAGAGCATGCAGACGCCGCTGAGCGTCTTCAAGATTCACATGGGCAGCTATCCGACGACGGCAGAGGGGTTGCAGGCGTTGATTACGCCTCCGGCAAAAAACGCCGAACG
>Ga0074045_10004687_pt1 | contig 12070 bp, 9 predicted proteins | sample BogForMeECP23OM2_FD_94442 | JGI IMG/M metagenome (GOLD analysis project Ga0074045, IMG submission 94442) | Bog forest soil microbial communities from Calvert Island, British Columbia, Canada - Bog Forest MetaG ECP23OM2 | ecosystem: Environmental > Terrestrial > Soil > Wetlands ...
CGTGGGCGTCATCCCGAGCGAAGCCGTCCTTCAGGCGGAGCGAGGGATCTCCCAAATCACAAAGTCGTTGCGCGGGAGATCCCTCGTCCCGCTGGTAAAAGCGTGGGCCTTCGGGATGACGCCGGCACGCGTCAGATTCACACTGAAGCACTACGCGGCATCAAGTTCTTCATCGCGTTCTTTGCGCGCTCTCGGCGCTCTCTGCGGTAAAGATTCTTCCTGCGCGATGTCCCGTAAATCATTGGCGCTCACAGTGACGCACCAATTACAATTCCCTGCCTGGACTCCGGAGGCTTGCTCGTGCGCCTGATGATGCGAATCCTTCGCCGCGGTCTGATTCTTCTCCTTCTTTCTGCTCTCGCCGCCGCCCAGACTCCCGAGCAGAAAACGGCGCGGTATCTGGACTCGGTGCGCAAGCAACCCTCCTTGCTGCTGGCTTTCCTCGACGACATGCCGAAAGGCGGCGACCTGCACAACCATCTCGATGGCGCTATCTACGCCGAAGATCTCATCGACTTCGCCGCTTCTGACAATTTTTGCGTTGACCGCACCACCTCGCGCCTGCTCGCTCCGCCGTGCGATTCCTGCGAGAAGTACACGGCCAAGCCTGCCATCCGCTGCGCCTATGACGACCACGTCCTCTATAACCAGATCATCGATGCCTGGTCCATGCGCAACTGGCGACCCGGCGACGAATCCGGCCACGACCACTTCTTTGCCACATTCGACAAGTTCAGCCTGGCCTCGCACGGCCACGTCGCCGAAGCGATTGCTTCAGTGATCAATCGCGCCGCGCGCGAGCATGTCGAGTACATCGAATTCATGCATACCGCCGACGGCGGCGCGTCCGCCGAACTGGGCATGAAAACCGGCTGGGACAGCGACTTCCCGAAGATGCGCGACCGTTTGCTGGCCGGAGGGCTTAAAGAAATCGCCGCTGCCACCAGCAAGACGCTGGCCGAAGACGAGACCCGCGCGCGCACGGAACTGAAATGCGGAACGGCCAACCCCGAACCAGGATGCAACGTCACCGTCCGCTACATTTATCAGGTGCTGCGCGGATTGCCGCAGGAAGCCGTCTTTGCCCAGATCCTGCTGGGTTTCGAACTCGCCTCTTCCGATCCACGTTTTGTCGGCCTCAACCTCGTCATGCCCGAGGACTGGTACGTTCCCCTTCACGATTTCAACCAGCACATGGCTATGCTCGATTACCTGCATGGCTTGTACCCCAAGGTACACATCAGCCTGCATGCCGGCGAACTTGCCGCAGGCCTGGTGAAGCCGGAGGATCTTACCTTTCACATTCGCGCCTCGGTCGAGCGCGGCCACGCCGAGCGCATCGGCCACGGCGTGGACGTCATGCTGGAAAAAGACCCCATCGGCCTGATGAAAGAAATGGCCGCGCGCAACGTTCTGGTCGAGATCAACCTCACTTCCAATGACCAGATTCTCGCCGTCAGCGGCGACGACCACCCCCTGCCCATTTACATGAAGTACGGCGTGCCGGTCGCCATTTCGACCGACGACGAAGGTGTCGCCCGCTCCGACATGACGCACGAATATCTGCGCGCGGTCGAAGGATACGCGCTCTCCTACGCCGAACTGAAGCGTATGACGCGCCAAAGCCTGGAGCACAGCTTTTTGCCGGGTGCGAGCCTGTGGGCGGAGACCAAAGGCGCATTCCGTCCGGTAGCCGCCTGCGCCGCGGAAAACGCAGCAACTGAGAAACCCTCCGCAGGCTGCGAGAGGTTTCTCGCCGCCAGCGGGCGCGCCCGGGAACAATGGAAGCTTGAAAAGGAATTCGCTGAATTTGAGAAGAAATTCTAAGGAAGGCCCCGGATTCGTATCGGGGCACGGCTTCCAGCCGTGCCGTTGAGACTGGAATGAATAGCGGCTTTACAGGCTGCGGAAAAAGTCGCGAATGCGTGCGCCGCCGTGGAAGAGCGGCGCTTCAGCGCCGCGTAAGCGGTTTGAGATCAATGCGGGCTTCAGCCCCGTGGTTATTCTCCGATCGACGGCGGACTTTTTCCGCATCCTCTTTAGCCGCTGCGGCAAACCGACACCGCGCAGGAAATCATGACCGACCAATTCGCACTTGCCGAATCCGCCGCTCGACTCATCCTCGCCCGCACCCCGCTTCGCCCGCAGACCGGGCTCGTCCTCGGCTCCGGTCTCGGAGCCTTTGCCGATTCCCTCACCGATGCCACTCGCGTCCCCTACGCCGACATTCCTTCGTTCCCGCAATCCACCGCCATCGGCCACGCCGGCCGCATGGTCGTTGGCAAAGCCGGCAGCGTCGCCGTCGCCGCCATGCAGGGCCGCGTGCATCTCTATGAAGGATATTCGGCGCACGAAGTCACTTTTCCCATCCGCGTCTTCGGCCGCATGGGAATTCGCGCCGTCATTCTCACCAACGCCGCCGGCGGCATCAGTCTCGGCTATTCCCAGGGCGCGCTGGTCCTGATCCGCGACCACATCAACCTGCAGGGAACGAATCCGCTGGCCGGCGCCAACGACGACCGTTTCGGCGTCCGCTTCCCCGACATGACGCGAGCTTATTCGCGCGCCTATCGCGAAATCGCACACGAAGAGGCGCGCAAGCTCGGCGTCACGCTGCACGAAGGTGTTTATGCCGGGCTGCTTGGCCCCAGCTACGAGACTCCCGCGGAAATCGAATATCTTCGCCGCATCGGTGCCGACCTGGTCGGAATGTCCACCGTGGCCGAGGTTATCGCCGCGCGCCACATGGGGATCAGTGTGCTCGCCATTTCCTGCGTCACGAATATGGCGGCGGGAATCCTCGATCAGCCTCTTTCGCACGCGGAAGTCTTGGAAACCGGCGAGCGCGTAAAGTCGACGTTCGAATCCCTGCTGCGCGCCGTGTTACCACGAATAGCCAAAGATGTCGCGGGAGGCCCTGATGCCTGAGGGTGCCCCACCCTTCTCGCGCCTTTCGCGAGAGGGTGGGGATTTTGACGTTGGCGGACAGATCAAACTCCCCTAGAACAGGAACTTCACTCCCAACTGAATCACGCGTGGCCCTCCGCCGCCCAGTCCGGGGTTGGTCTGCGCCACGTCCGGGGTTTGCGTGATCACCCCCATCGGCCCGTATCCCGGAGTAATGTTGTGATCCGGCAGGGCGAAGTTCGGATGATTGAGCAAATTGAAGAACTCCGCGCGGAATTGCACGTTCAACCGCTCGACTAACTGCGTGTTCTTGGTGATCGAGAAATCCCAATTGCGATAGCCGGGACCGAAAATCGCATTCCGGCCAAGATCCCCGAAGGTCCCGTCCGCGGGCTGGCTGAATGCCAGCGGATTGAGGTAGCCGGTCGCCGGAGTCCAGTTGGGCAGGACCGGGTTCACGCCCGGCACCACGTTCGGGCGCTGGTTGTAGTAATAGCGGCCGCTGTTGTCGTAAGAATTGGCGATCGGAATCGGGCGGCCAGTCTGAACCGTGACAATCGAGTTCAACTGCCAGCCTGAGCCCAGCCTCCGCAACGCTTGCCACGCCGGCAAGTCATAGTTCAGCGCCGCAGTCAATCGCTGCCGCGTGTCGAACGTCGAAGGCCCGTACTCGGCAGCCAGGTTGCCCGGATCCTGCGGAAACGCCGCCCCAGGGACGAAGTCGATTCCATCGGAGGCATAGTCGAGCGACTTCGACCACACATAACCGGCGAAACCTGAAAAACGATGAGCGTTCTGGATTCGCGCGTTCACTTGCAGCGCGTGGTAGTTCGAAGAACTGGAAGTCATAAGCGCATCCATGGCATCGAAGTTTGGATTCGGGTAGTTGCCGCTGGAATTCAGTTCATTCCAGTCGGTGAGCCGCACCAGTCTGCTGCCCTTGCTTCCCACGTAGCCGACTTCCATCGAAGCGCTTGCACTCAACCTCTGCTGCACGTTCAGATTCCAGTTCTGGCTGTAAGGCGAACGGAATTTCTGCGGCATCACAAACACCGGATACGGCCCGCCCGTCGGATACGGTTCCCCCGCAACGCTCATGATCGGAGAATTCGGCACAGGATTGGTGCCGTTGAATGCAGTGTCGTCAAAATTCATCGGCAGCACAGCCCGGGGGCCGATCGGGTTCGTGGCCACTCCCGCCGATGTCGTGTAGTTCGCGATGAGAATATCCTGCGGCACGTAGTCGTAATAGATGCCGTAGCCGGCGTGGATCACCGTGTCTTTCAGCGCATTCCACGCCAGCCCGATTCGCGGCGCGAAATCGTGGAGATCGCGCTTGTACAACCCGTTGAGGCCGTCGCTGCCGACCATGGCGAGATTTCCATCCGCGCCGAGGTTGGAAAGCAAACCGTTCTTCTCGCTGAGCGGACCGAAGTACTCCCAGCGCAGTCCCAGGTTCACGGTGAAATTGGAAGCAACCCGGTAATCATCCTGCGCGAAAACGCTGAAACCGTTGTTGTAGGTCGTGCGCTGCGTGTTGCCCGTGTCTACGGAAACGTACGAACAGCAATAGTTCACGTCCTGCGAACCACCGGTGTAAAAGTCGGCGAGCGCATCGACCACCGGATCGTATCCCGGCTGGCCGCAGGCGATTGCGCCCTGAGTCAGGCACACGCCCGCCGTGAACTGGAAAATGCCGCGCTCAAGATTGTCATTGAAATTGCTAATGCTGGCCCGGCGGAATTCGCCTCCGAACTTGAACGTATGCTTATCACGCAGCCACGTGAAGTTGTCGAGTATCTGGTAGGTGCCGCTGGTGCGCCCTCGAGGCACGCTGTAGCCGATCGCGCCGAGATTTTCGATGTTCGTGAAATCAAATTCGGGCAGGCCGAGCTTGCCCGTACCGAAGTTCAAGCCAATTGAGGTGGGATCGAAGTTGGCATCGAGGGAACTGAACGAAGTGGTGTAGCGGCTGTATCCAAAGCGAACTTCATTGATGCGGCTGGCGCTCAGCGTGGAAAGAAAACTCAGCGACAGCACCTGCACGCGCGTGGGCGACGTCTGCGCAAACTGCGGCAGTCGCGATCCGGTCCCGTACCCACCCGCTGATCCAAACGGGAATATCTGGTCGTTGCGCGCGAAAGCATAGCGACCAGTCAGCAGTTCGGTCCCTGTGAAATTGTGATCGAGCTTCGCAATCAGGTAATCGCCATTGTTGGTGTCCCGCGCCTCATCTGGAATCTGCCCCGTCGTACTCTGCGGATAAAACCCCAGGATCGCGTCCAGTCCGGGATTGATTTCTCCTTGAATGCTTTGAGCGATGGTACGCGCTTCCCGAATCTGGTTCTGCGTAGGCACCAGCAACAGAAAATCGCTTCCCACCCGCTCCCGCTCGCCCTCGTAAGCTCCAAAGAAGAACGTTCTGTCTTTCACAACTGGCCCGCCCAGCGAGCCGCCGAAATTATTGTTTTGAAAGGGCGACTTGTGCTCCTCCGTATTGAAGTAGTTGCGCGCGTCCAGTCCGCTGTTGCGCAGGAATTCAAAGCCCGATCCGTGCAGGTGGTTCGTGCCTGATTTCGTGACAATGTTCACCACCGAACCGCTGTTGCGCCCGTATTCCGCCCCAAAACTCGATTGCAGGTTGAATTCCTGAATAGCATCAATCGGCAGCAGCGACGCCGGCGCCCCTCCGATTCCCACCTGATTCAGCGCTGAGTTGTTGAAGAAAGGATCGTTGTTGTCAGTGCCGTCCAGCGTGTAATTATTCGACCGATCGCGGTTCCCATTGATGTTGAATTGCCCAAACCCGGCTTCCGTTCCCGCCACGCCCGAAGGATCCACCGTCGCACCCGGAACCAGCGCCACCAGTTTTCCGAAGTCCCGCCCGTTCAGCGGGAGCTCCGTCACCAGCCGCTGATCCACTACCTCGCCCAGCACATCCCGCGTCGCTTCCACCAGCGGCGCTTCTTCGTTCACCGTGATGGTCTGATGCTGCCGTTCCACCTTGAGCATTCCAAAGTCGGCCGTCGTGTCCAGCCCGACGTTGACCACCACGTTCTGCGCGACCTGGGCAAACCCGGCCGCATTGACGGTCACCGTGTACGTCCCGGCCGGCAATTCGGCGAGCACAAACGTTCCCTCGCCCGTCGTGATCGTCTCACGGGTCAGGCCCGTATCCACGTTCTTGGCTGTCACTTTCGCGCCGGCGACCACACTCCCGCTGGGGTCAGTGATCTGGCCCCGGATCGCGCCACGGAAGCTTTGCGCCAAAACGAAAGTGGGGATCAGCACAGCCGCGACCGACACCAGCAGTACGCGCGCGGCCGCCTTGCGGAACAAGTGCGAAGTTGTGCGATTCATAATGTTTAGGACCTGCCTCTCGAACCCAGCTTTTCGAACCTACCTTTCAGACAATGCACAGCGAATGATTCCTGCTTACGCCTTTTTTACTTTCCTGCCGGCGGAATGCGCAGCACCACCGGCGGCTTGATGCCGTAGGTCGCGGCGAAGCTGTTCTGATTCACCGCCAGGCCGAGACGTCCGCGCGAGTCAATGTAGAGCAGCGGTTGGTTCAGCGGGACGTCGCTGAAAGTCTTGACGAATTTCAACTTCATTTCTTTGCCGCCAACCGTGACCGGGACCTCCTGGCCGCGCTCGTAGCCGAGTTTCAGAAAATCGTCGCCGTTCACATTGGTGACCAGGTTGCCGAACGGCCCGTCCGTCGCGATCACCGTGGCACTGAGCCCGCGCTCGTCAACCTTGGCCACTTTCCAGTCGAGGCGAACCAGATCCTTCACCGGCATCTCCGGGCCAACCAACACCCAGTCGTCGCCCCGCGCCACGTGCGCGCCCACCGGCGAAAAAATATCGCGCCCATGAAACGTGGACGACAACTTGCCTCCAATCATCCATTCCGGATTGCTGATTTCGCGCACCGCCTCAATGCCGTCGCGCTGCTCCACCAGCGTCAGCAGCCCGTTATCGGGCAGCACAAAATATTGCCCGAGCTTCGACCGCGCCACGATCGCCTTGCGCGTGCTGCCCACCGTCGGGTCTACCACCACCACGAAGACCGTTCCCGCCGGATAGTACGGCGTCGTCCCGTACAGGAAGCGCGCTCCGTCGAAAATCGAAAATGGCGTCACCTGGTGCGTCAGATCCACGATGCGCGCGTCCGGCGCGATCGAGTACATCACGCCGCGGCAGATGGCCACCGAGTCGTCCACGACGCCAAAATCCGTCATGAAAACGATCGTCGGAGGAGATTTTCCGGCCGGCTCGTCCGCCGCGAGCAGCTGCGCCGCGGCTCCCGCCAGCAGCAGAAAAAGAGCCAGCAGCGCCACCACCGTCGTTCCCCGCGTCGTTGGCCCGCACGGCTTCCGCGATTGTCCCACCCATTCAACTTTTCGCAACGGCTCCTCCCCCAGTAAGGTGATTATTCTAAACAAAGTCGGGAAGGAACTGGAAGCCGCTCCGCCTCCGCGTCCCGCACAACCAGCCCGCAGTCTATAATGCTTCCTGCGATTCCGTTTCTGGAGGCTCTCATGTCGCAAGTTATCCCCGAGAAGTACCGCGATCTTTTTCAGAAGCGCGCCTTTGCCAGCCTGGCCACGCTCATGCCCGACGGCCGCCCGCAGGTCACTCCCGTGTGGTGCGATTTTGACGGAGAGCACGTCATCTTCAACTCCGCCCGCGGGCGCCAGAAAGACAAGAACGTGCGCCGCGACCCGCGCGTCTCCCTAGCCATCATCGACCCGGAGAATCCCTACCGCTATCTCGAAATCCGCGGCCGCGTGGTCGAGATCACCGAAGAGGGCGCCGCCGATCACATCAACAAAATGGCCAAGAAATATCTCGGCGCGGACAAGTACCCCTATGGCCAGCCCGGCGAAGTGCGCGTGCTCTACAAAATCAAACCCGAGCACACCACGGTGATGGGATAGAGGACCAGGTTTCAAGGTTTCAGGGTTTCAAAGTTTCAAAGTTGCAATGTGCAAGAACTGCCTGGGTTTTTCCTTGAAACATTGAAACCTTGAAACTTTGAAGCCTGGCCCCTGGTCCCCGAGGTCTCCGCCATCCGCAGCGGGTGCCCCACGTCTCGCCGGTTTTGCGAGACGTGGGCGAGCAGGGACTCGACATGAAATGCTGGCGCTACCGTGGAAGAGCGGCGCTTTAGCGCCGCGTCAGGCACGTAAGAAAGAATCGGGGCTTTAGCCCCCCTTGCGAGGAAAGCGCGATCCGCACCCACAACCTCTGCTTCCTCGGCTTCGGCAACGTCAACAGGACTTTAGTCCGCCTGCTTGAAGACCGCTCCTCCGAATTGCGCGACCGCCACGGCATCGGCTTCCGCATCACCGGCATCGCTTCCCGCCGCCTGGGCTGGATCGCCGATGCAAACGGCCTTGATCCAGAAAAATGTGACGCGGGCACGTGTGGCGCGGGCACTCCTGCCCGCGAAATGCCGGTGACCACCGCAACCGCCGACCTGAGCACCGGACGGAAAGGGCACGACTTGAGTCGTGCCGTAGGAACGTCACAAGAAACCGCGGCTTTAGCCGCTGCGGCAAAAGCTTGGCTCGCCGCCTCCCGCGCCGACGTTCTCTTCGAAGCCACATCCCTCAACGTCGAAACCGGCCAGCCCGCCATCGATTACATCCGCGCCGCGCTCGACCACGGAGCCCACGCCATCACCGCCAACAAAGGCCCCATCGTTCACGCCTGCCGCGAGCTGCGCGATCTGGCGGCCGCGCGCGGCAAGCGCTTCCTGTTCGAATCCACCGTCATGGACGGCGTCCCCATCTTTTCTCTGTTCGACCAACTCCCCGCCATTCATCTCAACGGATTTCACGGCATCCTCAACTCAACCACCAACGTCATTCTCGGCGAAATGGAAAACGGCCTCACTTTGGACGAAGCCTTGAAAAAAGCGCAGGCCCTCGGCGTCGCCGAAACCGACGCCAGCCACGACATCGACGCCTGGGACGCCGCCGTAAAAACCGCCGCCCTGATCAACGTGCTCATGCTGTCGAACGAAAATGACGTTCCCGTGCGCCTCGACCAGATCGAGCGCGAAGGCATCCGCGACCTCACGCCCCAGGCCGTGCGCAACGCCCGTCGCGATGGCTGGCCCTTCAAACTCGTGTGCCGAGCCCGCCGCACGCCGTCTTCAGGAAACCCCGGCGTCGAGGCCAGCGGTGTGGAAGCAAGTGTCCGTCCCGAAAAAGTTCTGAGCACGCAGCCGATGGCGCGCATCGCCGGCACCTCGTCCTATATCCATTTCGAAACCGACATCTTCCCCGGCCTGGCCATCACAGAAGAAAATCCCGGCCTGTACGCCACCGCGTACGGAATGTTGGCAGATTTTGTGAGGGCAGTGAAGTAATGTAGCCCCGGACGCCCTCGTCCGGGGTTGCGCGCGAAAGCGCGCGATAAATGGACGCCGCTCGGGGCCGCCGTGGAAGAGCGGCCCTTCAGGGCCGCGTTAGCGTCGATTCAAAATTAACCTGGGATCTAGCCCCGGCGAAGCAATCGTCCGCGTCGCAAGATAGAATCGGGAAGGGCACGGCTTCAGCCGTGCCGCTCGATCCTCCCGCAAGTTGGGCTTTAGCCCCTGAGGTGCTCGTCGCCTTCGTGGAGATGGCTCATGAGACTTAGTCGATCCAAGAGTGCGATTCGATTGATCGTCGGAATTCTCTTTCTTACTTATGGATGTGCCGCCCAGACCATTCCGAGCGCAATCTGGGGCAAATGGGTCATCCAGCGCGAATTGCCCACGAGAACAATCTCGTGCTGGGGAGAAGCCGACGCAAGAAAGATAATCGGCACTCGGATCGAATATTCGGACAAGATTTTCCGCTGGGACTCTATTATCACGAACAACCCGGTCGCTGAATCGAAGATCATTACGGCCCAGCAGTTCCACGACGAGAATTCTGGTGGGAGCGTGAACAGCTCCCAAGTGGACTTTCAACAGCTAGGCATTAACCGAGCGCAAACTACGGAGATTAAAATCCATCACGCCGCTGCTCGCGTTTCGGCCGCAACTAATGAAATCCCGGGCGACGACATTCTTCTGAAAGATCCGGACACGATCGTGTTTTCAATTTGCAACGTTTACTTTGAAGCCAAACGCGTTCTCGATAGAAAGTAGAACCATGATGCCGACCACTGAAACTCTCGCTCCCGCCCTCTCCCTCGCCTCCATCCGCTCCCAGTTCCCCGCCCTCGCCCAAACCGTCAACGGACATCCTGCCGTCTTCCTCGACGGCCCCGGAGGAACGCAAGTCCCCGAGCGCGTGATTGACGCCATCTCCGCCTACCTGCGCCGCGACAACTCGAACACCGGCGGCGCCTACGCCACCAGCCGCCGCACCGACGCCATGCTCTCCGAAGCCCGCGCCGCCATGGCCGATTTCCTGCACTGCGCCGCCGACGAAGTCATCTTCGGCCCGAACATGACGTCGCTGACCTTCGCCATTTCGCGTGCGATAGGCCGCGATCTCAAGTCCGGCGACGAAATCCTGGTCACACGCCTTGACCACGACGCCAATGTCTCGCCCTGGTTGGCGATGGCGGAAGACCGCGGCCTCACCGTCCGCTGGGCCGAGATCCATGACGAAGACTGCACCCTCGACATGACCGATGTCGCCTCGAAGATCAATGCGAAGACGAAGCTGGTCGCCGTCGGCTACGCCTCCAACGCCGTCGGCACCATCAATCCGGTAAAGGAAATCATTCGCCTCGCCCACGCCGCCGGCGCCCTCGCCTACATCGACGCCGTGCACTACGCGCCTCACGGCCTGATCGACGTGGCCGCGCTCGATTGCGATTTTCTGGTGTGCTCGACTTACAAGTTCTTCGGACCGCATATGGGCGTGCTCTTCGGCAAGCGCGAGCATCTCAAGCGCCTGCGGCCTTACAAGGTGCGTCCGAACACGAATGCCATTCCTAATTGCTGGGAGTGGGGCACGCTCAATCACGAGTGCATCGCCGGCATCGCCGCCTGCGTGGACTACATCGCCGACCTCGGCCGCCATGCGCTCTCCGAGAAGGGGCTGCCCCACCCTTCGCGGTTTTCGAAAGGTGGGGACCACGAAACCAGTCCTGAAGTTGGGCTGCCCCACCCAACGCGGGTTTCGTTGGGTGGGAATAACGAAACTCAACTCTCAAACCGCCGCGCAGCCATCGAAGCCGCCTACGCGGCCATCCACGAGCACGAACGCGCGTTGCTGGCGCGCATGATGACCGGCCTCGCCGCCATCCCCGGATTGAAAATCTACGGCATCACTGATCCTGCGCGCTTCGACGAGCGCTGTCCCACGCTCGCCATCCGCATCGCCAATCACACGCCCCTCGAACTCGCCACTAAACTCGGCGAGCGCGGCTTCTTCACCTGGGACGGCAACTACTACGCCCTCAACCTCACTGAGCACCTGGATGTCGAGAAATCCGGCGGCTTCTTGCGGATTGGCCTCGTGCATTACAACAGCATGGATGAGGTCGACCGCCTGCTGGCCGCGTTGCGCGAGATTGTCGCGGGCTAAACGCCGCAGCGGCCGGCTAGAGCAATTCCGCAGTTACTGTGTCCATGTGGGGACAGCCGCCCTCGAACGCCTGCCCTGAGCGACCCTGAGCATGGCGAAGGGGAGTCGAATGGGTCCGGCGGAGCGAAGCTCCGCATTGCGGATACAACTTCTCTGATTTCGCTCTAGCAGCGCGGGACGAGGAAAAGAGAATCTCCGCCGCGCGATAATCCCATCCTTACTGCTGCGGCTGCGGAGTCGGCGCCGGAGCTGGTGCGGGGGCTGCGGCGGGTGCCGTAACCGCCGCTTCGGAAACGATCAGCATCTCGTATCCTTTGCCGTTCACTTTGAACTTCATCTTGTCTTTGCTGATCGTCAGTTCGACCGGCGCATTCACCGGCAGCATCGCTTTGTGCTCTTCTTTCTGCTGCCGCACGTGATACTCGGTCGTATCGGTGCGGATCACATATTCCTGGCACATCAGCTCGACGGTCTGCTTGTGCCCTTTCGCTTCCGAGCCGCACGGGACGGAATTCTCCGACACGATCATTCCCTGCATCACATTGTCCTTGGCCGCCGCCATACTCGCGGCCAGCGCCACTGCTGCCAGTATCAAGGCCAATTTCTTCATATTCATCTCC
>Ga0074045_10004690_pt1 | contig 12064 bp, 12 predicted proteins | sample BogForMeECP23OM2_FD_94442 | JGI IMG/M metagenome (GOLD analysis project Ga0074045, IMG submission 94442) | Bog forest soil microbial communities from Calvert Island, British Columbia, Canada - Bog Forest MetaG ECP23OM2 | ecosystem: Environmental > Terrestrial > Soil > Wetlands ...
AAACGATTTGCATTAATGGTCGGCAGTAGGTACGAAGATCTTACGCTCATCGTGGCGCATTTGGGCGGCGGTATCTCTATCGGCTGCCATAGAAAGGGGTTTGTGGTTGATGTGAACAATGCCCTTGACGGCTCAGGCCCGTTTTCACCTGAGCGGGCAGGTACCATACAGGCAGGGAAGTGGACAGAGCTTCTTTTGCAGAAAGATACTTCGCTGTCTGATGCGCTGAAAATGATTTCAGGACGGGGCGGGCTCGTGGCACACTTGGGGACGAGCAACGTCCTGGATGTAGAACAGAAGATCAAGGAAGGCGATGAACATGCGCGGTTGATTTATGATGCCATGATTTACGGCATCTCCCGAGAGATCGGAGCCGCTGCAGTGGCGGCGGAAGGACAGGTGGACGGGATCATTCTTACGGGCGGGATTGCGCATTCCCAGTATGTGACCGGCCGTATAGAGAAATATGTTCGGTTCATCGGCCCTGTGCATGTCATGGCAGGAGAAAACGAAATGATGGCTTTAGCCGAGGGAGCATGGCGCGTCCTTTGCGGCCATGAAGTCGCCAGGGAATATAGCGACTCCGTGCCCCCCGTTTGCTATGAGCCCTGCGAACTTGAGATATTAAGCATTTCACACTGAAAAATCATAGATGTCATGCATTCAGTCCCCGCTGCTCGATGCATAGCGTGCCGATTGCTCTCCAGTATACAACATATCATGCTGGGTTTTCGCTGCATATTTGATTAGTTGTATTTTCCAAATGTATACTCACGTGCATGTTTGCTTCGGGGCAGCCGGCATGATAATCAAGAAAGTCCTATTTTTACATGATTGTCCTGGTAGCCGGAAAGGCTTCTATTAGTTTTTAGCGTGAACTACGTAATACATAAAGCTAACAAGCAAAAAAACGGGTGCTATCATGCATAATTTCAAAGAAGTGTTGCGGGCTGCAAAAGAGCGAGGACCGATTACGATCAGCGTTGCAGCAGCCGAGGATGATGATGTGATGACGGCCGTGGGAAGCGCGATGCAAGCCGGCATCGCACAGGTGATTCTGGTAGGTGACCAGAGGAAAATATGGCCCCGCCTGGAAAGAGCTGGATTGCAATCGGTGCTCACCATCATCCATGAGCCTGATCCGGTCAAAGCCTCACAGCGGGCGGTAGACGTGGTGCGAAGCGGAGATGCGAATGTACTTATGAAGGGCTTGGTAAATAGCGGTGATTTTCTGCGGGCTGTTCTTCATCCAGACAGAGGACTCCGCGCGGAGTATCGACTGAGCCATGTAATTGCATATGAAGTCCACGGCGAGGGGCGCCTCTGTTTTCTTACCGATGCGGCTATAAACATAGCTCCCGATTTGCAGGAGAAAAAGGAAATTCTTATTAATGCTCTTTTGGCAATGCATTCCATGGGAATCGTGCGCCCGAACGTTGCAGTCATCTCTGCCAATGAAAAAGTTTCTCCCAAGATGCCATCGACCGTTGATGCACAAAATCTCGTTCGTATGGGCAGGGACGGAGTTTTTCCGGAATCAATAATTGAAGGACCTATAGCCTTCGATGTGGCAGTTTGTCCCGCTGCTGCGCGGCATAAAGGTCTGGAAAGCGTCATAAGCGGGAATGTCGATCTGTTTTTAATGCCGAACATCGAGACTGCAAATGTTGCCTTCAAAATATTAACACACTACACAAAAGCAAAGTCGGCGTGTCTTGTGCTGGGCGCAACTCATCCGATAGTGATGACGTCCCGTTCAGATACCGCAGAAGGCAAATTATACTCAATTGCTTTGGCCGCCACGACCCTTGCCAGAGTAGATGTGTTAAATGAAGCGGTCCAGAGTTAAAATCCTTCACAATCTTATAAGACTGGCCTTGCTCCATGCTCACGATCGCGTTAGAGATTAACCCTCCTTGAGTTCCCTTGGATTCACAAGCGCTTTGCCGCTCCGGATTCTGTCAATACAATGTTTCCGCAGGCCTCTGCGAAAAATCAACCACACTAACGGCACTCCCGCGGGAAGCTGGCATTTGAACCAGACAAATCCACGGTGGAGGAGCGGTTTAAAGTTTAAGGGATCATCGCCGAGGGTATATTCCGTATGCGGGCCGACGAGAAAACTGCCGATTCCGTCAAGATGTAATACTGCCGTGCCAGAGGAGTCGGGTCCTAACTTTGTCATGAACAAAAAGCGTACTGTCGATTCCCAGGGCTTTCCATACACCGTTTTGCTGCCGTTCAATCCTGCCCTTTTTGATTTCCTTTACCGTTCCCAGATCTGAGGAAGCGTTTCTTGATGTCACTATGGTAAGGCTCACGAGCATCAATGGTACGACGGCGTGCGCTATGATCGTGTAAGACGGGCCATTTTTTTCTTGGCTCCCTTCATGGTATAAACCTTCTTTACTGTTTATAAAAAACATGCAAAAAGTGTTCACTGCGAGGTAATGAATATTGATTTAACATAGCTGACGACCGGGAAAAAACAAGGAGAGGCGATCTGGAAAAGGGGAATCTCCGTTTGTTTGACAACCCGGGGTTTTTACGATAAACTCTCAAAATACCGGTTGAGATGTTACACTACATAAAAACATCGCAGGAGGCGGGCATGAATAATACGATGACAGCACACGGAGTTCCGCTGATTCAGGATGCGGACCTGAACGGAAAGATTGTGCTTGTCCGTTTCGACCATAATGTGGTCAAGGAAGGAGTGGTTAGAGACCCGTTCCGGATTGACAGGACCATCGGGACGCTATTTCATATCGTGGAGCGGGGCGGCAGGCCGATCATGATGACCCACGTGGGAAGGCCCACGGACAAGAAGACTGGAGCCATTGCATGCAGGCCAGAAGAAGCGGTTGAGCCGATTGCGCAGTACCTCGAACAAAAACTCCACACGAAAATACACATTCCCCGGTTCATCGCAGACGCTGAGAAGGGGATTACCGGCATCGACACTTCGATCAACCTCGCGATCCGGGAGCTGCGGGAAAGAAAATTCGGCGCCATCTATCTACCGAACACCCGATGGTTCCACGGCGAAGAGTCAAAAGGCGGGCTAAGCGACGCTTTCGCCCTGCAGCTCGCGGGTTTGGCGGATATCTATGTAAACGACGCTTTCGGATCATGGCAGCCACATGCATCAACGTATACCATTACGCGCTATCTTCCTTCCTATGCCGGATTTCTGATGCAGCAGGAACTTTTGAATCTGGAGCGGGTGCTTAGCCCGGAGAGGCCATTTCTTGCGGTTGTTGCGGGCGCCAAGTACGATACAAAAATCGGACCACTCTCAGCGATCTATGATAAAGTGGACCGTCTTATCCTGGGCGGTGTTATCTATAACACGTATCTCTGCGCAAAATACAGCGTACGTATCAAGGGCGTGCTCGATGAGGATATTCAGCTGGCAAAAGAACTGGTCAAGAAGGACTCGGCTCAGAACAAGATCGTCGAGCTCCCCCATATTGTGGAATCGGATACGCTGGAAGGAAGACGAGAAGACAAATACCGGACAATATCCGTAAAGGACTTCAAGCCAGGCAAATCCTATGGGTACATCCTTGATATCGATCCCGCCTCCTATGAGGACAGCACGGTTGCAGCTACCTTTGTCAGCGCGAAGACAATTTTCGTCAATGCAGTCATGGGCTTCACCCCCAATTTTAGCGCGGGCTCGCAGGCGCTTGATCACACCATAGATAGAAACCTGGCTGCCATGAAGATGTATGGAGGAGGAGACACCCTGCAGGAATTTAAAGACCTCTGCCCCGGACTCTATTTGTCGGTCATGGATAATGCCAGTTACTACTTTTTTACCGGCGGCGGGACCGTGCTGACCGCCATAGAACAAGGCAGCCCCTATGGTTTGAAGCCCGTCCAGGCGCTGATCGAGGCAGGAAGAAAATGGGGGTAGAAGGAGGAACGGGTCATTGCGGAAACTCTCTGTATTGCCGGGTTCTTCGCTCTACCGCAAAAACATGCACAGGCGGCATGAAAGACTTCTTGAATTTGCTCTGTCTGCCCGCCTGATCCAGCGGCTATACTCGAGAAGCTTTGGGCACGCTCGGACGCGTTTATCGCTCAGAGCTGAGCGCATAGATATCCTGTTTTTTAGGCATAACCAACATTTTTTCCAGTTGTTTTGTAGACTGCGAACGGTTAGAATTTGGGTAACGTTATCCTTACTGAGGAGGTTGCCATGAGCAAAGGAGAGGGATTCTCAGGAATGAACAGAAGAGAGTTTTTGAAGGTTGGGCTGGCGGGTACCACATCGGCTTTTGTCGGCGGGAACGCGTTTGCCGAGGTTGTGCAGCATGCGACATCCGAACCGTTTGTTTTTCCGGCGCCTGTTTATCGTACGCTGGGCCGGACAGGAATGAAGATCTCGACCGTAAGCTTCGGTGCGATGCTTACCCCGGAGGCGGAGGTGATAAGGATCGCCCTTGCTCACGGCGTCAACTATGTTGATACCGCACGAAAATACATGGGCGGCAAGAATGAGGAAATCGTTGGCAAGGCATTAAAAGGCATGCGTGACAAGGTGTATGTGGCGACGAAGACGCCTCCTGCTTCCAAGTCAAAAGAAGACATTATCAAGGACGTGGAGACAAGCCTGAAAACGCTCGAAACAGACCATGTCGATGTCATTCAGCTCCACAATATAACCGGCGCGGACAAGGACCGCTTGTTCTTTCCCGAGACGAGGGAAGCGCTTCTCAAATTGAAAAAAGACGGCAAAGTGAATTTCTTCGGGGTGACCACACACAAAAATCAAGCAGAAGTGCTCAATGCCCTTGTTGACGACAAAGACCGGTTCTTTGATACGGCCCTTGTGGCTTACAACTTTAAGAGTGATAAAAGCATTACCGAGGCAATAGCACGGGCATCCAAGGCAAATATCGGGATCATTGCCATGAAGACCCAGGGAGGCGGATATACAACGAAGGAAATGGGGCTGATCAGTCCAAACCAGGCAGCCATTAAATGGGTGCTTCAGAACACCAACGTCACCGCGGCAATCCCGGGCATGAGAAATATGGCGGAACTCAGGGAAGACATTGCTGTTATGGGTATGCCGTTCCAATATGCCGATGAACGTATCCTGCAGCGGTACAGCGCTGCCATAGAACCGTATTACTGCACCCTGTGCGGGCATTGCGAAGGGACCTGTCCGCAACGCGTGGAGATCAGCACGATCAACCGGTCCCTTATGTATGCGGAAGGGTACAAAAGCTCAGAGCTTGCCCGTGCAACGTACCGTGAAGCTGCGGTCTCGGCCTCCGCATGCTTTGAATGTTCGGACTGCGTTGCACAATGCGTTCGCGGCCTGAATATCGCTGCCAAGATGGCGCAAGCAAGGACGATGCTGGGGTAAAAGAACACAACTTTAAAGAATACAAGCCATTGGCTAAACTGTTACGAGGATTGATAAACCGCTCATCCACTCTTGTTGTGTGGAGAGCGGTTTTTTCGTTTAATAATATGGTTGGGCCCCGCATTCCCCAAAAGAAGACACAACTTGTATTTCGTTCGGGCTGCTGAAGGGAAAGAATGTATTTTTCGCCAGTATTCCTTGAATATTTTCATTATATCTGATAGTCTATTCACATGAAAAAGAAGATCACCACACGATATGATGTCGCAGAGCAACCCCCTACCCAGGAGGAAACGGCAGCTTATCTTGAAGCTTGTTTTGAAGAGGCTGGCGGCGATGCGGCGTTCATGTGAAAAGGCGCATGGCGATATCGCCCATGTCAAAGGTATGGTGCAGGTCGTACGTGATGCCGGCCTGTCTCACGAGAGTCTTTACAAAGCGTTCTTAGGCGAATGTAGCACCGGTTTCGACACCATCCTCAAGGTAATGGCTGCGCTCTCGCGAGTTGAGGTTGCGCGCCGAAGCGTCGCACGGGTGAATCCACGATTCAGCCACAAGGCAGCTCGGGCGGAACTAGTCACCCTGCCTAACGTGTTTTTCTCGCTTAATTATGTCAATCTTCACAAAGAGATTGTTTAGCCCACCCTACGAGCTGAACATCCATGAAAAATACTGGAGGACATCATGCATATGACCCGCAGCATCTTGTTCATTTTCCTTTGCTCCTTATTCACGGCAGTTCCGTCTGGTGCTGTCTATGTCTCCCTGGAAAAAATTCTACCCTCACCTGCATGTGTTCCGGGCTGGATCATGGATGAGAAGATAACGCTTTTCAATAAAGACACTCTCTTCGACCGTATTGATGGCGAAGCAGAACTCTACTTTCCCTACGGATTTGAAATGCTTGCCTCTGCCAGATATGCGAGCAAACAGAACCCGCAGATTGCGGTGGATGCCGACGTCTATAAAATGGGGTCACTGCTGGACGCCTTCGGTATGTACGCCAACTACCGGAGGAAAGATGACGCAGAAATTAAAGTTGGCGCCGATGGAACGGTTTCCTCGTCCCAGCTGTTTTTCTACCAGGGCAGATATCTTGTGCGGCTCCAGGTGACTGGAACTACGAATCTAGATCAGAACGTTTTTCTTGCCTGCGCCCGGGCAATAACGCAAAACCTTCCGCCAAATACGGACCGTCCCAAAGAACTGGAGATGGTGATGATACCGGCTGTGATACAAAAGAGCGTACGGTATATTGCTCAAAGCCTTCTTGGATACGATTTTTTCCGTAGGGGCCTCATAGCAGATGCGATCCTGAAGGGCGAAGAAATGCAGGTCTTTGTTGTGCTGGAGGATTCGCGGGATGCTGCGCTCAAGGCTTTTGAGAAGTACAGCGAAAACCTGGAAGCATCAGGAATAGACGCTCGTGTCATTAGGACGCATGGCCAAATTTCCTTGAAAGCAGTTGATCCCCTATACGGAAACATATTCGTTGAGCATGTTGGCCGTTATCTCGTCGGTGGCGTCCGATTCAAAAATGCATTTGCAGCAGAGCAGCTGGTTGATCAGATCAGAAAACGGCTCCGCGATTAACCGTGGATCAGTCGCAATATTCGTTTTAGACCTTTCTTGACTTCCCCCCTCGTTATGCTATGATTTTTATGGAAGCAGAAGCGCTGTTTCGCAACAAACTAATATGCCTTAAAACTCGGTTCTGATATCATCACGACGCCGTACGAAGTATTAAAAACCTGGGGTGAGAACGGGATGCCTATTCCCAGGGATGATTACCGATATGACAAAAAATTGTCAAAGGCCATTCTCTATAAGGAGATCGATCCCACAAAAAAATGGGACAGCTATAACATCCACCACGAACTGACGGACAAAGGCATGGAGCGATTTTCCGCGGACTGGAACGCGGCTGATACAATAATCACGCGCTGTTGGATGCAATGGTTACTACTGAGAACGCAGAGAGGGCAGAGAAGATAAATCCGGTATTTTAAATCTGCGCGGCGTTGTGCTTTTGGTTTTCGAATTTATAACGACAGGAAGACAGCCTATGGACGATCCCATTATTCAGCACAGCATATCACAAGATTCTGAAGACGTCGTTGCTGAACCGAAATATAAGCTTGTGGGAAAGTGTGAGATCGAAGTTCCGCAGCCGGCTGCACTTATCATCTTCGGCGCTTCAGGAGACCTTACAAAACGAAAATTATTGCCGGCATTGTACCAGCTTTTCAAGAGTAAAATGCTTTCAGAGCAGTTCTTTATTCTCGGCACAAGCCGGGTGAAGATGAGTACGGATCAGTTTCGTAGAGCCATGCTTGATGCAGTGAAGGAGACAAAGTCAGGGGATTTCGCCCAAGCGGTTTGGGATGAGTTCGCGCCTCATATTTACTATTCACCGTTTGATTATGCTGATCCTGCGTCCTATACTGGTTCCCTGAGAGACATTCTTCCCGGGCTCGAAAGCAAACACCAGACGGGGGGGAATCGCGTTTTCTATCTAGCCATTCCCCCCACGGTTTTTGAACCGGTTATACACAACCTCGGGGCTGCAGGCCTGTCGAGAGAAGACAAGGGGAGAAGCCATGTCGTGATCGAAAAACCGTTCGGGCATGACCTTGCATCCGCACGCAGGCTGAACCAGCTCGTTCATACGTATTACAAGGAGACACAGATATTCCGCATCGACCACTATCTGGCCAAGGAAACGGTGCAGAATATTCTTATGTTTCGGTTCGCCAACTCTATCTTCGAACCGCTTTGGAACCGGCGCTACATCGACCACGTCCAGATTACGTCGGCAGAAACCCTCGGTATTGAGTACCGGGCCGGCTACTACGAAGAGGCCGGCGTGATTCGAGATATGTTCCAAAATCACATGCTTCAGCTTATCTGCCTTACAGGCCTGGAGCCGCCCGCAGTCTTCACGGCCGATCGCGTGCAGGATGAAAAGGCGAAAGTTCTCCGTTCCTTGCGGAAATTTCCTCTTGACAGGCTGGGAGATCATCTCGTGGTCGGACAGTATGCGAAGGGAACCATAAACGGCTATGCGGTTCCTGGGTTCAGGGAGGAGAAGGGGGTTGCACAGAAATCCATGACGCCGACCTACGCGGCCATGAAATTATTCATCGACAACTGGCGTTGGCATGGCGTTCCTTTTTACCTTCGTTCGGGCAAACGGCTTGCAAAAAGAGAAACGACGATATCCATTCATTTTAAGGAAGTACCGCACTCCATGTTCCCCGATTCAGTCGGTGTTCCCATCGAGCCGAACACTATCGTCCTGAAAATTCAGCCCGATGAGGGCATGAGCCTTGATTTCCAGACCAAGCAACCCGGAACAAAAGTCTGCCTGAAGCCGGCGCAGATGACCTATTCCTATCCCCGCGGAGTATTGCTCGATGCCTATGGATGGGTGCTACTGGACTGTATGCTAGGGGACCAAATGCTGTTTATGAGGAAAGACAGCGTGGAACTTGCATGGGCGGTGCTCACGCCGGCGCTCGATATGGTTACATTGCGCAAACTGATACCGCTGGTTTCCTACGCCGCGGGCTCGAATGGGCCTGATGAAGCCGTTCACCTTATAGAAAAGGATGGCCGCGCCTGGAGGTCGCTGTGACCAGGTGGGAGCGTCCCCAGGTCCGGGTATTTCCCGATCTGGAGACTTTGAGCCGCAATGCTGCAGCTTTTTTCTGTGAACTCTCGAGAGAAGCAATCGCTTCGCAGGGCAGATTCGTTGTCGCGCTTTCAGGCGGTTCCACGCCCCGCTGTATGTACAAGCTCCTTGGCTCGACTACCTATCGAAGAAGCATCGAGTGGAAACGGGTGCACATGTTCTGGGTCGATGAGCGATGCGTCCCTGGGGACCATCTTGAGAGCAATTTCAAGCTCGTCGTTGACACCGTTCTTTCTAAAGTTGACATGCCGGGGGAAAATATTCATCGGATCAAATGCGAGGACATGCCGGACCGCGCAGCCCTGGATTACGAACAGGATATCCGTTCATTTTTTAAATCAACGTCACTGCCGATATTCGACCTCATTATCCTCGGCGCGGGCGAAGATGGGCATACGGCATCTCTTTTTCCGAATACTGCCGCGCTTTACGAACATGCCCACCTTGCTACACCGGTATATCTTGAGCCTCCAAAATTGAACCGGGTGACCCTTGCGCTTTCTGTGTTGAATCACGCAGTGCACGTCCTCTTCCTGGCCTCAGGACCCGCAAAGGCGATGGTCATTCGCGAGATTATAGAAAATGGCAACCCGAAGCACTACCCTGCCGGGCTTGTTCACCCGGTGCGCGGCGGGGTTATGTGGTATGTGGATAAAGAAGCTGCAGGCTTACTAACAAAAGATCATTAATACAAACGCATTTACTGTTGATGCGGGGACCCCTCACTGTTGTCCTCTTACCGGGCGGGGAGAGAGTAGAAAAAGCGGAATTCCGTGAAAATGGAGCAGTTATCATTTTGTTTATTAATAAGGCACGGGTCTGCTCAGTGCAGATAATTTGAATGCAAAGGGAGGCACTAATCATGGATGCAATGACAGCCCTGTACTCGAGAAGGAGCATACGGTTGTACACCTCGAAGCAGATCCCTTCAAACATAGTGCAAGATATTTTGAGGGCTGCCATGTGTGCACCGTCTGCCGGAAATGAGCGGCCGTGGCATTTCATCGTCGTGACAGACCGTTCTATCCTGAACGAGATTCCGAATTTCCATCCCTATGCTGCGATGCTAAAACATGCGCATACAGCCGTCCTGGTCTGTGGAGACGTTACACTCGAAAAATACAAAGGATACTGGGTGCTCGATTGCTCAGCAGCGACACAGAATATGTTACTCGCTGCCCACGCAAAGGGGCTCGGCGCCGTGTGGTGCGGAGTGTACCCCAGCGAGGACCGGGTAAAAAATCTTAAAAACCTCTTCAAGCTGCCAGAGCATATTGTGCCATTCTCGCTCATCCCGCTTGGTTTTCCTGATGAAACGAAGCAGGCTCTTGAACGATTCGACACATCCCGGATCCATGAGAACCGGTGGTAGACCAACTCCGCACGCAAGAATTAATAGAGAGAATTTATTTTTTTGACGCAGTCTGTGTTAAATACAGTATTAAAAAACAATTTCCGTTGTCCGATCCCGGTATAGGAGGGAGAATCGTCATATGCCGGGCCGTGGCAATAGAAAGAATGCCCGCAGAACATCAAAGAAAATCAGGGAAAAGTTTTCATAGTTCTGTACTTATAGTATTGTTCTTGCAAAGGATGGCAAGGAAAGTATTTTGTTTGAACAAAAGAATCGTGGTTTTTGGATTTACACTTTTTTATTGCTATTCTTACCCCGAACGCTATGGTAAAAGATAAAAAGTTCACATTGGAAGAAGCGACCATCGCCGATATTCACGCCGCAATGCAATCCGGGAAATTGACCTGCCGCAAGCTGGTCGAGATGTATCTCGCCCGGATTGCTGCCTATGACAAGAAGGGTGCAGCCCTCAATTCCATTCTTATGATCAACCCGCAGGCATTGGAAACTGCGGATAAAATGGATAAAATCTACGCGACGTCCGGTTTCGTTGGGCCGTTACACTGTATCCCCGTGGTGCTAAAGGATAATTACGATACCGCAGACATGCCGACGACTGGCGGTTCCAAGATTCTCGCAAAATCGATCCCGCCCGAAGACGGGTTCCTGGTCAGGAAGCTGAAGAAGGCAGGGGCGTTGATACTGGCAAAGGCGAATATGCATGAATTGGCCCTCGTGGGAGTGACCGTGAGTTCTCTCGGCGGCCAAACGCTTGATCCGTACGACCTGACCAGAACGCCCGGAGGTTCGAGCGGAGGAACAGGCACCGCCATTGCCGCAAATTTTGCCGTTCTGGGAATGGGGTCCGATACCATTAATTCAACGCGCTCTCCCGCGTCCGCTTGCAATCTGGTTGGAGTGCGACCGACGAAGGGACTGCTGAGCCGGGCGGGTATTATCCCCGTTTCATTCACCCAGGATGCTGCCGGACCGATCGTGCGTACGGTTAGGGATGCAGCCCTGATGATCGACGTCATGACGGGCTATGACCCGGCGGATCCCGTGACAGCCTGGAGTATTGGCCGGACGAAAACCTATACCGCTTCCTTGAAGAAGAATGGACTCAACGGGGCGCGTATCGGGATGATAAAGACGTTCTTTGGTTCAAAGCCCGAACATGAAGAAGTCAATCGCGTCATGGCAAAAGCAATCGAGGTCATGAAAAAGCAACGTGCGGTGATCGTTGAAGTGAGTGATCCGGCTCTCGAAGCCGAAAAGCTTAATGAGGAAGGCGATGTGCGACGTTTTGAATTCAAGACGGTCTTCAATAACTATTTGGCAGGCCTCGGACCGAAGGCACCGGTAAAGAATCTTGCAGAATTTTTTGCTGTCGGGACATACCACAAACCATCTCTCGAAAAATTCCTGATCGACGCTCAGAATATTGAAAATCCGTTAAATCAACCGGAATACAAGAATCGATTACTGCGAAATACAAAGCTCCAACAGAGAATAATGAGCCTGATGGCTGACAACCGGCTTGATGCGCTCGTTTATCCTCTGCAAAAACGGCTTGTGGCGCCTGTTGGAGAGCTCAACCAAGCTGACCGTAACGGGATTCTGGCTGCCTTGA
>Ga0074045_10004691_pt1 | contig 12062 bp, 7 predicted proteins | sample BogForMeECP23OM2_FD_94442 | JGI IMG/M metagenome (GOLD analysis project Ga0074045, IMG submission 94442) | Bog forest soil microbial communities from Calvert Island, British Columbia, Canada - Bog Forest MetaG ECP23OM2 | ecosystem: Environmental > Terrestrial > Soil > Wetlands ...
GCGCGTACCGGGAAAAGGTTTCCGCTGCATTTGCCGATCAAGATTCATAGGGAAGATACCGCGGGTGATACCCACAGCGGCATGACCGGCGATCTTAGCGCCGCCGGAGTGTACATCCGCGCCGACGCGTCACTCGAGGTCGGCTCACCTGTAGAGTTTGAAATTACCCTGCCTCCCGAGGTCACCGGTGGCAAGGACGATGTGGTAATCCAGTGCCGCGGCCGCGTAGTTCGGACCGACGAGCCTAACGCCAGCGCCGCTCCCGGGGACAGCCGGGGAGTCGCTTGCGTCATCGATTCTTACGAATTTGTGCGTAACAGTTAACGGGGAGCGATCCATGCTGAAGCTTATTTTGGCCGACAATCAGGCAATTTTCCGCGCCGGCATCGCCAAGGTTCTGGCCGTAGAAGACGAAATGCGCATCGTCGCCCAGGCGCAAACCGCCGAGCAGATGTTCATGGCTCTCGACAAGTTTCGCGCCGCCGTGCTCATCATTGCCGGAGGTTTCCATTCCGACTTCAACTCCGTCCTCTCGGCTGCCAACAAGAACAAGACGCGCGTCGTCGTCCTCGCCGATACCGGTGAGAGCGCGCAACGTTACATGGCGGCTGGAGCTCACGGCGTCGTCTATCGCAACGTCACCAGCCCCGCGCTGGTCGACTGCGTCCGCAAGATCGCTCGCGGCGAAAACTGGGTTCAGGACATGGCTGTCCCCAGCGAGTTGACCGAGAACGATATGGTCGGACTGCGCGTCCGCGACCGCTTGACGGCCAAGGAACTGCGCATTGTCGCGCTCATCGTCCAGGGCTACAAGAATAAGGAAATCGCTACCCAACTCGGCACCACTGAGCAGGTGATCAAGAACTACCTGCGCAATGTCTACGACAAGATCGGAGTGTCAGACCGCCTCGAACTGGCCCTGTTCACCATTCACCACCGCATCTTGAACGAAGCCGCTGCCGCGACCGCTGCTGCCGCCGTCCCTCAAGCCATCCAGAGTGCTGGCATCAGCAATTAATTTCCCTATTCGCCGTCAAGAAAAAAGGCCGCCCGTGGGCGGCCTTTTTTACGCCTTCAGATTGACCGTGTGGTGGCGGGTCTCTGACCCGCCCTGGACGGGGCAAAGCCCCGCCATCACCCGAGCATTCGCCGCTAACCGATCTTTTCTCCCACCGACTTGGCCTGCGTAAACAGATAGAGATAATCCGGACCGCCCGACTTCGAATCCGTTCCCGACATATTGAACCCGCCAAACGGATGCGCTCCTACCATCGCCCCGGTGCACTTGCGGTTGAGGTAGAGATTGCCGACGTGGAACTCTCGCACCGCGCGATCCAGCTTCTCGCGCGAACCGGAGTACACCGCTCCCGTCAATCCGAACTCAGTGTCATTCGCGATTTCCAGCGCATGATCGAAGTTGCGCGACTTGATCACCGCCAGCACCGGTCCAAAAATCTCCTCCTGCTCGAGCGTTGATTTCGGCGCGATGTCGGCAATCACCGTCGGTTGGATGAAGTAACCTTCTCCCGCATCCGTGGCGCGTGCCCCGCCCGTGATCAACCGTCCGTCTTTCTTGCCGATTTCGATGTATCGCAGAATATCTTTCATCGAACCTTCGTTGATCACTGCAGCCATGTGCGGATTCAGCGTGGGGTCGCCGATGGTGATACGCTCCACTCTCGACTTCAGCTTCTCCAGAAACTTGTCGTAGATGCGCTCGTCGACGATCGCCCGCGAACAGGCCGAGCACTTCTGGCCCTGGAAGCCGAAAGCCGCACTCGCCACCCCTTCCACGGCCGAATCGATATCGGCATCGGCATCGACGATGATCGCGTCTTTGCCGCCCATTTCGAGCACCGTGCGCTTGATCCAAAGCTGGCCCGGTTGCTGCTGCGCCGCCGTCAGATTGATATGCAATCCAACCTCGCGCGAGCCGGTAAATGCGATGTAGCGAACCTTCGCATGCGCCACCAGCGCGTCGCCAAAGCTCGCGCCGCCGCCCGGGCAGAAGTTCACAACGCCGTCGGGCATGCCGCATTCTTCGAGCAGTTCCACGAACTTCGCCGCAATCGTCGGAGAATCGCTCGAGGGCTTCAGCACGACGGTGTTCCCGCTCACGATCGAAGCGAGCGTCATTCCCGCCATGATGGCGCAGGCAAAATTCCACGGCGGAATCACCGCCCCCACTCCGAGCGGAATGTACATCAGCGTGTCGCGCTCTCCCGGCAGTTGAACCGACGGTTCGGCTTTGGCAAAGCGCAGGGCCTCGCGCGCGTAATACTCGCAAAAATCGATGGTCTCTGAAATATCGGCATCGGCCTCGAACCAGTTCTTCGAAACTTCGAATACCAGCCAGGCCATGTATTCCAGCTTCCGCTCGCGCATCACATCGGCCACGCGAAACAGTAGCGAAGCGCGTTCCTCCACCGAAGTATGGCTCCACTGGCCGAAAGCCTTACACGCCGCCTCTACCGCCGGCTCGACGTGTTCCTTGCCCGCTTTCTGGTGAACTCCTACCACTTCCGAGGGCTTGGCGGGATTGATCGAACGGATCTTGTCCGAGGTCTTGACGCGTTTGCCTCCAATGATCAGGTCATATTCGCGGCCCAGCTCGCCACGAACTTTTTCAATCGCCGAGCGCATCTTGCGCACGTTTTCTTCTTTGCTGAAATCTACGAAAGCCTCATTCTTGAATGCTCCTTGATGGAGCCGGACTTGCAGGCGAGGTGGGGCTTCCACGGTTGCCATAGGAAATCCTTTCAGGACGGAATATAGGTTGGCTGCCAGCGCGGATATACGCGACGGTTCATTTTACACCCCTTGCCCTCAACTTTCATCAGCCGCGATTATGAGTTTCACGAATCGCCTGTTCAAGATCGCCGGCTCACGCCCGCCTGCCACTTCTGAGCAGGCTTGCCTCAATGGCGTAGAATAGGGTCTCCGAAGACGCCAGTAACCGGCCATGCCAGGCGTCCTTGGATAGGTTTTTTGGCTCCGCTCCAACGTTCGCAGAGCTCCTGTGCAACGCAGGGGTTTTAAGGATACGCGGAAATGCCAAGATCAAATTCAAAGCGGAGTGCTATGCGCTTTTGTCTTTCGCGCGTTTGTGTTTCGAGCTTTCGTGTTTCGAGCTTTCGCGTTTCGCGCGCTCGTCTTTCGCACCGGGCAACGATCACTCTGCTGTGCCTGCTGCTCGCGGCCACCGCCTGGCCGCAATCCTCAGGGCAGTTGATGATCACGCCCATGTCCGAGTCAACCAACACTATGAGCGCTATTCTCGTGGTGGATGTGTCAGGCGAGAACCGGGCTGTTCTTGATCGCCAGGCGCTCGTCAAAGCTTTCCACAAAGAGAGCAAGGAGGTGCTGTGGCAAACGACCGACGATAACTCCGAGGCTTCCCTTACCACCACCAGGCCCGGCCAATACGAGATTGAGGTCAGCGCCGTGGGCTACCTGACCTTCAAGTCGCAAGTGATGATTCCGGACACCTTCGGCCATTTCAAAGTGGACGTCGATCTGAAAAAAGATCCTTCCGCCATCGAATTGAAGGTATCCAATCCGCTGGACATGCCAGCCAAGGCGCGAAAGGAGATGGGCCAGGGCGTTGCTGCCCTCAAGTCAGGAAAGTGGAAGCAGGCTCAGAAACACCTCAGTGCTGCGAATATCCTCGCTCCCTCCGACCCGGAGGTGAAATTCCTTATTGGATATTTGTTCTTTCAGCAAAAAGATTTTCAACAGTCGGAAGCTTATTTAATCAGCGCCTCCACTCTTGATCCGCACAATGTCCAGGCCCTTGCCCTGCTCGGGAGATTGCAAATCCGGCGCGAGGACTTCTCCGCCGCAAGAAGGACACTAGAACAGGCGACCGCTGCCGATCCTGACTACTGGATGGCCCATAACCTCCTGGCCGAAACATACCTCAGGCAAAAAGATTACGAGAAGGCGCGCCAGCAGGCTCAACTTGCGATCGACAAGGGTAAGGGTGCGGGTAACTCCGCCCAGGTGCTTCTCGGTGAAGCTCTCGAAAATCTCGGACGCGACCAGGAAGCCCTCCAGGCTTACCGGGCCTTCGTGACCGCATCGCCCTCGAGCCCGATAGCCACCGAGACGCGCGCCAGGTTTGACGATCTTCGACAGCGCGACTCCAGCGGCCACGTCTCGGCGCCGGTAACGAAGATCGTGTCCAGTTCGGCCGGCACCGATGCCTTGCTCGCCTCCAGCGAACCCGTGTTGTCGATGAAGTCCTGGGCGCCGCCGGATATCGATGACTTCAAACCCGCCATCGCTGAAGGTGTTTCTTGCCCTTATGAACAGGTGATCAACGGCGTCGGCGATAGCGTCAAGGAGTTCGTCGATGATCTGGGGCGCTTTAGCGCAATCGAAGACTTGCTCCACGAAGACTTCGACGACCTCGGACATCCGTTCACCAGAACCGTGCTCAAGTTCAATTACCTCGCCTCCGTTTCCGAGCTGACCCCGGGCATATTTGATGTCGACGAGCTTCGCAATCCCCCAACCTCTGACTTCCCCGATCAGATCGCCACTCGCGGACTGCCCTCCCTCGCACTCATCTTTCATCCCGACATACGCGATGATTTCCAGATGGTCTGCGAAGGGCTCGGCGGGTGGCACGGAGAAGCGACCTGGCTGGTTCACTTCCAGCAGCGGGAGAATAAACCTCACCGCATTCAATCCTATAAAATCGCGGGCAATTCCTATCCGACCAGCCTCAAAGGGCGCGCCTGGATCACCGCAGATGGTTACCACCTCGTGCATCTCGAATCGGATCTCATCAGCCCCATGCCGGAGATCAGACTGTTCGGCGAACACCTTGCCATCGACTACACTCCCCAGCTCTTCGAAAAGAGAAAGGTGCAGCTTTGGCTGCCCAAGAATGCCGAACTCTACTTCGACTTCCGCGGGCACCACTATCTCCGCCGCCACAGCTTCGACCACTTCATGCTCTTCTCGGTTGATTCCGAGGAGAAGCGCAATGATCCGCGAGCCAGCAAACAGCCCTCCACTCCTCCGCAGTGAACCGATTGAGAAGAATATTCCCCGGGATAGGTGTGCCGCGCGTAACACTACTTCTTGGCGGTGGAGCGGCCGGCTACGATGGTGGCCGCAAGGCGACGTACGCTGTGCAGGAGCAAGCCCAATGTGTCCGACGCCGGGGCTGGCTTTTTTGCCGCGCATCGCTGTAGCCTGCCTGTTCCATCAGCTTTGCGAAATCGGCGAATCGCTTTGCACTCTCGCCTCTCATGGCGACAAAGCGAAAAGCTTGGGCGAGCGGAACGCCATCGGCGCCAGCCTGAAGAAATTTGATCCGGGCGCTGACTTCCCCGAAGACGGTATCCAGAGCAATTTCACCGTCGGTGCCTTCGGCAACCGGACCTTTGGACAGCACCGCCGAGCCTCCGCTGAGAGATAAACGTTGCAGCACACCTGCGAACCGCGTGTCATGGACGGTAAATCGGGCCCGCTCGCTGCTCGGAACCCGGATGCGCGGGGCACGGGCTCCTCGCCGCAACTTCTGACTCTTCTTCACAACCTCAGCATCGCAACCAGACAGCGCCCGGTCAAGGTTACGATAGCGCAGAAGGCCCATCGGGACGGAATCGCCTCCCTCTCGGTCACCGCACGAACGGAGGCTCAGGTGCAAGCTACCGCAACAATCAACTGTAAGGATCACCGCGCCGTGGAACTGTCACCCCCGCCCCTTCCGGTTGCAGCCTGGCGGTGAAGTGGCGCAGGAACGGCGCTTCGTAGGTCAGCTTCATCCCTTGGATTTCGTCGCGTTTCTTCCAGACTTCCAGGATGACCTCCACGGCGTAATCGATATGGCTCTGGGTGTAGACGCGTCGGGGTATCGCGAGGCGAACCAACTCCATCTTCGCCGATTTTCCGAACATCAAACTTCCGATCTCGACCGAGCGGATGCCGCCTTCGAGATAGATTTCGTTGGCGAGCGCCACGGCGGGAAAGCGATCGGGTGCAATTTGAGGCAGAAAAGCCTGCGCGTCGATGTAGACTGCGTGGCCGCCCGGCGGTTGCACAATGGGCACGCCCTCGGCGGCGATGTGGTTGCCTAGATAGGCCGTGGAGGCTATGCGATATTCCAGGTAATCCTGGTGCAGCGCCTCCTGCACGCCAACCGCGATGGCTTCGAGATCGCGCCCGGCCAAGCCTCCATAAGTGGTGTAGCCCTCGGTAAGGATCAGCAGATTCTTCTCCTGCTCGGCTAAGGCGTCGTTATTGGTGCACAAAAATCCGCCGATATTCGCCATGCCGTCCTTTTTCGCCGACATCGTGCAGCCATCGCCGTAGCTGAACATTTCCTGTGCAATTTCTTTCGGGCCTTTCTGCTCGTAGCCTTTTTCGCGGATCTTGATGAAGTAGGAGTTTTCGGCAAAACGGCAGGCGTCGAAGTAGAGCGGAATACGATGCCTCCGGCAGACCGCGCTGACGGCTTTGACGTTCTCCATCGACACGGGCTGCCCGCCCCCCGAGTTGTTGGTAACGGTCAGCATGACGAGGGGCACGCGCTCACGGCCAGCTTTTCCGATGAGGTTTTCCAGCGCCGCAACGTCCATGTTGCCCTTGAACGGATGCTTCAGACTCGGCTGACGGCCTTCGGCGATGACCAGGTCGACGGCCTCAGCTCCTACGAACTCCACATTGGCGCGGGTGGTGTCGAAGTGCGTGTTGTTGGGGACGACATCGCCTTTCTTGCACATCACGCTGAAGAGAATGCGCTCGGCTGCCCGGCCCTGGTGTGTCGGGATCACATGCTTGTAGCCGAAAATGTCTTGCACCGAGGAGCGGAACTGTTCGAAGCTGCGGCTGCCGGCGTAACTCTCGTCGCCCTCCATCATGGCCGCCCACTGGTGTGTAGACATGGCTCCGGTGCCCGAGTCGGTAAGCAGGTCGATCAGGACGTCGTCCGCAGGCAATAGAAAGAGGTTGTAAAACGCGGCGCGGAGCAACTGCTCCCGCTGGCCTCGTGTAGTCCAGTGAATCGGTTCGACGCTCTTGATGCGGAATGGCTCGATGATGGTGCGCGGCACGGTGACCTCTCTATCTAAACACACACATTTCCGCCGCGCTTGTCTGTGACTGAAATCACGGGGAAGAGCATCCCCGTCGCACACTATGGGCGGCCAGGGAGTCCGCGCCCCACCCTCACACTTTCACGGAATCTCTGCGCTCGGCGGGAGCATATTTTACGGCCGCCGTGCGATCCAGTTTGTCCCAGGCAAATGGTCGCCCTTGTATAGCGCGCTTCAAGGTCCGGAACAGAACCAGTGAGAAGACCTGTCTGTAGGCAAAGCGCTGCAGCCACACCTGGCTCAGCAACCAGGCGTCTTCTCGCGCTTCGGGATGTCGACGCTCCAGGGCGAAGGCAAGGGACGAAGCGAGAAAATCGATGACCAGGAAAGCGCCGAAGAAAATCAAGAGGCGCTGGAAACTGGCGGGATCGGTCGAATCGGGATGAAAGTGCTCCTGAATAAAATACCAGACCACGCCCGCCACAAACATCACGTCGATGAACGGCGAAACGAGCGGAAGCAGAATCTGGAAGATGAGGATGTTAGGCAGCGCTACGAAACCGAGCGCGCCCTTCCGCGCGAAAACGCCTTTATGTTTGAAAATCGCTTGCAGAATTCCGAACGACCAGCGGAAGCGCTGCCGCATGAGCGCGTTGGCGCTCGTAGGCGCCTCCGTGAAGGCTAACGCCTGATCTTCGTATTCCACGCGGTAGCCGTTGCGCAGAAGGGCCATGGTGAGGTCGGCATCCTCGGCGACGGTGTCCTCGTGGTAAGCGCCCGCCTCGCGAACCGCGCTGGTGCGCCACGCGCCGATTGCGCCCGGCACCACGCTCACCGCGCCCATGGTATTGAGCGCCCGCCGTTCGAAGTTCTGGCTGGTGATGTACTCGAGGGCCTGCCAGCGTGTCCAGAGGTTGACTCGGTTGCCAACCTTGGCATTGCCGGCTACGGCTGCAACCTTAGGATTGAGGAAATGTGGCACCATTTTGGCGATGGCATCGGGTGCAATGATCGTATCGGCGTCGATACCGACGAAAATTTCGGCATCGCCAATGTGCTCGAGACCGTAGTTGAGCGCCTCGGCTTTTCCTCCGTTGGGTTTGGTCAGGATCATTACTTTGCCGGCCGCTTCTTCGGGCGCAAAGCTTCGGCGGGCGATTTCCAGAGTACGATCCTTGGACCCGTCGTCGATCACGATCACGCGCAAGCTGGGATAGTCGGAGTCGAGCGCGCCCTGAATCGTGCGTTCAATAACCTTCTCTTCGTTATAGGCAGGAATTAGAATCGCCACCCTTGGCTGGTAGGCGGCAATCTGCTCCGGCGTTCCGTAGACGTGCGCGCGCACGCGGTCATAGATGGCCAGCACACCGACGAATACCAGGCGCCCGGTCATCAGAATGTCACCAAGAAAAAAGATGACAGTAATGCCGGTGATCGTGGCACTGGCGAGCCAGAAACCGATCCAATTGAGCTTGGCCGACCAATATTCATCGGTCGGCAGCGCCGGCATGACCTCGGCCTTCGTCTTGCCCATCAACTGATAAACCGGGACGAAGGTAAAACCGCGGGCGCGAGCGCCGTCGATAATGAGCGGTAGAGCCAGCACAGTCCTTGCCCGGTTTCCGCCGCCGTCGTGCATCAGAATGATGTTGCCGCACTGCGTATCGTTCGGGCGGCACGGCGGTAGATGGTCGAGCACGCGAGCGGCGATCTGTTGCGGCGTCAGCGGCGGATCGTCGTTCCAGTCGCGGGTGTCAATCTTGTTGCCGATCGTGATGTAGCCCAGGCTCTGCGTGAGTTCGAGCGGGCGCACTTCATCTTCCGTATCGGGCTCGGCATCGACCGAGTACGGCGGACGAAACAACGTGGTGCGGATTCCCAGACGACTGGCAAACAGCTGCTCGGTCAGATTCAGCTCCACTTTCATATAGCGGGTGCCAATCGAGCTGATATCGGGGTGCGTAAAGGTGTGGTTCCCGATTTCATGACCTTCGTGGTAAATGCGCTGCGTCAAACTGCTGAACTTCTCGGCCTGGATTCCGATCAGGAAAAATGTTCCCGGCACCTGCTCTCGTTTCAGCACGTCTAGGATCTTAGGAGTCCACTCGGGATCAGGACCGTCATCGAAGGTTAATGAAAGTTCACTCTTACTGGCACCGTAGCGGGCCATCCGATACGGCTGCGGCAGACTCTTGAAGGTTTCGCCGTCGATGAGGCCGCTTTGTTTGTCGATCGAAAGATCGCGCTCGCCATCCGTGGGGCGGGCTTCTATATGCAGGATTTCTCCTTCGCCCTCCATATCGACGTCCTGGCCCGGAGGAACGTCTTTCAGTCGATCGGAAGCGTTCGCCTCACCCGGCATATCCCAGACGCGCCACAACGACCGGTCCTCCGAGCCGAGCCGCCATAGCGCGAAAGTCTGGATGCCGAGCGTCTGCGCGACGCGCATCTGGTTCAGAGCTGTCACCGCATCCAGAAACCAGACATCGTGGCGGAAATGATCGTCGTCTTCGTAACTGAAGTGCGGGTTCAGCGCATCGCCGTCGAAATCCACCTCTTCCTCGGAATCCCGCGCTCCAATCCACGCTTCCTGCACCGAAACGCTCTTGTCGGCTACACCCGGCGGAAGCTTTCCCTTTTTCGGCTTCTCCACCCAGTCGTAACCGTAGTTGCCAATGGCACAAATCAGTTTCTCTTTCGGAATCTCCTTGAGCGCAGACTCCAGATTGTCGGTGAACCAGTCCTGCGAAGCCACTGGGCCGGACGTGCCCCCGGGATAGTGTTCGTCGTAGTTCATGATGACGACGCCATCGACGGCAGAGGAAATCGCTTTGTAATCGAAATCCTCGTTCCTCACTTGCACGCTGACATAGAGCTTCATGCCGTTGGCGTGCAGGTCGCCGGAGAGTTCGTTCAGCAGATCGACGTATCCGTCCTGACCTGCCTTCGGAAAAGATTCGAAATCGATCATCAGGCCGCGATAATGATCGGATGGCAGAAAGGTCGCGATCTCGCGACGGAACTTTCCGCGCGCCTCGGGATTATTCAGAAAATCGGCGACGCCCGGCACAAAGTCGGTCCCGTCAAAATTCTGCACCACGGGAAAGACTTCCATCTCGGTATCTTCCGCCTTCAGAAACGACATCACTTTCGGGTCGATCGGACGGACCTTTTGGCCCTGAATCACGTCAAATCGGGTGTTTGTTTCAGGATCTGTGGCTTCTAGATGACCGTCAGGGCTCAGCACTTGCAGCCAGGTTGGAAAGAGCAGGTCAATCTGACGCGCGTATTCGCGCAACGAAGAGAAGCTGGCCGCGTCCCAGGAGACATAGAATGCGGCACGCACTCCTTGCTCCGAATTCAACGTAACTTGCGACGGAGCTTTGCGGGCAGGGTGGCGATGTCCGGCGCGAGCGACCGTGGCCAACCGGCGTTTCTCACGCGCTCTATCTTTTTCATTTTCTTTCAAAGCATGGTACGGCTTCTTCTCCGAAAGCCAGGAGAGGTCAGGCAACGGCTGGCTGTGTAGAGCGCTATAGATGAAAAAAATTAGCAGTAACGAAAAAACGAGAGCGGCCGCGTCGAACACGCGGCGAATCCGCCGCCAGCGGGCTTGCAAGGGATCGTAAAAGACCTGTTTCGCCATCTCTTGTGGTGTACTCATCCTAAGGGGCGAGCGGCAGGGGGTCAAACCCGGTTCGGACAGGGATTCGGGTTGCCGCCTCTCCTCCGACCATCGGACGAAACCCGTCTTTACAGCGAACGCGGCGATTCGCGATATATTCCCAACGTGATCCTCTTGATCCGCCAGCATCGCATTCTCTTTTTCACCGGCATGCTTGGCGGTTTGGCCTTGCGGATAGTCTTCTTCATCCATTTCCCGGCCGTCACCGATGATTCCCACATTTACGCCGACCTCGCCACCAACTGGCTGCAGCACGGCGTTTACGGCCAGACTGTCTCCGGGCCGCCACCCTCGGCGGATGGGCAACCCGACCAGCCCGCGCAGAGGCAGATCATGCCCACCGCCGGACGCCTGCCCGGATATCCCGCATTCCTGGTCCTGATTTTCTGGTTGTTTGGGGTTGGCAACTTCAAAGCGGTTATGCTGACGCAGATTCTTTTTGATCTCGCGACTTGCGTAATCGTTGCCGATCTTGCCCGGCGGGCAGTATCCGAGCGCGCGAGTGAGATCGCATTTCTGCTGGCGACGTTCTGTCCATTCCTCGCCAACTACAGCTCAGCCGTCCTCACCGAGACTTTGGAGGTTTTCTTTACCGCGCTGGCTCTCGATTGCGCACTGGCCGCGTCGAGTCGAATGCGCGAGGGCTGGTTGTCGGGCGGTGTAACTGGATTGTGGGCTGCTACCGGAGCGGCGATTTCAGCTTGCGTTCTGCTCCGTCCCGATGGCGGGTTGCTGCTGGCGGCCGTACTCATTTACCTACTTTACGTGGCGATGTCCGCCGCGAAAGGAGCTTCTCTCCCCGCCGAGATTAGGGCCTTGTTCAAACAATACCCTGACAATCCGCAAATGCCCCCTGCCATGAAATTCGTTTTCTGGCACAATTCCGGCGCTGCTCTCCTGATCATGCTCATCGTGACCGCATTTGCCCTCGCGCCACTCGTTCCCTGGACAGTTCGCAACTGGCATACGCTCCATCGTTTCCAGCCTCTCGCTCCTCGCTACGCCAATGATGCCGATGAACTGGTCCCCCGAGGCTTCAATCGCTGGGTCAAAACCTGGATCCTCGATTACGCATCGGTAGAAGAAATCTACTGGAACGTTCCTGGCGACAAGATCGACCCTCGCAAGCTGCCGTCGCGAGCCCTCGAGAATGCTCCGGAGAGGGACTCTACCCTGGCGCTCATCGCAGACTACAACCAAGACCAGGATCTGACGCCGGAGTTGGACGCGCGCTTCGACAGATTAGCCGAGGATCGCATCCACGAACATCCCTCGCGCTACTACCTTGTGCTCCCCATGCTCCGCGTCACCGACATGTGGCTGCGCCC
>Ga0074045_10004692_pt1 | contig 12061 bp, 11 predicted proteins | sample BogForMeECP23OM2_FD_94442 | JGI IMG/M metagenome (GOLD analysis project Ga0074045, IMG submission 94442) | Bog forest soil microbial communities from Calvert Island, British Columbia, Canada - Bog Forest MetaG ECP23OM2 | ecosystem: Environmental > Terrestrial > Soil > Wetlands ...
ACTGGCGACTGGCGACTGGCGACTGGTAAGTCCTACGGCCAGACATGGATACGTGTAACTCTATTTACAATCAATGACGTGCGAATAGTTTCCGGTTAAACCATTGATTCTAAACAGTCGCGAAAAAAGAATGTCTTTAGTGTTATGCAACACTACGACACCGCATTTGCAGGCCGCTCCCGCATCAATCACCGCACCTGACAACCGGCAACTGCTAAGTCCTACGGGCAGACATGGATACGTATAACTCTATTTACAATCAATGAGGTGCGAACAATTTCGCCTTTACCATTGATTCTAGACAGTCGTGAAAAAAATATATTCTTTAGTGTTATAAAACACTATAACACCATGTTCCGGAGGCCTTCCCCCGCTGTATCATGGTATTGAGAAAAGCTTCCACCCGTCCTTGCGATAGTTGAAGATAAAGTCGATCAGGCCGGGCCCGGCGCACTTCTGATTGTGCACCTCGGCCACGAGGATGGCTTGCCTCACACCGTTCCGGGTGGTTTCGGTGGACGCGGTCCGCACTTTCTCTGATTGTGTGAGCAGCTCTCGATACGAGCACGGCGGCGCGCTCGCGTCCAGCTTAATCGTCGACTGTATACACGACGAGTCGAAGAGGGTGCAATACAGCCCCTTTCGACTGGCAAGCTGGCTTTGGATTTCGGCCCGAGTATTGTGTTCCGCGGCGCGCCCGAGGTTCACGCCGTCTTCGGGAACATACGACAGAAACTTCAGCGCGTCTCCATTCCTTACGATGGCGAAAAACTCACGCTCCAGCGTTGCGGGCGACGGGGCAGCAGGACTAGCTGAAGCTGCACTGTTGGCCCCAGCCGGAGGCGCAGGCTTCGCGGAACCGGATTGGCCGCAGGCCACTGCCGATGCGCCCAATAGCAAGCAACATATTAGACGGACGGTCGTTCTCATTTGCGGCGCCCGGTCCTCGGACTCTTGGGCTTCTTCGCAGCCTTTTTCCTGGTGCTCGCCGCCGCCGGCTTTGCCTTGGATTTTGCGCCAACAGCACTGCCCAATTCCTCGCGGCGTTTCTTCGGCAGTCGCTCCCAAACCAGTCGGTACGACTCTGCCAACAGTTGTCGCAGCTCGTCATCGGGAACCGCATGGAGCGATTTCAGCGCCACCCATTGTGCCCGCGCCATGTAAGGCGCTGGAATGATGTCCGGGCGTTCGCACAATTCCGCGAAATTCTCCGGCGTGCACTTGAACGACAGGCGCACGGGCGCAACTTCCAGCGGAGCCACAGCGAACAACTTGCCATCAACCTTGAAGCAGAGGTCAGAGCCCCACTGTACATTCTCCGCTGCGTGTGGGAATTCGAGGCAGTATCGGCGTAGTGCATCAATGTCCATCGGCCGCTCCTGGTGCCTTCAACTCCGGCCACGTCCGCACCATTACCAGCTTGGTATAAGCTAGGCGAAATCCACGGCGCTCCATGTTGCGCTGCGAGCCGCTGCCAGGCATGGTGCTGACGACGGCGTATTCGCAACCTGCGTTCCCCGCTTCCCAAAGCCGCCGGTTGATCAGCGAAGTCTGCACCCCACGGCGCCGAAACTCCGGAAGCGTCGCACTGCCGAACAGGGCAGCGATGCCGGCCTCCCGCATGATGGCGCCGGCCGCTCCCCCTGCGGGCTGTCCGTCAACGCAAGCCAGAAAGCAAAGGCCGTCAGGCACCGCGGCAAAAGCCGCGAAAAGATTGTCAGGCAGAGGGCCGAATTCGGCAAATCCTTTTGCCAAAACCCGGTCCCAGATCTGTACGGTGTTTTCGTTCACCCGCTCGATCGTGATCCCCACAGTAGGCTCGATCGGGCCCGCGTCCTGTAGAGGGCGGATCAGCACAGAGTTGAACTCCGTGATCCGATAACCCCGCGGAGCCAGCATTTCCAGCAAGGACCGGTCCGCCAGGGGCGAAACCACGATCTCGCACGCCACCCCTCGCGATCGATAGAATTCCTCCACCCGATCAATCTCGGCGCTGCCTACTGGGCCGTACAGCCCTATGCCGACGATATGGTTGGCCGGATACGCCCTGCCCCCGAAGACAGCAGTGCCGCCTGCAATCACTTCCGCTGTGGCATCCGGCGCGAAGCGCTGCAGCGCCCTCACGTGCTCCGGTGTCATTGTCTCCGCCATTTCCAGGCGGCGCGCGAGGTTCAAGTCCACAAAGTCACGAAGTCCGTTTGCGGACGCGGATTGAGACGTAGTCATTCGAAACTCCCGTTGGCACACGGATGGTGATTGGTGGTTCGCTAGCTATTTGGCCGGATGTACGTCACTTTGCCGATGGTCTTGAGCTTGAACACGTCGTTCGACAGCTTGGGGTTCAGCTGAATGTTGCTGTACTTTGCCAGTCGGTAGTCGCCGGACTTCTCCGTAAACAGCTGTTGCACGCTCACTCCTCGGGCGGGATCGATCCAGAGCGTTATGGTCTGGAACATGTTGGCGACCTTCTGCGATTTCGGAGTCAGGTCGAGCTTGGCAGCATTGATGCCCTGCACCTGCTCCATCCCGGTGTACTTCACCTCGAACGACTTGGCCAGGTCGTGGCCGCGTCCGCCGAATCCCAGCACCAGGAAGGTCTCAAAATCGGCTTTGTTCTTGCCGGCGTCGTATTCGGTGACCTGCCCGGCTTTGGGCACGTATACGCTGACCATGCCTCTGGTAAACAGCACGTACTTCTTGTCGGGCGAGGTGATGTCGGCCGCCATCTGCACATCGTCGCCCTGGCGCCGGAAGTACATGGTTCCCTGCTGATAATCGTGCTCACCGACGACTCTCTCGAACTGGTCCCAGACAAACTCGGTTTGCGCGGTCTTGAACTCCGCAGCAGCCTTGTCCATGGAGTTGAGCACCGCCTCCAGGCTCTGGGCGTGCGCGGCAAGCGCGAGAACAAGGACGACAAAGACCGCAGCAATGTTTTTCTTCATGACATTGTTCCCTTGAGGGCGGGGAGCTAGCGGTGTCCCCAGACTTTGTAGGCGACGACGTTGTGCTTGCTGTCACGCACCTGTTCGTAGTGGTCGATGCTGATTTCGCCCGCGACCGGCTCAATCACCCGCAGCAGCGCCTCGCGTATCTCAGCATCGTCGCCCGGCTTTACCGCGGCCGCGTCCACCTTGTAGACGAACCCGTTGCCTTCTGCCTGGACGACGACTTCCGTCTGGTACGGTGAGCGCTCTACCGGCTTGTCGCGGAAGTTGATCCACAGAGGGGCGAGGAAGATGAACGCCAGGATCAGCGTCACCATAACGTCATAGTGGACACCGCCCCGGGGATACATCCACCAGACGTAGCCCTTGATCGTTTGGCTGATTTTACCCATTGCTGTTTCAAGTCTAGAGAGCGGCCCGCACAAGCGCAAGAAAGACAACCGCAGGTACCGGGTTCGCGTACTAGGTACGCAATTCGACTTCGGTCGCACCACCGCCGCCTTGGTTCTGGGGAGGCTCGGAGACTTTGGCGACATGCGGGTGCTCCTGCAGGAACTGCCGCAGCGCTTTGCGCAGAATACCCATTCCGCTGCCATGTACGATTCGCACGCGCAACGCGCCGGCGAGGAACGCATGGTCCACGAACTTCTCCACGGCTCGGGTAGCTTCATCCACTGTCTGGCCGATCACGTTGATCTCGGTAGGCACGCTCTCGTCCTCGCGCGACAAGGACACTCCGATCCCTCGGGAACGTGCCGCTGCAACTGGATTCGCGGAGGCGCTCACGACGGTGCTGGCAATGTCGTCCCGCGGGACCTTCATCTTCATGGGCCCCACGGCGACCTCGAAGGAGTCGTCATCGAGATGGCGCAGCACTTTCGCGTCCCGGCCCAACGACCGCAATCGCACCGTGTCTCCGACGGAGACGTGCTGCACCACATGCGGCCGGGCGTGCTGGTCCCCAGTGTCGGAACCTGTGGTGTGCGCGACCACGGTCGAATCAAACTGCTCGCGAAATTCGCGACGCATCTTGGCGATGCGCCGCTCCGCATCCTTGGAGAGCTTCTGCGCCTGTGCCCGGTCCTGCACCGCGTTCACCGTCTCCCGTACCTGGTACTCGAAGTTATGCAGCACGCTCTCCAGCTTCTTCTCCATCTCGCGGATCTTGTCGCGCTGCTCCTTCTTGCCTTCGAGCGCAAGGTGTCCGCGCTCCTGCGCAATTTCCTGCTCCCGCGCGCGCAGCCCGGCACGCTCCGCATCGAGCTCTCGCAACTGTTCATGCAGGCGATCGAGAAAGCGCGAGACGTCATGCGTCTGCGTCGTGAGTTTCTCGCGGGCCTCACTCACAATCTGCGCATTCAATCCCAATTGCTGCGCAATGTTGATTCCCGCCGAGGCGCCCGGCACCCCCAGCCGCAACTCATACGTGGGAGCCAGCGTACGCTCATCGAAGCCGACCGCAGCATTCAACACGCCCTCGGCGTTGGCTGCGTATACTTTCAGTGCGGTGTGGTGCGTGGAAATGACGCTCAGGCAGCCCGCGCGCCGAAAGAAGTCAGCAATCGACACCGCCAGGGCGGCGCCCTCTTCAGGGTCAGTCGCCGAGCCCAGTTCGTCAAGCAGGACCAGCGAATCCCGGATCGCGTGGTGCGAGATGAAGTCGATGTTCGTGACATGCGCCGAAAACGTCGAGAGGTTCTGCTCGATCGACTGGTAGTCGCCGATGTCGGCAAATACGGCGTCAAAGATGGGCAGCTCGGCGCGCTCCGCCGGCACGGGGATACCCGACTGCGCCATCAACGCGAGCAACCCTATCGTCTTCAGCGCGACGGTCTTGCCTCCGGTGTTGGGTCCGCTGATGATGACCTGCCGATGCTGTCTGTCGATCTCAACCGTCAGTGGTACCACCGCCACACCCTTCGGATTAAGTGTGCGCTCGAGCAACGGATGCCGGGCATTGCGCAGAACAAACGAATCGTCAATATCATCAGCGGTTGGCTTCGACCGCACTGTCTCGATGGAACCGGTCTGCTCACTCAGCAGCTTTACCGCGACGCAGTTGTAATCCTGCGCGAAGCGCGCCTTCGCAAACTGCAGTTCCAGTTCTCCCAGAATCCTGACAGCCGTGGCCAATGCATCCGCGTGACCGCTGATTTCCGAAGTCATCTCCAGCAGGATCCGGTGAATCTCACCCTGTTCCTCATCATGCAATCGCACCAGCTCGTTGTTCTGCTCGATGGTCTCGAGCGGCTCCATGAAAACCGTCTGCCCGCTGGACGAGGCACCATGCGCTACCCCCTGCACCCGTCGACGCTGCTCCATCTTGACCGGTATGACGAAGCGCTCGCCGCGGATAGTGAAGAGTTCATCCTGGACAGCGCCGCCGTCGGAAAGCTTTCGCACGTAGGCCTGCAACGATTGCTGGATGGTGCGACGCTGGCGTTCGATCTCGCGGCGGATGCGCGCCAGCTCCGGCGAAGCCCGGTCATCCAGCGTTCCGTCGGGGAGTATCTTGTTGCGGAAGTAGCGAAGCAACTGCGTGAAGTCACCAATTTCCTGCGAAAGCGCCCCAACCGCCGCCCACTTCGTATCGATCGAAACCGGAGGATGCAGGGCGATCTCGCGCCATTCGGCCGCCCGGTCAGCCAGCAGAAGCACATCCCGGATTTCTTCGAGTTCCAGGGCCGCGCCCTGAATGCGCGACTTGTCGATCAGAAGGGTAGGGTCGAGTAGCCCATGGAAGTCGAAGCGTCCCCCGGCCTGCAGGTAGCCGCGCAGCTCCTCGGTGAGAAGCTGCTGGCGCTCGATCCACTGTCGATTGCCAGACGGCTCGAGCCGCGCAATGCGCTGCTGCCCCAGTGGAGAAGCGCCGTAAACCGCGAGCAATTCGCGCAGGTGGTCGAATTCCAGAACGCGCTCGCTGGTGTGCAGGATGGGACCGGGAACACTCATGGAAGGACAACTTATGGTACAGGAGCATCCCGGCGACGCAGTAGTCACCCATGTCCGCATTGGAGCGCCGAATTTTACCCCACGTTTATGTTCGCGTACGCCGCGTCGCTTCCGAGTGAGCGCCGCTGCGATTACACTGGTCAGGAAAGGCAGCGCGGGCGGTCCACATCTCCACGCGGCCGCCCGCGCCGGTAGGCGTCAGTCTGAGCCTCCTTGCCGTAACGGATCATCTCTATTGATTCGCCATCACTACTAGGGGAATTAATGCCAGCCAATCTCTCTGATGCTTTCGTATTCTTCGGCGCCACCGGTGACCTGGCCCATAAGAAGATCTTTCCCGCGTTGCAAAACATGGTCAAGCAAGGCGCCCTCAACGTACCCGTGATCGGTGTCGCCAAGTCCGGTTGGACGATCGAACAGTTGCGCGAGCGCGCGCGTGACGGATGCATCAAGTATGGTGGAGGTGTCGATGAGGCCGCCTTCCAGCGACTTTGCGAGCTGATGGAATACATCGACGGCGATTACAGCGACGACAAGACCTACGTACAGTTGCGCGCCAAACTTGGTAACGCACAAGCCCCGACTCACTACCTGGCGATCCCTCCGACTTTGTTCCCCGTGGTGGTCACGGGCCTGGCCCAGTCGGGATGCTCGAAGAACGCGCGCGTTGTAGTCGAAAAACCCTTTGGACGCGATCTGGTTTCCGCCCGCAAGCTGAACGACACGCTGCATCAGGCTTTTCCTGAGGACCACATTTTCCGCATTGACCACTACCTCGGCAAGGAGGCGGTGGAGAACATTATCTTCTTCCGTTTCGCCAACAGTTTCCTGGAGCCCATCTGGAACCGCAATTACATTCATAGCGTGCAAATCACGCTGGCGGAATCGTTCGGCGTAGAAGGACGCGGTAAATTCTATGAAGAAGCCGGCGCTATTCGGGATGTGATCCAGAACCACATGCTGCAGGTGGTCGCTTTCCTGGCCATGGAGCCGCCCACCACTATGTACACCGACTCAGTACGCGACGAGCAGGTCAAGGTCTTCCGGACGATTCCGCCGCTCAGCCCCGCCCACATCGTTCGCGGCCAGTTCCAAGGCTATCGGGACGAACCGGGAGTCAACCCGACCTCCGACGTCGAGACATTTGCCGCGGTACGGCTGGAGATTGACTCCTGGCGGTGGTCGGGCGTGCCGTTCCTGATTCGAGCCGGCAAGCGAATGCCCATGACGGCGACGGAAGTCTTCGTCAAGCTGCGCAAGCCACCGCTGACCAAGACCGGGGCGGAGGGACGCAATTATTTCCGCTTCCGGCTGGGCCCTGACTTCGAACTCAGCCTCGGCGCCCGCGTGAAGCGCCCCGGGCCGCTGATGCTTCCCATGCCGGTCGAGCTCTCGGCGGTGAAATACACAACCACCGACGAAATGGACGCCTACGACCGGCTGCTGACGGATGCGATGAAGGGCGACCAGTTGCTCTTCGTTCGCCAGGATGCGGTCGAGGCGGCGTGGGCGATTGTGGATCCTATTCTGGGGGACTGTTGTCCCGTCGAGAGCTATGCGCCGGGCACATGGGGACCACCGGACTCTCGCGAACTGGCAGCCGAAATTGGCGGCTGGCACGATCCGGAGTAGGGCTTCAGGAAACGCGTCTTCCTGAGACGAATAGATTCCCTGCGATCACGAAGCGCAGCGGCTCGTCGACCGCCTTCTTGATTCCGATGCGTGGCGTAGCCACAATTCGTGCCGGGCGATAGCCATCGTCGGCAAACCACAAATCGGATTGCTGGGCGGTAAAGTCCTTGCCATTGTCGCGGGGCCGGGTGATTCCCAGCGCTTCCGACATTCTGCCTGGACCGCTGGAGATCAGCCGCAATTGAGTCATGCGTGGCTGGGGCGGCAGTTCGATACCTCGGGCATCCGCCATGGCGGGCACCCCCGCCACAGGCTCAAGAGCGCGCAACAAGACGCCCTCGGCTTCGCCATCGGGCATGCATGAGACGTTGGTGCAGTAGCTATTGCCGTAGATGAAGTACACGTACGCGTGTCCCGGTGGGCCGAACAGTACGGAGTTGCGTGCGGTGCGTCCGATGTAAGTGTGGGAGGCGGGATCGGCGGCCCCAAGATAAGCCTCGTCTTCCACGATCCGCCCGGCCAGCATTATCCTGCCTTCTCGGCGGATGAGTAGTTTGCCGACCAGTTCGCGAGCCACGACTGTGGCGTCGCGAGCGAAGAAGTCGCGGCTCAGCCGGCCAGCGGCACGCAGGGACGTCGCGGTGTGGTCGCGCGAGCCAGGATTACGGTGTAGGAGCTGAGTTGGCATGCGGGGCTAAAACATTCTAGGTGGCGACGGCCTGAAGGAGCTTGGCGACATTCAACGCCCGGCCTGCTGCTTCACCGCGATCATCCGCAGGCGTTTGTAGTCAACTGTCCACTGGCCGTCGTGAAACAGAGCTGGACGGGCAATTACTTCGATCCGCTGCATCAACTCTTCCTTCTGCTCAGGCCGCAAGACGTTGCTGGCAAACATGCCGAACATTTCCAGCCAGGCCCGCAGGCCCTGTTCGCCGCCTTCCAGCGGAGTGGGACGGGCGAACAGTACTGCAAACGTCACCAGCAGTCCGCGCGCCTCGAGCATGGGCGCGTATTCACCGATCGACGGGTAAAACCACGGCGACAGCTTTTCAGGATCTTTCACTCCCATCGCAGAGAGCGCCTGTATCGCGGCGCTCCAGATCTGCTGGATATTGCCGCGTCCCCCCATTTCGAAGACGAAACGGCCACCCGGCTTCAATGCCCTTGCAATCGCATCAAGGGCCGTGTCCTGGTCGCGGACCCAATGCAGGGCCGCATTGGAGAAGACAGCGTCGAATTCGCTGTTGTAGTTTGCCGCCGCAATATCCGCAACGTCAAATTGCAGCTGTGGAAAGTTCGCGCTGGCGGCCGCGATCATCTCCGCCGACAAGTCGAGACCCACAACTTCGGCGTCCGAATCCGCGATCTCAGCCGTTAGCTGGCCGGTTCCACAGCCCACATCGAGAATGCGCTCGCCAGCTTTGGGGGCAAGCATGTTCAATAGATCGCGACCGAACTGCCAGACGAAAGCATGGCTCGACTGGTACAGCTCGGAGTTCCAGGATGTGGTTTGTGAGGCCATGCTCCCATTCTATGACTGGGGCGAATCACGCGTCGCGCGATCCGACCGCCCGCATCCTAGGAGGCGGGAGTAGCAGCGCCTGGTTCACATCCGCGGATCGAAAGCACTTTCCCATGGCCGCATCTTAAGCCCAAACACCCAATGGAAAAGTTGTTATGTTTGGTGCTTCTGAAGAATCCATTCCCGACACTCCTAGTACAATCAATAGCGAATCATGAACAAGATGATCTTTACCAACCTGGTGCACCGTCCCTTCCGCACCATCATCAGCGTTGTGGCAGTTGCGGTCGAAGTCACCCTGATTTTGTTGATTGTCGGCCTTTCCGTCGGCATGTTGAGCGATGCCCGTAACCGCCAGGTCGGCATTGGCGCCGATATCATGGTGCAGCCCCCCGGCTCGTCCGTGCTGATGGGCGTCAGCGGCGCGCCTGTGTCGATCAAGGTAGCCGACCGGCTGCGCCAGCTCGATCACGTGGTCGCCGTCGCACCCGTTGTCACCCAGCTTTCCACCGCCGGCAATCTCGAGGTCCTCGATGGCATCGACCTGGCTTCGTTCGAGGCCGTCGGAGGACCGCTGCACTACCTCTCGGGCGGACCGTTCCAGGGACCGAACGACATGCTGATCGACGACTATGTGGCCTCCGCCAAGCACCTCAAGGTCGGCAACGATATTGAAGCCTTGAACCACACATTTCGGGTAGCCGGCGTCGTGGAGCACGGCCGCGGCGCGCGCAAGTTCCTTCCCATCGGCACTCTGCAAGACATCACCGGCGCCGATGGCAAGGCCTCCATCTTTTACGTGAAGCTCGACAATCCCGACAACGCCGACGCCGTGGTGAGCGAGATCAAAGGCATTCCCGGCATGGAGCAGTATGGCGTTCACTCGCTGAAGGAGTACATCAGCCTGATGAGCTCCAGCAATATCCCTGGCCTCTCGACGTTTATTGACGTTGTCATCGCGATCTCGATGATCATCGGCTTCATCGTGATCTTCCAGGCGATGTACGCCGCGGTGATGGAGCGCACCCGGGAGATCGGCATCCTCAAGTCGCTGGGCGCGGGCAAGCTCTACATCGTGAACGTGATCCTGCGCGAGACCTTGCTGATCTCGATCGGCGGAATTGTGCTGGGGATCGCTGTGAGTTACGCTGCCCGCGCGGGCCTGCACGCTAAGTTTCAGACCCTGCCCATTCTGATCACGCCTCATTGGCTGCTGAACGCCACCATCATCGCCATCATGGGCTCGATGCTCGGCGCCTTCTATCCGGCCCTGAAGGCGGCACAGAAGGACCCCATCGACGCACTGGCGTACGAGTAGCGGCTGTCGAGAAGGGCGCACATGCAAAAGCCGGACGCGATGTCCGGCTTTTGGTTTCCAGATCGATCCCTCAGTCACTTCAGATCCGCATTGGCATCACGACGTACCGGTACTTGAAGCCGTCGTCGCTGCCGTCGTCGGGGCGCATCTGCCCTGCCGACTGGGCGTCCTTAAACTCCAGGCGAACTTCGCCGCCGGTCGAGGCTTTGAGAAAATCGATCAAGTATTCGGAGTTGAAGCCAATGGTCATCGCGTCCGCCGCGTAAACAATCTCGATTGAATCTTCCGACTCGCCGGCTTCCGTGGATGACGACGAAATCTTCAACTCATTCTTGTCGAGCTTCATGCGGATCGCCCGCGAGCGTTCGTCGGCAAACTGTGCCACGCGCTGAATAGCCGTGTTGAGGTCGGCACCGTGAACGACCACCGACTTGGTGGTCTCGCGCGGCAATACAGCTTCGTAGTTCGGAAATTGCCCGGTCAACTGACGCGACGTCAGCAGACGCTCTCCGATGCGGAAGAATAGCGTTGAGTCGTCTTTGGCAAACTCTACGTGATCGACGTCGCTGTTCTGCAGCAGCGAATACAACTCGCTCATCGCCTTCTTCGGAATCAGCGTTTTGTTCTCGCCGGATACGTCGAATGTCTCGCCGGTTTTCTCGATGTGCGCCAGGCGATGGCCATCGGTGGCCACCATGGTGATCGACTCAGGCTTCAGCACCATGAGCCCGCCGTTCAGCGTGTAACGAGACTCCTCGCTCGAGATGGCGAAGATCGTGCGACCGATCATACTGCGCAACGTCTGCGCTGGAATATTGACGCTTCCGCTCGCCGGGAAGACTGGCAATCCTGGGAAATTCGCCCGTGCCATGCCGACCATCTTGGTGTTCGATCGCCCCGAGCGAATATTGACCCAATGATTCTCCAGGAGTTTGATCGAGATGTCGCCATCGGGCAACAATTTCACGTAGTCGTACAGTTTGCGGGCCGGAATCGTGCACGCGCCCTCACGCTTCACCTTCGCCGCGCACGAGGTACGAAGACTCAGGTCGAGGTCAGTGGCGGTAATGGTCAGACGGTCATTGGCAGCTTCGAACAAAAAGTTTGACAGGATGGGAATCGTCGTCTTACGTTCCACGACTCCCTGTGTGGCAGTCAGTTCCTTGAGCAACTCGAACTTGCTGACGCTGATTTCCATCGCAGTTCCCTGGATTGCTCCGGTTGCTTCCGCAGCCATATGTTCCACCCTTGGAGTCGCGCCCTTAACCCAGCCTCGTTACCGCCGTCAGTGGCCGGATGTTGCGGGAACCCGCGACTACTGTAGTTCCTTATATCAAATTAAAAACCTATAAAACAGTAGTAACAGTAGACACACCGGAAAAGTGGAAAAGACGCCCAAAACCGCAACCATCAATCCGTCCGTCCATATTCCCGCATACGAAATCTGCCGCGCTAGCCGTGGGCGCGTCTGCTAAACGGGGCGTGCCAGGGAAATCCGTCCCGGTCTTCCACGCGATTCACAATCCATCCACAGCCATCGTCAAGGAAAACTGCTCCTAAAAGTGAAAAACCGCGCCATCAGCGCGGTTCATCCACCCAAAACCTCGGTGAGTTTGTTCAGGAGCCTGTTCAAATCCTTGTCACTCTTGCGGGCTTCGGCAATCTTGTCGACTGAGTGCAGCACGGTGG
>Ga0074045_10004693_pt1 | contig 12060 bp, 9 predicted proteins | sample BogForMeECP23OM2_FD_94442 | JGI IMG/M metagenome (GOLD analysis project Ga0074045, IMG submission 94442) | Bog forest soil microbial communities from Calvert Island, British Columbia, Canada - Bog Forest MetaG ECP23OM2 | ecosystem: Environmental > Terrestrial > Soil > Wetlands ...
CAGACGGCGGATGGGTTCCATAGCTTCCAATGATATTCTGGAACGCGGCGTTCGCACGTTGATTGTGAGCAGGGAGTGCGCGTGCTATATACAGTCGAGGCGGCGGCCAGGCGGCCGGGGGATCATGGGAATATGAACAGGCGTGCTGCCGGATGGTTGTTTCTGCCGTTTTTGATTCCATTGCTTATGACACTGAACGCTCACAGCGGCCTACGAATCGCAGAATCCGGAAAGGCCACGGCCGAACAGGAGAAATGGGCCGAGACAACGCTCCTGCAGATGAGCCTAGAGGAGAAGGTTGGGCAGGTTCTCTTCACGACGTATCACGGCAGCTTCACACCCACGGATTCCGAAGCGTACGCGCAGATGATGCACGACGTGAACGAGTTGCACGTCGGAGGATTCATCAACATCACGCACGGGTCGCCGCTGGGCATCGTGAAGAGCCAGGCGTACCCCACAGCGGTGCTGACGAACCAACTGCAATCCAAAGCGAAGCTGCCGCTGCTGATTGGCGCGGATTTCGAGCGCGGCACGGCGATGCGCCTGGATGAAGGGACATCGTTCCCGACGGCAATGGCGCTGGCTGCCGCCGGAAATCCCCAGGATGCTTACACCATGGGGAAAATCACGGCGCTGGAAGCGCGGGCCGTGGGCATCCAGTGGGTCTACGCTCCGGACGCGGATGTAAACAACAATCCGGGGAATCCGATTATCAATACGCGGTCATTTGGAGAAAACCCCGCGCGGGTATCGGATTATGTGAGCGAATTCATTCGCGGGGTGCAAGAGAACGGCGGGCTGGCCACGGCGAAGCACTTCCCCGGGCATGGCGACACGGCGGGGGATTCGCACATTGATTTGCCGGTGATCAAAGCCGATCGGGAGCGGCTGGAGAATTTGGAATTTGTACCGTTTCGCGCGGCGATTGCCGCGGGCGTGGGCAGCATCATGACCGGGCACCTCGCGGTGCCGGCGCTGGAACCCGATGCGAATACACCGGCGACGCTTTCTTCGCACATTCTCACGGATGTTCTGCGCAAGCAATTGGGATTTGAAGGGTTGGCGGTCACCGACGCCATGGACATGGGCGGGATCACGGTGCGTTTTGCGCCGGGTGATGCCGCCGTGAGGGCGTTTCTGGCAGGCGCGGATGCGTTGCTGATGCCGCCGGTGCCGGATGCGGCGTACGAAGCGCTGCTGGCCGCCGCGCAATCTGGGCAGATCACGCAAGAGCGGCTGGACGGTTCGGTGCGGCGCATTCTGCTGGCGAAGGCAAAGCTGGGGTTGAACAATAACCGGCTGGTGGATCTGGATGCGTTGAATGCGAAGTTTGGCAGCGCCGCGTATCAAGCGGAGGGGCAGGAGATTTCGGACCGCGGAATCACACTGCTGCGGGATACACCGCACCAGTTGCCGCTCGACGGAACAAAACCGATGCGCGCGCTGCTGGTTTCGCTTTATGCGGATCCGGAGCCTTATCCGGGGGAAGATCTGGAACGGGAGCTGCGTTCGCGCTTCGATTCGCTGATTGCGCTGCGCGCGGACACTAAATTTGTGAAGGCGGACACGCTGAAGTTGCCCCCACCGGAACAATATGACGTGGCCATCCTCGCGCTGTTTGTGCGCGTAAGCGATCGCAAGGGCGATGTGGACGTGCCGGCGGACCAGTTGCCGCTGATCAGCCAGATTTACAAGGCGGGCCGGCCGGTGATCACGGTTGGAATGGGCAGCCCTTATCTGATCGAGCGATATCCGCAGGCGGAAACGTGGCTTTCCGCGTTCGGGATTAGCGACGTGGCGCAAATTTCGATTGCGCGCGCGCTCTTTGGGCAAATCCCGGTGCAAGGACATTTGCCGGTGACGATTCCCGGCGTGGAGCTGAAGGCTGGCTACGGGATCGAAGTTGCGGCCAATCCGATGACGCTGCAGGCGATGGACGTGCGCGGAGAAGCGCAATTGCGACCGGCGTTTGCGGCGGTGGAAAAAGCGATTGGGGATAAGGCGTTCCCCGGAGCGACGATGGCGGTGGGGTATCGCGGGAAGGTATCGCTGCACGCGTTTGGGAAGCTGAGCTATGACGCGAATTCGCCGGCCGTGGAGATTGACACGATGTACGACATTGCGTCACTGACTAAGGTAGTGGTGACGACCACGCTTGTTGAGATGCTGGTGGAGGGCGACTTCCCTTCCCCGCTGGATCTGGACGCGCCTATCGAGCGGTATCTTCCAGAATGGATTGACGGGCCACAAGTAGCGGGTCCGCACAAAATCGTTGTGCGGGATTTGCGCGAACTGGCCAACTGGCCCGGCGAGCGGCAGGTCGCGTGGCGGCACAAAGTGACGGTGCGGCACCTAATGACGCACACTTCGGGGCTGCCGCCGTTCAAGGAATACTGGCGCACATCGAAGGGGAAAGCCGAGACGCTGCGCATGATTTTCGCCGAACCGCTGGAATACGAGCCCGGCACGAAGGTGGAGTATTCGGACCTGGGCATCATCCTGATGGCGGAGATCATCCAGCGGCTGACGGGAAAGCCGCTGGACGAACTAGCGCGTTCGCTTGTTTTTGGCCCGTTGGGGATGAAGAACACGATGTACCGACCAGCGCAAGGGCTTTGGCCGGAGATTGCGCCGACGGAGGTGGACAACGAGTTGCGCCACCGTTTGGTGCAGGGCGAAGTCCACGACGAAAATGCTTTTGTGATGGGAGGAGTTTCGGGACACGCCGGAGTGTTCAGCACGGCGCCGGATTTGGCGGCATTTTGCCAGATGCTGTTGAACGGCGGAGTGTACGGGCAGAAGCGGCTGTTGAAGCGCGGGACGATCGCGGAATTCACGGTGCCGCAGGCGCTGGCGAAGAATACGCGCACGCTGGGTTGGGTTGTGCCGACTGAAGGTAGCTCGAGCGGGCATTACTTTTCGGCACACAGTTACGGCCACACGGGATTTACGGGCACGACGATTTGGATTGATCCGGACCGGCAATTGTTTGTGGTGCTGCTGACGAACCGCGTCAACCCAACGCGCGAGAATCACAAGGTTGCTGAGGTGCGGCCGGCGGTGCACGATGCGGTGATGAAGGGATTGGGGTTCGCGGGGGATGTGGCGCCGGTGAGGTGAGTCAGTTTTAATTTTTAAGTTTTAAGTCTTCAGAAATTAGGAAGAAGCAGTTTATCCCCTAGAGGGCCTCGCCCTTGGCGGCTTGGTTGCGATGCAGAAACGTCTTGGGGTAGGAACCGCGACCGCATATCTTGAATGACCCGAAGTCTTTGTACCAATCCCCTTCGGGCACCTCCGGCTGAGTATCAATCCATCGGCGAAGTTGATTGAGGTCTGCGATGCTGATAGCGCGGTCGCGCATCCGGTCGATTAGATGGTTGCGGACATTTGCAGGGAGATTCTTCCAAGGCATTATTTTCGGCATTAGCTACCAAATATCATCCTACCGAGCTTGTCGCCGAGACGTTTGGCTTCCTTTGGGTCGGTGGCGCTGCGAAACCGCTCGGCTAGTTCAAAGAACTCGTGCTGCTTGCGCTTTTCCGCCTCGATGCCGTTCTCGATGAGTTCGACCAACATGCGGTTGGAACTGAGCCGGCGGGTCCTGGCCAGGGTGCGAACCTGCGCGGCAATCTTTGCGGGGAGGCTGACGCTTTGGCGTACGGACTTGGTTGTGGTGCTCATTGCACCAGTATGCACCACAATGGTGTCACTTACAAGGAATTGTCTTGGTTCAAATCGTGGGCGGCTTGGGCGAGGTCGGCAGGTTTGCCTAGGTCGCGCCAGTAGGCGTCGTCGGCTGGGAAGCCTAGGATTTTTTCGCCGCGGGCTGACAGATGGAGATAGGTATCGATGATGGAGAAGGCACCTTGTTCCTCCATAAGGCGTAAGAGGCGCGGGGAGATGATGTGAATGCCGGTGAAGGCAAAGGGCTGCGGCTGGACCTCAGGGGCTAAAGCCCTTGAATTTGAGGTGGGGGATTCATTTGAGGTTGAGGTTCTTCGGGCATCCTCGTCGGATGCCCTCAGAATGACATCGCTGGGTTTTTCGGCGAGCTGTGAAGCCGTGCCCTCCCGATGCGTGCCCTCCCGAAGAGTATTGATGAGATTGCTGCGAACCAATTCGGGGGCCTGATCAAAGCTGGCGCGGCGGCCGCAGAGGCGGAGATCGTTGTCGAACAGCAACTGGCGGGAACTCTTGCGGTGCTGGACTGCTAGTGTCGCCAGAGCTTGCTTTGCGTTGTGATGTTCGAGCATGCGGCGGAGATCGATGGAGCTGATTACGTCTACGTTGTGGAGGATGAACGGCTCTTCCTTGTGCGCGGAGTCCTGGAGGAAGAACCAGGAGGCCTTTTTCAGGCCGCCGCCGGTATCGAGCAACTGCTCTTCGCGGGAGATTTCGATTTGCAGGCCGAAATTGTTGTGGGCCTTCAGGTAATCGAGAATCATGTCGGGGAAGTGATGGACGTTGATGATGACGTCGCGTATGCCGAAGGAGCTCAGGCGGGCGAGAGTGATTTCGAGGAGGGTGCGGCCGGCGACTTCCACGAGGGCTTTGGGACGAGTGTCGGTGAGCGGGCGGAGGCGCGTGCCAAGGCCGGCGGCGAGAATCATGGCTTTCATGGTTGCGCCTTTATGAGCCTGGATGGAAATTGCCAGACCGATGCGGCAGCTGCTGAAGAGGCTGCAGAAAGATTGGGCTTGTTTGTGATTCCGAGCGAAGCGAGGAATCTCTCTTTGGCGGAAACCCAGGAAAAGAGGGATTCCTCACTACGCGGACTCCGTTCGGAATGACGGAATGGTGGTTTTTTTTCAGCGGCTAAAGCCGTGCAGAGGAGGAGCGGCTTATGTCGGACCCTTCGAGGCTCTGGGTAAACCTGAAGGTCCGACCCCCAGTTGCCAGTCAAACGCTTCATCGCGGCGCTTTCATTGGCCCAGCTTTTCCAATTCGAGATGGCGGACGACGACTTCCAGGCCGTTTCGGATGCGCAAGCGCTTGGCCAACTGTTCGGCTAGAAAAACTGAGCGATGCTGGCCTCCGGTGCATCCGAAGGACACCATCAAATTCTTGAAGCCGCGCTGCTGATAATTGCTGACGCTGGCATCAACCAGCGAAAGCACTCCCGCAAGGAACTGGTGCACGCTTTCCTGCTGGTTGAGGTATTCGATCACCGGCGCGTCTTTGCCGGTGATCGATTTGAAGCGCTCTTCGCGGCCGGGATTCGGCAGACTGCGGCCATCAAACACGAAGCCTCCGCCATTGCCCGTTTCATCCTGCGGCTGGCCGCGATGAAAGGAAAAGCTGAAGATGCGCACAACAAGATTCTGCGCTTCGGAAGCGAGGCCATTGAGCTTTTCCGAGGCCAACATGCCTTGAAATGCTTCCATGAGCGTGGGCAGTTCGATGGGCAATTTGGTGTTGTGCAGCAGCCAGCGCAGGTTTTTCAGGGCGTAGGGCACGCTCTGCAGGAAATGAGTTTTGCGCTCGTAAAAGCCGCGAAAACCGTAAGCGCCCAAGGCCTGCAGGAGGCGGACGTAGACGTAGGCGTAGTAGAAGTGCAGGAACGCATCGCGGTCCAGATCGAGAAACGCGGACAGCCGGTCGAGATACGCATCCAGGAGTTGCTGACGGAGTTCCGGCGGCAGGTCGGCTTTGGCATCGAACAACAGAGAAGCGATGTCGTATTGCAATGCGCCTTTGCGGCCACCCTGGTAGTCAACGAAGAATGGCTGCCCATCGCGCAGCATCACGTTGCGGGACTGGAAATCGCGGTAGAGAAAGTAGTCGCGGGGCGCACTCAAAAGGAAATCGGCAAGACGGCTGAAATCGTTCTCCAGGCGCTGCTCGCTGAATGCAATACCGGCCGTCCGGAGAAAATAGTATTTGAAATAGTTCAAATCCCAGGCGATGGATTGCCGGTCGAAGCTGGCGCAAGGGTAGCTGAAGGAATAGTTCAGATCGCGGCCGGCTTCGACCTGGAATCGCGGCAGAACGGCGACGACTTTGCGGTAGACCTCAATGACTGGGGCGGCGATGTTCGCACCATCGCGATTTCTTGAGAGAAACTCGAAAAGCGTGGTGTCTCCCAGGTCTTCTTCGAGATACGCGCCGCGGTCCAGATCCTCGGCATAAATTTCAGGCACCGGGAGGCCGTGTTTGCGGAAGTGCCGGGAGAATTCGAGGAAGGCGGCGTTCTCCTCGCGCACGCCGTAGAGAACACCGATGGCGCTGACCTGTTCATTGGAAAGACGGATGATTTTGCGCCCGGAACCACCGAGGTCGCCCTGAACCGGCTGCATGCGCGCGGGGAGCGAATGAAAATGCTGCTCGAAGAGTCTCTTGAGAACGTCCATAGACACAAGATCCGGTAATTCCGAATTGCCAGCCGGCTGGGTGCTTGCTTTTCCATCATAGATGATTCTCAGCACCGAGGCTTGGCTGGGTGATGAATCAGTGACTCCAAGAGACAGTTGTCAGCCGCTTGCGAGAAAAGAGCAAGTGCGAATTGATGCATGTCGCCGAGTTTGAGTGGCCAGGTTGCAGGCGTAAAAGCGGCGGCAAGCTGCCGCACTCCAAAGCCTGCGGATTGATGATCCTGCCTCTTAGGTTGATTTATTGCAGCAGAGATCGAACCGCGGCTCCAAGCAAAGCTATAATTTAGGAATGCTCATCCCAGGCAAGAAGCACAGGCTGACGGAACGCCGGCAGACAGAACAAAGGAACCCTGGCTCCCGAAATCTCGACCGCATGACGGCGATACAAATTGTGCGGCTGATGAACCGCGAGGACCGCAAGGTGGCCGTGGCGGTGGCGCGGGAGTTGCCCGCGATCGCGCGGGCGGTGGAGGCGATCGTTCTAAGGATGGAAAACGGCGGCAGATTGATTTATGTGGGGGCGGGATCGAGCGGGCGCATCGCGGTGCTGGATGCTTCGGAGTGTCCACCAACGTTTGGGACGCCGCCGGAATTGGTGCAAGCGCTGATTGCCGGCGGGAAAAAGGCAATGACGCAGGCGGTGGAAGGCGCGGAAGACCGCCGGGGCGACGCGATACGGGATTTGAAGCGGATACGCTTGGCAGGAACAGATGCCGTCGTGGGGATTGCGGCGAGTGGAACGACACGGTACGTGCTGGCAGGGCTGGCCTTTGCAGAGAGACGCAAGGCGCTGACGATTGCGATCACTTCCAACCGGAGAACGCCGCTGGCGCGGACGGCGCAGTTTGCCATTGCGCCGGAGGTGGGACCCGAAGTGATTGCGGGTTCGACAAGGCTGAAGGCGGGGACGGCGCAGAAACTGGTCCTGAACATGCTCTCAACAGCAACGATGGTGCGCTTGGGCCATCTGTATGACAACCTGATGATTGACGTTGCACGGACAAATGAGAAGCTTCGGGACCGGGAGAAGAGGATCCTGATGGAAGCGAGCGGGAGGGACGTGTCTGCCGTGGAACACGTTCTGCGTCAGAGCAAACACAACCTGCGGGTGGCGCTGGTGATGCTGAAGCGTAACATTTCGGCCGAACAAGCAAAGAAACGGCTGGCGACGGCCAGGGGCCACTTGCGCCGGGCATTGGACGAATAGCCAGAAAGACAGGGCATGGACAAATTTCAAATTCGCGGGGGCAAGCCGCTGCACGGAACGGTGACAATCAGCGGTGCAAAGAACTCCGCACTGCCGGCGATGGCGGCGGCGCTGCTGACCGCGGAGCCCGTGACGCTGCACAATATTCCGATGGTGCGGGACATCGTCACCATGGCCAAGCTGCTGGCGTTCATGTCCGCAAGGGTGACGACGACGGACTTCCCCGCGGCGGACTACACCATCGAGGCGGCAACGTTGAATGGTGCGGTGGCGCCGTACGAACTGGTGAAGACGATGCGGGCGTCCATCCTGACCCTCGGCCCGGCGGTGGCGCGAGCCGGAATTGCGCACGTTTCGTTGCCTGGGGGCTGTTCGATCGGCGCACGGCCCGTAGATCTGCACGTGGCGGCGTTGGCGAAGATGGGTGCCGAAATCAGCACGGAGCACGGGTACATAAGGGCCAAGGCCCCGGGGAGTGGGCGGTTGAAGGGCGCGCATATCGTCTTTGAGAAGATTACGGTGACGGGAACGGAAAATATCCTGATGGCGGCCACGCTGGCCGAGGGCGAAACGATATTGGAGAATTGCGCGCGCGAACCCGAGGTGACGGACCTGATCCACCTGCTGCGCAAAATGGGAGCAGACATTCGCGGAGACGATAGTTCGACGCTGCGGATTCGCGGTGTGGAAAAGCTGCACGCTGCAATTCATTCCGTGATTCCGGATCGCATCGAGGCGGGCACTTTTCTCGTGGCTGGAGCCATCACCGGCGGCGACCTGACGATCACGAACTGCGCAGCGGCACACCTGGGCGCGGTGATTGGCAAGCTGGAGAAGGCGGGAGCGGTGGTGGAAACGCCGGATACAACGACGCTGCGCGTGCGTGGAGCGGGAAAACTGCGTGCGGCTGACGTGACGACAGAGGAGTATCCGGGCTTCGCCACCGACATGCAGGCGCAATACATGGCGCTGGCGACGCAGGCGGAAGGCACGTCGGTCATCACGGAAACAATTTTTGAAAACCGCTTCTTACATGCAAGCGAAATGATGCGCATGGGCGCGAACATTTCGATTGATGGGCGACGCGCGGTGGTGCGCGGGCCGGCCAAGTTGACGGGGACAACGGTGCAGGCCTCCGACCTGCGTGCGAGCGCGGGATTGGTCCTGGCGGGGCTGGTGGCGTCGGGAGAGACGATCATCGACCGCGTGTACCACATCGACCGCGGGTACGAGCGGATCGTGGAAAAGCTGCAGGACGTGGGAGCGGATATCGAGCGGCTGCATGGAGCTGGGTCGTAGTGAACCCAGGAGCGGCCCGCCTCAGAAGGCGACCGCTACAAGCCCAAGAGAAGGACGCTCTCGCGTCACTTTTTGCGACGTGAAAGCGGCGGCGAGCCGCCGCACTCCAAGGTGCCCCGGGCCTGCCAAGTGGCCCATCCAGAGCGGGATGGACGGCAGTGCGAGGAATGGCACGGCGGATTCCCTCAAACTCTGGTACAATCCGCGGATTGCTTTGCACCCAGTGACAGGGCAATCGGGGAGTATTGCGGGAGACCAACTGGAGGGGCCAACCATGCGGAACACCGAATTGCTCGAGAAGATCGATGCCGCTATCGCCGAGAAAAGCCTGCTGAAGCATCCGTTCTATCAGGATTGGCAGATGGGCAAGCTGAGCCGCGAGGCGCTGCAGCTTTATGCTGCGCAGTACTACCGGCACGTCGAAGCGTTTCCGAAACACTTGCGCGTGCTGGCGGCGCGCACCGAAGGCCCGCTCCGCGACATCGTGGCGGAAAACCTGGCGGAAGAGGAAAATCCCGCGCGGCCGCATCCGAAACTTTGGCGCGATTTTGCGGCGACGCTGGGCGTGAATGAAGAGGACATCACATGCTGCCCGGCGCTGCCTGGAACCCAGACCGTAGTTGAGACTTTCCGCGAGATCGTGGGCGACCGGCCAGTGGCGGAAGCGGTTGCGGCGCTGTATGCCTACGAAGCGCAGGTGCCGGAGATCGCGACAACAAAGATTGAGGGCTTGAAGAAGTTTTACGCCGTGGATTCGGCAAAGGGTCTGGCGTATTTCACGGTTCACGAAGAAGCCGACAAGTTACATCGTGCCGCGTGGCGGGGTTGGCTGGAAGAACACGCGCACGGGGACGAAGAAGAGATTCTGGCGACGACGAAAGAAGCGCTGGATGCGCTGTGGGGCGCGCTCGACGCCGTCCACTGTGCTCACACCCACGCGTAAACTCATCGAATTCTGGAACGTGTCATCCCGAGGGCGCATTTTGCCCGAGGGATCTGGTTTTTCTGCGATTCGTTCAGCGCCGGCAAATCGCCAGCGCGTCACCAGTCCCCGGGTCCGTGTCTATAATCACCCGTCGCTTCTGCCCCTCCACAGACTGAACCCTGCGCAATTTAGCGAGTCTGAGCTAACGTAGCGGCCTTCCCCTCCGAGCCCTGCTGTTGCTACGCCCCCCGTCTCGTCGCTTGTTGACCATCTTTTTCATCTGTTTTGGAATCTTTGGCTTCTTCACGATGTCGCCCTCCAGCTCGAACGTTAGAGAACCTTACGTCAAGAACAATCTAAACCAACGTTAGTTCTTGCTCCTTCCGAACCACCAGAAGAGGATTGCCCCAAAAAGAACGGCAGGAAGACTCAGGGCCAGCATCTTCAAAAGTACGTAGCCGAACAAACCTTTGATCACGTTCGCATTGTCCGGGCCGCCGTAACTCTCATAAGCCGTATACACAGCTATGCTCACCCATGCGGCGGCTACCAACAAAACCACGAATCGTGCCCGGTTGTTAGCACCCATCCAAGGCCTCCTGTTCTCGACGCGGTCCGTTTATAATTACGTATGGACACACTGCGAAAGATGCCCGCGTATAAGAATGTTTCCGGACGCTATGCTCGAATTACATTGTACCCTGGCGCTGCGAGGGTCTGTGAGTGGAAGACGCTTGATCTTGACCCGGAGTTGGGAAACTACGCAGTGACCATTACACGCGACCATAGACTAGTTCTGCTCCCAGGCAAAGATCGCCCGATGGAGTATCTGGACCACACTGGCGTAGTCATGATCACAAGAGCGGACATACAAAGCGATCTTTTCTCTCTGGTTTTTGAACGAGGTCTGCTTATAAAAGGCCCCAGCCCCAGCCATGATGCGTAACTTACAACTACGTCATTCCACAACCCACAGTTTCCCTGAGCGCTAATCATAATTCCACTCCGCCCTTACACAAGGTGCATGCTTCCGTTTGAAAATTCAGATCCACAGATAGCTCAGCTCGTAATCAGAAATGGTAGGTTCTGAGTTTTAAACGAGAATGCCTGTGCGCGGCAGGCCGTATCTTTACTGAGGACTTAAAACTGTTAGCTTAAAACAAAAAGGCCCCGTTGCGGGGGCCTTTTTGTTTTAAGCCGATAATGCTCGGTTGATCGCGGTTAATTGCCTTCGGTGGTCGGGGCCGGCGTGGGCGCGCCGCCACCGGGCACGCCACTCTTGTGAGCCTGCTTCTCGCGGGCTTCCTTGATAAGAGCCTTGCGGGAGAGGCGGATCTTGTTGCCCTCGATGGCCAGGACCTTGACGAGAACCTGATCACCGAGCTTAAGTTCGTCGCGAACGTCGCGGATGCGATGCTCGGAGATTTCGCTGATGTGCAGCAGGCCGTCGGTGCCGGGGAAGAGTTCCACGAAGGCGCCAAATTCCGCCAGGCGGACGACTTTGCCGAGGTAGGTCTTACCCATTTCGGCGCTGGCGGTGACGTCGCGGACCATTTGCAGGGCCTGATCCCCGCTGGCTCCGCTGGTGGAAAAGATGTGCACGGTGCCGTCTTCCATGACGTCGATCTTGACGCCGGTCTGCTCGATGATGGACTTGATCTTCTTGCCGCCCGGACCGATGAGGTCGCGAATCTTGTCCGTGGGGATGCTCAACTTGAAGAGGCGCGGAGCGTATGCCGAAATGGATTCGCGGTGGGCGCCGAGAGTGGCTTCCATAGTGTCGAGAATCTGCAAGCGGGCTTTTTTGGCTTGGGCGAGAGCTTCGCGCATCATCTGGATGCTGATGCTGGTGACTTTGATGTCCATCTGAAGGGCGGTGATGCCTTCGCGAGTGCCGGCAACCTTGAAGTCCATATCGCCGTAGTGATCTTCGGCGCCGGCAATGTCCGTAAGGATAGAGTAGGTGCCGTTATCGCCGACGACCAGACCCATGGCGATGCCAGCGCAGGCCGCCTTCATCGGCACGCCTGCGTCCATCAGTGCCAGGGAAGCGCCGCAAACGGTGGCCATGGAAGAGGAGCCGTTGGACTCCAGGATGTCGCTGACGACGCGCATAGCGTAGGGAAAATCGATTTCGGGAGGCAGCAGATTAGCAAGCGCGCGTTCCGCCAGCGCACCGTGGCCGATTTCACGGCGGCCCGCACCGCGCAGCATTTTCACTTCGCCGACGCTGAAGGGCGGGAAATTGTAGTGCA
>Ga0074045_10004694_pt1 | contig 12056 bp, 9 predicted proteins | sample BogForMeECP23OM2_FD_94442 | JGI IMG/M metagenome (GOLD analysis project Ga0074045, IMG submission 94442) | Bog forest soil microbial communities from Calvert Island, British Columbia, Canada - Bog Forest MetaG ECP23OM2 | ecosystem: Environmental > Terrestrial > Soil > Wetlands ...
TACAAGAGCATTGGGGGCCGAGCGGGACCTGATAATAGACAAAATAGCCTGGGAAGCAATGGAAAAGGACATTTTCCTTCTGTGTAGTGACGGTCTGGTGCGGGAGGTCGAGCATGATGATATTGCAGATATTTTGAGCAGAACCGATATAGGGCAATGCTCCCAGGCGCTGGTCGATGCCGCGACGGCCCGAGGAGCCAGGGATAACGTTACCGTCATAGTGGTATATGCAGGGGATTAAGGAGAGTGAGAAAGTGTCGATCGTTCAACTCGAACACCTTTTGAAAGAGATTTCGCCCAACGATCCATCGGGTGAATACGACCTCGAACACGACCCTGCATTCATGGAGCTGGAGGCGGATATTCAGTTCATACCCGCAGTCGAGGTAGGGGACAAGATCGTTCAGGAGGCCAGGGACCCCAACTGGTTGAAATGTGCAGAGACAGCCCTGGAGTTGCTGGGGCGGGCGCATGACCTGAGGGTGGCGGTTTACCTCACACGCGCCCTGCTGCACACGGATGGATTGCAGGGGCTTAATGACGGCCTGAGACTAATCTGTGGATACCTGGAACGTTTTTGGGACACCGTCTATCCTCGGCTAGACCCCGAAGATGATGACGATCCAACTGAGCGCGTCAACGTCCTGGAGGCGCTCAATGACTGGCACCTTGTGATAGCGCCGCTGATGAAGGTGCAGCTCTGCTCCTCGAGAGCTGCGGGCAGCGTAAATCTGAGGCAATACCGAATTGCGTCCGGAAAGACCTCCGAACTCTCCCTGAGCGCTGAGGAAGTAAGTGTTGCTCCCAACCTTGCGAGTATCGAAGCTGCATTTACGGATTGCAGCCTGGAGCAGCTCCAGTCCAGTTTCCATGACGCAAGCGAATCCCTTGCCCAGGCCAAACGCCTGGAATTGGTAATGAACGAACAGGTCGGGTCCGACAGGGCCCCCGATCTCAAAAAACTTATCCGGGTTCTTGGAGAAATAGACAATTTGGTGCAGGAACATCTTTTCAAACGTGCTCCTCCAAAGACTTCTACAGTTGAAAAACCAAAAGAAGAGTCAAGCAGCCCGGACAAGTATGAGCAAACTACTACCACAAATGTCAGGAGCTTCGACATGATTGAAAACAGGGAAGACGTTCTCGAACTCCTGGAGCAAATCTGCGCCTATTACGAACTGTTCGAACCGGCAAGTCCCGTTCCTCTCCTGCTCAGACGGGCTATGCGGCTTGTCACGAAGAACTTTCTGGAAATACTTGAGGATATGGCGCCCGACAGCCTTGCACAGGTCACGGCGATCTGCGGGCCTAAGGAGCCAAAACAGTAAAATGAGATGGTTTTTGGAATGTTAGCTGTTTGTGCTGGAGTTATGGACAATGCATTGAGTTTGATTATCTTCAAAATTGAAAAAATCTTTATTCAGGGAGGTGGACAATGCCCCAAAGCAGTCAAAAATTCATCGGACGGAACAGAGCGCCACGGGTCCAAATCGAATACGATGTGGAGCTTTATGGTGCTGAGAAAAAAATCGAGCTGCCTTTTGTGATGGGGGTGCTCGCTGATCTTACCGGAAAGCCGCAGCAGGGCGAAGACCCGGTTCCTTTGGCTCAACGCAAACTCCTGGAAATCGATGTCGACAATTTCGATAAAAGACTCAAATCCATGAAACCCAGGGCGGCCTTCAGAGTACCCAACATGCTCACCGGCGAAGGCGAGTTAAGTGTGGATATCACATTCGAGAGCATGGACGACTTCTCGCCCGCCGCCGTTGCGCGTAAGGTGAGCGGGTTAAAGGAACTGCTGGAGGCGCGCACCCAACTGGACAACCTCTTGACATATATGGATGGGAAAACAGGAGCCGAAAAGCTCATTGCACAGTTGATTTCAGACCCGTCGCTGCTCGCGGCTCTGACGTCGGCTGCCAAATCGTCTGAGCCTGCTGCCTCCGAGGTCCCATCTGAAGTCTCCACCGAGGTCTCGCCTGAGGAAAAGGAGGGGTAAATTATGGCCGAAATTGAAACTGGGACACAAAAGGAAAAGGAAGCGCAGGCCCTTGAGTTGAGCGACTTTCAAGAGCTGCTCCAGAAAGAGTTCAAGCCAAAATCCGACCGGATGCAGCAGGAAGTCGACCTTGCAACCCGCACCCTTGCCGAATATGTTCTCAAGGATGTCGGGCTGGTTTCCGCCGATGCCTTGCGCACGATCGAAGCCATAAAAGCTGCTATCGATCAGAAACTAACCGCTCAGATGAACCTCATTCTCCATCATCCTGATTTTCAGCAGCTCGAAGGCGGATGGCGAGGGCTGCATTACCTGATAAGCAATACGGAAACAGACACCATGCTGAAGATCCGCGTGATCAACGTTAGCAAGAACGAGCTTCGCAAAACGCTCAAGAAATACAAGGGCACGCTCTGGGATCAGAGCCCTCTTTTCAAGAAGATATATGGGGAGGAATACGATCAACCAGGCGGCGAACCCTATGGCTGCCTGGTGGGGGACTACTTCTTTGACCACAGCCCCCCTGATGTCGAGTTGCTTGGCGAAATGGCCAAGATTTCCGCCGCATCGCATTCACCCTTCATCACCGGTGCGGCGCCGTCAGTCATGCAGATGGAATCTTGGGCCGAACTCAGCAATCCAAGAGACCTGGCCAAGATCTTCACTACCCCTGAATACGCAGCTTGGCGCTCTCTGCGCGAAGCCGACGATTCCCGGTATATAGGGCTCGCCATGCCTCGGTTCCTTTCACGCAGGCCTTATGGGGCGAAAACAGAACCGGTGGATGAGTTCGATTACGAAGAGGACACAGAGGGTGCGGACAGCAGCAAATATTGTTGGTCCAACTCGGCCTATGCAATGGCTGCCAACATAACTCGGGCCTTCAAGCTCTGGGGCTGGTGTTCTCGCATCAGGGGCCGCGAATCCGGAGGCATTGTAGAAGGTTTGCCCCTGCACACATTTCCTACCGACGATGGCGGGGTAGATATGAAATGTCCTACCGAAATCGCCATCGGGGACCGGCGCGAGGCGGAGTTGGCCAAGGTTGGCTTCATGCCGCTCAGCCACTGGAAAAACACCGACTTTGCCGTATTTGTGGGCGCCCAATCTTTGCAAAAGCCCTTCGAGTACGACGACCCAGACGCCACATCCAGCGCCAATCTTTCCGCGCGCCTGCCCTACCTGTTCGCCGCCTGTCGCTTTGCCCATTACCTCAAGTGCATAGTCAGGGACAAAATCGGCTCTTTCAAGGAGCGGGAGGACGTGCAAAAGTGGCTGCAAAGATGGATTACCCAATACGTTGACGGCGCACCGGAGCATTCTACCGAGGAGACAAAGTCGCGCAGACCGCTCGCTGCTGCCGAAATCGTCGTTGAAGAAGTGGAAGGCAACCCGGGTTATTACACTTCCAAGTTCTACCTGCGACCCCACTACCAGCTCGAGGGAATCACAGTTTCGCTAAGACTGGTGTCGAAGCTGCCATCGGTAAAGCAGGGTGGTTAAGTAACGTGAAGCAAGATTGCAACTGTACTATGCGGCAGTGAAGAATGATGAGCTTGCCATAATTATAGCCGAGAAAGAGAGGAGAAAAAAATGGCTGTCAACATGTTCCTGAAGATTGAGGGCCCGGAAGTTAAGTCGGAATCGGTGGTCTCCGGGCACGAAGGGGAAATTGATATTGATGCGTTTAGCTGGGGTATGAGTCAGTCCGGTTCGATGCATGTCGCGACCGGCGGTGGCACCGGAAAGGTGAGTGTGCAGGACATTCACATTTCCAAGAAGGTCGACAAGGCCACTCCCACTCTCATGGCCTACTGCTGCAGCGGCCAGCATTTTGATAAGGCAACACTAACGGTCTATAAAGCGGGAGGCGACAAGCCGGTGGAATACCTGAAAATTGTTATGGACCAAGTCCTAATCAGCTCGATCAGTCATGGCGGCGTTGATGGGAATGAGACAGTCAACGAGAGTGTCTCGTTGAACTTCGCCAAGTATAAAGTGACTTATGTGCCCCAGGAAGCCAAAGGTATGGCGAGTGGAGGGATTGACCAGACGTGGCACATTGCGAAGAATGCGCCCCAGTAAGCGGGCTGCTCCAAGGTGCTGTCTCGTTTCGACGAGGATGCAGCGGCGGGCGTTTATATAGTGGCCAGTCCTCGAGGCTGCTCCTCCTTTGGTTAAACGCGCGCAGAACTGATTCACCCGGGAGAGGGCCTGAATCCTTTGGGCAATTCTAATTCGAGAGGAGGTCCAATGCGCGCAGAACAACTGGTTCGTGAAGGAAAACTGCAGGATGCGCTCCAGGATTTGAAAGAGCAGGTTCGCAAACAGCCGGAGAACAGCCGCTACCGGATTTTCCTCTTTCAGTTGCTCGTCGTTGTCGGCGAATGGGAGCGCGCCCTCAATCAATTGAACGTTTTGAGCGACCTGGATGTGGCCACCTTGCCCATGCTGCACATATACAGGGAAGCCATACAGTGCGAGTCTCTGCGGCGGGAGATTTTCGCCGGCCGCAGAAAACCACTTCTTCTGGGCGAACCTCCCGAATGGGTAGCCACCCTGTTGGAATCCCTGCGGCTGCTGGGAGAGGGACGATATGAGCCCTCCCTGTCCCTTAGAAACCAGGCTTTTGAACAGGCGCCCGGAAGTTCGGGAACCATCAACGGGCAATCCTTTAATTGGATTGCAGATGCTGATTCCAGCCTGGGACCGATTATCGAGGTGATTTTGAACGCCCGGTATTATTGGATCCCGTTTCAACAGATAAAAGCCGTCACGATACCTGAGCCAAGGGACTTGCGCGACAAAGTATGGTTGCCGGCGCAGTTTACCTGGGCAAACGGCGGCCAGGCCCATGGGCTGATCCCGGCCCGCTACGCAGGTTCGGAGAGTTCGCAGGACCCGCTGATTCAGTTGGGGCGGAAAACGGATTGGATTGCGCTGGCCGATGGATTCTATCGGGGACAGGGCCAGAGGATGCTTGCAACTGATCAGGATGAATATCCCCTGCTGGATATTCGGGAAATCCGTATAGAGTGATGAATTCCAATGGCGGATCTGACTTCAAAGGAGCATTTGCAGCCATCGCTGCTGGACCGGCTGACTGATTTGAATCCGGGCGCCAAAACGGACACTCTCGACGAGCGGGTTATGTCCTTTCGTCGTCTCAGAGAGTCTGTCGTACGCGACCTGGAATGGCTGCTCAATACCAGTTGCCTTGAAACCTCGCGGGAACTGGACAGCTATCCCGAGGTCAGGAAGTCAGTGCTCAATTACGGTATCCCCGACATTTCCGGCATTTCGGTCGCCAGCAGGAACAGCGAGTCAATCGCGCGGGACATTCGGCAGGCTATTCTGGACTTCGAGCCCAGAATCCTTCCAGGGACTCTCAAGGTCGGCATTGGCATCGATGACACTAAAATGAGCGAAAACACGATGGTCCTGGAAATCCAGGGGGAACTCTGGTGGCAGCCTCTTCCGGAAAGGTTTTACCTGAAAGCTCTACTGGATCTTGATAGCTGGAAATTCAAAAGCGAGTAGTGAGACTCATTTATGGACCCGCGCCTGCTCGAATACTATGATCGTGAACTGCAGTACATACGGGAAATGGGAGGCGAGTTCGCCAAGGAGTTCCCTAAGATTGCAGGGCGCCTCGGGCTGGATGCGTTCGAGTGCGCCGATCCCTATGTCGAGCGGCTTCTTGAAGGTTTCGCTTTCCTTGCTGCCCGGGTGCAGCTAAAAGTGGACGCCGAGTTCCCACGTTTCACCCAGCATCTGTTGGAAATGGTCTACCCACATTATCTGCCGCCGATCCCGTCAATGGCCATCGTGCAGGTGCTGCCCAACCTCAATGAAGGGTCTTTAGCGGAAGGTTTCGCTGTCCCCCGCGGCTCTCAACTGCGCAGCGGCATTGTCGAGGGTGAGCAAACAGCTTGCGAATACCGTACTTCTCATGACCTTGTCCTGTGGCCGCTCGAAATCACTGAGGCCGAATACCTTGGGAGCCCCGGTGAAGTTGCAGGGCTGAGAATTCCCAAAAAGCAGGGAATTAAGGCGGGGCTGCGCTTGCGCTTGCGCTGCACGGCGGGACTACAGATCGCAAAATTGCCCCTGGAACGGCTGCCGCTGTACCTCAGGGGTGGGGAGACGGCCGTTAGGCTATATGAGCAACTCCTTGCAAATTTAACTGAAATCGTGGTGCAGCCTGTATCAAGGCCATTCAGATGGGAAGCACAGTCGTTGCCGAAGACTGCAATCAGGCGCATGGGCTTCGAGGACGACCAGGCATTGCTCCCATGGACCATGAGATCCTTTCAGGGATATCGACTGCTGCATGAGTATTTTTCTTTTCCAGAGCGCTTTCTGTTTGTCGAACTGACTGAGTTGCAATCCGCCCTCAGCCGATGCGAAGAGGATGCGCTGGATGTGGTCTTTCTTTTCGATCGAAGCGATCCCGAACTTGTCGAAGTGGTTGATGTTTCCCACTTAAACCTCTTCTGTACTCCGGCCATCAACCTGTTTCCCAAGCGATGCGACCGTATTCATCTATCCCACCGGACAACCGAACTCCACGTTGTGCCGGATCGCACCCGTGCGATGGACTTCGAGGTTCACAGCGTAACTAAAGCCCTGGGATTCAGTGATCGAGCCGATCCTGAGCTCGAGTTTCTGCCTTTCTACAAGGTCCTGGACAGGCACGTCCGGCAGGGAGGCGAGGCTTTCTATACCCTTTATCGAGACTATCGGCGATTGTCGGCCAGGCAGCTTCGCGGAAGCCGTTCTACCTATACGGGAAGTGAGACTTTCATATCCCTGGTCGACGCCGTGGAAGCCCCCTGGCCAGGGACACTGAAACAACTGGGGATCGAGGCCCTTTGCACCAACAGGCACCTGCCGATGAGAATGCCGGTTGGGGTCTATTCCTCGGATTTTACACTCCAATCGGGGGGACCATACGATTCGGTACGCTGTCTTGCCGGACCGACACCGCCAAGAGCGTCAAATGCCCTTAAGGAGATCGCCTGGCAGTTGATCAGCCATTTGGCCCTGAATTACCTTTCGCTTGCCGACAATGATGAGGAACAGGGCGCCGCAGCCCTGAGGCAGATTCTATCACTCTATGGGGACAACAGTGACCCGGTTGTACGCAAACAGATAAGCGGCGTGCTGTCGATCAGTTCAAAACCCATAGTCAGACGAATCGATATTCCAAAAGGCGTAAACGCTCCCATTCCTGCTACTTACGGCAGGGGGCTTGAATTGACGGTCTCACTGGACGAAGCGGCATTTCGTGGAAGCGGCGCATTTCTGCTGGGAGCTGTATTGGAGCAGTTTTTCCGCAAATATGTCAGCATCAATTCGTTCACGGAAACGGTTATAACGACTCCTGGACGTGGGGAAATCATGCGATGGCCGGTGAAGATCGGCAACAGACACAGCATCTAACGGCTCTAATTGGCAAACTGGAAAAAGATCCTTATGCGTTTGGCTTTTTCCAGGCACTGCGATTGATCGAGTGCCTTTATCGCGATGCGCCAAGGCTGGGCTTGTCGCGACGGCCAGGTGAGGACCCCGTTCGACTGGCTCAGGAATCGTACATGCACTTTGAATCGGCCAGCCTGACTGCGTTCGAGCCAAAAACGGATGACAAGCCTCACAGGCTGACAGTCCGCCTTTTTGGACTACTGGGCCCCAACGGTCCTCTGCCGCTGCATCTGACGGAGTACGCCCAGGAGCGGTTGAAAAAGCACAAAGATCCCACTTTTGTCCGGTTTCTAGACGTTTTCCATCATCGGATGCTCTCTTTGTTCTACCGCGCCTGGGCCAACAATGAGCCGACGGTGAGTTTTGACCGGCCGGAGTCGGATCGGTTTGCCGCCTACGTCGGATCGCTCGAAGGGCTCGGCATGCCGGCGCTTCGAAACCGGGATGAAATCTCCGACTGGACCAAGCTCTGTTTCTGCGGGCTCCTGGCATGCCAAACCAAACATCCTGAAGGGTTGGAGGCAATTCTGACAGAGTATTTCGGCGTGCCGGCAAGATTGAATGAATTTGTCGGAGAGTGGCTACCCCTTCCGAAAAATGACATTTTCCGTATGGGCGAAAACCCGTCCAGCGGGACTCTGGGCGCCTCGATCATTCTCGGGGCGGAAGTCTGGAGCTGTCAGCACAAGTTCCGTATCGTGCTGGGTCCATTGGGATATGACGATTACCTGGGTTTCCTGCCCAGTGAGGCCCGGATCAGCCGTCTGGTTGCGCTGGCCCGCAACTACGCAGGCGATGAGTGGGCCTGGGATGTCAATTTGGTTCTAAAGCGTGAAGAAGTACCGCTAATGAGTCTTGACGGACAGTCCCGTCTGGGATGGACCACGTGGCTGGGGGAAAGGTCTATGGACACGGATGCTGATGACCTTGTATTCAATGCGCCCGTTTTGGCAACCCTTCATAATTGAGGAAACCTCGCGTGAGTGAAATCAGCCGCAGCGCTCTTTTTGGTAAGCTAAACAGCCTGGCATTCAATGCAATGGAAAGTGCTACCGTCTTTTGCAAAATGCGCGGCAATCCCTATGTCGAGTTGGTGCACTGGTTAAGCCAGGTGTTGCAACTGCAGGATTCCGACTTGCACCACATCGTTTCTTTTTTTCAAATCGACCTATCGAGACTTGCAAAGGACTTGACTGCGGGCCTTGATCATCTTCCAAGAGGATCTACCAGCAGCCTGGATTTGTCTTCTCAGCTAGAGGAGGCTGTTGAGCGCGGCTGGGTTTACGGCAGCCTGATGTTCGGCGAGTCGCAGGTGCGTACCGGTTACATACTCCTTGGCATTCTGAAGACACGGAGTCTGCGCTATTCGTTGGAAGGCCTTTCACCGGAGTTCAAGAAAATCAGCCTCGATGCGCTTGCAGGCAAGTTCGACACGATAGTGGGCGGCTCACCGGAAGAGCATCTGGCCGCTTCGGACGGAACAAAGCTGGGTGGCGTGGAGCCTGCCGAAGCAGAAGGGGAGCCAAGGCGGGGACTTCCGGGCAAACAGGAAGCCTTGCGCCAATATTCGGTCGATCTTACGGAGAAGGCCCGCAAAGGGGAAATCGACCCAACTGTCGGGCGGGATGAAGAGATTCGAAAAATAGTGGATATTCTGATGCGCCGCCGGCAGAACAATCCGATTCTCACCGGGGAAGCCGGTGTGGGAAAGACGGCCGTAGTGGAAGGGTTCGCTCTGCGAATAGCGGCAGGTGACGTGCCCCCGCCTCTTCAGAATGTGGTGCTGCGCGCTCTGGATTTGGGACTGCTGCAGGCAGGCGCCAGCTACAAGGGTGAATTTGAAAAGCGTCTGCGGCAGGTAATCGACGAGGTCCAATCATCTGAAAAGCCCGTAATCCTCTTCATCGATGAAGCGCACACGCTAATCGGCGCAGGGGGCTCGGCCGGCACCGGGGACGCCGCCAATCTGCTCAAGCCCGCACTGGCTCGCGGTACCCTGCGCACCATTGCGGCCACCACATGGGCTGAGTACAAAAAGCATATCGAAAAAGACCCGGCCCTGACCCGCCGTTTTCAAGTGGTGCAGGTACTGGAACCGAGTGAAGAAAAAGCGGTTCAGATGATGCGCGCCATCGCCTCGGTCATGGAGCAGCATCATCGGGTGCAACTTCTCGATGAGGCTTTGGAAGCCGCTGTTAAACTCTCGCGGCGCTACATACCGGATCGGCAGTTGCCTGATAAAGCGGTCAGCCTGCTGGACACGGCCTGCGCCCGAGTGGCGATCAGCCAGCATGCGGTGCCTGCGGAAGTCGATGATTGCCGCAGGCGGATCAGCAGCCTGGAAACGGAGCTGCAGATCATCGAGCGGGAACGCTCCATCATGGCGGATACGGTTGAACGGAGGGCTGTTGCAGATGCTGCGCTGGAGACGGAGCGGCAAAGGTTGCAGCAACTCGAGGAGCGATGGACATCGGAACAGGAACTGGTCGGACAAATACTGGAGAAACGCAAACGCCTGCGGGAACTGACGGGCACAGTGGAGAAAAATGGTAACGGCGCCGGAGCGGAAACCGCCGCCGAAGAAAAGGAGAAAAAGAACGGCCTTGAACTTCAGCAATTGGAACAGGAGCATCAGGTGTTGCAAGCCAGGTTAAAGGAGTTGCAAGGGGAAAGGCCTCTCATCCTGCCCACCGCCGACGCCCAGGCCGTGGCCTCGGTGGTCGCCGACTGGACCGGGATTCCCGTTGGCCGGATGGTAAAAAACGAGATAGAAACCGTGCTGAACCTGGCCGACATCATGAATCGGCGCATCATCGGACAGCGCCATGCGCTGGAGATGATCAGCAAGCGCATTTATACCTCCCGGGCGAAACTGGACAATCCTCAGAAACCGATCGGCGTCTTCATGCTGGCCGGACCATCCGGGGTCGGCAAAACCGAGACGGCCCTCGCGCTGGCCGAAGCCCTCTATGGCGGGGAACAGAACATAATATCCATAAATATGAGCGAATTTCAGGAAGCGCATACGGTCTCCACGCTCAAGGGGGCTCCTCCAGGTTACGTAGGCTACGGAGAGGGCGGCAGGCTGACGGAGGCGGTGCGCCGAAAACCATACGGCGTGATACTGCTTGATGAAGTCGAAAAGGCGCACCCTGACGTACACGAGATCTTTTTCCAGGTTTTTGACAAAGGGTGGATGGAAGATGGCGAGGGACGTCCGATCGATTTCAAAAACACGCTGATTATACTCACGACCAACGTCGGCACGGACCTCATCATGAATATGTGCAGTGACCCTGAGCTTACGCCGGATGTGGAAGGCCTCACCAAGGCACTGAGAAAACCGCTGTTGGGGGTTTTCCCGCCCGCCCTCCTGGGACGGCTGGTCATTATCCCCTACTATCCGCTGAGCGATTCCATGCTGGCGGATATAGTGCGGCTGCAGCTTGGCCGAATCGAAAAAAGGATTCTCGAAAATCACGGCATTCCATTCACCTACGATCCTGAGATGGTTCAGCACATCGTCAGCCGCTGCACGGAACTGGAGAGCGGCGGCCGTATGATCGACGCCATTTTGACCAATACGGTACTGCCCGAGGTAAGCCGGAAAATACTTATGTCCCTGATGGAAGGGACCCCGATCAGCCGCGTACATGCAAGTGTTGCAGATGGAGAATTCGTGTATGGCTTTTCATGACTGAAGGAAGACCATGGAGAGGACTCAAGAGCATAGAGCAGTTGCGGTAGCTACACCGCTGGGCAAGGATGTATTGTTGTTCGGCCGCATGAGCGCCACCGAGTCGTTGGGAGGGCTTTTTGAGTTTCAAATCGACCTTTTGAGCGAGAACCCAAACATCAAGTTCGATGACCTCCTCGGACAGAAGATCACCGTCCGGCTGGACTTGGGCCAGGGCAAACAGCGGTACTTTAGCGGGCATGTGAGCGGCTTTAGTCAATCCGGGACAGTCGGAGACCTTTTTGCCTATCATGCGACCGTGCATCCATGGTTGTGGTTCCTGAGCCTCACCGCAAACTGCCGCATTTTTCAGGAGAAAAAGATCCCCGATATAATAAAGGAGGTGTTCAAAAACCAGGGCTTTACCGACTACGAAGAGGCGCTCAGCGGGAATTATCAACCCTGGGAATATTGCGTGCAGTACCGGGAGAGTGATTTCAACTTCGTCAGCCGATTGATGGAGCAGGAGGGAATTTATTACTACTTCAAGCATGAAAACGACAAACACACGCTGGTGCTATCCGATTCGGCGAACTCCCACCAACCCTTTCCCGGCTACGAAAGATTGCCCTTTTATCCACGCGACTCCACTCTTCGCCGCGAGCGCGACCATATCTTCGACTGGCGCATCTCACAGGAGATTCAACCCGGGGTTTACGCTCTGAACGATTTTAATTTTAAAACCCCTAAAGCCAACCTGCACGTTAAATCGGCTATTAAACATGGCCATGTCGTCTCCGATATGGAAGTCTACGATTACCCCGGCAGATATCTCAAAAGCGATGAAGGCGAGACGTACGCCCGTGTCCGTATAGAGGAGCAGCAATCCGAATA
>Ga0074045_10004695_pt1 | contig 12056 bp, 18 predicted proteins | sample BogForMeECP23OM2_FD_94442 | JGI IMG/M metagenome (GOLD analysis project Ga0074045, IMG submission 94442) | Bog forest soil microbial communities from Calvert Island, British Columbia, Canada - Bog Forest MetaG ECP23OM2 | ecosystem: Environmental > Terrestrial > Soil > Wetlands ...
ACTGTTCAAGCATCCATCCTGGATAGTCGGCTTTCCCTGTAGGACGGCCAAGCAAAAGATGATGGAGGACTACGAGCCCGCGCACATAAGCGGAGACATTGCCTTCACAAAACTCCCGTGCGCCCTGTTCGGCCAGCAGTTTCGTAGCATCGTCGAGAGTGAGTGTCATCCTGATTTGTTCAGCCATGATGGTATCTCCTTTGTTATCAGCAAACCTATTGCTTTGGTTGTACCATACCTGCGACTACATCAAAATGATAGTCAATAATCACCCAAGCAGGCACAGAAAGGACAGACAAAGGCTGTTTTTCACAGAGTAACCAATCAAGGGCAACTAATCCCCTTAGATAGTCACTCTGACTTGGTTTCACAGTATGATAGGATCTCATAGAGTTCATCATACTGAGCTGTGTACTATCAAGAGCGAAGGAGGTCCTTGTTAGTTTACTCGTTGATCTCCTGTACATAATATCTCCCTTCCTTTCGTAAGTCCTTTGTTTTCAACAAATGTCCATTTAGCACAGCTGGGTGCTAAGTCCCACATGTATATTTCAGAGGTGATGAACCTGTCTAGGTCACTTTCTACCCCACTTTGTCTCAACTTGAGACAGCATATCCCAGTGCATCCCAGTCACTTCGTGTAAATTCTATATAGTGAATGGGGCTAACCATGCCTTTTATTAACCGCACTCCATGTGCGGTAACTAGGCAGTTAAGATTAGCCCTATCCACCAACTACTGATTCTTTACTGCTTGTTGTCGGCCGCGTCCTGCGCTTCCTTGTCCATTCTCATCTTAACTGCTGTCAGATGAGCGACATACTCGTCGATCTCCTTGTTGTCGATCTCAGCAAATGTCGCGGACCAGTACTCACCGTGGTATTTCCCAGTCTTGTCCACGAAGCGTCCCTTAAAGACTCCTTCGTAGTACATCAACTGACCAACTTCTCCTGTGAAGTCCAAAGCCTGACGTCCTTCCAGGCGCACGATGTAACGCTTGCCTGTGTTCGTCTCGACCTTGAAGGAACAGAACGGCTTGGGCAGATCATTGTGACCTTGTGGCAAATAGCCACGATCGAGAACAGCAATGATCAGACCAGACTGACGCTTGAAGTTGGAGGTCCAACGTCGACCAGAAGACTTCTGATTGTTGAAGTTAGAACGAGATGCATACCGATTGAGTTGAGTCATGACTTCTCCTTGTATGCCCTTTTCGGGCTTATTTTACACCATAAAACATGGCCTAAATACACCCATCAAATGATAGCAAATGCCATCAAATCAATGGGATAGGGACCTATTATATCAATAGGTCCCCAATACCGGTAAATCCAAACAACTACTTCAAAAAGAATGCAATGAATTACGGGTAGCATACAGTCTACTTTTCATAGACCAACACTCCCATCGTCTTTGGTGTTGAGCCGGGCAGGAGCCAACCCGTAGTCTTTTCAGTAACATACGTGTTGTCCTTCCTGTCAATATAGCCATATTGCTGGCCGGCGAGATCCACGCGAACTGCGTGTTCATCTTCACCCCTCTCATTGGTGAAGATATAAGGCACCAACTCGACCTGCTTATTAGCATGATCACGCCACTGTGCTATCTCAACAGGAGTAGCACCCTTGGCTTGCATGCCATTAACTACACGCAGGATCATGAACCTGGGCTCAGGATCATTAGGAAGGGCATCCTGTGCTGCTACCTTCACCCATCCTTTATTCATCTTTGTCGGGCCCTTGTCTGTGCCCATCACAACTGTGTCAGCCATTGGGTCAATAGTTCCCAGTAGGGTATTAGTCCCCTCCTGGCGTACCACACCATTGTCAATGACTACATTGAGAGATTCACGCCTCATGTGCTTCACTTCCTCATCAAACGTGATCTCTGTGTACCTACCAGCCAACCCTGCGCGCTCCATCATGCGCAGGGTGAGACCAGACATATACGGACCCCAGAGGATGCCATCACCAAACTTAATAGGACGACCATCTTCGTCCCTTGGCGCCTCTGGCTTCCTGGATTCATACACCATGATATACAGCTTGATCATGGCATCGATGATAAGCGGATGACCAGCGAAGCGTTCATACATGGATTTGTCAATCTTCATGTATGCTTCAATGGTCTTCTTGACTTCTGCCTTGTCACCAGTACGGTCAATCTCCTTACTCAGATTGGCCCACTGATTGCGATACTCAGTACGCATGGCATATGCCAACTGAATAGCCTCGCTGTCATAACACGGGCAGGTAAGTATTTCCTCTGCCACTGGCGGAATCATCTGCCAAGAGATATCAGTAATGATATCTTCCAGATCTTGTCTGTTGCGTTTGAGTTCATCAAGCTTGTCATCCACAATAGTACGCACTATTACTGGATGGCTGTCGCCGCGGCGAGCATTTGGGATTCTCCCATCATACTTGCCGCCACGAGTCATGAACTCAGCAACTACCATGAACGTCTCATTAAAGTGCTTGACCTGATCTCTGATACCAGCCAGGTCAGCACCAGTCTTCTTGACAGCATCAATGACCAGCTCCAAGCGGGACATTGGTTCACGCAGATCGTTATCCTTATACTGATTGAGGAACCACTCAATAGCAGCCTCAACCTTCAGTGTCTTGGGCAATGCCACCAGATTTCTGGTGATCATTGCTCTGTTATCCGTCAGCACGGTGTCATGCATACCAGCATTGACAACAAAGCCAATATGCAGACTTTGGTTCTTCATCTGGTCCAACATCATCAGCAGCTGAGTCCGATCATAGATCGGTGTGCGATGCAGCCTATGTGCGAATACATTCGTACGCACAGGAGGCTTGGGCTTCTCAACATACGGTACTGTCGGATAAGGATCCAACTCCAGCTTCCTGAAGTGATCCACAACTACTGGGTCCTTGTAATACACCAGGCGATCATCCTGATCACCACCACCTAGCACAGCCAGGCTGGGCTTAATGATATCCTTGGATATGAACATGAAACATCCAGTGTCCATAGCTTTCAGATATTCATTGCTTACTGCGCGCGCGATATAATGCTCACCGCGATGCGCATTCGGCTGCCTGTGGAATACCATGCTGCCAACATCGCCAGCACAATATACTTGGTCATTCTTCAACGTTCCTTCGAGAGTGGGATCACCCCGCATATCGAATATGGTAGGATCAACCAACGCATAACGCGCACCACCTGCTGTCTCAGGAACTGGCACGCGAATGTTGGTTTCACAGTTGCGGACTTTGTCGGCGAATAGATGAGTCACCTTACGCACCAATGCGGGATATTCCTGAATCTTCAGGCCACCGCGCATGGCACGCAATAGTGCCCATTCTTTATCCTTCTGGATAAACTGATAGTCGCCATCATCGTCCTTGACTTTGTGGAACTCCAAATGATAGAACTGAAGCATCTGCTTCAGCTTATCCTCGTCCTCAATAGCATCAATGACTGATTCCTTGAACTCCTTATCCCAAGCGTCAAGTAAACCAGTCTCAGCGAACCTGAAGTTGATGACCGATTGCATATCAGTGAATACCACACCACTATGCAACCAATCCATGCCGAAGGTGAACTGATCACCTGTCAGCAGCTTCTTAGAGTTGAACAGCACTAAATCATGCTGCAACTCAGGCAGGACAATAGCATGACCTTTGCTGAATCCCTTAGGACTCAACGCTGTGAGCCTAAGGCCAGCACCCATGGTCTTGTTAAGACCCATGAGCTTCATGCAGTGAGTAGACACGAGATTCATGCCATCGGTGAGAGCACCATGATCAGCATATTTCACACTGATCACTCTGCCACTCTTCAGCCGTACGAGCACGACATTGTCGAGCTCCTTCACGACTTCACCTTGCATGAACTTACGATGATGTGAGAACAAGCGCTTCAAATACTTACCGACTTTGAAGCTATTGCCCCAATCGTTCTGCATATCAATATGCAGCCCCAGCTTAGAACGGAACTGGGTATCCGTTGTGACTTCGGGCAGCATAACATACACTGCACCATCATCACGGACGAAGTAACCACCGACATACCACTTGCTCTTCTCACCTGAATCGGGGTCTGTTACCACATACCCCTCATCAAGGATCTGAGCTGCGACTGCGGGATTGTCCATCGATGCTATGATGAACGGCCCGAGGTTCTCGAGGAACTGACGCTCCTCGTGAGTACCAAACATCGCTGGTACGCCTTTCTTGGGATTACCACTGGAGGAATACAGTTCCTGACCTCGCCGCCAAGGGCGACGAGTAGTAACTGTGCTCTCTCCTTCGAACACAACGTGATAGCGTTGGTTCATACTATTCACCGTCTTTCATCTGATTTGTGCGGACTCATACAGTGCCGCACCGACTGCACATCTACAGCAAACTCTGAACATACGTGCCATTGTCATAATGTTTGAGAACATTTGACAATGGATAGTCCCCGACCACTGACTTTGGACCAAACTGCTTGACATGCCAAGCAGCAACGTCCATAGCATCTTCATGCTGCATGGTCTTGGACTGAAGAACTGAACCATCCACATCTAGGGTGCTGATTACAGTCTCCCTGGAGTTGATGTTGACGATTTTAATCATCGACATGTTCATGCTCCTTTCACTTGCTCAATGGGGTTGAGTGTGTTGTATCCAGAGCCTTGCATTTGCTCTGGGGTAAGTACGCACTTGTCATAATCATTGTTATGATTTAACAAGTACGCTGACTTCATGCTGTGATGTTTCTTGGCATGCGTCGGAGCCGACTGAATAACCAATTCAGGGGGCTCCTTCGCCGCACAAGAAACAGAACACAACATGAATGCTACCATCAAACTATATTTCATAACTGCCTCCTAGTACAACCGCCTGCTATCATTAGTGACCTCTGATAGCAGACAAGGGACTAGGCTACACAACAGGTGCCAGCACCATTGGCATACTTCTCAGCCTCATCGACCAGCTTGTATGCATGGTCAATCTTCTTCTGATCGTTCTTCGCAAGAGCTGGCTCAACAACATGGTCATGATAGTCAGCCACTGTCCTGGCTGCATCAGACAACACGTCCGCGGTCTTGCGAGTGACAACTTCCGCTGCCACAAACGCAACACCCAACAGAACAAGACCAGTCCACTTGGCCTTCTCTGCTACTGCCTTCATTTCCTTGTTGAACTCCTGTTGCTCGTACACCTTGGTAACGCCACCAATAAAAGGAATACTCAGTCTCACTTGTGACATGTTAGTCTCCTTAATAGAATGTTCCGAGTTAATAGATAACAACTCTACGCCACTCAACTTACAGGGCTTACATCCTGACTACAGGGCTGCTTGGTGATACTCACCAAAGAGCTCATTGAACATGCTCTCCGACAAGCTGAGAACACGTTCTTCCTTCTTGAAAGGAATGTAACTGGTGGTAGCAAACGCCTGATCATAAGCATCCACACTGAATGCATTGTGATCATTCTCAAGCACTTGCTGACACATATCACGGTGAGCAAACACACGCTTGATGTTCTCGTAGTTCACAGCCACCACAGTCGTCTCTTGCAATGCCAACGGCACATCAAAAGACTTTACTTCTTTCTTTCCGAATAGATTGAACATGAGATCTCCTTTGTTAGTTAGATTAGAGTAGCCCACCTCCTAATCTATTTTGAGATAGAACGGGGTGGGCTCGAAACAAAATGTGAGAAGAGTCTCACACTCTCTTCACCTAGCTATGAACCATTTGGCAGATTCGCCTCGCATGTTCCCTTGATAGCAGAAATCCGCCAGCACAACAAACACCTACTCGCCGGTCCGAAATCAGTTATACTAATCAGATATGAGTGTTAGACTTATCACAACGACGTAAAGGCCCAAGGGGTCTGGTTCGAAAAAGAACTTCCTCATAGGCAAATCCCATCGGATTTTAGAAAGAATAGGCTCGCGGGTGTGCTTCACACTCAGGCGATTCTTCACTATGAGCTGCTTCTGGACGCGCGCGGGATTGGAAAAGGACATCCTACATGTATCTCACAGCAGATCCCACTATTTGGGAGCTACTCAAAACCCCAGCAGTTGTAACAGCTTGCGGATCTATCATAGGCGTTTCGATCTGGCTCGTCCGCTGGACCTGGAAGTTCCGCGGAGCCGTAGACACATGGGTCGCTAGCCAGGCAGCAGACCGCCAGCTGGCTCAGAAGACTTATGAAGGTATAGAAGCAGCAAAGCAGGTCGCTATGGAAGAAGTAGGTAAGGCCGCGGCTCATGGTGAAAAGAAAGCTAATGAGTTGCGTATCAGGATCGACGCTAACCAGGCCAGTCTTGAAACCATCAATAGTAACCACCTCTCGCACATTGAGAAAGACATCGCCGAGATCAATGTCAAGCACGATCGCCTGATAGGCATTGGTACCAAACAGTTGGAGATGACTCAAGGTATCAGGGAAGGCATTGCCGTCCTGGTCGCCCTTGAACAGGCTAGAATCAAGCTCTAATTTAGCTCCGAGAGAGCATGAAAATAAGGAAGAAACATTTTTGGCACGGGGCTTGAATCTAGTACAATGGAGTTAGAGGTTACCCCCACTATGTCTGAACCCACCTTTGGAAACGTGTATCACACCTCCGACGGTAAGACTGTGTTCATAGACCCTAAGACAAATCAGGCAACTATTTTTGAAGGCGACTCAAAGATCATAGAGCCGTCGGCTGTAACCGCGGCGGACCAGCAAGAGGCTCTGGGAAGTATTTTAGGACCTCTGCCGGCCAAGTTGATGGTTGGGCAGTTTAGCATTATAAAGCCCCAGGAGCCCTCCCAGACGGAAGTTGATCCCTTGGGGCTTAAAGAGTATTATGTCCTCGCTCCAGAGGGCCTAGGTGGCTTGTCGGCCTTCTCTGCGCATGCCCACATCAAAGCCTGGGTCAGCGAGCTCAAGAATGGACCCAAAGGTAGCTATGTAGGTCATAAGAAGCACCGTATCCTCTCAGAACAGTGGGATTGGCTGATGGAGCATGCCCATTGCTCTATCGTAGCTTGGTATGACGAGAAGTGCCCTGCCTTTATTACCCTGGGCTGCCAGGATCATGCCAGGATCATCCGACCAACACCCAAGGTCGAGGGGACTCTGGCTGGTAGTGATCCTAAGATCGACCTCGAGTTGGCTAGTGTTCTGCCTAACCATGAACATATCGCCGCGGAGGAAAGAGAGATTTAATGGTGACTCACGAGCAGATTCGGATAACCCAGGCTGGCGCCGAGCTGTTCGGATTCGAGACTATTACCTGGCCTGGGGAAATCTTCCAGTATCCCATCGTCTACGAAGTTTGTGCTATGGACAAGGACTCATATGAGGCTAAGAAGCTCTGGAAGTGGATCTCCAGGGAGCAGTATGAGTGGCTCCTAAGACATTACAGCTGTATGGTTTCTTATGTGGGCGCCGACATAAACGACGGCCAAACCTTCTTTTGTAATAATCACCAGTGCTGGGAAAAGCACGGCAAGGATTACTTCGCCACTGAGCAACCACCCGAGGTTTATATTGAACCTGACATGGATGAAGAACGAAAAATATAAAGGAAAATATAATGCCAATACCTGCAACTCCGACTACGATTGTCAATAACCCCTCGGTGACCTTGCTGTCCCCTGGTGTTGTTCCTGCCCTGGCCTTTGATAAGGCTTTCGTGGCTGCTGATATTCTGAATGGGAACTGCTTCCAGGCTACTGGGGATGATACCTTGGTTGTCTTCAATCCTGATGAGGGACCTCATAACATTACAGTTTGGTCGGCAGCTGACTCCTTTGGACGCTATGCTAATGTTACTTATCAAGTCTCGGCAGGTGTACATTCGTTCATTCGGATCATCCCTGGATCTTTATATACCCAACCAGGGACTAATACGATAGTGTTCTCGTGTGATAGCGCGTTACTGGATCTTGCTGTTGTCACTAACCCCTAAATGGATTTCTTTGTCTACGGATTGGAATACCACTGTGTCCGTGTCGGCTTTGGCTCGCGGCCGTTGGTATATGCTGTCTATAAGTACGATCGGGAAGAAAGACTACCCAGCGTACCTGGTCAGGTATACCGCACAATAAATGTCGAGCAGTACGATTGGCTTCTGAACCATCTAAAGTGTGACGTGAGTTATACGGAGGGTGATTGGCCTGGTCGCACAGGCAACCTGCAGTGCCGAACCCACGGTTCGTTCTTCAAGTTGTTCAGTGATGACCCGATAGTCTGTGACATCTGGGATGAGCGATTGATATAGAGATCTATGATATAATAGATCTTAGTATAAGTACTTTAAGTCATAGAATACTCTATACCGCTTGACCTGCAGATTCGGAAGTCACAGGAAATGAACCCCTTTTATGTTGATCCCGCAACGAAGATCTACATTGGCGGAGTTGTGGTTTGCTTTTACTTCCTCATACTCTGCTACATCCGTGAAAGAAGGCGCCGAGATTGAAGACTACTTAAGGACGGTGCAGCCAGTGCTCCGTGAGCTACTCAAATATATTGAATCCATTGAGTTTAGCGTCGAGGTTGGACTCGCGGCTGGCGTGATATTGTATAAAAGATACCTGGACGAGAATCCGAAGGTCCAGGAGCTGAAAGATCTCTGCAAAGAGCGGGCAATAGCTGTATTCTTGCTCGGTCACATGCTTGACTTAGTTACCCGCAAGTTCGATCCCCAGTACCGAAATCCCTTTGAGGATGCCATGGTAACCTACCTCTATTGTATTACCTCTGCTTACCCCGATCTCACCAAATCAGCTATAGCCTGCGCCCGCATGATGAAGGAAAGCTTCTGGGTGAAGCTTTATATCGATAAACACCTCTCATAACTTTGGCTTCAGTTGTGGTTTTGATAAGATCGACTTGATCGATAGGAGATATCATGCCAGATGAACCCGTAGTCGTTGAAAGTATTGAGCCCCAGATCGCTGGTCCTGGTGCTGAAGGTATCAAGGTACAAACAGCACCAGCTACTGCTGAAGTCAAAGAAGGAATGCCTGAGGGACTGAAGAAGCTCCTTGGTGGCTTAGCCGCGGCTGTTCAAGAACAAGCCGAAGCAGAAGCACAGATCGATCCTTTCTTCCCGTTTGGCAAGCCAGAAGAGATAGACTACTCTACGCTGGACTCTGCAGGTATCACGATGATTCAGGAGATCAATAAGCGTTCCTGGATTAAGACTGTGGAGTATTGCTCGGGTCATCCTCTAGACCGGCCGACTGGCGAGCAATCGGAGTTATATCCATATGCTACGGGTGAGAATGTTTATCTAGAGACCGCCAAGCTGGAATCGGCTTTTGTCCGTGGGTTGGTACCCGACCAGTATTTCCGCCATCGTAAAGATGAGCTTCGCAGGGCAGGCATCACGCGCTTCTACCTGAATGTGAATATAGAGAATATAGTTCCCTTCATGGAATGGGTTGGCTATATCAGCAAACTGATTGTGATGGCTATCAATACGCTAGTCAACCCTGTCGTAATTCGCTACAACCCGCTGCGCCCTGGAATCAACTTCTCTATCTATTGGGATTACTGGACACTTGAAGAACGGCATTTGATTCATTCGGTTGTTATGGATGCTCTACAGCACGTAACAGCCCAAAATACTGGAGTAGGAGCATGACAACACTAAGCGCAAATGCGCAAGCAGTACTCAACACACTTACACATTCGGCTGGTATCAGTTGTTTTATGACTGGTGCAGAGCCACAGGTATTCCCAACGAACTCGAGCCAGAGCTTTCAGATGGGGACTAATATGGTGGCTACTTCTGGTTTTCTGGCGCCAGCTGAAACACAGAATGCTGACTATAAGTTTACTCAGACTACCACTACCACTGAGGCTCTGCCAAGTCAGTCTGGTATCAGTATCAATCTGCCTACTACGAATGGGTATGTTTGGGTTATTCCAAATGATAAGACATACAGCCAACCGTATATAGGTGATCCACTGCCTATTCAGCAACCTTGGATTGGGGATACTATACCGAACTCTGGTGGTATCTTTCCCAATCCGTTTGTCTACACTCCACCACCTTTCAGTCCTCAGCCTTTTCCTCCAATCAAGGTTGTTCCTGATCTAGAATCCTTAGAAGAAGGTACTCATGACATCCCAGGTGGGAAAATCATCATTAAGAAGATCAAGATCACCGAAGAGCAGCTCGAAAAAGCTATCAAGGAAACACTGGGTCCTGATGTCACTACAGAAGAGAAAGCAAAGATCAAAGAGGAACTTGAAGATATCCAAGCTAGTGAAGAAAGAGAAATCTAATGCCTAAGAAGAAAGAAACTCCCGAAGTTCAAGAACCTCTTCCTGAGCCAGTAATCTTTAGTCAGACGGCGATCGAGAAGGTACAAGCACCTCTGCCTCCTATACAGTCAATACAGGATCGCTTCTCCAAGCTCCTGCCAACTGGTAACCTCGAGCTTACTACTGAGGAACAGAAGAAGATACAGATTTATCAGGAAGCTAGGCTTGTGCTTGGTCCCGCCGGCGCAGCACCAATGATCTGTGCTGGTGAACTCTGTCCTGTAGCTTCTACCTGTCCTTTAATGAAAATACACAAAGCCCCCCTGGGGGAGATATGCCCATTCGAAGCCAACTATGTTGTGGAGCGCTTTGTGGGTTGGATGAAAGAACTAGAGAGAGAAGAAGCCACCCTTTCAGAGACAGAGCGTTCTTCTATTGCCCAGCTGGTAGTTATTGATTTGCAGGAACAGCGCTGCTTGACGATTATGTCGGAAGGCAAGGCTGCTTCCATGACGGACCTGGCAGTGAAAGAAGTGGATCTGCAAACAGGTGAAGCTCTATCCTATGAAAAGATCGTACACGCCAATATGCAGATCATTCAAGAGCTGCGCACAGCTCGCCGTATGATCCTGGATGATATGGAACGCACTGAGCGCGCGAAGACTCGCAAGATAAAGATTCAAGGCAAGGCTGGCAAGGATCTTGCCAGCCGTCAATCTAATACAGCATCCATGGTTCATGACATCATTGATGTCCCTTATGAGGATGTAAAGAAATAAATGGGTTCATTCTTCGCCAAAGCCGCGGAGTTCGCAGGATTCGCCGCTGAGAAAGAGGCTGGTACAGTTCTGTCCAAAGCAGCTGGTGAAGCAGCTGAATCTGTACGTTTCCTTCATACTGAGGAAGCTGGATTCAAACAGATCCGTATGATGCGTGGAGAAGAGAAGTTAGGTTTGTTGAAGTACAAAGAGTTTGGTGAGGGTTATACGGTTATGGGGATTGCCGGCGAAGCCAAAGGCGCCGGCTACCAAATGCGTAGTGAGTTGGCACGTATAGCTAAGGAAAAAGGAAAGAACTACCTAATATCAGACGTCTTCGGTTCTATGTCTTACGATGAAGTCCAGGCGTGGACTCGTCTTGTTGAGCAAGGACGGGCTGTCAAGACTGAAGTTGCTTATGCGGCATTAGGGCCTAGGTTTGCTGGTCGTGGTGGGATGAAAGCGGCATTTATGATGCCGCTGACCGAAGCTACAGAAGTTAGCACTCTTAAGGCTAGTCGTGATCTTGCTACCTCGGTGGGAGCTAACAAAGCGATCATGAAAGCCGGCGAAGGAAAGTCCGCTACCAGCATGTCAAAGCATAGTCTTTATGGTGGCAATCGCACGCCTAGATCCTTGTAACTCTGTCTATACTAATCAGTTCGAGAGGTGTTTCTATGCCTTGGGGTTCTAAGTTTTCTTATCCTATGGGTCTTATTCGTGGGCTAGGTCCTAGCGTAGTTGCTGGTGGTGTGACTGGTGCCTTGACTAACCGTGATAACCGCGGACGAGGGGCTCTTCGTGGAGCCGCCATCGGTGCAGCAGGTTACGGGGCATATCGTGGCTTTGGTGCTATGGGTGGTTTTCAAGGGATTGGTCGTATGGCCGATAAAGCTCCTGGCTATTGGCGTCATCGCGGTATGATTGGCAATATTCTACGTAATAAAGGTGAAGCAGGTCTTGCTGGGATGATGCAGAAAGCTGCGGGTTTCCTTAAGAAGTAATAATGCCTGGTATCTATAGCATCTTCGAAGCTGCCGCAGGGGTCGTCG
>Ga0074045_10004698_pt1 | contig 12050 bp, 12 predicted proteins | sample BogForMeECP23OM2_FD_94442 | JGI IMG/M metagenome (GOLD analysis project Ga0074045, IMG submission 94442) | Bog forest soil microbial communities from Calvert Island, British Columbia, Canada - Bog Forest MetaG ECP23OM2 | ecosystem: Environmental > Terrestrial > Soil > Wetlands ...
GGTCAGGCAGGATCCGGACATTATTGTAATTGGAGAGATAGGCGACCGCTTTTCAGCGGAGACCTGCATTCAGGCTTCTCTAGCTGGACATAAGGTACTCAGTACGTTCCTCGCGGAAGACAGCATCGGGGGGCTCATCCGCCTATTGAATATGAACATCGAAGCGTTCTTGATCTCTTCAACGGTGATCTGCGTGCTCGCTCAAAGGCTTCTGAGAAAAGTATGCCCCAACTGCGCAGAGACTTATGTGCCTCAACCTGTGGATTTGCGTCGACTCGGCTACACCGCCAACGATGCAAAAGGAGTAAGTTTCAAAGCAGGGCGCGGGTGTTCCCAGTGCCGTTCCACCGGCTACAAGGGACGGGTGGGCGTATATGAACTGCTCATTTTGAACGAACCGGTCAAGGACGCCATTCTGAACAAAAATACTTCCTACGATATAAGAAGAATCAGCACGGAAACATCGGGTCTCATAACCCTTCTCGAAGATGGAATTATGAAAGCCGCCAAAGGAGTGACCACTTTTCAGGAGATATTCAGGACTCTTCCGCGTGTGGGCAAACCCAGGCCTGTCTCCGAACTTAGACGCCTTCTAGGCACAGAGCAATGAAAATGCAGAATAAAAGTATCTCATTGTTGGACATGGTGGCAGAATACGCGGCCTCAGAGACGCTGAACCTGCCGGTATTTCCCAAGGTGGCTCAGGAACTGTGCGAGAAAATGGCCGATGAAAACAGTTCGATCGCTGACATTGCGGCCATTATCACCAAGGACCAGGCCTTGGCCGGCCAGATGCTGAAGCTTGCCAATTCGGCATTTTTTGCTGGTTTGACCAGGGTACGCACTATACGAGAGTCAATCATGCGCCTCGGTGTCAACCAGGTGTACAACTGCCTCGTTGCAAGCGGCCAAAAGGATTTCTACCTCTCGCAGGATCCCTTCATAGGTCAGTACCTCCATGTTCTCTGGAAACACGCGCTGGCAACCGCCAGGGGTTCGCAATGGCTGCTGCGCAAAACCGGATACCCGGAACTGGCGGATGAAGGTTTTCTCTCGGGTCTTTTCCACGATATCGGGAAGCTGCTTCTCCTCAGGGTTCTCGAAACGATAAGAGCCGAGAATCAGGATATCGAGATCTCGGAGCCCTTCGTCGTTGAAATACTTGATTCCATGCATGTCGAGCAGGGATATACCCTTATGAACGAATGGAGTATTCCGGAGGTTTACTGCGGCGTGGCAAAACATCATCACGATGAGGAGTTCGACAGCGCAGACTCGCTGCTCATGGCCGTGCGCATAGTCGACCAGGTGTGCGCAAAAACGGGCCTGAGCCTCAAGCCCGATCCCGCACTTGTCACGGCAACCCTTGCGGAAGTCCACGCAATGTCTATCAAAGAAATCGTCCTGGCGGAACTCGAGGTAGTAATGGAAGACGCGCTGGAGGCGGAATTATAATTCTTTTCAACATCAACAGCGCTGCCGGTTTCTAACTCAAACCTCTGCTTGCTTCGTTTCTTTTCAGGTACGACTAAAAGTGGGGGATTTCTGTATTTTGGGTGCTGGAAGACAGCAGTTTGAATGGAGGGTTTGCGAAAACAGGCCCGCCTTATTTTGGCGGCGCGTTGTCGGGCTGGGTGGATCGAGGACTTTTTCCGCTATCCTTATTAAGATACATATGCTGCAGCATCATCCAAGCTTTATCTTCCTTTTCCTTTTCCTCCCTTGCCTGTTCTTCCATTGCCCGTTCCATGTCGGGATCGGTACCATATATAATACGGTCTTTTGTATCGGTACGATCTGCAAGGAGCAGGCGGTGAGGCAGACTGGTCCGATTTTCCAGGCTTTGAATTTTCAGCACTCTCCCGGACTCCTCGGAATTGGGAGCTATGCGCGCGCGCCAGTCCACAAGGAGGAGGCCCGAAATGAGGATGATAAAGAGAAATGCGGTCCCTTTCATTTTAGCCTTCATTTGCGGGTGAAACATCTGCTTCCGGGGTTTTACAAATAGTCGCCCCGCCTCCATTTAAGCGATTCCATATATGCGGTAACCTTCAATTCTTCGGCTATGTCCCTTAGCTTATGATCTGCGGGAAGGCCGCTCATTTTGCCATCCAAATCGGCAGCGTGTGCGTTGATCTGCTCAATCAGGGCATTGATTTCCTTTGGAGACGTGGTTGCCTGGAGCGCATTTTTCAGAGAGTCGAACTGCGTGAGTACGCCATCGACAGCAGAAATCGTCTGGGACAATTCGGAAGCCTGCGCTGAATTCCCGCTCAGCGATTGGACCCCAAGATCGGGTACGCTTATTGGCTCGCAAAGGACGCCACCCGGAGCAGTCTGTTCCCCCGGTCCCCCTATCTCACTCTGAAGGAGCAGTGCGAAGACATCATCACGACTGGCGCTCTGGGGCCCTTTTGACTGTTTGCTCTCCTGCACAGCTTGCTGGCTCTGGATCTCATCTATTCTCATAGGGCTTCATTCAGCCTCCCTTCAGCAAAAACAATGGGATTTAGAGTCGAAATAATCTGAAGCAAAAACTTTGCCAAAAGACGCAAACCGGAGAGTGGAAGCCGGAAATCGGAAGGCCGAGATCTGATTATTGGAAGTCGGGTGTATGCAGACTGGGTATCGCAACCTGCCTATTTCCGGCCTCTGCCTTTCGACCTCCTGCGGGCGTCACGAAAGGGAGATCAGGGAAAGAATTTCCGGCGTGTGGAATTTTATGCCGATTTTTTTTGCAGAGGCACGCGTATTAGCGCTGAAGTTAGCTCGCCCGCTCTTTCAAGGCTGACGCTAAACCCGTAAGGCAGAAGGAGCTGCCTTGCCGCATAGAGTCCAAATCCGAGATGTTGGTCTGTGGACACGGCTTGACTGTCACTATTCTGCCATCTGGATTCGAACAGGTCGAAAAGAATGTCCGGATGCAGCCCTTCCGGCGGCCCGAGACCTGAATCAGTTATTCTGACCACTATTTCCCCGGCCTGCATGCAGGACTCAACGATCAATTCCTTCTTTGGCGATTCCTTGAGGGCTGTTATGGCGTTCTGAAACAGGTGGAAGACGGCTGGAACGAGGTCCCTGCCGAGGACCTTTATGTGGGGAAGGTTTTTTGCCAGGCGCAGCTCCACTTTAACGTGGTGTTTGAAGAACAGGTCGGACCGGAACACTTTCGCCATTCTTGCCAGAATAGCATTAATGTCTATTTCCGTCCCGAATCGTTCAATTTCATAAAGCTGCATGAATTCGCGCAAGTCCGCAGCCAGATTGGATATTTGTTCGCGCATCTGGGTCAGCCGTTTTCGCTGTTTGCCCAGAAGCTCGGACCATTTTTCGTTTTCGTCGGAATTGCTCCTGAATAAGCGATCCTGAAGCTCCACACCGGATAAAAGCATCTCTGTGAGCATGGTAAGGTTCTGAAGAGGTCCATTGGCGTTATGCACAAACCCCTGGACGAACTTGCCCGAGTAATTCGACCGATCCTTTTCATGCAAAGCGCGGATGCATCGTTCGATAAAGATTTGTTCACTTTTTGACGGTTTTCCGCCAGCCATATTTTTCGTTCTTTTGCGATTATCAAATAATTAGAATTATTTGGAATTATCCCCGTCGGGCCAGGTCTTTTTCACAACTTCCAGGAATGCGTCCAGGGCGAACGGATCAAACTGCTTGCCGCGGTTTTTCAGCAACTCGGCAAGGGATTGGTCGTGCGACATGGCATTGCGATAGGCCCGTTTTGAGGTCATTGCATCAAAAGCATCGGCGACACTCAATATTCTTGCAAGCAGAGGGATCTGTTCACCGGATAGGCCGTCAGGGTAGCCGGCCCCGTCCCACCTCTCGTGATGATGTCTTATTATCGACCTTTCCTCAGGGCTCAGTCCCAACTCGGACACGATCGAATCCCCAATCGAAGGGTGTTTTTTCACAATTTCGTACTCATCCGGGGACAGGGGCCCCAGTTTATTCAAAATGCTGTCCCGAATCCCTATTTTGCCTATATCATGAAGATAGCCCGCTGTCTGCATGGACTCGAGTTGAGCCCCCGAGCAGCCAAGGATTCCGGCTGCCTCGGTTGCATAACGGGTTACTCTTTCAGAATGTTTTCCGGTATAGAGATCTCTGGCTTCAAGCGCATTCACGAGCGATTTCAAGATTCCATAAAAGTTGCTGATCAGGCTTTCGTAGAGCGCCATATTCTCGACGGCCAGAGATGCCTTTACGATCAGGAAATCAAGAAGCTGCGTTTCTTCTGAAGGCCGCGAGCGGCTGCCGTCTTTGTGGAAAGCCATCAGGAGACCAAATGGTTCCCCCCGGATGCGCATCGGCCAGCAGGAAAGAACCGTGTCTGTTTGCGGCGCGTTTTCAAAAGAGCTTTGGATTTCGTCGGGACCAATGATTACGTGACTTGCGCCATTTCCAAGCAATTCCCGCCTCCGCTCCTCTGAGAGCTCTATTTTTTGAGGCCAGCAATCATCAGGCTTCCATCCGCAGTTGGCCATACCCACAAGGCTGCTTCTGTCCTGGGGTACCAGGAAAAAGCTTACCTTTTCCACCGATTCGAGTGAGGACGCCAAGTGGACGATTCGAGGATAAAGATCCTCGCTTGAGTGGATTTCGTCTATTTCCTTCGAGATATGAAACAGCCTGGCCTGCTCGTTGACTCTGCTCTCGAGTTTGCGGTTTACCTCCTCGAGTTCCTTGCGCGCCTGGATTTCGAGCTGAAGGCTGAGATTTTCCAGCAGCAGTTGCCTTTCCTTTATGATGCGCTGCAGTGTGAGAGCTATATCCTGGAGAGTGAAAGGTTTGGTGAGAAAATCCGAAGCCCCTTTGCGCATGGCCTCGATCGCGATGTCCATGGTTGGAAAGCCGCTCATCATGACTACCGGAAGGCCATGATCGTGCTCCTTTATTGCGGTCAGAAGCTGAAGCCCGTCCATGTCCGGCAGGCGCAGGTCTACAAACGCACAATCGAAGGATTCCTCGTTGATCACCTCAAAGGCTTCCCGTCCAGTCAGGCAAACCTGCACTCGCTCGTGTTTCAGACGCAGCAGGCGTTCCTGAAGAAGCTCACCGAGCATTACATCGTCTTCCACGATCAAAATTTTCATAACCTGCCGGACTCTATCCTATTAACAATGAGTTGCTTGAGTCTGTGGAGTTCTGAATCTGAAATTATGCCGTCTCGCTTGAGACCCTTGAGCGCTTCGAGGGCGGCAATGGCCCGGTTCGGATTTCCCTGCGGTTTTTCCAGAAAAGCATCGGGCCGAAATCCCGATAGGCTGGCCAGTAAAGGTCCGCTTATCAGATTGCCCGAGCTGTCGTAAACCTTGGATTCCGAATAGTGTTTTCCTTCAAGAGAACAGACCTTCATGTGCAGATTTTCTATTTCCAGAAGCAGGTCCGCCCTCTCCTTATAGGCTCTGACCCGGTCTACAGCGTTTCGGATCGTTACAGCCACCTGCTCTACCATGAAAGGCTTCTGTATATAGTCGTAAGCTCCAAGCCGCAGGGCTTGGATAGCCGACTCCAGACTTCCGAATCCGGTTATCAGAATGCTCAGGATGTGGGGATAGAGTGCTCTAACCTGTCTGAGCAGGGTCAAACCATCCATCCGCGGCATGTTCAGGTCCGAGATAAGGATATCGAAATCGCCGACAGACAACTGTTCGAGAGCGTCCAAGCCGTCGGGAGCAAGCTCAACTGCCGCTCCGGCTTCCTCGACCGTTTCGGCTAGAATCTCGAGGAAAATCTCATCGTCATCGGCCACAAGGACCCGTACCGCCATCTCGGATTTTGGTGTCATTTTGTTAGTCTACCATAAGGTCCTAAGCCTTGCCATCAAATAGAAAACCCCTGAGCTTTTTGAGCTTGTCGCGTAACAGGGAAACCTTTTCCGGCGGTATCTGGCGGATCAGCTTGCCGGTGTTGCTGTCCAGGAGCTGCACGACGGTCCTGCCGTCCGCGTCTGCGATGAAGTTGAGCTCCATGCCCATGTTTTGCGTGAGAAAAGATTGTACCTGCTGGACGACTTCATCGGAAAATCCAGAGGGAGGGACAGCAAAGTTGGCGCCACTGTTTGATCTAAAATCCCCAACTTTTGCGGCCGTACCGCCTTCTGTCCTGGTGACCGGCGGTATTGACGGGACCTCTTTGTGCTGGGTCTCCGGGGCAATCCAGGGCCCACTTGCGACCGGCTGAATTTCTCCCGTAGTTGCGCTCATCACTGCCTCCACTGAACCCGATTGTTTATTGTTGCACTATGGTCGAAAACCCTGCTGCTTCCTACTTCTCTTTCACGAGCGGCTGAACCAGATATTCGGCGAAACGTTGAGCGAGGCAATCGGCCATCACGAGGCACCTCTGGGCGGGATCGCCCGTGAAGGTATTCCAGGTAAGATCGATATCCGGTCCCGGTTGGGACCGCGCTTTCTGTTTGAGGTCCCAGAGGACTTGACCCGTTCGTGCATCCAGTATCCGGGTGCGCAACACAAGCTCTGTAGGCATGGCTCCAGTTCCGTCCATCATATAGAGGAGTGATGGGCGCATTGCAAGTGTGCACCCCTCGTTTCTGGCGTACCATAATGCTTCCGAATCGGACTTGACCTCATAGGGCAGGCTCCTGACCTCCCGAAAAGGGCCTCTTTGGGCAAGCCTCGCCTGAAATGCACTCGTGAGCGAGGATGAGGCTGCGGCCATCTCAGGCGGTGTGATGAAGGGGAATAGGCAAACACTATCCATCGAGTGCTCTCCGATTGAGGCATGGGCAAACACTTCCATGCTCGCATCGACCGGCCGGCTCGATGTGGCCTTCAGCCGTGTCGCGAGGCAACCGCCATTGCCGCAAATCGCCAGGAGAAGGACAACTAAAACCCCCAGCAGCCGTAAGGGAGCAGAAGTCTCAACCGTTCTTCGTTTGGAAGCATATCGCCTGAAGTTCTCAGAATCCATGTAAATACGATCTCCCCATTTTGGAGTGAAATATTATGGCGGTGGTTCGGCTCGATTTTCGGATTTGCCGAATTTTTACAAAAAACCGCCCTCGGCAGGTTAGCGCCAATAGATGAATCGGATATTCCGCAAGAACTCTTTAATGGAAAATGGTCAAAAAACCAGGCCACCTCGCGGAGCGTGGAGATTGACAGGCGGGGGAATGCTGTCTTCACCCCGAAGTTTCGTGATTTGGAGTCTGCTCCGCGGGACCAGGGTGACGCTGTTCCAGAAAAGATCACTGATACAACCGAATAGTTGCCAACCCCTCTGGTCAAACGCCTTCCAATGGTGCAGATAAGACAGACTAACGGTAGTGGGCGAATTCCGGGTATCAAAATGGGCCAATTCAAGTTGACGAAACCAATTCCTAGGAATAGGGTCACGATAATTCGTGTCGGATGCTTTCCCCCACCGGTGGAGGGAACCCACAGAGATGTGATCATACTCAAGGGGATAGGGCCGAAGTCACCCCAACCGCCACTTTGAGTTATTCGCCGCCATAAGTGGCTATAGAAGAAAGTTGAAGGTATGATGAACAGAAAATTGAAAGAGGTTTTCTCTCCTGAATCCGTAACAGTCGTCGGGGCATCGAACAGTCCCGATAAACTTGGTTACCATGTGATGAAAAGCCTTGTTCAGGGCAATTACAGGGGGCGAATATTCCCGGTAAATCCCAAAGGTGAAATGATCTGGGGCCTCAGGTCTTACACATCTTTGAGGGAGACGCCGGACGACGTCGATCTTGCTGTGATCGCTGTACCGGCGTCATTTGTTCCGGGAATACTTCACCAATGCGGACAAAAGAGGCTGAAGGGGGTAGTTTTGATTACCGCTGGATTTCGAGAAATTGAGGATGTGAAGGGAGAAGCACTTGAAAAGGAGATAGGAAGGATTGCCGAGCAGTATGAGCTACCCATTATTGGTCCAAATACCTTCGGCTTTGTCAACCAGACTTTCGGGGTAAACGCATCTTTTACGCCGGAACTTTCTCTAATGAAAAAAGGAGGAGTTGCGCTCATAAGTCAGAGCGGAGGTATGTGTCACCTATGTGGCTTCCTGGCCATTGAACAAAGGATGGGTGTCTCTAAATTGATGAGTCTCGGAAACCGGCTCAACGTTGGTTTTCCGGAGATCCTGAAGCATCTCGTTGAAGAGGATGAGGCTACCACGGTCATAGCCCTCTATATAGAGGGTTTGGACGAACCACGTGGGCTCCTTGATGCAGCGGCATCTTTAAGGGGAAGAAAGCCCGTCATCGCTTATAAGGCCGGGAAGAGTGAAAAGGGTGACAGTGCAAGTCGATTTCATACGGGTTCTCTTGCAGGCAACTATAAGATATGGAAAGGCGCTCTTCGCCAGGCCGGCATCCTTGAGGTCACTTCATCGGAAGAGTTGGTTGATACGGCGAAAGTATTTGATGCATGCCCACCCATTAAAGGAGCTCATATTGCAGTGCTTTCCGGCCAGGCAGGTCCGGGAATGATCGCTGCAGATGCTGTCGAGGAGGCGGGGCTTAAACTTTCCCGCTTCGCACCAGGCACGCAGGACAGGATCAATCGCATCCTTCCCCCGATCGCCATCCGCACGAATCCGGTGGATATGGGCCCTACCTGGTATAATGCGAAGAATATTCTCGATATCCTCGAAGCAGTAATTGAAGATGAGGGTACGCACGGAGTCATTTTTCTTGCTGTGTTTGCATCAGCAAATGTGAATTTGGCGAAAGAGATGGAAGAATATATCAAAGGCATAGCTCCTTTCGAAAAACCTGTTATCGCTTGCTTTACCGCTCCACCGGGAATTTGGGATGATGAGATAAAAGGGATGGACGCAAAAAAGGGATTTGCGATTATTCCCACCCCTGAAAGAGCTGCGAAAGCCATGGGTAATCTTTGGAAAGCAAACTTGCTTGGGAGGTAGAAGACATGAATATGGAAAGACTGCTACTCGGAGTCGAAGCTCTTGCATTTCTCGAGAAGAAAGGCTTTCCGGTGCTTAAGAGCTCCCTGGCGCGGGATGAGAATGAAGCTGTGAGCGTGGCTTCAAAGATAGGTTTTCCGGTAGCACTCAAGATTTCCTCTCCCGATGTGGTTCATAAAACCGAAACAGGAGGGGTAGTGGTCTCCCTGAAGGATGAGGGGGAAGTGAGGCGAGCCTTCAAAGAAATAGTGGACGTGTTTACAGCCAATCCCCCTGCAAAAAGACTTGATGGGGTTATGGTGCAGGAACTGGGCAAAGGATTTGAGCTGATCATCGGAACGCGAAAGGATCCGCAGTTTGGTCCTGTGCTGATGTTCGGGTTGGGAGGCATTTTTGCCGAGGCAATGAACGATGTTGCTTTCAGGCTGATCCCTATCGAGGCGTGGGATGCCAAAGAGATGATCGAAGAATTGAAGAGCTATGCAGTGCTGAAGAATCCGAGGAAAGGAACGATTGACCTTCCAACCATTGAGAAATTTCTCCTGCAGGTTTCAAGACTCTTGGAAAAACATGCTGAAATCCAGGAGATGGACCTAAATCCTGTATTTGTGACATCAAAGGATATCGAGATCTGTGATGCAAGAATCAGAATAGTCTAGCGAAGCTTCGCTTTTGCCTGACCCGTCACTGAAGCGGACACGCAAAAAGCCGCGTGCCGCTTAACCCCATTGTCAGAGCCAGTGAGGGAATGGCGTCCAAAGGGCAGATGACAGGGATGCGCGGTGTTGGGTCAAAAGGGGTCCGACCAAATGCGGACCTGATGTGGAGCAGGAAATGAGACAAAATAGCAGGGATTTGGGAATTTTTAGGTCGAGGGTCGAGGGTCCAACAGGAAATTAAGCAGCAGTTCAAGGCTATGACCGTATCTCGATTATTACTAACGTGCATCCCGTCCTAAGGATTGGTTTTGTATTCTCTTAGTAGATCATCCATGGCTCTTGCCACCGCAGAGTGGTCCTCGCTCCCCAAGGGAAATGACGGAATCCGCTTCGATATTTTTTCGCCATGCACCAATTGGATTTTTATGGCATGTATATAGGAAGATCCCCATTGATCGAGGCCGATCGAAACCTTGTAGCTCGTACCTGGAGGGTACGGCGGACTTGCGGGCACCATTTCAGAGATTTGCGGGAAAAAAGCATCGCCTAGATCCTCCTCAAGAGGAAGGCAGTTTAAGCCTTCGCCCTTTTTGACCTGCTCCACGCAATTGTTGCATGAAATGCATGCCGCCTTCCTGAGGTCCCCTGCTTTCCACCGATTGACCAGATCCGGTTCCCGGATGAAAGGTCGGCTCATGGAAATATAGTCGGCCACTCCTTCCCGCACCAGCTTCTCGGCTACCTGGTAAGATCTTATTCCGCCAACCAGGATCAGCGGGACTCGGGTTTTTTCCTTGAAGACTCGTGCCTCGGCTTCGAAATATGCTTCATCTTCCTCGTTTTCCATCTTGTTCCGCAACAGATCAGGAAGGTTTAGAAGTCCGCCGCTCAACTCGAGAGCGTCGGTTCCCCCTTCTTCCAGCATGACACCCACTCTCAGGGAATCTTCGAGAGTAAGGCCATCTTCAACCAAATCGCTGGAGTTGAGTTTTACGAGAATGGGGTAGTCTCTCCCAACCATGCCCCGGACCGACTGTAGTACTTCCAGCAGAGCTCGTGCCCTGTTCCGGATGTCCCCGCCATATTCGTCAACGCGATGATTGTACCTTGGACAAAGGAATTGGCTGAGAAGGAATCCGTGGGCCGCAAAGATCTGGACCCCGTCAAAGCCTGCCCTGTTTGCCCTTACCGCCGCTCGGCCAAATGCCGACGCCAGCTCATGTATATCTTCGGCCGTCATTTTATCCAAACGTGATCGAGAGAGATAAGCTCCCCCGTGGGCTAGTTGCACGACAATCTTACCGCCCCTCTTATGTACCGCGCGAACCATCTCCTGAAGACCCGGAATGAGCTCGTCCCTGTGAATACCCAACTGCCTTTCGGAATGCTTCCCGTCAGCGCGGACATATGCATGTCCGGTTATGATGAGGCCGACACCCCCGTCTGCAAGTTTGGACATTACTTCCAACAGGCTCGGCGAGCATTCTCCTCCGTCCGTTGCCAGCCCTTCCCAGGTCGCAGACCGGACGAACCGGTTCGCCAAACTCAGGCCATTGATTTCGCTCGGTTCGAATAATCGGCTCATCCTGCACTCCTGATAACTGGAAACCAGGGGCTGCCACCCCTCGCAAGCCCTGCTTTTTGGCAGGGGAAGAGTTTATCCCCATAAGCGCTCAAATAACGTGCTTGTATTTTGACCTGAGTAATGCCTCAACTTGACGAAAGTGCACACGTGCTCGAAAAAACTTAAAATTATTGAGATTTGGAGAAAAATGCATTTTAACATTGAAGTGGTCCAGAAAGTCGAGATAATAAATTTTGAGAATTTTAAGGTGGACAGTCCCCGGCCCGCCACAAGCAAGATCATCGCCTATCTCAAAGCTCTTGCTCACCGGTGGGTGGGTCTAAAAACCGGTGGATTACTGCATGCATTCTCTCAATTGTGCAACTTCAGGGTGGGTCCATGAATATGGCGTTGGTGGGCTATTTAACACTACTACATCTAAGGTTGTAAATTGATTCATAATGCAAATTCCAGGAGGCTGTAAAATGAAGATGTATTTATTGTCTGTTCTAAGTTTATGCGTTGTGTCGTTTGCCACAGCGCTTGCGTCTGCATCGGACACAGGTCCTGGCCTTACGGCAGATGAGGCCCTCAAAAGGCTGCTGGATGGGAACCAACGCTATAGGGCAAACCATACAACGATTCCGGAGACAAGCACTCCAAGCATCAGGGAGGCTCTGTCAACCGGGCAGAAGCCTTTTGCCATAATCCTTTCCTGCTCGGATTCGAGGGTTCCTCCCGAAATCATCTTCGACAAGGGATTGGGTGAAATCTTCGTGGTTAGAGTGGCCGGGAACATTCCGGACCCCGTTATCCTCGGAAGTATCGAATATGCTGCGGAGCACTTCGACTCCCCGCTCATTGTGGTCCTGGGACACAAGCGGTGCGGCGCCGTAACTGCTGCTGTCGAGTCGAAA
>Ga0074045_10004699_pt1 | contig 12049 bp, 10 predicted proteins | sample BogForMeECP23OM2_FD_94442 | JGI IMG/M metagenome (GOLD analysis project Ga0074045, IMG submission 94442) | Bog forest soil microbial communities from Calvert Island, British Columbia, Canada - Bog Forest MetaG ECP23OM2 | ecosystem: Environmental > Terrestrial > Soil > Wetlands ...
AGCGCGCGACCTCGCGATTGAGCGCCGCGGCGATCATCCGCGTCCACAGCGCGCTGGTCGCGCCGCCGCCGATCAGGCCGACGCGGCCGATCGAATCGCCCGCCGCCTCCAGGCATTCGCGCGCCTCGGCGAGGGTCAGCGCCACACCCTCCATGACGGCGCGCGCGACATCGGCGCGGGACGTCGTCTCGCTCATGCCAAACAGCGCTCCCCGCGCGTAAGGGTCGTCGAGCGGCGTCCGCTCGCCCGACAGATAGGGCAGGAAGATCAGCGCCCCAGGCCCGCGGTAGCCCTCCGTCGCTTCGCGTTCGAGCGTGTCCGGCGAAGACCCGAGCAGGCGCGCGGCGAAAGCCAGCGCCCCTGCCCCGTTGAGCATGGCCGCCATCGCGTACCAACGAGCGGGCAGCGCATGGGCGAAGCTGTGGACGAGCTTCTCTGGCGCGCTGAGGTAGCGTTCGGTCGCGACGATGAGCTGGGTCGCGGTGCCGAGCGAAATGAAGGCCTCGCCCGGCCCGATGGCGCCGAGACCGACCGCGCCGACCGCGGCATCGCCCCCGCCCGCCGCGACCACCGCGCCGGACGGCAGCCCGAATTCCTCGGCAGACGCCGTGCGCACGGTCCCGACTGCGTCCGCCCCTTCGTGCAGGCGCGGCGCCCAGGCGGGATACGCGCCGCAGGCGGCGATCGCGTCGGGCGACCAGACGCGCGCCGCTTCGTCGAGCAGCCACTGGCCGGCCGCGTCGCTCATGTCGGAGCCACGCTCGCCCGTCAGCGCGAGGCGCAGATAGTCCTTCGGCGCCAGCACGCAGTCGATGCGGCCGCGAAGCTCGGGCTCGTTGCGGGCGAGCCACAAAAGCTTCGGACCGGTGAAGCCGGGCATGGGCTTGACCCCGACGACGCCGGCGAGATGGGGAAAGTTTTGGGCAAGCTCAGCCGCCTCTTCGTGCGCGCGGCCGTCGTTGTGCAGGAGCGCCGGGCGGACCGGGCGGTCGGCGCGGTCGATGAGGACTGTCCCGTGCATCTGGCCGGAAAAGCCGACCGCTTTTACGGCGCCGACGGCCTTCGCGGATGAGGCGCGAAGGTCGGCGATGGCGCCGGCCATTGCCGTGCGCCAGACGTCGGGGTCCTGCTCGGACCAGCCGGGACGCGGACGGTCCGGAAGATAGGCGCGCGACGCGCTGGCGACCGCCGCGCCGCTGTCATCGACGAGGAGCGCCTTGAGCCCCGATGTGCCGCAGTCCAGCCCGAGAAACATGAGCGGTACGATGCGCCATCGCCGGCGCAACCGCAATCTTCGGCGTCAGGCGCAACTCCGGTTCGGCTGGCACCAGAGCATCGACGGCGCAGCGCTCATGCGTCTGGCCGGCGCGTCGTCGCTTTTGAGTTTCGTGGCGCGGTCGAGGATGTACCGCAGGCCGGAGAGGACCGGCATATCGGCTCCGCGGGTCGCCTCACCGAGGGCTGCCCAGTCGCCCTCGTGAGCGCGACAAGCGAATTCGCCGACCAGTTTCGCTGCGAGCAGTCCGCTCGACAGATTGCGGTTCGCCGCGGCCTTGGAGAACTTGCGGGCGAAGTCGCCGCCGATCGAAGCGACCGCGGCGCGGGCGACATGCGGGTTGGAGCAGGTCAGGACGATTTCGCGCACGATCATGAATTGCCCTCGCTCCACCAGTGTGAACGCCTGCCCGCTCGTCCCTTTGTTGTGTCCAAGAAGTTTGGCCTAAGGATGGCGAGGGACTGTCTTTGAAGCGACTATGCTTGCGTGAAGATGGATGCAACCGTTCGACGTGGTGTTGTCAATGATCTGTCACATTGAATTATATGCAATGCAACATGGAAATACCTTTGCGTAAAGATAAACGACATCGGCAGAGACGTCGATGTTAATCCGGATGGATAGATTAAAGATTGGTAATGTTATGACGATTTCGCGGTCGCCCGCGCCGCCTCGGCCTCCCGCGCCCCAGGCGGGAACCGAGTGTGGGTTTTCAGGCGATGCGCGCGGCGCCTCTCTTCGCCGTCAGCCTTTGAGCAGGAGACGATTGGACTCGATGAACCGCCAGAAGCGGATGCGAAACAGCACGCCGATCGCCATGAGCCGCTGGTCGAGCGAATCGAGCTTGGGCGTCTGGGCGATCGTGGTCCAATGAACGAAAGGCGATGCCAGAACGGCGACGCTGCGCAGGGCCCACTTCGCCCGTTCGGCTTCTCGATGGCGGAGGCATAAGCCTCGCGCGTCGCCTTGCCCCACTTCTGCGTCAGCTCGGTCCAGCTCCGGCGAGCAGGATGCGATACGACGACGTCGTCCGCATAAGCGAACCGGTAGTTGGCGATGAGTGCGCGCTGTCCCCAGTCGACGTCCTCCGCCACCTGGGCGCGAAACCCTCCGACGTTGTCGAAGATCTCGCGCGGCACGAACATGTTGCCCGAGCCGGAGAAGCCGACCTCCCGGATGTAGCGCTTGAAGTTGAAGGCGAATACGCGCTCGAAGGCTTCTTCGGCAGTCGGGCGCGACGGATCGACGTAGTCGACGTCCACGCGGCCGCCGACGATCTGTGCGCTCGACAGCGCCGCAAGCCCACGCTCGAGCCAGCTCGACGAGGGACGGCAGTCCGAATCGATGAACGCCAGAACCTTTCCCCGCGAGGCTGCGACGGCCGCGTTGCGCGCAGGACCGGCTCCCTGTATCGGCGCCGGAACGACGCGGGCGATCTTGCCGCACACCCGGCGAACCGCATCGATCCCGCAGCGCGAATTGTTGTCGGCGACCACGACCTCGTACTGGTCGCGCGGCAGGGTCTGGGCAGCCAGGAGCCCGATGCAGCGCTCCAGATTCTGCAGGTCGTTGTAATGCGGGATGATGACCGAAACTGCGAGCTCGACGCGCTGATCGGCGTCGGAGCGCAGTGGGGCGATCGTGGAAATTTCGTCTGTCATGAGGAGTCGCGACGCCGGCCGAGAACTGCTGCCAGATACTGCTGGATTGTGACAACGTATGCTTACATTGTCAGACTACGTTGTCAACGGCGCGCCGCGAACACGCGACGACAATTCCGGGCGCATCGCCGATACGCGTGCTGACGGGATGGCCGTCCGGAAGAATTGTTGCGGGCCGTCGAATTTGTTCTCGCAATTGCGAGACAAAACGCGCAAACGTCAGCCCGTCGGTTTCAGAAGGCGCGGGCCAAGGCAGTGCGGTTTTCTGTTGTCAACGTCGTCCGGCAGGCGCTGTCGCGGAACGAGGGCTGGCCGGAGCAGTGGCGAAGCCCCGAGCCGAAGGCGGCTTACGGCATCGTCATCATCGGCGCCGGCGGGCACGGCTTGGCGACCGCCTATTATCTCGCCAGGGAGCACGGCCCGACGAACATCGCTGTGCTGGAGAAGGGCTGGCTCGGGGGCGGCAACACCGGGCGCAACACCACGATTTTGCGGTCGAACTACCTGTGGGAGGAATCGGCCGCGCTTTACGAGCACGCGCTGAAGCTTTGGGAAGGCCTCGCGCGCGAGCTCAACTACAATGTGATGTACTCCGCCCGCGGCGTGATGATGCTCGCCCACAACGTCCATGACGTCCAGGTCGTGAAGCGCCATGTCCACGCCAACCGCCTCGCCGGCGTCGACAACGAATGGCTGACGCCCGAGCAGGCGAAGGCCTTCTGTCCGATCCTCAATATCGCTCCCGACATCCGTTACCCGGTCGTGGGCGCGGCGCTGCAGCGGCGCGGCGGCACGGCGCGCCACGACGCCGTCGCCTGGGGCTTTGCCCGCGCAGCGTCGGAGCGGGGCGTGGACATCATCCAGAACTGCGAGGTGACCGCCATCCGGCGCGACGCCTCGGGCGCGGTCTCGGGCGTCGAGACGACGCGCGGCCCAATCGCCGCCAAAACGATCGGCGTCGCGGCCGCCGGACATACCTCCGTCGTCATGGCGATGGCCGGGGTGCGCATGCCGCTCGACTCCTATCCGCTGCAGGCGCTGGTCAGCGAGCCGGTGAAGCCGATGATGCCCTGCGTCGTCATGTCGAACACGATCCACGCCTACATGTCGCAGTCCGACAAGGGCGAGATGGTGATCGGCGCGGGCACGGACGCATACATTTCCTATTCGCAGGCGGGCGGCCTGCACATCGCCGAGCACACGCTCGAGGCGATCTCGGAGCTTTTCCCCGCCGTCCGGCGCCTGCGGATGCTGCGCAACTGGGGCGGGATCGTCGACGTCACGCCGGACCGCTCGCCGATCATCGGCCTGACGCCGGTCCCCGGCCTCTTCGTCAATTGCGGCTGGGGCACCGGCGGGTTCAAGGCGACGCCCGGCTCCGGCCATGTGTTCGCCCATACGATCGCGCGTGGCGAGCCGCATCCCCTCGCCGCGCCGTTTGCGCTCGACCGCTTCCGCGCCGGGCGGCTGGTCGACGAAGCCGCCGCCGCGGCGGTGGCGCACTGAAAGTCGGAGCCGATGAGGCCGGAAGCCGTGAACCTCGCGAAAAAGCTCGCCCTGTTCCGCGACCTGTGGTCGCCAAAGGTGGTCGCGTCCTTCAACGGCCACGATGTGATGGTCGTCAAGGTCAAAGGCGAGTTCGTCTGGCACGCGCATTCCGACACCGACGATTTCTTCCTCGTTCTGAGCGGTCGCCTGACGATCGACCTGCGCGACGGCCCAGTCACGCTCGGTCCCGGCGAGCTTTTCGTCGTGCCGCGCGGCGTCGAGCATCGGCCGCGAGCCGAGGAGGAGACGGAGCTCTTGCTGATCGAACCGGCCGGAACGCCGAACACGGGCAATCCCGCCACCGCCGCCGTCAAGACGAGACTCTGATGCTGCTGATCCCCTGTCCCTGGTGCGGCATGGAGCGGCCGGAGATCGAGTTCCGGCACGGCGGCGAGGCCCATGTCGCCCGCCCGCAGGACCCTGCCGCGGTCGGCGACGAAGCCTGGACCGAATACCTCTATTTCCGCTCGAACCCGAAGGGCGTGTTCGCCGAGCGCTGGCGGCACACATTCGGCTGCGGCCGGTTCTTCAACGTCGTGCGCGACACGGCCAGCGACCGGATTCTGGCGGCCTACAAGCCCGGCGAGCCGCGGCCCGCGATCGAAAGCGAGGGCCTGCCATGACGCAGAGGTTTCGCGTCGCGGGCGGCGCGGCGCTTGATCGCGCGCGCCCGATCTCCTTCACCTTCGACGGCGTCGCCTACGCCGGCTACGAGGGCGACACGCTCGCCTCCGCCTTGCTCGCGAACGGGGTCCGGGTCGTCGGCCGCTCCTACAAATATCACCGCCCCCGCGGGATTCTCTCGGCCGGGCCGGAGGAGCCGAACGCGCTCGTCGGCGTCGCGCGCGGGCCGGGCCGGTTCACGCCGAACCTCAGCGCGACCGAGGTCGAACTTCATGACGGCCTCGTCGCGACGAGCCAGAACCGCTGGCCTTCGCTGCGTTTCGACGTCGGCGCGGTCAACGACCTTTTCGCGCCGCTGTTCGGCGCGGGCTTCTACTACAAGACCTTCATGGGGCCGGACTGGCTTCCCCCCAACTGGGCCTGGAAGCATGTCTACGAGCCGATCGTCCGCCGCGCCGCGGGCCTCGGGACCGCCCCGACCGAGCCCGACCCGGACCGCTACGTCCGGTTCTTCGACCATTGCGACGTCCTGATCGTCGGCGCGGGTCCCGCGGGCCTCGCCGCCGCACGGGCGGCCGGGGACAGCGGCGCCGACGTCGTCCTCTGCGACGACAATCCGGCGCCCGGCGGGTCGCTCAGCGCCGAGACGCGGGCTACAATCGGGGGCAAGCCTGCGCGCGAATGGCTCGCGGCGACCCTGGACGCCTTGGGGGCGATGCCGAATGTGCGGCTAATGCCGCGGACCCAGGCGTTCGGCTGCTACGCTGAGAATCTCGTGGCCTTGAGCGAGCGCCTGCCCGAGCCGGCCCTCATCGCCGATCCTGGGCTGCCGCGTGAGCGGCTGTGGCGGGTGCGCGCGAAGGAGGTCGTGTTCGCTGCGGGCGCGATCGAGCGTCCGCTCGTCTTCTCCGACAACGATCGCCCGGGCGTCGTGCTGGCCGACGCCGCGCGCCGCTATCTCAACCTCTACGGCGTGAAAGTCGGCGACCATGTCGTGGTCGTCACGGCCCACGACAGCGCCTATCGCGCGGCGCTCGACCTCAAGGACGCGGGCGTCGCGGTCGCGTTGATCGCGGATGTGCGCGACGAGGCGGAGGGCCCGCTTCCCGACGCCGCCCGCGCGGCCGGGATCAAGGTCGCGGTCAAGGCCGCGATCCACGCCGTCGAGGGGCGCGCACGGCTCAAATCCGTGCGGCTCGCCGCCCATCCCGGCGGCATGCGCGTGATCGCATGCGACGCGCTCCTGATGTCGGGCGGCTGGACGCCGTCCGTTCATCTTGTCTCGCAGTCGCGCGGCAAGCTCGTCTTCGACGAGGCGCTCGGGCTTCTCCGGCCGGAGGCGCCGGTCGAGGGCCAGCGCTCAGCCAGCGCCTGCAACGCGACTTTCGGCCTTGCGGAGGCGCTCGCCGAGGGCGACGCCGCCGGCCGGGCGGCGGCCGAGGGCGCCGGCTTTCCTCCGCCTGCGCCGCGCGCCTACGCGGTCGAAGGCGCGCCGAGGGCCGCGGGCGGGACGCTCGGCGCGCCGCTGCACGTGCTCGGCGACCGGCGCGTCAAGGCGTTCATCGATTACCAGAATGACGTCTGCGTTAAGGACGTCGAGCTCGCGGTTCAGGAGGGTTTTCGCTCGGTCGAGCACGTCAAGCGCTACACCACGACCGGCATGGCGACCGACCAGGGCAAGCTCGCCAACATGAACGCGCTCGCGGTCGCCGCGGCCGTGCAGGAAAAGCCCATCCCGGAGATCGGTCTCACGACGTTCCGCCCGCCCTATACGCCGGTGACCTTCGGCGCCTTCGCCGGCCCCGCCCGCGGCGACCTGTTCGATCCCGTCCGCAAGACGCCGGTCCACGACTGGGCGGCTGAAAACGGCGCGGCCTTCGAGGACGTGGGTCTGTGGAAGCGCGCCTGGTATCTTCCGCGCCCGGGTGAGGCGATGCCGGAGGCGGTTGCGCGCGAATGCCGGACCGTCCGCGCTGCGGTCGGCGTGTTCGACGCCTCGACGCTGGGCAAGATCGAGGTCGTGGGACCGGACGCGGCGGTCTTTCTCGAAAAAATCTACGTCAACGCCTTCCAAAAACTCGCGGTCAGCCGCTGCCGCTATGGCCTGATGCTGACCGAGACCGGCTTCGTGATGGACGATGGAGTCGTCGCGCGCCTCGCGCCCGACCGCTTCCATGTCACGACGACCACGGGAGGCGCGCCGCGCGTGCTCGCCCACATGGAGGACTATCTCCAGACCGAGTTCGCCGACTTGCGGGTGTGGCTGACCTCGACCACCGAGCACTGGGCGACGATCGCCGTCCAGGGGCCGAAGGCGCGCGAGACGCTCGTGCCGCTGATCGAGGGCCTCGACCTCGCGGAAAAGGCCTTCCCGCACATGAGCGTGCGCGAGGCGAAAATCTGCGGCGTGAGCGCGCGGCTCATGCGAATGAGCTTTTCCGGCGAGCTCGGCTACGAGATCAACGTCGGCTCGGCCTACGGCCTCGACGTCTGGAAGGCGGTCTTCGCCGAGGCGGAGAAGCACGGCGGATGCGCCTACGGAACCGAGGCGATGCACGTCCTGCGCGCCGAAAAGGGCTATGTCATCGTCGGCCAGGAGACCGATGGGACGACCACGCTCGACGACCTCGGCCTCGGCTGGGCGGTCGGCAAGGCGAAGGCGGACTTCGTCGGCAAGCGGTCGCTCATTTTGCCGGAACTCATGAGGGAGGGCCGCAAGCAGCTTGTCGGCCTTTTGACCGAGGACCCTGAGGCCGTGCTCGAGGAAGGCGCGCAGGTGACGGAGAGCGCCGCGCCGCCCAAGGGCTCGCCTGCGCTCGGTCATGTCACGTCGTCCTATCGCAGCGCAACGCTCAAGCGCTCGATCGCGCTCGCGCTCGTCGCCGGCGGCCGGGCGCGCATGGGCGCCAGGCTCTACGCCTCGACGCCGGGCGGCGCGGTCGCCGTGACGGTCGCCGCGCCGTGCTTTTATGACCGCGAGGGGACGCGCCTACATGTCTAGTCCCTGGCTCAGGCCCCGCTTCCCGCTCGACGACGCGGCGCTCCCCTCCGGCCCGCGTTTCACCCTTGCCGACGCGCCGCCGGCCGAGCGTTTTGTCTTCCGCGGCGGCGAAGCGGCGCGGCAGTCCTGTTCCGCCGCCTTCGGGGTCGAGCTGCCGACGAGGCTCGGCGCGGCCGGTCAGTCGGGCGAGCGCGCAGCTCTCTGGCTGGGCCCTGACGAATGGCTGCTCATCACTGAGAGCGAATCCGTGGAGGCGCTGGCCGCGGCGATCGAGGACGCCCTCGGCGGCGTCCCCCACGCGCTCGTCGACGTGTCGCATCGTCAGGTCGGGCTGGTCGTTTCGGGCGCGGACGCCGCCCGCACGCTCAGCGCCGGCTGCCCGCTCGACCTGAGGCTGAAAACCTTTCCGGTTGGCATGGCGACGCGCACGATCTTCGACAAAGCCGAGATCGTGCTGTGGCGGCGGGGGGAGGCCGAATTCCGCGTCGAGGTCGCCCGCTCCTTCTCCCCCTGGCTCGCCGCCGCGCTCGGCGAAGCGGCGCGCGGCGCGCCGAAGGTTTAGCGGGCTACCAACACTTCAATGACGTGAAAACCGTCAGAGGGAGGCCCATAGAGCCGGTCGCTCGGGCGCCGTCGGCGCGCGACATTTGGATTTCCTCAGGCCTCCGCGGGGAGGGGTCAGGGCTCCGCAAATCTTCGGGCTCCGGGTATTTGTATTTCCTTGGAATTCCTTGGATTCTCTCGTCCGAAATCAGCCTTTTCAAAGGGTTACGCGCGAAGGCGCGCGGATTTTTTTCGTCGTGAGGCCCCTTTCCGCCTAAGCGGCCAGTGCCCCGTCCAACACGGCGTCGATCCGCTTGCTTTTCGTCTGATGTCGCATGAAGGGACGATAACGATATTTCTGCTTTTCCGCAATCAAAAAGTCGCGCCATCGCCACTCCCCGCGAGTGACGAGAGGCGCGGGCGGCGCTGGCAATGATCAAGCGGTCAAAACCTGACGCCTGGCCCCCACGCCGAGGGACCGGACCCTACCGCGCAGCGGATGGCGGGAGTCGACGTATTGCTGCCGTTCGAGATCGCGTCCGTGGACGCCTCAATTGGGCGGATAGTGACCGTTCATCGAACGGCAGGACCGGGCGGATAGCGGTCGTTTGTTGAACGACCGTCTCGTTTGACGCAGATCAATGCACGAAAAGAAATTGAGATTACAATCGAAAATGTGGGGGGATGGCGCGGACGCCGCTGGGCAGGGTTAGAGGAGGTTTCTCCATGAATAAATTGATGACTGTGATGGCAACCGCGGCGATACTTCTGTCATCGAGCGCTTTCGCTCAGACGGTCGATACTAAAGCTGAGTGCAACAAGGCTACTGAGGTATGGCGAACTGCTTACAATAACCGTGATGCTGACGCTCTGGCCGGTATATACGACGCCAAAGCCGGAATGTATTCTACGCCATGGTGGACGGCGACGGGACACGATGCGCTTCTGGCCGGATTTAAAGCGACGTGAGTTCAGCCGCGACGATTACGTCCATAGTCTGCGACCATTCGAGTATGATTGGCGCGACGACCGTTTCCGTCTCCGACGGCACCTGGACAGCGATGATGAAAGGTCCAGACGGCAAGGACGTCCCGGCCCAAGGTCACTGGATGGCAACGTCCGAAACACGGAATGGGAAGAACGTCACTCTTGCACACGTTTCAAACATGCAGATGCCCCAGCCCCAGGCAATGAAGTAGGGAAATAGCGGGGGTGGGTGTACAGCGCTCCTGCCCCCGTCACCTGGAACTTGCGGTTAGGTCGTTGGCCAACCGGGAACTTCCGCATAGGGTCGAATTTACCCGCTCGCTAAGCCGTCGGCGAATTCCCGGTATTTGCGCACTCCTGCCATTCCGGTGGGCGCCAAGCGGTGGTCGCTGCGGCTCGGTACCTGGCTCGGCGGGGGCAATGACGTCCGTTACACCCGGACCGCCGCCTTCGAGACCTTTCCGTTTCCCGAGGGCGTGACGCCGAACATCCAGGCAGCGGAGCACGAAAATGATCGTCGCGCGCACCGCGTCGCCAACAGCAGTTTTGGTTGTGCTCGAATTCGTGTACGCAGCGGCGGTGAACCACGTCTCAACCCAATATCGACACGGAGCTGGGATGGCCAGTCGCGTAAGGCTCCCATCTATCTCACTGATCGTCGCGCGGAGTTATCCTGGCAATGTGATCGGTTATAAGAACAAACTCCCTTGGCACATCAAGTCAGACTTGCGGAGATTTAGAATAATTACAACCGGGCACGCAGTCATAATGGGCCGCGCGACGTTTGACTCCATTGGCCGCGCTCTGTCCAATCGGACTAACATTGTAATGTCAACGAACGCAATACTTTCAAATCAAGATGTTATCGATGTCGACGGCGAAACGCAACTCTATTGGGCCAACAATCGAGAAAACGCGTTGTTTGTGGCAGATATAAGCTCAATACTACGAGATGTAGACGATATTTTTATTATTGGGGGAGAGCGCATGTATGAACTATTTGATGAACTTGTGAACCGCGTTTTTTTGACAGAGGTATTTGATGATTTCGAGGGTGACTCATTTTTTAAGAAAAAATTTAGGTCGAAAGAATGGAAATACCTCGTTGAGGAAGACCATAGTAAGAACTACGCTGGTGACGACCATAATTATCGTTTTACCATGCTAGAGCGGAGAGAGCGTCGGTATAGACACCAATACTTGACCCAATTCTATACAGAACAAGCTGATAAAATTGAGTGGATGAAGCGCAATATTCCACTAAACGCCAAAATAGTACAGTCTTATATTCAAAATCATTTAGATTTGTGACTATCAACTGATAAATACACATCACACCGCCACCGTCGCCTTGATCGCGGGCCAGGGGTCGTAACCCTCGAAAGAAATCGCCTCGGCGTTGAGATCAAAGATGGAGCCCACATCGCCGAGCACGAGCTTCGGCAGCGGGCGCGGCTCGCGGGAAAGCTGCTCGCGGGCCTGATCCTCATGATTGCGGTAGAGATGCGCGTCGCCGAAGGTGTGGACGAACTCGCCAACGCCGAGACCCGTCTCGCGCGCGACGAGATGCGTCAGCAAGGCGTAGCTCGCAATGTTGAACGGCACGCCGAGAAAAATATCGGCCGAGCGCTGATAAAGCTGGCAGGAGAGTTTTTTTTCGGTGACGTTGAACTGGAACAGGCAGTGGCAAGGCGGCAGCTTCATCCGCTCGATGTCCGGCACGTTCCAGGCCGAGACGATCAGGCGGCGGGAGTCCGGGTTGCGGCGGATTTCCTTGAGCAGCCAGTCGATCTGGTCGTATCTGCGTCCGTCCGGGCCTTCCCAGGCGCGCCATTGCTTGCCGTAGACCGGGCCGAGGTCGCCGTTGGCGTCGGCCCATTCGTCCCAGATCGAGACCCCGTGCGCCTTGAGATAGGCCGTGTTGGTGTCGCCGCGCAGGAACCAGACGAGCTCGCGCACGATCGATTTCAGATGCAGCTTCTTGGTGGTGACGAGCGGAAAGCCCTTGTTGAGGTCAAAACGGATCTGCCGGCCGAACAGCGAGCGGACGCCGGTCCCGGTGCGGTCGCCCTTGACCGCACCGTTCTCCAGCGCGTCACGCATAAGGTCGAGATAGGGGCGCATGTCAGGCTATCACTTGTGTGTGCTTGATGTGCGCGACCATGCCCCGTAGTCACCCCTCTCTAATCGCTGATCTCTCGGGATGACCTCTCGCGAACCTAATGGGCGCTGTCAAGAGGCGACGCGAGCCATAGTCCACGCATTGAGGCTGCACGAGAGTAGCAATTTTAGTTTCGCGAGCAACCTAAACGAATGGTCTACCACCACAAGAGCCGCCACGCACTTACTTGCCGATTGGGGAAAAATGGAATTGGTACCAGAACTCAAGAGCGCTCAGTTTAGCGAGGC
>Ga0074045_10004700_pt1 | contig 12048 bp, 13 predicted proteins | sample BogForMeECP23OM2_FD_94442 | JGI IMG/M metagenome (GOLD analysis project Ga0074045, IMG submission 94442) | Bog forest soil microbial communities from Calvert Island, British Columbia, Canada - Bog Forest MetaG ECP23OM2 | ecosystem: Environmental > Terrestrial > Soil > Wetlands ...
CGCCGGCCAGCCGCTCAGTTCGGCGACCTCGGGACCGAGACGCCGGCTAACGGTTAGGCCGAACACGTCGGTGTAGAAGGCGACCGCGCGCGCCAAGTCGGGGACGTCGATGTTGACTAGCAGATCCATGGTCGGAGTTTCGGTCCGACGCGCTACTCCACGCTGTCTCCCACAGGGCTGGGGGATTGGGGTTGAGGACTCAGTTCAGGCGGACATACTCGTAGTCGAGGGGCGAGTTGTTGATGCCGATTTCGGGCGGGGCGATCCAACCCGCCATTTTACCCGGCTCGGTGACGTGCTTCATCAAGCTGGCGACGAAGGCGCGATCCTCGGCCGAGGGCAGCCAATCTCGTTGCCGCAGGCGCCACGTCTCGTCGCTGATTGGGCGTCCCTCTGGATTGGTCGCCGCACCCGCCCAGACGCCGATCGCGCGCTGGAAGCGCAGGCTCGGCAGAGCCAGCCGGAAATTATATCCGGCTTCACCGATCAGCCGGTTCCAGCGCTCGACGCCGATGCCGCAGTCCCGGATGTAAGCGGCGCGCGTCACCTCGTTCATCGCGCCGCGCATCGGCACGTCTTGGGCCGTCACGCCGCCTTTTCCGTCCGGCACCTCGATCCGCAAGGGCTGATCACCGGCCAGGTGATCGGCGAAGCGCGCCTCGTCGGGACGACCTTTGAGACCGCTCGCGAAATAACTCGCGGCGTTGGACGAGATTTCGGCGCCGAAGAGGTCGAGCGAGGAGCTGAACCAGAAATTGATGTAGCGCTGCAGGGTTGATAGATCGATTGCGCCGGCGTTGCGCACCGCGGCGGGGTCGTCGCTGCCGAGCGCCTTCATGACCTCGAGCGTGCGCTTGACGACGCGGGTGATGCCGCTGGTGCCGACGAACATGTGGAAGGCTTCCTCGGTCAGCATGAACCGGCAGGTCCGCGACAGCGGATCGAACGCGCTCTCGGCAAGGCTCTTGAGCTGAAACCTGCCGTCGCGATCAGTGAAATAGGTGAACATGAAAAAGCTGAGCCAATCGGCGACCGGCTCGTTGAAGGTGCTGAGGATGCGCGGCTTGTCGGGGTCGCCCGAGTGGCGCGCCAGCAGCTCTTCGGCCTCCTCACGCCCGTCGCGGCCGAAGTAGCCGTGCAGCAGATAAACCATCGCCCACAGATGGCGGCCCTCCTCGACATTGACCTGGAACAGGTTGCGCAGATCGTAGAGCGAGGGGCAGGTATTGCCGAGCTGGCGCTGCTGCTCGACCGAGGCCGGCTCGGTGTCGCCCTGGGTCACGATCAGCCGGCGCAGGGCCGAGCGGTGCTCTCCCGGCACCTGCTGCCATACCGGCTCGCCGAACGCGTCGCCGAAACCGATCCGGCGATCGGGCACCGGGTCAGCGAGAAAGATGCCCCAGCGATATTCCGGCATCTTGACCATGCCATAACTGGCCCAGCCCTTCTCGTCGACGGTGGTGGCGGTGCGCAGATAGACGTCCGCACCGGCAAATGCCGCCGGTCCCATTTCCTTCCACCAGTCGAGAAAATGCGGCTGCCAATGCTCGAGCGCGCGCTGCAACGCGCGGTTGTCGCCGAGGCCGACATTGTTCGGGATCCGTTCCCGATAGTCGAGCGCCATGCTAGGTCTCCCGTCTTCCGATCCGTTTTATACTCGTTCCCGGTCGAAGCGTGCCTTGCCGCCGCTGCCATAGCGCTTCAACGCGCCACTCTCGCCGACCGCATTCGGCCGGGAAAAAATCCAGTTCTGCCAGGCCGAAAGCCGCCCGAAGATTTTCGTCGCCACGGTCTCGCCGCCGGCGAAGCGCAAATTAGCCTCCATGCCGGTCAGCGCGTCGGGTGAGAGGCTCGCACGCTCCTCGAGCGCCAGCCGGATTTCATCCTCCCAGTCGAGCTCGTCGGGGGCAAAGGTCACCAGACCCAGATCGAGTGCCGCGACCGCATCGAGCGAGACGCCGGCATGCCGTTCGAGCGCCGCGGCAGCCGCCTCGTCATTGAAGCGGGTCGCCAGCCGGGTCCGGCCATTCACCATCTCGAGATCGCGGAGATTGAGCTGCGAAAGGGCTATGCAGGCACCCTCGGCCGCCATGTAGCTGCGGTCGGCGGCGAATGCCAGCTCGAGCAGGGAGCCGGCAAAGCACGACCCCTCGTCGATCACGGCAAACAGGCTGCGCGACGAGACGTCGAGCCGCTGCAAGGTGCGACGCAAGAAGCCGATCGTCTCGCGCACGAACCAGTGATCCCGGTTGGCGAGCATCCCCTCGTCGCAGGCCAGCACCGCGTCAGCATCGCCCGATGTCTTGAGCACCAACGTTCCGATCTTCGGCTCGTTGGCGCGCAGCATCAATAGTGCATCGTCCAACTCGCGCGCCATCGCCAGCGGCCACCATCGGGCACCGGCGGCGATGATGCCGGCGGGTGTCGTCGGCACTTCGTCAGTGCGCGGACCTGTCACGATCAAGGTCGCCGTCCGGTCTTCCGGCGCGAGAGCGACCTCGACCCATCGATAATAGTAGCCGCGCTCCTCGATCCCCCTGTCGAGCGGCGAGAGCACGATGCCGCCGGCATCCGCAGGTCGATCGCTCTCTGCTGCGAGTGCCTGGGCGCGTTCGGCGACGAGCCCTTTGAAGCGGGCGGGTGGCGCCGTGTGGTCCACCAGCCCCCAGGCCTTCGCGCGGTCAGCACGGACGCCCTCGGCGGTGGTGCAGAACACATCCGCCAAGTCACGCCGAACCTTGCGTTTGTCGACGAGCCGCGTCAGCCCGCCGGTGCCCGGCAGGACACCGAGCATCGCCACCTCGGGCAGGCTGACCGCGCTCGAACGATCGTCGACCATCACGATCTCGTCGCAAGCGAGCGCCAGCTCGTAACCGCCCCCGGCGCAGGCGCCGTTGACGGCGGCGATGAATTTAAGGCCCGAATGGGCGCTCGAATCCTCGATGCCGTTGCGGGTTTCGTTGGTGAACTTGCAGAAATTGACCTTTTCGGCGTGGCTCGCCCGCCCGAGCATGTAGATGTTGGCGCCGGCGCAGAAGACCCGATCCTTGCCGCTGGTCAGGACGACCACGCGCACCTCGGGGTGCTCGAAGCGGATGCGGTTCAGCGCGTCGTGCAGCTCGATGTCGACGCCGAGATCGTAGGAATTGAGCTTGAGCCGATAGCCGGGGAAGAGCCCGCCCTCTTCCGCAACGTCCAAGGTCAGGGTCGCGACCGGACCGTCACAGGCGAGACGCCAGTGGCGATAGCGGGAGGGATCGGTGTCGAACAAGATCATCGGACTTCGAATGTGCCGTCTCTAAAGTGGTGTTACACGATTTGACTGAGAAGACGCGGTATAGTTCCTTGTCTTCCCGGCGAAGGCCGGGACCCATCGCAGCCATGGACACCGGCCTTCGCCGGTGTGACGGGACAGCAGCGTGGTTCGCCGTCGGCAAAATCGGTCAGCGCGATACATTATGAGAGGCGCCCCCGATGGGTAAAGCCAATTGGGAGACTCCGCGTTAGTGCATCATATGGGGTTTCTCGCCGAGAATATGCATCGCTGTTTACAACCGCGCTGCGAGAGTGTCGGAGATGCCCAGTTTGGCTTTGAGCGCCTGGCGTAGCCGCGAGATGGTTGCGGACGCCGTGACCCGGGTTGCGCAATATTCCGCCAATGCCGGGGTCGGTCGTGTTGGTGTTGTTCTCATAAAAATTATAGCCGAGATCGCGCCTGACACGGCGCGGCGTCGAATCGTGGGGCGGCCATTAGCCGGTATCGAGGTGCGCAATGCGAACGGCTGCGTTACCGCGCACCTTTGAAGCCATCCACCAGATGCCATCCCGGACTCACCAGCGCTGCGGGCGGCCAATTCTGATCAGATCCTGCTTGTGCGGTCGCTTCTGGGGGGCTAGCGCTTCCTGCAGCAGGTCGGGCTCGACATAGATCGAATATTGCGCCTCCCGGGCCACGCGGTGAGCCTCATCCCAGGGGTCGAGGTCGCGCCCGGCGCTCGCAGTCGCCGACAGCCAGTAATCTGCCGGCTGCACCGCCGAAAACATCGGTGTGGCGCGATGCCCGTTGAACAACGGCTGCAAACGATAACCCTGGATCGCTTACGGCTGCATCCCGCCAATAAGCCGGCGAACGGCCGCTGGCGGACTTTGACGAGTAGATTGCCGCTGTACTGGGTCGCCATCCGCTCGATCGCGCCCTCGCACTAATCGATCGGTACAAAGATCGAATGCCGGATCTTCCCCTCGACATGCTGCGACAAATGGCCCTTGCCGGTGGTGTCCTCGACCAGGATCACTTCGCCGCTGCTGATTACGCGGCTCTCACCGTCACTGGCGGTTATTTTGACGCCGGCGTCGAGATTGACGATGTATTGTCGGCGCGGCGCCGAGTGCCAGTCGATGTCGTGTTCGGCCTGCGTCTCACGGAAGATGATACCGGTCGCCGGCAGGCGCTTGGAGAGCTTGCTGCCGCGCCTCTCCTCGACCCATTCCACCTCGATGTCGCGGAAATGCGATTGGCCGCCGGCGTCGGTATACAGATTGTGAATGCGCATGAGTGTTCCTCCTCGAAAAAACTCAGCATAAGCCCGCTGCCGGTCGGCGTCACGCTCCGGCGCGCGAGACCTGCCTAGCCGAAGCCTTCATCCATCACCCGTTGGATCTCGGTGGGACCCATCCCGCTTAGGCCCAAGCGATCGAGCGTGCGCGCCTCGGACGCGAAGTCTCTCCCGGTCATGTTTCGGACGACCTCGACGAGCGCGTCGATCGCCGGCGTCGGCACTCCCGCTGCTGCACCCAGAGCGCTCATCGGGATCAAACCGGTCGGGACATCCTCTGTGATGAATTTGTGATCGAGCGAACTCGGCGTGCCGGTCGCCTGGTAGGGTCCGTCGCTGTTGTAGGTCAGCCGCCGGCAGGCCTCGACGAGGCTCGCCTCGCGGACGCCATAGACGCGATCGAACCAGTCCTCCAGGGTCGGGACCGACGCGCCCAGCGCCCGGGCGACGGCAATACGCTCGCTGTTGATCGCCTCGTACAGGTGGGCGACCGCCGGTGTCACGCCCTCGGCATAGAATCTGTAGCTGTCGCCGCTCTCGATCCGCGCTGCGTTGGCGACACAGTTTGCTACGTGCAGCATTGCATTGGCATTGGTAAATCCCGTGTACAGTGCATTTGGCGATGCCACCGCCTGTGGAAATAACGGCGACAGGCGCGGATGCACCGCGGCGATACGATTGCCCGGAAACGCCGCTATCTGCAGCCAGCGCTTCACGACGATCGGACGAATCCGCGTCGGCGCGAGGCGCCGGCACGAATAGGGGTAGTTGTCCATCTCGGCGACGGCAACGTCGGCGCGGCAGCCGGCCTCGTCGAGCGCTCGGCGCACGATCAACGATCCCCCGGTGTTACCCTGAATCAACAGGATCACCTGACCGTCGCGAAGCAGAGGTGCCAGTGATCGCGCCACCGCTGCCTGCGCATCGCCACCGGTCACGACGATGACGACATCGGCGCCGTCGTCGACGGCGGATCCCAGATCGCTCGTCGCCCGCTCGACGGCGGCGAACCCGCCCCGCTCTCCCTCGACATCGATGCCGCCGAAGGCGCGGATGTCGGCGAGCCTCGCATCGTCGATGTCGTGCAGCCGCAATTTGAACCCGGCGAGGCCCAGTTCCGCCGCGAGGTAAATTCCGCCAATTCCGGCGCCGATGATCGCAACGGTCTCGACCGTATCTCTGTCCGCCACGAGATTCTCCTCCACACCGCTGCCGCAACAGTAATCCGGTAGGGCAGCGCTGAACAGCGACGGTTGACAGGAGACGGGGTAAGCCGTATCCGGCAGGTCCTAGGCATGATCAGATTGCGCGGAAAGGCCCGTCGGCTCGTCGCCAGATCCTGGACCCTCTCGTGGTTCTATTACCGGCTGCACGGGCTGAAGCTAGCGGGGCGGGCAGGCGAACAAGTCTGGTACTTTGCGTATGGCGCCAACATGCACGACAGCGCATTTCGCGAGCGGCGTCGCATGAAGCCGGTCGACCAGCGCGTCGGACGCCTCCGCGGTTATCGCCTTCGCTTCAACCTCGAAGGCCGGCCGAAAGGTCGGGCAGCACCGGCCAATTTATCGCCGGACCCGGGGGCGGAGGTTTGGGGCGTGCTCTATAAAATCTCCCGCCGCGATCTGCTCCGGCTCGATTCGACCGAGGGAGTTCCCGGACTCGGCTATCGACCCAAGCAGTTCGAGGCCGAGGACCGAGACGGCCGCCCGTTCGTGGCGGTCGCCTATATCGCTCGCGGCAATGAAACCGACGGCATCCCGTCGCTGCGCTACCTGACGCTGTTGCGCGAAGGGGCACGAGCCAATGGGCTGCCGGGCCACTGGCTGCAGTTCCTTGACAGCGTCAAGCATGCGAAATCAGCGGAGTCTGCGGAATGATCTGCTTTTCAGACGAAGCCTGGCAGCGGACGGCGCGACTGCGCGAAGCGATCCACCGGCTTCCATTCAACACCGAACTCGCCGCCGGCTCGTTGGCTCGCGACCGTTTCCAGGCCTACATTATTCAGGATTCGCTCTATCTCGGCCGCTTTTCGCGGGCTCTGGCGATCGCTGCAGCGAAAGCCCCCGACAGTAACACAATGCAGTCTTTTGCCCAGTCGGCGCTGAGCGCCGTCGCGGTCGAGCACGCGTTGCACAGTCGATATTTGCGGGAATTCGGCATCGATCCCGCTCGGATCGGCGAAGCCGAGGCATGGCCGGATTGCCTGGCCTATACCAGCTACCTGATCGCCGCCGCCTACCATGAACCCTGGGAGGTCCTTGTTGCAGCGCTGCTGCCATGCTTCCGCATCTATTGGGATGTCGGGTGTACCATCGCGCAGAAGGCAGCGCCCGAGAACCCCTATCGGGCATGGATCGATACATATGCCGACGAGCGGTTTGGCAACGCGGTGGAAACCGCCATTGCGACCGGAGATCGAGCTGCCGCCGCCGTCACCACCGCGACCCGCACGGCGATGATCGCGGCGTTTGTGCGCGCCTGCCAGTACGAATGGCTGTTCTGGGACGGCGCCTACCAGCGCCGCAGTTGGCCCTCCTTCGACTAGCGGCGCGGTGCCCCTAATCGCTGACCGGGTCGAGGCGGAAGCCGTCGCCCCAGCGCCTGATGTGGCCGACCGAGGGCGACGGGAAGTGCATCGTGCAGCACAGAGTCGGGGTCTCGCAGTAGCGTTCGAGGAAGGCGCGGCGGGTGGCTGAGGCCTGCTTCTGATCGTAATCGACGCGCATGACGAGGTCCGGATAGCGCGCCTGGATCGGCGAATGGATCAGGTCGCCGGTGAATACGGCCTGGTCGCCGCCGCGCCCGGCGCAGACCGCGAAGTGGTCGGGTGTATGGCCGGCGGTCGGGGTCAGCCGGACATGGTCGTCGAGCGCGTGGTCGCTCGTCACCAGCTCGGCCTTTTTGGCGTCGATGATCGGCAGCACGCTTTCCCGCATCGCGTCGAGCGGGGTGTCCCGGTGGACACCGTCCCAATATTCGTATTCCTTTTTGGAGAACAGGTACTTGGCGTTTGGAAAGGTGGGCACCCAGCGGCCGTTCTCGAGCCGCGTATTCCAGCCGACATGGTCGCCGTGCAGATGTGTGCACATGACGAAGTCGATGTCGTCGACGCCGACGCCGGCCGCCTTCAGCGCCTGCATCCAGTTGCCGTCGGTCTTCTTGTGCCAGGTCGGGCGCAGCGGAAACGTCTTGTCGTTGCCGATACAGGCGTCGACGAGGATCGTGTGGTACGGCGTCTTCAAGACATAGGATTGGAAGCAGAGGACGGCCTTGTCGCCCGCCGGGTCGAGTGCGGCGGGCTCCAGCCACGACCGGTTCTCGTCCAGGAGCTCACGGCTCAGGCTTGGCAGAAACTCCAATATCGGCGTAAAGCCGGTCTCTTGATCGACGATCCGATGGATCGTCATGTCGTTGACCGCAAAGCTCGTGCGCATCGTCTCGGCCCTCATCAAAGATGGTCTATTATCCGCAAGTTCGATGGTAGCTCCCGATTTGTCGGGTGACAAACATGTCGGACTGTCGTCGGGAACATCGCAACGGCACCGGGAGAGGGGTGATCGTTGCTGCGCCGGCCTCGGGTAGCGGCAAGACCCTGGTGATGGCCGGCCTGTTGCGCCATCTGCGAAGGCGCGGCCTCAGCGTCACCGCGGCCAAAGCCGGACCCGATTTCATCGATCCGACCTTTCACGCCGCGGCGAGCGGGAGGACTTGTCTAAACCTCGATGCCTGGGCGATGCGGCGAACGACCCTTGCCGGTCTCGGCGCCGAACTCGAAGCCAGCGCCGATCTCGTCTTGTGCGAAGGTGTGATGGGGCTGTTCGATGGGACCGGAATCACGGGGGAGGCTGGTTCCACCGCCGAACTCGCGCGCCTGACCGGTTGGCCGGTCGTGCTGGTCGTCGATGCGCACGGCCAAGGCGCTTCGGTAGCTGCGCTGCTGCGCGGGTTTGCCACCCACGAGCCGCGGGTGCAGCTCGCCGGCGTGATCTTCAACCGGGTCGCGAGCGGACGTCACCGCGCCCTCCTTGCGGCAGCCGTGGCGCACCACTTGCCCGATATCGCTTGTCTCGGCGCGCTGCCCTGGGACCCCGCGCTGACCCTCCCGTCGCGTCATCTCGGCCTGGTGCCGGCCGGCGAGGGCGGTGGTACTGAGCGGGTGATCGATCGCGCCGCCACATTGATCGGAGCCAATCTCGATATCGCTCGGCTGCTGCGACTGGCCCGATCATCGGCATTCGAGAGCAATGCGGAGACCTGGGGAATTCCGCCCCTCGGGCGACGCATCGCGGTGGCGCGCGACGATGCGTTCTGTTTCGCCTATCCCGCGCTGATCGAGGGATGGCGACGAGCGGGTGCCGAACTCGCTTTTTTTTCACCCCTCGCGAACGAACCGCCGGATTCCGCCGCGGATGCCGTCTACCTTCCGGGCGGCTATCCCGAGCTCTGGGCGGGCCGGCTTGCCGCTGCTGAGTCGTTTATCGCGGGTCTGCATCGTGTCGCGGCCGGCGGAAAACCGGTCTATGGCGAATGCGGCGGCTATATGGTGCTCGGCAAGTCGCTGATCGACGCCGAGGGGCGCAAGCGGCCTATGGCGAACCTGCTGCCGCTGGAAACGAGTTTTGCCGAGCGGCGGCTCCACCTCGGCTATCGTTGTGCGACCCTGCTCGACAGCGGGCCGCTCGGGGTCGCCGGCCTACGCTTTCGCGGCCACGAATTTCATTACGCGACGGTCGTCCGGGAAGATGGCGTCGATCCATTGGTGTCGGTGACGGACGCAGCAGGGGCACCTCTCGGGGCATGCGGGTTGCGGCGAGGCTCGGTTTTTGGCTCCTTCATCCACCTGGTCGATTTCCACGGCGTGCAATAGGCACTGCCCGCCGCTCACCCGATCCGGATCTGGATCTCGTCGCCGACCACCCGCACCGGATAGGTCTTCAAATCCTCGGTCGCCGGCGGGTCGAGCACCTTTCCGGTGCGAATGTCGAATCGGGCGGCGTGCAGCGGGCATTCGATCACCTCGCCGGCCAGCCAGCCGTCGGACAGACACGCATAGGCGTGGGTACAAACATTGTCCGTTGCATAGAGGCTGCCATCGGCGTCGTAGAGCGCGATCGAGCGGCCCCCCACCTCGACGCCGAGAACCTCGCCTTCCGTCAAATCGCCGCGCGCAGCGGCCCGCACCCAGTCCGCCTCGTCTTCGGTCATCGGCTCGCCTCCGGGACCCTTCAGGGACGCGCGACAATCCGCGGTATGCGGGAAAGGAAGGCCGGAAGATGATCGCCAAAACCGACGACCTGCCGATCGTCCGGCCCTTTGCGTTCCCGCTGTCCCGCTCGCCGAGCCTCGGCGGCGTTCAGGAACGGCGTCACGTTCGACCCGGCCGTGTTCGGCAATGGCGCATCGGTCACGCGCGGCAGCCGATCCCGCCGCGGTGGGCGAGCCTCGGCTGATACCGGCCGGCGGCCGGCATTGCGCGTCCGGGCGGGCTGGCGATCGTCGGGGCGAGTAGCGCGGCGGCCCCCCCGTCTTGGTCGCTCATCATATTCGAGTTCGGCCTCTTCAATCCCGGGTATGACGCTCGACGGGATCTCTTTGCCGATCAACTTGACGATCGCGGCAACGGCTCGGCCGTCTTCGGGCGCCGCCAACATGAAGGACCGGCCGGGCCGGCCGGCGCGGGCGGTGCGGCCGATGCGGTGGATATAATCCTCGGCGTGGATCGGCACGTCGAAGCAGAAGACGTGGCTCAAGCCTTGGATGTCCAGGCCGCGGGCAGCGACATCGCTGGCGACCAGAAGCCTGATCTCGCCCTTACGGAAGCGCTCCAGGGTCTCCGTCCGTTTCGGCTGCGGCATGTCGCCGTGCAACGCCGCGGCATCGAAGCCGTGTCGGGCGAGCGAGCGGAACAGGATATCGACGTCGCGTTTCCGGTTGCAGAAGATCAGCGCGTTCTTGACGTCTTCGGAGCGGATCAGGCGGCGCAGAGCTTCGCGCTTGTCTTCCGGGCGGATGACGGCGAGCGACTGCACGACGGTCGCCGACGGCGAGGCGGGTGGCGCGACCGCGATCTCCACCGGGTCGCGGAGAAATGCGTCGGCGAGCCCGCGGATCTCGGCCGGCATCGTCGCGGAGAAGAACAACGTCTGCCGCGGCTCGGGCAAAAGGCCGACGATGCGTTCGACATCGGGGATGAACCCCATGTCGAGCATCCGGTCAGCCTCGTCGATTACCAGGATGCGCGAGTCCGAGAGGAGGATCTTGCCGCGTCCGTACAAGTCGAGAAGACGACCCGGCGTGGCGATCAGCACGTCGACGCCGCGATCGAGCTTGCGCTCCTGATCGACAAAGCTTTCGCCGCCGATCAGCAGCGCCATCGTCAGGCGATGATGCTTGCCGTAGAGCTCGAACGACGCTGCGACCTGGGTCGCGAGCTCGCGCGTCGGCTCGAGGATCAGCGAGCGCGGCATTCGCGCCCGCGCGCGGCCAGCCGCCAGCATGTCGATCATCGGCAGCACAAAGCTCGCCGTTTTGCCGGTTCCCGTCTGTGCGCAACCAAGAACATCCCGGCCACGCTGGACGTGCGGAATCGCTTGTTCCTGGATCGGGGTAGGGGTGGTATAGCCGGCGTCGGAGACTGCCTGAAGAACTTCAGGCGACAGACCAAGTTGTGAAAAACCCATCGAGAAGTTGTAGCCTTTTTGTAACAATTACGAATGTTGTGCCTTGCAGCCTATTTGGGTTCGACACGGGAAATGTCAAACACTTTTCGGGTGTGAGTTATGCCCGCCCAACAGAGCAGATCATTACCAGCAAGGACAACAGCGTTTCGGAAACGAGCATCAGCGACGGCGATATTGCGGACGGGGCGTCATCGGCGGTGCCGCCCGCTCGTCTTTGTGGCGGAAGTTGATTCGACCCTTGGTAAGGTCGTAGGGGGTCATTTCGACGGTGACTCGATCGCCGGCGAGGATGCGGATGCGATTTTTCTTCATCCTGCCGGACGAATAGGCGAGAGTCTCGTGCCCATTGTCGAGCTTTACTCGAAAACGCGCATCGGGGAGCAACTCCTGCACGGTGCCCTCGAACTCGATCAAGTCTTCCTTAGCCAAACAGATCTCCTCTATAAAGGGACGGGGGCGACAAAGCGCCCCCGCGTCAACGTTCCGCCCTCTACCTCAGACAGCGCGCAAATTCACCGCGGAAACGCGGCCGCGCTGACCTTGTTCGAGCTCGTAGCTGAGCTTTTGGCCTTCGCGCAGATTGTCCATCCCCGCGCGCTCGACGGCGGAGATATGAACGAAGACATCCGCGCCGGGAGTTTCGGGCTGGATGAACCCGTAACCCTTTTGCGCATTAAACCATTTGACCGTACCGGTCGCCATTAGCAGGACTCCACGTAGTATCTAGGCCGCCGCGCTGGCACGCGACGCATCGGACATCGATTGGCTCGGGGGACACGGTCGGACGATCGCAGACGCGCGCAGGCCGGGAA
>Ga0074045_10004702_pt1 | contig 12046 bp, 12 predicted proteins | sample BogForMeECP23OM2_FD_94442 | JGI IMG/M metagenome (GOLD analysis project Ga0074045, IMG submission 94442) | Bog forest soil microbial communities from Calvert Island, British Columbia, Canada - Bog Forest MetaG ECP23OM2 | ecosystem: Environmental > Terrestrial > Soil > Wetlands ...
ATATGTTATCTTTAACGGCAACAACCCCATGCATCCTACGTGCGTGAGGACATAAAAACCAGACCACCCCCGGAAACATAAGATAAATCTTACAGACACCGGGAGCATTTATGAACCTGGGCAATGCGCCTATCATAAACCGCCGATAAAATTGACAATTCCGTTAATCAGCATCAACGGAACGCGCTCCCGCTGGTGATCGTTGGGCAGATCACAGGTCAAGCGAATGGAAGACGAAATAATGGGCTGGCTCTCTGAAGGAGCCATGTGGGTAATATCAGCTATCGGGGGATCAACCTAAATCCGTTACCACAGAAGCGTATTCTTAGCTTCCTGAGGCGGTGCCGGTTTCCCCATATGGGTTTTTGGATCTTTCTAAAAATATTGACCCACGTGGGCATCATTAAAAGGCAGGCTTAACTTCGGAACGACCTGAAAGGACAAACAATTCTGACTGCTCCCAATATCCCCCGTGCTTACAGGAATGCCCGTTATACACTGCATAGGCTTGTTGACTTTTCAAAGAGAGTGGGTTTGTATTATGATAAGCTCCGTTCACATCTTTGGTTTTAGGATTTCTGATTTCAATGTTGAAACATAAACGAGTAAAAAAGTATGACACACGGAGGTTTTTTTATTAAAGCGGTATCTTTTGACCCTAGGCTCTTGGTGAGCGAGAGAGAGTCGAGGATCGTCAGAACAGACAATTTGCCCGTGGAGATGGCTCCGAGAACTAATGTTTTTCAACAAGTCCGGGGTGATCGGTAATATCGACATTGTCTGCGAAGAGCTACCTAGATATAGCCAGAATACAGTTAGGGAGAGAGGTGTCAGGCTGACCGTGTCAGTAGTTAATATCGGTTCGCGGCTGAATGCATGGTGAATCAAGAGATAGAAAACCTCGCGATATCCATGATGTGAAAGTCATAAATATTTTATGAAAGCGATGAGGTAAATCATTATGTCTACGGTAGTAGTAGTTGGTGCACAGTGGGGTGACGAAGGGAAAGGCAAGATTGTTGATTTTCTCACAGAGGAGGCTCATGTGGTCTGCCGGTATCAGGGAGGCAATAACGCAGGGCACACAGTGGTGATAGAGGATGAGAAGTATGTGCTTCACCTAATCCCTTCAGGCGCACTGCACAAAGGCAAGAAGTGCATCATAGGTAACGGCGTAGTAATTGATCCTGCCGCTCTAATCGTGGAGATGGACGGGCTTATTTCGCGAGGGGTAGAGATCAAAGGGAATCTGTTTATCTCAAAAAATGCCCATGTGATCATGCCCTATCACGTCGCCGTTGAAAAAGAACACGAAGGGACGAAGGGACAGAAAAGAATTGGTACGACCGGCAGGGGGATAGGACCCTGCTATACCGATAAGATATCGAGACACGGCATACGGATTATGGATCTTTTCAACCCCACTATCTTCAGGGAAAAACTGTCGGAGAACCTTTTCACTACGAACTTTCTCCTGGAAAAGCTCTACAAGGTAAGTCCCTTAAATGAAGAAGAGATCTACCATAACTATATAGGTTATGCGGAACGGCTTCAGGGTTATTTGGCCGATACTAATATCATCGTCAACAAGGCGATAGACTTGGGGAAGAATATCCTTTTTGAAGGAGCCCAGGGAACCTTACTCGATGTAGATCACGGCACATATCCTTTTGTCACCTCGTCCCACACAATTGCAGGCGGGGCATGCACGGGTGTGGGGGTTGGGCCGACAAAGATACAAAAGGTCATTGGCGTGGTAAAAGCCTACACCACAAGGGTTGGAGAAGGTCCGTTTCCTACAGAGATGAAGGATGCCCTTGGGGAAAGCCTGCGGCAACGTGGCAGTGAATTCGGCGCAACGACCGAAAGACCGAGGAGGTGTGGCTGGCTTGATATCGTGGGACTCTCCTACGCAGTTCGCATAAACGGGCTGACAGGTATTGCTCTGACCAAACTCGACATTCTTGACGGAATCGAACGCATCAAGCTCTGCACAGGTTATAAATACGGGGGGAAGGTATATACTGAGTTCCCGGGGGAACTCAATATCCTCCTCCATGCTGAACCGATATATGAAGAAGTGGACGGCTGGAAAGAAAGCTCGGTCGGTGCAAAGACGTTCGGCCAGCTCCCTGTCAATGCGCAGCGCTATATCAAGAAGATAGAGACACTCCTGAAAACAGACATTCAAATAATCGGCACAGGGCAAAAAAGGAACGAAATCATCGTGATTAAGAAACCTTTTTAAACCCTCCGGACAGAGACAGGGCAATTCATCAAAGCATTTCCCCAACGTCTACACTGCTAAACAGGATGGGGATCATCGTTTGTTTGCGGCTTTTCCAAAAGGGATGCACAGTTGTCTCATCCTGTGCCTCAATGTTCCTGGCTTAATTCCAAGGATGGAAGCAGCGCCTTTTGTGCCTTCCACCCTTCCGCCAGTCATTTCCATAACGCGTCTAATATGGTTTGCTTCCACGCTTTTGAGTGCAAAGTCCCCGTTATTTTCAAGGTATTCAGCATGTATATTTTTTTTGGTGGAGAGTCCAAGAATATCTTCGAACCTCAGAGGATGCCCTCTGTGTACGAGGAGAGCTCTCTCAACAGCATTATTCAATTCCCGTACATTGCCAGGCCATTCGTATTCCATGAGCCCTTCAATGGCCCCTGGGGCAAGCTCTGGTATAATGTGCAATCCCATCTCCCGTGCCTTTTTGCGCATAAAATGCTGTACAAGCGCCGGAATATCTGCCTTTCGTCTTCGCAGTGGTGGAATTTGGATAGGGAAAACCCCGAGACGATAGTAAAGGTCGTCCCTAAATGAGCCGGTATCCACCAATTTTATAAGAATCCTGTTTGTTGCTGAGATGATCCGTATATCCACCGCTATTGGCTTTACTCCACCCACTCGTTCGAATTCCTTTTCCTGAAGCACCCGCAACAATCTCACCTGGGCGTTGAGCGGTAGTTCACTTACCTCATCGAGGAAGATAGTGCCACCATCCGCACGCTCAAATCTCCCCCTTTTCATAGATAGAGCCCCAGTGAAGGAGCCTTTCTCGTGGCCGAAGAGCTCGCTGTCAATGAGAGATTCAGGTATGGCCCCGCAGTTTACCTTAATCAAAGGACCATGATTTCGAGGGGAGAGTTTGTGTATTACATTGGCGATAAGTTCTTTGCCAGTTCCAGTCTCACCGTAAAGCAAGACAGGACTTGTCGAGGAAGCTACTTGTAAGATCTGCTCCATTACTCCTTTTAAGCCATGTTCGGCACCTATTATCACCTCTCCGAAGTCTTTCCGCAATTCATTCTCAAAATATTTGCTTGAGTCAGCCAGGCGTTCTTTCAGCTTAAGGAGTTCCAGATATCTGCTGCTATTTGCGAGGGCCACGGCAAAGGGTTCGTTGACAAGGGACAATAAGCGGAGATGGTCTTCCGTGTACCTCCCTTTTCCGTTTGCGATAACGTTGAGGGACCCGAACAATCTGCCCTCGACAATAAAACGTGCCACAATGACAGAAGAATCAGGGCAATGTAGTTTCTTGGCAACCATACCTGCGAGATCGTCTTTATACACATCGCTGGCCACTCTTACGCGAGGAAACTTGAGCGGTTCTTCGAGCTGTTCTCTCAGATGAAAGGGAACGGGGATCTTATCAGATCTCGTAAAGCCTCCTTTTTCATTTGCTGTGGCCACGATCTCGAGTATCCCCTCGTTTGAGTGGTAAAAAGTAACCGTTAGTGAGTCTGTGGGTATAATGTCGCGCACGTAAAGGAAACAATGCCAAAGTGCTTTCTCGATATCAAGGCTCCCGCATATTCGGAGGGCAACTTCCCTGAAAAATTCGTTCTCGTTTACTGTCATTCAGGCTTCCTTTTTACAAATAGGATCCTCAAATAGGCACTGCCATATTTCATAGTTTATGCTTTTTCTGCTAAATATGCCAGTTATTCCTGTCACATATAGCAGATGCACTATCTCAAGCATTTAACACGTTGATACTAAATACATTTTTATTTTGGCACGACCATTGCACACTTAGGGAGAAGAGGAACTAATACAATGGTAAATGGAAATGGTGCCCTCAAGAGGACCGCGGAGCGGCAAAGATGGCAACCGGCTTTGTGAGCTGTTCCAGACATAACCAATGTGAAAACCCGGGGCCTTAGTAAGAGCTTGGTTTCATAGAAGGGCTTCTTTTCTGAATCACAGGACTTTATTAAATGCGCAAGGGGTGACAAAGATGGAAGAAAAAGTGGATGGCAGGTGGGACAAAGCGTTCGAAACTGAAAAGGGTCACTGGCAGGAAGCGTACGACTCTGATCTCTACAAGAAAGTAGTAAGGAGAAGATTCGGTTTTGTAATTCCAGCGATCGTGATGTTTTGTTTGCTCTTCTTTATCCTATTTACACTACAACAATTCTTAAGAGTCCTGGCCAATACGATGGTGATCGGGAATATGAATGTCAACTTTGTCTATACAATGCTGCTGTTCCCGGTTCTGTGGCTGACAGGCTTGATATTCCTCAGGTACGTACGTAAGAACGTATATCCGCTGGAGGAAGAAATAATTAACAAATATGGCAAGAAGAGAGGTGCATAGATGGAGAACCTCGCGATTTATATCTTTTTGGTCTTGATTACAGTGACTCTGATTATTACCTATGTATCGGCCCGCTTGATGAAAACGGCTACGGATTACTATGCTGCGGGCAGAAAGATAAAGGGCTGGCAAAATGGACTGGCTATAGCGGGAGAATTTATGGCTTCTGCCGCCTTTCTGGGGATAGCTGGCATAATCGCCTTTTCGGGCATCGATGGACAGATATTCTCCATTTGCTGGTTTGCCTCGTATCTGGTTGTTTTACTGCTCGTCGCTGAAGCTATCAGGAATTCAGGCAAATTTACGTTCGCCGATGTCATTTCGTATCGTTTAAACAGCCATGTGATGAGGCCCATCGCCGCCATTACAACTTTTGTCGTTTGCATTACGTACTTGATTCCACAGATGGTTGCTGCCGGTGCACTAGCTAAACTGTTGTTCGGAATATCCACCACTTGGGGTATCGTTATAGTTGGCGTCTTAATGGTAATCTACATCGCCTTTGGTGGGATGGTGGCAGCTACCTGGATCCAAATCGTTAAGGCGGTTCTGCTTTTGTCGGGTGCCTATGTACTCGCCATTGCGGTGATGGCGCAGTTCAATTTCAGTATTAACGACTTCTTTGGCGCAGTCATGAATACTAAAGGACTTGAGCATCACTTGGAACCAGGGGGATGGCTAAAGAATCCATGGGAACGCTATTCGTTGGGCTTCAGCCTACTCTTTGGTACGGCTGCCTTGCCCCATGTGTTGATGCGCTTTTACACAGTGCCCTCTAAGAATCATGCCCAATCAAGCGCCTTGTGGACCATGACCTTTATGGGCATGTTTCATATTCTGACTTTCATATTCGGTTTAGGCGCAGCTGTTCTTGTCGGCAATAGTGTGATCAAGAGCCTGGACCCCGGTGGAAACCTTGCGGTACCATTATTGGCACGTATAGTCGGCGGTGGAGCGGGGACGTTTGGCGGAGAGTTTCTAATGGCGTTCATCATAACTGTCGCTTTTATTACGATTATCGCCGCTGTCTCCGGCCTATGTATTGCGGCTTCCAGCGCATTTTCATACGATTTTTGGTTTAATGTAGTCAAGAAAGGGCAGCAGTCTCAGAAAGATCAGATGAATACCGCAAGGATTTCTGCGCTGATTATCGGCAGCCTGGCAATTCTTTTCAGTCTGTCGGTTCAGCGCCAGAACGTTGCTTATCTGTCTGGATTGGCTTTTGCCATGGCTGCAACGGCGCACCTCCCGACAATCATATTCTCACTGTACTGGAAAAAGCTGACCACCACCGGAGCTGTTATCGGCATGTTGGGTGGCGTTTTGATAGGCATAGTCTTAGTCTTGACAGGCCCTCAATTTATGGGGAAGAAAGCCCTTTTCCCTCTAGCTAACCCCGGCATTGTAAGTATACCCATCGGCTTCCTTCTCACCTATTTTGGGTCGATTTTCACTAAGGATTCTGAAGCTGCACACAAATATGTTGAACTCTCGGTCAGGTCGCAAAGTGGTCTGGGTGCTGAATAAGAATCAGCAGGTAAGTCTTACCAATGATTAAAGAAGATAAAAGGAGGAACTATTATGCCAGGAGATAAGTATCCAAAATTTAAAGCGGCCGCCGTGCAGGCAGCCCCTGTATTTCTTGACCGGGATGCTACCATCGATAAGATCGCCAGGCTTGTTCCCGAGGCCAAGTCAAGGGGAGCGGATTTGGTTGTTTTCCCTGAATCCTATATCCCTACCTTCCCCGTCTGGAATATACTTCTTGCTCCGATTGATCAACACGATTTCTACAAACGGTTGTTCGAGAACGCTGTTCTCGTTCCGAGCTCACAATCAAGGAAACTTGGTGATATCGCCAGAGCAAACCAAGTGTTTTTGTCTGTCGGCATTACCGAGAAGAGCGATTACAGCATGGGAGCCATGTGGTGTACGCAACTCCTGTTTGACAGGACGGGCAAATTGATCAACCGCCATCGAAAGCTGGTCCCAACGTGGGCCGAATCGCTTTCCTGGAATCCAGGCGATGCCTCCGACTTACGCCCCGTGAGTACGGAGATAGGGAAGATCGGCACTTTAATATGTGGCGAAAATACCAACACCCTGGCGCGTTTTGCTTTACTGGCCCAGGGAGAGCAGGTACACATTGCATGTTATCCACCGGCCTGGCCTTTCAGGCGCACTGCGTCCAAATCAGGACAGGGGGGGAGTTATGACATGAAAGACATTAACCGCATGCGTTCAGCCGCGCACGCTTTTGAGGGCAAAGTCTTTGTCATTGCTGCTGCCTCGGTGTTGGATGAAGATGCGATCGAGCAAATGACCGCTGGAAATTCGGACAACCGCACGCTGCTCGAAAACGCAGCAAAACCGGCATCCATGATTATTGGTCCTACCGGAGACTTCCTGACAGAACCGGTGGTGGGTGTCGAAGGTATTATTGTTGCGGATATTGATATCAGTGAAAGCATCACTCTAAAGGAAGCCCATGACATCATAGGCAGATATAATCGGTTTGATGTTTTCCAACTTCGGGTTAACCAAACAAGAATCAAGCCGGTACGCCTATACACCACTGCCAGTGCATATGAAGAACGTCCGCCATCACCCTGCGATTACGAGGAACAAACGGAAGAAGAAAAGACTTCATAATAAGTGAGGCACTCGGTCACTAACCGTGACAGCCTTGCATGCATTTGCTTGAGGGTTTCCTGAAGAGCAATTGTATGTGTTTAAGCTAACCCCGGCGCTTTGATTCGCCGGGTGAAAAACAAATTAAAGGAGATTAACTAAAACGATGGCTATTGATGAACTTGAAAAGAAACTGAGACCACCGGAGATTCACCTCAAGCCGTATCCTCCCAAAATGATAAAGCTTGCCAACGGCTCAATCATGGTGGTCCGGGAGGCGAAACGGGAAGAGGTGGGCGTGCTCCTCGGTACAGTGTATCCGCTCCTTGGCGTTCCTAAAGACTTTTACGACATCGTCGCCGCACGCATGTACGCCGAGATCCTCGGCTGGTTCCGCTACCGCGTCGCCAATGAGTTTGTTATTGTCGGTGCTATAGACGGAGTCATCGCCGGCATAGTGACGAGCCGGCACGTTGATGACAAACTCGGCATGAGCCTACACACCCTCACCGTTGACCGAGGACTTCGGATTGGTGCCCAGCTATTTGCCGCAAAAATGGAGCATCACATAGACATTCTTGGCGAGGACGAGGTCTGGATTGTTGCGGAAAGTCCTATAGGTTTCAAACGGTGGATGATAGAGTATGAGCTGGAGGATCGTTCTGCGGGTTTCCCGGGTATTAGACATGAACTCGGCGGCGTGCCCACCTACGCTCTGACCCGGAAGCTCTGGGAGAAACACAAGCCGAACAAGTGTACAGGTACGAGGCCGGTTCCAGCAGATGTCCTTGCCAAGGCCGACAAGCTTAAGATGCCCAATGAGTATGTCCAGATACCAGGATTCAAGAGGGGGAAATAATGGCAGCTCGCGTTGGGATAGTTGGCATAGGTCACATAAAGTTCGGTAATCTCTCTGAATATGATCTCGTCGACATTATGGCGTATACCGCGACCGACGCCCTTATTGACGCTGGTATCCTCGAAGACCGCAGGGTAATCGACCAGGTCTTCGTCGCCAACATGGGTGGAGGTATCATAAACCACCAGACCGGCATCGCAAGCGCCCTCGTGAGTCGGCTCGATCTCGAACCGACACCTGCTGAACTGGTAGAGAACGGCCCTGCCTCAGGGGCCTCTGCGGTTAAGCTTGGCTGGATGGCCATCGCTTCGGGGATGGCCGATGTGGTGATGGTTGTGGGTGGCGAGACCATGCGGAAGGTGACGGGGTGGTTAGCGACTGATTTTGTCGCCACCCTCTTACATCCTGAAGCTGAATATAACATGGGCTTGACCTTGCCGTCATTTGCGGGGATGTTCACAAGGCTTTATATGGAGCGCTACGGAATCACCGAGCGAGATCTCGCCCTAGTGGCGGTCAAGGATCACGAGAATGCGGCCAAGAACAAATATGCGCATGTGCAGGAGCCGTGTACCATTGAGGCCATTCACGATAGCCCCGACGCGCACGTGATTAACAATTACGTGGCCGAACCGCTACGCATATATTCGATGTGCCCCGTCTCGGATGGTGCGGCGACAGTGATTCTGGTGAACATGGACTCTCCCAAGGCTGCGAAATTTAATAAGAAACCTATCCGCATCGCTGGTATTGGTTCAGCCACCGACACCCACTGTGTCCACAACCGGAAGGATCCGCTCGTGCTGGAAGCGGTCAGACTTTCAGCGGAGAGAGCCTATGCCATGGCAGGAGTCAAGCCACAGGATATATCATTCGCTGAACTCCACGACCCCTTCGTCATCCTTGAAATCGCCATTAGCGAAGAGGTTGGTTTCTTCCCGCGGGGCAAGTCCGTGGAAGCCATACGTCGCGGTGAAACCAGAATCAACGGGCGGCTTCCCATCAACACATCGGGCGGACTCAAGGCCAAAGGGCATCCAGTTGGTGCCACCGGTGTTTCTCAAGTCGTGGAACTTGTCCGCCAGCTTCGAGGCAAGGCAGAACAGGGCAGGCAGGTCAAGGATCCCCACTACGGCATGGCGGTGAACTTCGGCGGTTTTGGTAACAACGTCGTCACCGTTATCTGCGCTAAGGAGTAAGATATGATCGATTTTAGCGTCTACGATAAGAAACAACCCGAAATATACGCCTATAAATGCCCCAAGTGTGGCACTGCTTACTATCCGGTGTCGATGATATGCGCGAAATGCAGCAACCGACGTGACCCCTCAGGGATCGTCTATCCGGACTGGGAGAAGCTTCCACTGGAAGGACCGTGCAAACTTCTCACCTGGACCAGAGTGTGGGCCTTACCCGAAGGGTACGACCGGCCATACCTACTTTTCGGCATTGTAGAATTCCCAGGTGGGCTTAGGGCTGCAGGTCGGCTTGAGGCAGAAAATCCGACTATCGGCATGAACCTCGTGGCGCATGTAGAAGAGTCCACTGAAAGGCCTGGACCCCCGGTCAATATGTTTGTCTTCTCAGAGGATTAAAAAAAACTCCTGGCGCCCTTTTCTGACACTATCATCAAACGTTCGTACGTTTAGCCTATACTATTCATAAAGAGGTTCAATAAAGCGGGCAGACATGCCTCAAAGCCTTTTGTCATGCGAAGAAGAGTGTTTCAAAGATTGATGTTTCAGATTGGCATTCTGCGTATTTCCCTGTTCACGGCGAAGCGTTTGTGGAAATGAACACAGTATCGGAAGGAAGATCTTTTCGACACATTAGTCCAGCCATAACCATATCGTCATGCCAAAAGATGAGTGATGAGGGGCAGAAAAAATGTCCGGGATCTTGTAGGAGGCGCATGAGCATTCAATGGGGGAGACAGTGAGTAAAGTTTATATCGATAAGAGCAAATGCAGCCGTGACTGTATATGTATTGAATTATGTCCGGCGGGTCTCTTTGGTCAGGATAGCGAAGGATTCCCTGTATTTAGCCTCGACAAGGAAGCTTGCTGCATGTCATGTGGGCACTGTGTAGCCGCATGTCCGCATGACGCGATCACGCACAGCAGTGTCAGCAGAGAGAATTCGCCTCTTATAAATCAGGACATAGCGATAACTGCCGAATCTACAATCCAATTGCTCAAGACACGTCGCTCTATCCGGGCTTACAAGAAAGAACGCGTGCCTCAGGAACTGATTGCACGAATCATTGACGTTACTTGTTGGGCTCCGTCGGCAGGCAACAATCAGCCTGTGCACTGGTTAGTCATTACAAACATAGACGAACTCCACCGCCTTGCTGGGCTGGTTGCTGCATGGTTTAGAAAAAACAGTGGATTGTTACCCCGTTTTCGCGTGTATCTTGGTGCGTGGGATGAAGGGAAGGACATGATTCTGCGTGGTGCGCCCCATCTTGCCGTACTCCATGCACTGCCAACGAGAGGGCTGGAAGCTGCAGACTGCGCAATAGCCATAACATATTTTGAACTAGCTGCCTATGCATACGGCTTGGGAACATGCTGGGCGGGTCTGCTGACGGAAGCAGCAGATCATTACCCGCCAATTATTAAAGAGTTGAAGCTGCCCGAGGGCCACAGAGTGTTTGGCGCAGTGATGTTTGGCTATCCCGAACATCGCTATCAACGGATTCCCCCGAGGAAGGAAGCCAAGACAACATGGCGTTAACGGTGATGAATCCATCGTTTTAGAGATATGTATTGAACAAGCGTGACGGGCTATTAAGCCTGTCCCATTCAGTCGATCTTCTTATAGGAGTCCTTTTTTGCTTTGCAGATAGGGCATATTTCGGGCGGCTCGCCTTTCACCGTATGGCCGCACATACTGCACACGTGGTACTCAATATCGCGGTCGCTTCCAAGGCTTTCGAGCGCCTTTTTGTAAAGCGTTGCATGGCCCTTTTCCGTCTCGTTTGCGAAGGTGAGGCTTATCAGCGCTAGCTTGTGATCCTCAGCCTTAGCATCCTCGATCATTTGAGGGTACTTGATTTGAAACGCATTCGTCTCTCCCTCAAACGCGGCTTCAAGGTTTTCCTTTGTGCCTTTAATACTACCCAGCGCCTTAAAATGATTGAATGCATGGATTGCTTCTGCCTCGGCAGCAGCCCTAAAAAGCTTTGCTACCTGCTTGAACCCCTCCTGTTCCGCTTTGAGTGCGAATGCAAAATACTTTCTGTTTGTCTGTGCTTCACCGGCAAAGGCGTCCGAAAGATTCTTTTCAGTTTTTGATATCACCTTGTGCTCCTTTCTGTTTGTCCGCTTTCACTGTTGACAGTGACGCTCAGTTCTGGATTATTCTAGAACGACAATAAGAGCATAATCAATGAGGAGCAAGGAGGACTACCCTGGCGCGGGAGTGTGCCCGCTTTGGAATCCGATTCGTGACGTTGGCCCCGCAAGTATTTCCACAAGAAAGTGACACTTCGCACGAAGGATTGGAAAATGTTGAGAAAGTGCCTGATGGTGGCTGATATCTGCACGTCAGTTGTCGTGGTACACCCCGTACTACTCAGGCGATAAGACGTAATGCCTTACTCCGCTGAAGTACAAGAATCTTTTCGATAACGCCCTCACCGCATGAACACAGTTCAATAATGTGTGTTCCTTTTAGTTTTAGGATGTGTAAGCCTCCTGAATTAATAAGAGGGTGCTCTTCAGTTTCTGGCTATTCTCCCAATTATCATGATATCCAGTTAGTGGAGCCGCAATTTTCATGTAAAAACAAGCTCTGTATGCTACTATTTCCAGAGATGAGCAATAACTGGGCGTTTACTTTTGGGTCGGATAATATTTAATTTGGGACGTTATACAGATCGTGAAGATAACTTGTCAGGCCTAAAAAAGAGGAGGACACTTTGGGAAGAAAACGTGTCGGTATCGTG
>Ga0074045_10004703_pt1 | contig 12046 bp, 16 predicted proteins | sample BogForMeECP23OM2_FD_94442 | JGI IMG/M metagenome (GOLD analysis project Ga0074045, IMG submission 94442) | Bog forest soil microbial communities from Calvert Island, British Columbia, Canada - Bog Forest MetaG ECP23OM2 | ecosystem: Environmental > Terrestrial > Soil > Wetlands ...
GCAGAGATGACGTCGTGAAGCTTATCAGTGCAGGCGTGGCAGCCGTGCTTGTCGGAACCTCTTTGATAGCCTCAAATGACATCGGGGCAAAAATTGACGAACTGATGGGGAAAGGCACCAGGCAGAAAGATTGACCTCTAACCTATTACGCGATGTTACGGAGATACTCTTCCCATTCAATGGGGAGCAGATATTTCTTTTTTGTATTGCAGGCTTTGCAGGCAGTTACTATGTTGTTCTTTACGGACTTTCCACCGCGTGCTATCGGCACAATATGATCCATCGTGAGCATCTTTGCCGGGACCTTTGTGTTGCAATAGTAGCATATTCCTGCGGCACACTTTCTTTTCCACCATGTGGCCTTGCGGAGGTCGCGGGCAATGCTCCGCTCTTTTTTAATTGAATCTTCAGTCATAACTCAGGCTATAGGTGAAAGATCGATAACATAGTTATATGCTTCTTCTTTACCCATTGCCAATAGCCTATTGCCTGTAGCCTCGTCTCTTATCGTCTTCCTCTTCGTAAAACTTTTTATACAGGACTTCCCACTCAGTGCTGCCTTCGACAAGCTTCCTGGCAAAGGATTGCAGCTTATTTCTCACTTCGACATCGATTTCCTCGCCAATCTTCAATTTGCCGATAATAGTTCGTTTTATTTCCCGCCTCAGAAGGCTATCATCCGCCTTTACAACAATCAGCCCCTTTTCCAAAAGTCCTTTTAGCAGCATATGTGTAGTATGCGTTATCTTGTCATCAGAGAGCATCATAGAATGATGTTCCTGTCCCTGACAAGTTTTTGTTTTGTCATGTCAAACAGTTTTCTGAAGTCAAGCTTTCCTTTTGCTATTTCGGAATCGTACTTCTTTAATAACTGGCGCACTTCTTCGTTAAGCCTGTCCTCAACCATGAGTTCATCAAGTATCAGATAGCTTGTCTCTTCAATAAGCTGCTCAATGGGAACAGCCGGTTCAATAAGACCCTTACTGGCCAGGTTGTTGACAATCTGTTTTGCTATCAAAGGCACCCAGCTCTTTGGTATGCGCATTCTATTTTTCCATAAATGGCAAGAGCGCAATATAACGCGCCCTCTTTACTGCCGTAGTCAGTTCCCTCTGATGGGCTGCACAAGTTCCGGTCATTTTTCTCGTAAGGATCTTCCCCCGTTCAGTCATGTAGCCCCTTAAACCTTTTATATCCTTATAATCAATAAATGATATCTTGTCGGCGCAAAACCTGCAGAATTTTCTTTTCTGGAATCTTTTCTGTTGCATGTACTCTCCCTTCCTTTAAAGTAAGCAGCAGGAAGCAGGCAGTAAGCAGAAAAAACTTTCTTGACTCTTGTGCTTACTGCTTACTTCCTACTGCTTGCTGTATTTTAAAACGGCTCTAAATCGGTTATTTCATCCGGAGGGGACTGATCAGCAGCAGTTGATCCCTCGGCGGTGCCTTCGCTGCGGACTTGTCCGCCCCGCACAGCTTCCCTCTTGGGCAGGAACCTGACATCTCTCGCCACCACTTCAAATTTGCTCTTCTGGACCCCTTCCGATTCCCACTTGCGTTCCCGGAGCCTGCCCTCTATCAAAACAGGATTGCCTTTATTCAGATAGTGGCCGCAGTTCTCGGCCTGCTTGCCGAATACTACGGCATTGATAAAAAGCACCTCTTCTTTTGTCTCATCACCCTGTCTAAACTTTGAATTGACCGCGACTGAAATAGTAGCTACAGGCGTTCCTCCAGGAGTATACCGTACTTCAGGATCTCTGGTAAGGTTCCCTATCAGGATAATCCGGTTAAACATTGGCGCCCGATTCCGCTTCTGCCTGGGGCTCAGCACCCTGTGTAATGGCAATTCCCGCAGCAATACTTCCAAGCACCTCTTTGGGCAGAGCCGCTATTTGCTTGTTGCCGAGTCTTATGGCCATGAATTTAAGGACCGGATCAAATACCTTGAAAAAGCTTTCGATCTTGCCGATAACAGAAGACGGGGCTTTAAAAAGGAAGAAGATATATACTCCCATCTTCTGCTTGTTCAGTTCATAAGCAAGCTTTCGCTTACCCCAGTTATCAGCCTTGTAAACCTCGCCGCCTGACTTCCTGATCAACTCTGAAACCTTCTCAACAGACGATTTGATTTCTTCGTCGTTAAGGGTAGAATTCAGGATGACCATACTTTCATACCAATTCACATAACACCTCCATATGGATATTACTGATCACCATATAAATAACCTGGACATAAATGCACAAGCTATATATACGTTGACCCTAGCCCTCTCACAAAGGGAGGGCATGGAGGATACTCCAATTTCTAAAATAAAATTGGGTACCCAGCAAAGGCCTGCCCGAAAATTTAAATCAACGCGGCCCAAGGAATGACTTTATAACATATTTATTACTTAAAAATCAAATAAGTTTGTACTCCTTCATCTTCTTGTTAAGAGTGTTTCTGTTGATTCCCAGGATCTTAGCCGCCTTAACCTGATTTCCATCGGTTTCCTTAATAACGCTGTTCAGGAGGGCCTTCTCCACTTCGCTGATTATAGTTTCATAAAGATCCGAATTCTCCACTTTCGTCATTTTCTTGAGGACCCCATTAAGCTTGCCCTCCAAAAACTCCCTAATTGAGCAGGCATTATAATCATTCGTAAAAAGATCCCTTCTTTCGATGAGACTTCCCCTGGAAAGAATTGCTGCACGTTTGATGGTGATTTCCAGCTCCCTTACATTGCCGGGCCATTCATAGCTCTTAAGTGATTTCTCGGCGTCTTTTGAGAAATCTTTTGGAGGCAGTTCGAAGGCTTTTATCGACTCTTTAAGAAAATAGCGCGATAATGGGATTATGTCTTCCCTTCTGACTCTAAGAGGCACAAGTTTCATTTCGATAACATTGACCCTGTGGTACAAATCTTCGTGAAAGAGGCCTCTCGTCACACGCTCCTTGAGGTCCTTGTTAGTGGCCCCTATTATTCTGACATCCGACTTTATAACTTTATTGCTTCCAGGCAGACTGTACTCCCGCTCCTGCATAAAACGCAGCAGTTTCACCTGAATGTCCATATCAAGTTCGGCAATCTCATCAAGGAAAAGAGTGCCGCCGTCGGCCGCCTGTATTTTGCCATCACTTTTTTCCACTGCACCGGTAAAAGCTCCCTTGCCCCGGCCGAAGAGCTCCGCTTCCATAAGTTCCTTGTTAATTGAAACAGAATTAACGGCAATAAATGCTCCGAATTTTCTTCTGCTGTTATTATGGATGGCCCTGGCAACGAGCTCTTTGCCGGTACCGATCTCGCCGGAAATAAGCACTGTAACATCCTTTGGAGCAACTCTCCGTATTTCCTTAAAGACCTTCAGCATATTGCCGGATTTGCCCACAATCTGGCCGATATTCTGAAAAGGCATGGCGTCATCCCTGCTTTGCCTGAGCCTAAGGAGTTCCTCGCGTATCGCAATGTCCCCGAATGCCTTTTCCACAACAATTATCAGCTCCTCGATTTCGAAAGGCTTCTCCAGGTAATCATATGCCCCCTCCTTCATTGCATCCATAGCGTTCCCCATGCGCCCATGAGCAGTAACAACAATAACCAGGGTATCGGGACTGAAAACCTTTATTTCTTTCAGGACATCAATACCGTTGCCTTCAGGAAGCATAAGGTCGAGCAATACAAGCCTGTATTTATCCACAATCCTGATGCCGGATTTGATGTTTATCCTTGTCTCTATTTCATAGCCGAGGGGCTCAAGAGCCTTCCGTATACCCCCGATTACGCTTTCATCATCACCTATAACCAGAAGTCGCTTACTCATTTTTCAAGGTATAGTTCATATTTTTTAATATATCTTTCCACGGAAGCGGGCAGAAGGTATTTGATGCTTATTTTCTGTTCTATAAGACAGCGGATACCTCTCGATGATATATCCAGATGAGTGACCGGTACTAAAAAAACCCTCCTGCCACCTGCCAACCCATAAGACCGTAAATCTTGAGTCGTGAATCGTGAACCGTCAACAGACTTGATCTGCTTTTTCGTTAACCATTCGTCATTCAATTCTTCACTGTTCAAGCTCTTTATATATGGAGAGCCTGCAACAGTATCCAGTTCGAATCCGGGGCGTGATACGACAGCAAAATCCGTCATGCCAGTAAGTTCCTCAGGCTGCCGCCATTTGGGCAAATCAAGAAAAGCATCAACACCGATTATAAAAAACAGTGCATCACCGGGATACCTCTCATAAAGCTTTCGAAGAGTATCAACCGTGTATGTCTTTCCACTCATACCTGCTTCAAGATCAGAGACGATAAAGTTCTTGTTGGAAGCAGCGGCAAGAGCAACCATTGCCAGGCGGTGTGACGCCTCAGCCGAACCGGGCCCTTTCAGAGGCGGTGTCCCGGATGGAACAAATATTACTTTGTCAAGTCTGAGCTTACACCTGGCTTCCTCAGCCGTCCTTAAATGTCCGTAATGAATCGGATTAAATGTGCCGCCAAATATTCCAAGCCTCAAATTAAGCCTCGTAAAGCGTACAGAGTTCAGAGTTCAGCGTTTCTGACGTACCTGTTTCGGGTTCAAGTTTATAGCGCTGTACGCCAAACGCCGTACGCACGACGCTTATAGCCCCATTTTTTTGAGCGCCTCATCCCCCTGCCCATTCATTACAGGGGAATCCTCCGGCAGATACAGCATAACACCGCCCTTTACCGGCCTTATAACAATTTTGCCTTCCTGTGCGAGCTGATTGGTTGCCTTGACAGGGTCGTCGCCATCAAAGTACTTCTTAAATGCCTCGTTAAATCCCGAATACACTGTATGAATGCCCTTGTACCCTTCCTTCCTGAGACTTACAATAGCTTTCTTGATAAAACCTTCGTATCCGAGTTTCTCCGACATCCTCAATGCCCTCCTTTATGTGCGTATTTGTCCGTTACCCAGAACCACAAACTTTGTGCAAGTCAATTCCTCAACACCCATCGGCCCCCGGGCGTGTATTTTGTCCGTAGATATGCCTATTTCTGCTCCAAGACCGAATTGATACCCATCATTAAGCCGGGTAGATGCATTAACCAGTACCGCAGAAGAGTCCACTTCTCTTAAGAATCTCATGGCCCGGTCATAGTTCGTGGTAACAATAGCATCGGAATGTGCGGAGCCATACAATGCGATATGCTCCATGGCCTCATTCATATCGGCCACAATTTTTACGTTCAATTTGAGATCAAGGTATTCACTATGAAAATCTGCGTCCGTCACCTCTTCGATCCCGGGGAAAAGTGACAACGTTCCGGGGCACCCGCGCAACTCAACCCCGGCGTCCCTGAACCGCTTTAACATCACGGGAAGAAATGCCGGGGCAATAAGCTTGTCAACCAGCATTGTTTCCATGGCATTGCAGGTACCCGGTCTTTGCACCTTGGAATTAAAGCAAATTGCCTCCGCCATGGCCAGATCAGCATTGCTGTCGACAAAAACATGACAGATTCCCTTATAATGCTTTAGTACGGGAATTCTTGAATTTTCAGTTACAGCCCTTATAAGGCCTTCTCCGCCGCGGGGAATAATCAAATCTATCAAGCCTTCCAGCTTCAACATTTCCATAACTGCTTCCCTTTCAGGGATATCTATAAATGTGACAGCCCCTTCATGTATTCCTTCAGCGCAGGCAACTTCTCTCAACACATTGACAATAGCCCTGTTTGAGTGCAGGGCTTCGGAGCCGCCCCTCAGCACAACCGCGTTTCCAGCCTTCAGGCACAAACCTGTCGCATCTGCCGTAACATTGGGACGGGCTTCATAAATTATACCTATAACCCCTATCGGCACCCTCATCCTTCCGACAGCCATCCCATTGGGACGCTGACGCATATTGGTTATTTCTCCAACAGGGTCAGGAAGTTGCGCAACCTCAAGCAGACCGGACGTCATTTCCTGGATACGTTTGCCCGTTAGAGTCAATCTGTCAACCAACGCCTTTGAAAAGCCTTTCTTCTCTGCAATTTCAATGTCTTTTTTGTTTTCAGCTATAAGCTCCTCACTTCTGCTACTGAGCGCCTCAGCCATCCTGACCAAAACAGAATTTTTCCGGCTGGACGAAATCCTTGCCAGATTTCTCGCGCCTTCTTTCGCCTCCCGTGTCTTTACAAGGACAAGCTCTTTTATATCCATAAGACATACACCTCTTATAAATTAGCAGCAAGGTATGTATAATAAGACAATACGCGACAATTATCAACAGGAGGTTTTTCTCAATTTGTTTTTGCTCCGGATCGAACGGCGGCAGGTTTTTTTAATATTTGCTATAATACCAATCATATAATTTTCAGGAGGTTTTTTATGTCCAAACCTGTCGTTGATGAGGATCTGTGCATAGGCTGTGGTTCTTGTACTGAAGTATGTCCGGAGGTCTTCGAACTGCGGGATGATAAAGCTTGGGTAATAAGCGACAAGTGCGATACTTGCGACTGCAACGAAGCCGCCAATATCTGCCCCGTTGAAGCAATTAAAATAGAGTAAGAAGCGTTATAACGTATAGCGTCATTCGCCGTATCAACCGAAAGGCCCGTGCAGCTGACGTCCGCCAAGCACATGCAGGTGCATATGATATACTACCTGTCCGCCTTCCGGGTTGCAGTTGGCGACAATCCTGAAGCCCCTTTCTGCAATGCCGCTATCACGGGCGATCTTCTTGCAAATATCCACCAGATGTCCCATCAGCATGCCGTCGCTTTCTGCGATATCAAGGATGGTCGGGATATGCCGCTTCGGTATAACCAGCGCATGCACAGGCGCCCGGGGATTCACATCATCGAATGCAATCGCAATATCATCCTCGTAAACTATCTTTGCGGGCAGCTTCCTTTCCACGATCCTGCAAAATATGCAATCACTCATGAAACCTCCAGTTCTGAGATATCCCATTTCAGCATCGCGCCCGCCGTTAAAAAAATTTCCTCAAGCCCGGAGCCAGCTCTTCCGGCAGATTTATGATCAGTTCAGAATGCAGCAATTTCTGGAGGAAATAATCGTCATTGCGATAATTAGGATAGAGATTTTGCCTGCTGATTACCTTTGCCATGCAGCGGTACCCTTTCTCTGAGTGACCATTTCTTACCGACATTATCGAGTAGTTGAAACTCAAATGGCCAAGGCTTTCATAAAAGCCGAGCACCTTCGAGATGCCGTAAGAAAGGTCATGCATATCATCACCCGAAAGCAAACCGAAGTCACTATCTTTTTCATGTATGCCGACAATTTCATTAATGCCCATAGGCGAGAAAGCCGCCAACCAGTGCCACCTTCCTTTCTGAGCTGCATAACGGGAGTCTGATTTCTTCTCTTCACTTACGAGATCATCGAAGCAGGAAGAGCCGTTTCTTTGATAATAGTCGCCGCTCGCATCGATAAGCCTTCCGTGGTATGAAAAAGCAACCGGTGAAATCAACATTTGAAGATGGGGATGGACAAGCGTTGCGCCTGCGGGAAACAGGTAATTGGCATTTACCGCGACATACTGTGCAGTCGGGTCTTGACTGTAGACCGAATTCACAAAAAGTTGGGCAGCCCTGAGGCCGTTTTCGATCAATGCAGGACTGAATTCCGAAAGCCTCAAAAAATGGGCTTTGCTGAGAACGATAACGGCATGATATTTAGCGACAGGAAAAAGGTTAGGAAATAAAACAGCTTCGCCAACTTTTATCCGTCCCTCCCGGACCAGGTTAGCCGGATACCGGGGTGTATTTTCCCCGATACCATCGCTGCAAAAGATGCATGATCCGGCGCTTTCCTCCTTCATCGCGTTAATAAGCCGGGCATCGCATTCGCCGAAAAAAAACTTCACCTTGTCTTTTAGTCCGGAATTATAGACGCTCGTATTTCCCATGAGAGGATCTTTTCGGATTTCGATCCGCTGGACCTCCTCATTGAACCCTTTGAAAGGATTGAGGATTATAGTATCCGAATGAAAGCTTTCAAATTTTATCTTAGCCATCACACTTCACATCTTGCCTTCGTCAAGTGTCGGGCGTCAGGCCTTTCTTTTTTGGCCACTTTCCCGACGCTATATTTTTCTATAAAAGCACGTGCGCTCACCCGTATGACACGCCCCTGTCCCATGTTGTATCACTTTTATCAACAGCGTGTCGGCATCGCAGTCGTAGAAGATTTCTTTGACCTCCTGCACGTTGCCCGAGGTCTCGCCTTTTTTCCAGTATTTCAGCCTCGACCTGGACCAGAAATGAGTATAGCCGCTTTCCATTGTTGCTTTCAGGGAAGTCTCATTCATATATGCCATCATCAGTACTTCCCCATTCCAGGCATTCTGAACAATAGCTGGAATGAGCCCGTTGGAATCATATTTAAGTTCAGGTAATCTCATAGTCTCACCACCAAAATAATCAAAAATTGCCTAACCTTGTTAAGTATAATATATTCTAACTGCAATTCCCAAGTAATGCTGTTGTATAATATATGATGATTGGTCTTAAAGAATTCCTGCAGATTTTCAGAGATACCGATTTCGAACAGGCAGACTTGAGAAACTTCTACAGTTCTGTACGCAAATCGGCAATTCTATTGCTCCTCGGCAAACGCTCTCTAACAGAGGTTTTTCAGCAGGAGGAAAAGTTTCAGTGGCCTATCTTGCTCAGAATAGACGACCCTGATTTGCCCCTTTATCACAAAGCCGACAAGACACTTTTGGATACTTTCATAAAAAACATCGAAAAAGAAAACATACTTCGGGTGCAAAAAAAAAGCATGGAAAGCATCAAATATTGGAGCTTGCTTCGGGAAATCATAGAAGAGCGTGCAGAACTTTTCAGGAGCATTTTCAGCTTTTCCAGGAAAGACGACATACAATGTGAAGCAGTTGCTGAACGATATAAGCGTTTTGCCGACCGAAAAGCAAAAAAAAGACGCGCTGCATGGGGCATCGGAATAGGAGCAGGGGCTGCAGCAGGGGCCGCTGCCGTATGGTACATTTCAAAAAAAGAAAAAAATAAAGACTCTCAGGCAAAGTAGCAAAGAAAAGTGCGTGAGAATGTTTTGCCTTTATCTTTTGTCGCCACTGAGAATGCGGCCTAACTGTTCAAGGGCTTTGCCGGCCTCGGCGTATTTGCCCTGCCCCATAAGACTGCGGTACTGCTCATAGTACTTTGCTGCGGACTTAAGAAGTTCTTTGCCGGGAGGTTCGGTTTTAAGTTCCTTCTCTTTGGCAGCTTCGCGCGTGTATCCGCCGGCTAAGAATTTGCTCAGTGCATCTTCGAAACTGGTGCCATAGGAGAGCTGGTCTCCGAACACGACCACTACCCTCCTGAGTTCGGGCATTTTACCCACCGAGGCCTGAAGATAAATAGGCTGGACATACATGAGCCTGTAATTTGACAGGGGGATAGCCAGCAAATTTCCAAACAGCACGGATGAACCCTGCTGATTCCACAGAGTCAAATCCTTGCTGATAACTTCATCCTGGTTGATCCTGATGCCTATTTGCAGAGGGCCGAAGACAAGCTTGTCTTTAGGGAACTTGTAAAGCACAAGCCCGCCATATTTTGAGCCGTCGCATCTGGCTATCAGCAGTGCAACCATATTGTTTCTAGGATTGGCTTTGTCCCCGGAATATGGAGAGAACGGCAGGGCCAGCACGAATTCATCTGTTTCACTGTCCGGCAAGCGCGATATCAGGTAGTAGGGCGCAACATGTGGTGCCTCCTCCGTCTTTGATGCAGCACGTGATACCTCCCATGCATCCTCCCGGTTATAAAAGACATGGGTATTGTTCATGTGATATGTCGTGTATATGGAACTCTGGATAGTCAGCAGGTCTTCAGGATATCTTATATGCCGCCTGATTGATTCAGGCATTGCCGAGAGATCAAGAAACATTCCGGGGAAAGCATTCGCGTAGGCCTGTACAATAGGGTCTTTCCTGTCGACAATATAAAAGGAAACGGTGCCATTATAAGCATCCACAACCACCTTCACGGAATTGCGGATGTAATTCATTCCACCGTTTGACGCCGGCTGGGAATAAGGGTAAGTATGCGCAGTTGTGTAAGCGTCCCAGATATAATATATCCTGCCATCGACAACAACAGGATAAACATCTGAATCATACTCGAAAAACGGAGCAATCTCCTGGACTCTCGCGCGTATGTCCCTGCGGAACATCAGGCGGCTTTCCGGGGTCAGCTCCTGAGTCGTGAACATCCTGATACCTTCAAACCTGAGGGCAAAAGCCAGCTTCCGGAGAAAAGTGTTTAGCTTTATACCCCCCTTGCCGGCATAATTATATTCGGCGTTTGCGTCTCCTTTAGGATAGTCGAATTCCCTTACCTTTGTGCCTATATAAACAGGGTTGAAAGTTTCCTCGCCGAAATAAATTCTGGGCTGGTCGAGCTTCAGTTCAGCATATGGAGATACCGGCGGTATATCTTTCAAGACGTAAGAGGGCAGCCCTTCGGGCCCGAACCTGTTGACAGGTGCGGCAACGGCTCCATAACCATGCGTATAAACCAGTCTCAAGTTCTGCCACGTTTTCGCCTGTGGAGCCAGCCGGTCCACATTGAGCTCGCGGGGCGACAGCATCAACTGAGTATATGTTTCATTCAATCTATATCTGTCTACCGCAACGTTGAAGAAATAATAATAGAGTCGCAACGCCTGATTCTGATTGTTTGCAGCTTCCAGTATCTTTGGGTCCCACAGCCTTATACTGTCAACAATGGCTTTGTCATCTTTCGAAAAAGGCTCAATAGTCGTATTGACAGGATAGTCGATCTCTGCAATTCCATCCAACCCATAAGCTTCCCTGGTAAAAGCAACGTTTCTTTCCAGGTATGGCGTTTCGAGAGGGAGTTCGTTGGGGGATACCCTAAGATGCTGAACTGCCTCCGGGATAACGCCAACGCCGAGTATTTTCACAACCAGGAATAACGCCACACCTATGACAAAAATAGATACTGTTTTCCTGGTTGACGTCGAAAAAGCCGAAACAATAAATGCAATTGCACAAATACCGAGGACAGCAACCATTACAGTGTAAGCCGGCAATTGCACGTGGAGATCAGTCCAGCCGGCTCCAAATACTGCGCCGCGATGCGAATACAGCAACTCCCACCTGCTTACCAACGTATCAAGTATAATGATAAGAGCCCCGGCAACAGAAAGCAGGGAGAGGTGGGTTACCAGCCTGTGAAGAAACGGATCTATCAGTGACCTGAAAGCAATTCGTCTCAAGTTACCGTACTGCTCATATAAAGCGCCGCTCCCGAAAAACAATCCTTCCAGAAAATACAATCCCACTGTAAGAATCAGGCAGTAAAAAAATACACCTTCAGCAAAACCGGCAATCACTTTGATGAAAGGAAGCGTAAAAATGTAAAACCCGATATCCATATTAAAGACCGGCTCTGCTTTTCCAAACAACACCGCATGTTGAAAAAGCATCAGTTCATTCCAGTAAACCGACACACCTAATCCGAATGCAATAAAAGCGAATAGCTGGACAATCATGCCGCCCTTCATCAGCAGTCCCCTGCTCGGATGCATGATGTACTCCGGCTTGGCCCTCTTGAAAAAATGATTCCATGCCAGAACAGTAATCAAACCGCAAAAGGCGGCAATAAAACCGCCAATGGAGAAGAGTATCACTTTCAGAAGGATCAGCTTCCAGAAACGCTGCGTATAGCCCGCTTCCTGAAACCAGAGAAATTCCGTAAAGATGTGTTCACTCAGATAGACGCCCTTATAGACAATAATTCCGGACAGAGCGATCAGAGCCGCCTTGACGTATTCCCTCCTGCCTGCTTTCCGGAATGCCGGAAGGAAGAACAGCAGGCAGACGGCAGCAAGTATTATCAGGTCCAGCATACATCCCCCCCTTATTGACCGCTGTTTAATCATACAGCAATTAAATAATATACGCCATACATCGAATTGCATCATCAGAAATCTATTCGAAACTGATTCGTTGCATCACTTAAAATCTATTCGAAACAATTCGAAATACTGTCTCCGACGCAAAATCAAAGAAGTGATTTGTAGGCTAATCTGCA
>Ga0074045_10004704_pt1 | contig 12045 bp, 5 predicted proteins | sample BogForMeECP23OM2_FD_94442 | JGI IMG/M metagenome (GOLD analysis project Ga0074045, IMG submission 94442) | Bog forest soil microbial communities from Calvert Island, British Columbia, Canada - Bog Forest MetaG ECP23OM2 | ecosystem: Environmental > Terrestrial > Soil > Wetlands ...
ACCGGGCTCGGCCTCAAGGAGGCCAAGGATCTGGTCGACGGCGCCCCCAAGGCGGTCAAGGAAGGGATCGCCAAGGGCGAGGCGGAAGAGATCAAGAAAAAGCTTGAAGAGGTTGGCGGATCGGTCGAGTTGAAATAACGGAGTCCGGTTTTTTGCTGAACCGGTTCCGCCGTCATACCGAGCTTGACGGCGACGCACGCGGGATTGCCGCAGGCGCCGCCGTTTGCCCGTTGGCTAAGCGGCAAAACGTCAGAACCACCGGGCGCGCAGCCGCGCGCGCGGTGGCTTCGCAGGTCCCGGCGGGACGACGCTCCCTCGGCGTCGGCCGGATGAGGTAACAATGGCCCAGTCGCAGGTCACGAGTAATCTTCGCCTTCGGCGATCGTTCGGGAAGATCAAGAAAATCATTGATATCCCGAATCTGATCGAAATCCAGAAGCGTTCGTACGATGAATTCCTGCAGGCGAACGTGGCGTCCGACCAGCGCACCGACACGGGTCTGCAGGCGGTCTTCAAGTCGGTCTTTCCGATCAAGGACTTCAACGAGACGGCGTCGCTCGAATTCGTCAGCTACGAGCTGGGCGAGCCGAAATACGACGTTGACGAATGCCATCAGCGCGGCATGACCTACGCGGCGCCGCTCAAGGTCAAGATTCAGCTGGTCATCTGGGACGTCGAGAGCGGCCGCCGTTCGATCAAGAACGTCAAGGAGCAGGAAGTCTACTTCGGCGAGATTCCGCTGATGACCCGCAACGGCACCTTCATGGTCAACGGCACCGAGCGGGTGATCGTCTCGCAGCTCCATCGCTCGCCCGGGGTCTTTTTCGAGCACGACAAGGGCCGCACCCATTCGACCGGCAAACTGCTCTACTCGGCCCGGGTGATTCCGTACCGCGGCAGTTGGATCGATTTCGAGTTCGACCCGCGCGACGTGCTCTACGTCCGGATCGACCGGCGCCGCAAGTTTCCGGCGACCGTGCCGCTGCGCGCGCTCGGGATGACGACCGAGGACCTGCTCAACTACTACTACAAAAAAGACGTGATCCTGCTCGACGGCAAGGAGCTCGCCAAGCGCTTTATCCCGAGCCAGCTGCTCGGCTCGCGGATCTCGCGCGACGTGCGCGACAAGGGCGGCGAGGTGATCGCGCGGGAAGGGCGCAAGTTCAACAAGGCGATCGTCCGCCAGCTCGAACAGGCCAAGGTGACTGAGGTGCCGATCGGCATCGACGAGGTTATCGGCCGCATCTCGGCGCACGATATCGTCGACTCGAGCACCGGCGAGGTGCTGGCGCAGTGCAACGACGAGTTGACCGAGGCCCAGATCGACAAGCTCAAGGCGGCGGGCGTCAAGTCGATCGAGGTTTTGTTCACCGAGGATCTGCCCGGCGGCGGACCGCTCCGGCTGACGCTCGGGCAGGACAAGCTCAACACGCCCGACGAAGCGATTCTGGAAATCTACCGGCGGCTGCGGCCCGGCGATCCGCCGACGCTGCAAACCGCGACGACGTTCTTCAATAATCTGTTTTTCAATCCGGAACGCTACGATCTCTCGCGCGTGGGCCGGCTCAAGCTCAACTTCAAGCTCTTCAAGGACGCCAGCCGGGTGCCGCTTGAGCAAGGTACCCTGCGCCGCGAGGATATCCTCGAAGTCGTGCGCTACCTGATCGAGCTCAAGAACGGCGCCGACGACCACACGGTCGACGATATCGACCATCTGGGGAATCGCCGGGTGCGCGCGGTCGGCGAGCTGGTCGAGAATCAGTTCCGGATCGGGCTCGTGCGTATGGAACGGGCCATCAAGGAGCGGATGAGCCTGCAGGATATCGAAACCCTGATGCCGCAGGAGCTGGTCAACTACAAGCCGGCGTCGGCGGTGATCAAGGAGTTCTTCGGCTCCTCGCAGCTTTCCCAGTTCATGGATCAGACCAATCCGCTCTCGGAGATTGCGCACAAGCGGCGGCTCTCGGCGCTCGGACCGGGCGGACTCACGCGTGAGCGCGCGGGCTTCGAGGTCCGCGACGTCCATCCCACCCACTACGGGCGGGTCTGTCCGATTGAAACGCCCGAAGGGCCGAATATCGGCCTGATCGCGGCGCTGTCGACCTACGCGCGCGTCAACGAGTACGGCTTTATCGAAACGCCGTATCGGGAAGTCGACCATACCCGGGTCACCGACCGGATTGTCTACCTGTCGGCGCTCGACGAGGAAGACAAGGTTATCGCCCAGGCCAACGCGCCGATCGACGCGCACGCGCGCTTCGAGAACGAGATGGTCTCGGCGCGCATTGGCGGCGAGTTCACGCTGGTCCCGCGCGACGACGTGCAGTACATGGACGTGTCGCCCAATCAGCTCGTCTCGGTCGCCGCGTCGCTGATTCCGTTTCTTGAAAATGACGACGCCAATCGCGCGCTGATGGGATCGAACATGCAGCGCCAGGCGGTGCCGCTGCTCAAGACCGAAGCGCCGCTGGTCGGCACCGGACTCGAGCGGACCGTCGGCCGCGATTCGGGTGTGACGACGGTCGCGCGGCGTGATGGCGTGGTCGAGAGTGTCGACGCGGAACGAATCGTGGTGCGCGCCGACCGGCAGGGGCGCGACGCCCGGGACGCCGGGGTCGATATCTACAACCTGGTCAAATACCAGCGCTCCAACCAGAACACGTGTATCAACCAGCGCCCGATCGTGGTCAAGGGCGAGCGGGTCGAGACCGGCGATATCATCGCCGACGGCCCGTCGACCGACATGGGCGAGCTCGCGCTCGGCCGCAACGTGCTGGTCGCCTTCATGCCGTGGGGCGGCTACAACTTCGAGGACTCGATTCTCATCTCGGAGCGCGTGGTGCGCGACGATCTGTTCACCTCGGTGCATATCGAGGAGTTCGAATGTATCGCGCGCGATACCAAGCTTGGCCCCGAGGAGATTACCCGCGATATCCCGAACGTCGGTGAGGAAGCGCTCAAGGATCTCGACACCAGCGGGATTATCCGGATCGGCGCGGAAGCCCGGCCGGGCGATATCCTGGTCGGCAAGATCACGCCCAAGGGCGAGACCCAGCTCAGTCCCGAAGAGAAGCTGCTGCGCGCCATCTTTGGCGAGAAGGCGGGCGAAGTGCGCGACACCTCATTGCGGGTGCCGCCGGGAATCGAAGGGGCGGTGATCGACGCCCGGGTCTTTGCGCGCCGGGGCGTGGTGCGCGACGACCGCACGACCGAGATTCAGAACTTCGAGGCCGAACGGCTCAAGACGGACGAGACCGAAGAGATCCGGATTGTCCGCCAGGAGACGCTGCGCAAGCTCAAGCGGGCGCTCGCCGGCAAGAAACTCGCCGGGCGCGTGATGTCGGACGATCGCCGCGTCCTGTTCAACAAGGGCGACGGCATCTCGCCCGAGGATCTTGACGAGCTGCCCCCGCCGCTATGGGGCCAGCTGCGGGTCGAGCAGGAGAACACGCAGGCCGAGCTCGCGCAGGCGGTCGAGGCGATGAGCACCAAGGTCAAGGAGATTCAGGACCACTACGGCGCCAAGATCGACCGGGTCCGCGCGGGCGACGAACTCGCGCCGGGCGTGATCAAGATGATCAAGGTCTTCGTCGCGGTCAAACGCCGGCTCCAGGTCGGCGACAAGATGGCCGGGCGGCACGGCAACAAGGGCGTGCTCTCGCGGATCCTGCCCGAAGAGGATATGCCGCGGCTCGAAGACGGCACGCCGGTTGACTTCGTGCTCAATCCGTTGGGCGTGCCCTCGCGGATGAACGTCGGACAGATTCTGGAAACCCATCTGGGCTGGGCGGCGCGCGAGTTGGGACGCAAGCTGCATGACGAGGCGCAAAACGGTATCACCGCGCCCCAGCTGCGCAAGCGGCTGCGCGAGCTCTATCCCGAAAAAGAGCATCAGGAGCTGATCGAGGAGCTCGAGGAACCGGAGCTCAAGCGGCTGGCCGAAAAAGGGTTGCACGGCATTTATACGGCGGCGCCGGTCTTCGACGGGGCGCGCGAGGACGAAATTTTCGCGCTGCTCAAAAAGGCCGGACTACCGGACAGCGGCCAGTGCAAGCTCTTCGACGGCCGCACCGGTGCGGCGTTCGAGCAGCCGGTCACGGTCGGCGTGATGTATGTGATGAAGCTGCATCATCTGGTCGAGGACAAGATTCACGCGCGCTCGACCGGACCCTACAGCCTGGTCACGCAGCAGCCGCTGGGCGGCAAGGCGCAATTCGGCGGCCAGCGGCTCGGCGAGATGGAAGTGTGGGCGCTCGAGGCGTACGGCGCGGCCTACACGCTGCAGGAGATGCTCACCGTCAAGTCGGACGACGTCGCCGGGCGGACCCGGATGTACGAAGCGATCGTCAAGGGCGAGAACACGCTCGAACCGGGCTTGCCGGAGTCGTTCAACGTCATGGTGAAAGAATTGCAGTCGCTCTGCCTCAACGTGGAATTGCTCGAACAGGCGCAGCGCTAGGCGCGGGCCCCAGGCTCAAGCCAGAGGGAGTAGTCAGGCATGGAAGATCTTTTCGGCGTATTCGAGAAACCGAAGAATCCGTTGGCGTTCAACGCTATCCGGATTGCGATCGCCTCGCCCGAGCTGATTCGGTCGTGGTCGCACGGCGAGGTCAAGAAGCCCGAGACCATCAACTACCGGACCTTCAAGCCGGAACGCGACGGGCTCTTTTGCGCAAAAATTTTCGGTCCGACCAAGGACTACGAATGTAATTGCGGCAAGTACAAGCGCATGCGCCATCGCGGCGTGGTCTGCGAGAAGTGCGGCGTCGAAGTGATCCAGTCCAAGGTCCGGCGCGAACGGATGGGCCACATCGACTTGGCGGCGCCGGTCGCCCATATCTGGTTCCTGCGTTCGCTGCCCTCGCGCATCGGCACGCTGGTCGACATGACGCTGAAAGAGCTCGAGAAGGTCCTCTACTTCGAGGCCTATCTGGTGACCGATCCGGGCGAGACGCCGCTGCAGCACAAGGAGCTGCTGACCGAAAAGAAATATCGCGAGGCGCGCGAGCTGTACGCCGACGGCTTCAAGGCCGAGATGGGCGCCGAGGCGATTCGGAACCTGCTCGGCCAGCTCAAGCTGGACGAGCTCTCGGACGAGCTGCGCGTCGAGATGAAAGCGACGGCGAGCGAGGCGCGGCGCAAGAAGACCGCCAAGCGGCTCAAGGTGGTCAACGCTTTTCGCGAATCGGGTAACAAGCCGGAATGGATGATCCTGACGATCCTGCCGGTGATCCCGCCCGACCTCCGGCCGCTGGTGCCGCTCGACGGCGGCCGCTTTGCGACCTCGGACCTGAACGATCTCTACCGGCGGGTTATTAATCGTAACAACCGGTTAAAGCGGCTGATCGAGCTCAATGCCCCCGACATTATCGTGCGCAACGAAAAGCGGATGCTGCAGGAGGCGGTCGACGCGCTGTTCGACAACGGCCGCCGCGGCCGCGCGATTACCGGTCCGGCCAAGCGTCCGCTCAAGTCGTTGTCCGACATGCTCAAGGGCAAGTCGGGCCGCTTCCGCCAGAATCTGCTGGGCAAGCGGGTCGACTACTCGGGCCGCTCGGTGATCGTGGTCGGTCCCGAGCTGCGGCTGCATCAGTGCGGCCTGCCGAAAAAGATGGCGCTCGAGCTGTTCAAGCCGTTCATCTACTCGAAGCTCGAGGAAAAGGGCTACGTCACGACGATCAAGAGCGCCAAGAAGATGGTCGAAAAGGAGGGCAAGGACGTCTGGGATATCCTGGACGACGTCATCCGCGAACATCCGGTGCTGCTCAATCGCGCGCCCACGCTCCATCGGCTGGGGATCCAGGCCTTCGAGCCGGTCCTGATCGAGGGCAAGGCGATTCAGCTCCATCCGCTGGTCTGTACGGCCTATAACGCGGACTTCGACGGCGATCAGATGGCGGTGCATGTGCCGCTCTCGATCGAGGCGCAGGTCGAATCGCGCGCCCTCATGATGTCCACCAATAACATCCTGTCACCTGCCTCGGGCAAGCCGATTATCGTGCCGACCCAGGACATGGTGCTCGGGCTCTACTACATGACCCGGGAGCGGCCGCTGGCCAAGGGCGAGGGCAAGATTTTCGCGTCACCGGACGAGGTGCGCGTCGCCTTCGACCATGGCGAAGTCGACCTGCAGGCCCGGGTCACGGTGCGGATGGCGCCCGCGAAGTTGGTGGTGGAAGAGGACGAAGACGGCCGGCCGGCCACGCAAGCGGCGGGCGAGAACGGCCACGGCTTGGGGCTCGAACGGATCGCCACGACGGTCGGCCGGATTCTGCTCTACGAGATCGTGCCGCCCGAAGTGCCGTTTGCCGAAGTTAACCGCACGATGAAGAAAAAGGAGCTTGGCAACCTGATCGATATCGTCTACCGCCGGGCGGGCGACAAAGCCACGGTCATTTTCGCCGACCGGATGAAGGACGTCGGCTTTGAGTTCGCCACCCGGGCCGGGATTTCGATCTCGATCAAGGACATGACGATTCCGCCGCAAAAGGGGCAGCTGCTCGAGCAGGCGCAAAAGCAGGTCGGCGAGATTCAGCAGCAGTACAACAACGGCGTGATCACCGACGGCGAGCGCTACAACAAGGTCGTCGACATCTGGGCCGAGGTGCAGGACGAAATCGGCGGCGCCGTGCTGAAGGGGCTCAAGACCCAGATCTTCGGCAAGGACAAGGACGGCAAGGACGTGACCGGCGATTCGTTCAATCCGGTCTTCATCATGGCCGATTCGGGCGCCCGGGGCTCGGAGCAGCAGATTCGGCAGTTGGCCGGGCTGCGCGGGCTGATGGCGAAGCCGTCGGGCGAAATTATCGAGACCCCGATTACGGCGAATTTCCGCGAAGGATTGACCGTTCTCCAGTACTTCATCTCGACCCACGGCGCGCGCAAGGGGCTCGCCGATACCGCGCTCAAGACGGCGAATTCGGGCTATCTGACGCGGCGCCTGGTCGACGTGGCGCAGGATTCGATTATCACCGAGGACGACTGCGGCACGCTCGACGGGATCGAGATGACGCCGCTGGTCGAGGGTGGTGAAGTTATCGAGGGGCTCGGCGATCGCGTGCTGGGCCGGGTGGCGCTGGAAGAGATTCGCGACCCCTACAACAACGAAGTCCTGGTCCGCGCCAACGAGATGATCGACGAGGACAAGGTCGCCCGCATCGAGGACGCCGGGCTCGAACGGGTGAAGATTCGTTCGGTGCTCACCTGCCAGTCGCGGCAGGGGGTCTGCGTCAAGTGCTACGGGCGCGACCTCGGCCGTGGCCATCAGGTGAACATGGGCGAGGCGATCGGGATCATGGCGGCCCAGTCGATCGGCGAGCCGGGCACGCAGCTCACGATGCGGACGTTCCATATCGGCGGTACGGCGAGCCGGCGGGCCGAGCAGACCACGCTGGAGACCCGTAACGAGGGTATCCTGCGGCTGCATAACGTGAAGACGGTCGAAGTGCGCGGCGAGGGCGCCCAGCAGGGCGAAAAGATCCTGGTCGTGATGTCGCGTCATGGCGAAGCCGCGATCGCGGTGCCCGAGCAGGGCGGCCGCGAACGCGACCGCGAGCGTTATCCGCTGGTCTACGGCGCCAAGCTGCGCAAGCGCGACGGCGACACGGTGAAGGCCGGGGAGCTAATCGCGGAATGGGATCCCTATACGACGCCGATCCTCACGGAAGTTGCCGGGACGATTAAGTTCGGCGATATCTTCGAGGGGCGTACGATGGAGGAGAAGCTCGACGATCGGACCGGCGCCCGTTACAACGTTATCGTCGAATCCAAGGAGCTCGAGGCGCGGCCGCGTATTTCGATCAAGGACGCGACCGGCAAGACCGCGCGGCTGCCGGCGCAGGAAGGCCGCTTCGGGCCCGAGCAGTATGCCCGTTATTTCCTGCCGGTCGGCGCGTATATCAACGTGGCCGACGGCGCGACGGTTGAAGCGGGCGATATTATCGCGAAACTTCCCCGGGAAACGACCAAGACCAAGGATATCACCGGTGGTCTGCCGCGTGTGGCCGAGCTGTTCGAGGCGCGCAAGCCCAAGGAATTCGCGGTCATCTCGGAGATCGACGGGCAAGTCTCGTTCGGCAAGGATACCAAGGGCAAGCGCAAGGTCGTGGTGACCCCCGAGGTCGGCGAGGCGCGCGAGTACCTGATTGCCAAAGGCAAACATATCGGCGTTCACGAAGGCGATATGATTCGGGCGGGCGAGCCGCTGATGGAAGGTTCGTCGAATCCGCATGACATCCTGACCATCCTGGGCGAAAAGGCGCTGGCCAAGTACCTGGTCGACGAGATCCAGGAGATTTACCGGCTGCAAGGCGTGCGGATCAACGACAAACATATCGAGGTGATCGTGCGTCAGATGCTCCGGCGGGTGCGGATCAAGGAGGTTGGCGACACCGATTTCCTGGTCGGCGACCAGACCGAGAAGTGGCGTTTCGACGAGGAGAACTCCCGGGTCCTGATGAAGGGCGGAGAGCCGGCGATCGCCGAGCCGCTGCTGCTCGGTATCACCAAGGCGTCGCTCTCGACCGAGAGCTTCATCTCGGCGGCGTCGTTCCAGGAGACGACCCGCGTGCTGACCGAGGCCGCGATCAACGGCAAGGTCGACCGCCTGGTCGGACTCAAGGAGAACGTGATTATGGGCCGTCTGATCCCGGCGGGGACCGGCTTGCCGGAATATAACCGGATGGAAGTCAAGATTGAGGGTCCGCCGGCCGAGGAAGAAAGCGTGGAAGTTGGGGCGGAAATGGTCGCTACCCCGGCGGGCGATTGACACAGGCCCCCGAATCACTTAAAAGCTAGTGTTTCCCCCAAGGGCGAAACGCTCTTGGGGGGTTCGTTTGAGGAGGCGTCAAGCCTGCTCCCGGAAGGGACCGCGGCGGCGGTTCCTGCCGTAATTTACGCATTTAGACGAGGCGCCGGCCCGCACGCTGCGGTGCGCCACGAGAATAACGAGATTCAAGTGCCGACAATCAATCAGCTGATTCGCGCCGCGCGGGTCAAGAAACGCTACAAGATGACCGCGCCGGCGTTGCAAGGCTCACCGCAGAAGCGCGGCGTCTGCACGCAGGTCAAGACCACGACACCCAAGAAGCCCAATTCGGCGCTGCGCAAGGTGGCGCGCGTCAGGTTGTCGAACGGTTACGAGGTCAACACCTATATCCCCGGGGTCGGCCACAACCTGCAGGAGCACTCGGTAGTGCTGATTCGTGGCGGCCGCGTCAAGGATCTGCCCGGGGTGCGCTATCACGTGATTCGCGGCACGCTGGATTCGATCGGCGTGCAGGATCGGCGCAAGGGCCGCTCGAAATACGGCTCGAAAAAGCCCAAGTAGGACGTTTCAAGCACAACATTCCGGGCAGGACAGTAAAGTAGGCAATTATGTCGCGCAAAGGACAAGCTCGCGTTCGCGAAGCGTCTCCCGATCCGAAATTTCACGATCGTTCGGTGGCGAAGTTCATGAACGTCGTGATGGAGCGGGGCAAGAAGGCGACCGCCGAGCGGATTTTTTACGGCGCGCTCGATCTGGTCGCCGACCGGTCCAAGGAAGACGGTCTGACGGTCTTCAAGCGGGCCCTCGAGAACGTGCGGCCGGCCGTCGAGGTCCGCTCGCGGCGGGTCGGTGGCGCCAACTACCAGGTGCCGGTCGAAGTGCGGCCGGTGCGGCGGTCGTCACTCGCGATGCGCTGGCTGGTCACGGCGGCGCGGGCGCGCGGCGAGAAATCGATGGTCGAGCGGCTCGCCAATGAAGTGCTCGAGGCGGCGGCGAATCGCGGCGGCGCGGTGAAGAAACGCGAAGATACCCATCGGATGGCGGAGGCGAACCGCGCCTTCGCGCACTATCGCTGGTAACTCACAAGGCTTAAGTTTCATTTGTATGGCTCGTGAAACACCCATAGAACGAGTGCGCAATATCGGCATCATGGCGCATATCGATGCCGGTAAGACCACGACCACCGAGCGGATCCTCTATTACACGGGGATTAACTACAAGATCGGCGAAGTGCATGAAGGCACCGCGACGATGGACTGGATGGTGCAGGAGCAGGAGCGCGGGATTACGATTACGTCGGCCGCGACTACCTGTTTCTGGCGTGATTACCGGATCAATATTATCGATACGCCCGGACATGTCGATTTCACGATCGAAGTCGAGCGCAGTCTGCGCGTGCTGGACGGCGCGGTCGCCGTGTTCTGCGCGGTGGGTGGGGTCGAGCCGCAATCGGAGACGGTCTGGCGGCAGGCGGACAAGTATCGGGTCCCGCGCATCGCTTTCATCAACAAGATGGATCGGGTGGGTGCGGAATTCGAGCGGGTGGTGCAGGAGATTCGCGACAAACTGCGCGCGAAACCGCTGATCGTGCAGCTCCCGATCGGGAGCGAAGAGAAATTTATCGGGGTGATCGATCTGGTCGAAAATCGGGCCCTGATCTGGGACGATGATCGGCTGGGGTCGAACTACCGGGTCGACGAGATTCCGGCGGACCTGCGCGCGGCGGCGACGGTGCAGCGCGAGAAGCTGGTCGAAGCGCTGGCCGACCACGACGACCGGATCATGGAGCTTTATCTCGAGGGCAAGACCCCTGAACCGGAGCAGATTCGCGCGGCGATTCGCACGGCGACGCTCCGGATCGAGGCTATCCCGGTGCTGATGGGCACGGCGTTTCGCAACAAGGGCGTGCAGCCGATGCTCGACGCGGTGATCGACTATCTCCCGTCGCCGCTCGATCTGCCGCCGGTCACCGGCAAGAACGGCGACGCGATCGAGGAGCGCTGGCCGCGCGACGATGCGCCGTTTGCGGCCCTGGCCTTCAAGATCATGACAGACCCGTATATCGGGACGCTGACCTTTCTGCGCGTCTACTCGGGCAGGCTCGAAAGCGGCTCGTCGGTGCAGAATTCGACCCGGGGCCGGCGCGAGCGGATCGGGCGGCTGGTCAAGATGCACGCCAACAAGCGCGAAGATATCACCGAGATTTACGCCGGCGACATCTGCGCGGTCGGGCTTCGCGACACCACCACCGGCGATACGCTCTGCGATCCGGCCAAGGCGATCGTGCTGGAAGCGATCGAGTTTCCGGACCCGGTCATCCAGATCGCAATCGAGCCCAAGACCAAGGCCGACCAGGAAAAACTCGGCGAGTCGCTGCAGAAACTCGCGAAAGAAGATCCGTCGTTCCGCGTGAGCGTGAACAAGGAAACCGCGCAGACGCTGATCGCCGGGATGGGCGAGCTGCACCTGGAAATCATCGTCGACCGGCTCCTGCGCGAGTTCAAAGTCGATGCGACCGTGGGCAAGCCGCAGGTCGCCTATCGCGAGACGATTCGTAAGCTCTCGGAGGCCGAGGGACGCTTCGTGCGGCAGACCGGCGGCCATGGACAGTTCGGCGTAGTCGATCTAAGGATCGAGCCGCTGGGCAAGGGCAGCGGATTCGAGTTCGTCGACGGCACCAAGGGCGGCTCCATCCCGCGCCAGTTCATTCGCCCGGTCGAGGACGGCATCAAAGAGGCGATGGAAAACGGGGTGCTGGCCGGCTATCCGATGGTGGATATCAAGGCCACGCTGCTTGACGGCAAGCATCACGAGGTCGATTCCTCGGAACTCGCGTTCAAGATCGCGGGCTCGATGGCGTTCAAAGAAGCTTGCTCGAAAGCGGCGCCGCAGCTGCTCGAGCCGGTGATGGAAGTTGAAGTGGTTACGCCGCAGGACTTCATGGGCGACGTGATCGGTGACCTGAATTCGCGCCGGGGCAAGATCCAGAACATGGAAGGCCGCGGCGGCGCGCAGGTGATCGAGGCGCGAGTACCGCTGGCAACCATGTTCGGGTACGCCACCAAGCTGCGCTCGGTCAGCCAGGGGCGGGCGACCTATACGATGCAGTTCGCGGCCTATGAAGCAGTGCCGCAGCAGATTTTCGAGGAGTTGATGGAACGCAATGGTGGCGGCGACAAAGCTGCCTCCGGGTGATGCGGCGGCGCATCACCAGCGTGCTTATATTGAATGATCCGTCTGCGGGCGTGAGGCCCGCGGCGATTTAAATTTTCGCGAGG
>Ga0074045_10004705_pt1 | contig 12040 bp, 12 predicted proteins | sample BogForMeECP23OM2_FD_94442 | JGI IMG/M metagenome (GOLD analysis project Ga0074045, IMG submission 94442) | Bog forest soil microbial communities from Calvert Island, British Columbia, Canada - Bog Forest MetaG ECP23OM2 | ecosystem: Environmental > Terrestrial > Soil > Wetlands ...
ATCTACAAGCATACGATGCATACCTCAACGGGAAACTTCTGGATTACGAACCCGCCACCATCAACGTACCAAAGCTTGTGAACCAGTGAGTCATTACCTGGCAATTGACAAGCAGCAATTCATTCTTTATATAAGAATGAGTTCGCGGTTACAGATATGACTAAGGTCTCAAAGTCCCGCAAACCCGTTCCGCCCTACCTTGCAGTCGGACTCTCAACTTTTGTACATGCTGTGAGTGAACGTTCCCAAATTAGGCAAAACCTTGAGACGATCGAAGCCGCCATCCACGCAGCTGTAGGCGTTACAAACATCAATATGCCCATCAAAATCATCGCAACAGCCGAAGGCGCGTTAACCGGATTTACGGACGAAGTATTTGACGTTCCACATGTGACCGCTGCCCGTGAAATGTTCATTGAAGTTCCAGGTGAAGAAACCGACTTTCTGGGAAGGCTTGCTAAGCTCTACGGACTCTACATCATCGGACAATGTAAAGCTCGATGGCCGGAAGTCATCAAAGACAGATACTTCAACACAATGTTCATCATAAATCCAAAAGGTAGAGTAGTCCACAAGGCAGCTAAGAACCATCTTTGGTGTCGGGAACGATCCTGCACACCACACGACGTATACAACCGCTGGGTCAAACTGTTCGGAGATGGAATAGAATCATTTTATCCAGTACTCAAAACTGACGACATCGGAAATATTGGCACAATATGTTGCAGTGACGGCGAGTACACAGAGGCTGTTCGAGCGTTAGCCTTCAACGGAGCTGAAGTTGTGTATCGGCCAAGCGAAGCCGTGCCGATGACAAGCAATGGATATCCAGGAGGGGGTACGTGGATGGTCCAGAATCGAGGACATGCCCAATTCAATTCAGTCTACATGATTTGTCCCAACATCGGTCCAGTATACGTTCACCCACGCATGAAGCATCCAATAGATGTCGCCGGTGGCAATTCCCATATCGTCGATTACATTGGGAACGTGATCTCATACTCACCCTCCGGAGCAAATACCATGGTAGCCGCCATCATCGATATAGAAGCCCTACGACAGTTCCGAGTAATGAATCTGAACAGCAATTGGTTGAAAGATCTACGAACCGAACTGTTCAGTAAAATGTACGATAAACCGATCCATCCCAAAAACCTGTGGCTGTACCAGGCACCGTGGAACCATGAGCGAGTTGATGAGATCTATCGTGACAATATCGAGAAGCTAATCGAAAGAGGAACCTATACTCGACCAGCAAACGACTTTCCGGGAGCCCGATTCCAACCTTTCTCAACTTCGGCCGAGGCATTGAAATGGAATAATATCAAAAAGCTTTGGAAAGGTCGAAAGGCCAAAGCAACTCAGAACGAGTGACTCACTACATTTTCTGAACAGATTCGTCGACCATCCTCAACTCAAATCGTGTATTTCGGCTGGAAAGTGAAATTTGACTAGGCGTGTCCAAATGGGTTGGAAACGACTTCGCAATTCGCTCAATTTGAGTAGTATCAAATCAATGATAGTTGGGATGACGCTGTATGGAGTGCTCACAATTCCTTTCAATACAATGTGGATTCCTAGAACCGGTCTAGTTGCCCTAAGACCCACGGTAGTTATCCCAATCCTCTTCAGCTTTCTATTCGGTCCGGTAGTCGGATTCGCAACAGGTTTGTTCGGAAATCTGATTTCCGACTTTTTTTCCTTTGGCTCGTTCTTCTGGAACTGGGATATTGGGACCGGGCTAATCGGGCTAGTGGCAGGAATAGGATATTTCATTGTGAGGAAAGAAGATCGTGGGAAAAGTCGAGGCCTAATCCTTTCTATTATCTTGTCGGTGGTAGGGTCTTTTGTTGGAATCGGATTCGCTACAGCAACAGATTATCTCTTCGGAATAGGAATGATCAGCTCGAGCATGGCGCTAGCTGAGTTTGCTACAGCGACTTTGACAGATGCTATTAACGGAGGCGTTCTCACACCAATTCTACTTTGCCTTTACCTCTTGCTCTGTAGTAGACGCGAAAACTAGCATGATGTCCATGAATTGTTCGATTTTGAGACAGGCGCTAGCCAATCCGGGCACTTTGAAGTCTAAGAAGCAAAGAGTTTATGATATCCGACCATCTGTCCGTTAAGTAAATCGAATGTCTGAGTGAGACCGATGGAAACAGTACAAACCCCCCCTCCAACTCTTCAACTCACCCAGAAGGCACTGGAAAGAGTTAGGGCGGTATTGGAGAAGCCTGAGAACGCAGGCAAGGCGCTGAGAATTTTCGTATTTGGAGGTGGCTGTGCGGGACTGAATTACGGTATGGGCTTGGCCTTTGTCAAACCAGATGATTACGTGCTTGAATCTGACGGCTACAAAGTTGTGGTAGACCCAAAGAGCATGGGTTTCCTTAACGGTATGCAGGTTGACTATTACGAAACCGTGCAGTCATCAGGTTTCAAATTCAATAATCCTAACGCCGTTGCAAGTTGCGGTTGCGGATTATCGTTCAAGACAGCGGAAAAAACGGAAATGCAAAAACCAAAGCCCTGTCATTAAAGCTCTTCATTCTTTCGGCTGGATTAAGAAGCTAGGGCGGAGGCACTCGCTTAATTGCGAGCTGAATATCTTGAGCCTTCACGGTCTTTCTGCCGGCATGTCGGGCTAGTTCGGTTGCTTCCTTTCCTACTTTAACAGCGTAGTCTTCCAAAATCTTTCCCAACTCCTCAACGGCGTCGTCTCCAACGCGGTCGGCACCCGCCGTTTCAATCAATCTTCTAACTGCGGCTGTGGAAAGCTCATTAGTGGCCATGAAAAACCCACAATTTTAACCGCGTGCGAGAGCGAAACTATTAAAATTTGTTCTGGCAGCCGATTTGGTCTCGATAAGTTGATTTTTTCATGTTTGCGCCTTACAATGAGAGAAATGCCCTCTTTTTTTCAGAAACTAGATGCATAAGATCTCATCTTTGCTAAACATAGCCCGACTACGCGAAGATCGAAGTCACGTCTCCCAGATGACGCTTGTAGCGAAGTTTGGTGGCGGCCTCAAACGATCCGTATGTTGGACTCAATTAATTTTGCGGCGCTTTATCGATTCGGATCTGATCCGGATCGGAGCACAAACTCCCTCTCGACGTTAAGTAATTCATCTTATCGAATTTTGACGCGACAACATTGTCTATCCCGAATCTTCAGCACGCATCGTTCGTTTCGTTGAAGCGACGTCTCCTCTTCACCGATTGCGAGCGTCCGGCTGTTCAGCGCAGCCTCTTATCATGCCTTAGGACCCTCAAGAAGTTTAGATGAAAAGTCTTAAATGGAAATCGCTCGATACCGAACGATGATTTCGATGAGTCAAGCATCCAGACGTGCGGTAGGTAAGGCTATGATGGCCGTGGCGGTTATTGTTATTCTTGTTGTGGCCGGCGTTGCCGTGTACTTCCTTACGCAATCCTCAACGCCGCCCACGTCGACCATGTCGACGGGTTCAACTGCTGGACAGGCTAGTCCAATCTCGTCGATCACGTATGAAACGTTGTCTTCGATCCAGTATCTTGATCCTCAGGTTTCATACGATATTTACGGCGCATCGGTTGAACAGAACATCTACGAACCGCTCCTCTGGTTCAACGGGACTAATGGACAGCAGGCAATTCCTTGGCTTGCACAGAGCTACTCTATCTCATCTGACGGGAAAACATTGACCGCAACGTTGCGGAGCGGGATCAGTTTCGCAGATGGCGAGATGCTTAACTCTTCTGACGTCTACTTCAGTTATAACCGACTTCTGGTGATGGACGGAAGTGCTCCCGTGGGGCATGGGACGCAAGCATCGTGGATTCTGCAGCAGCTGCTTAACACAAGTCTCAGCACGACTTTATGCTCTTGCACTCAAACATATGGGAGCCAGTATGCGCAGAAGGTTTTGAATGAGAAGTTCGTTCAGATAACCGGCCCGCTGACGCTTCAGCTTAACATTATGAATCCGAATAGTGCTCTGCCCTTCCTTGTAGCGAATCTTTGGGCGAACATTGTTGCTCCCGACTACGTGATGCAGCATGATCTCGCGCTTTGGAGCCAATCAAGCATGGGTTACACGTTGCCCTACCCGACTTTGAGCGGGAACGTCACGCAGCAGATGGATCAATATTTCATGGACTATCAGGCTACTTGCAACGCGGGAGCGACGCCGAAGGGATGTGCCGCAACCTATCTTGATTCCTCAATCGGCGGCTCATTAGCTGGAACAGGTCCGTATACTGTTCAAAGTGTCAACACGGCCTCGAACGTGATCACGTTAACGTCCAATTCGAACTATTGGGGCGGTCCATTCGGAAGCATCCACGCGCACATCGGAACCGTCACCTACAAGTTCGTACCAGATCAGACGACTAGGGAAATTGATCTTCAGAACGCAGCCGCCTCGGGACAAGCTATGGTGATTGATGTAACGCCAACGAACATTTACGACGTTGCTGACAGAGCAACTTGGCTGAACCAGAACCAGCTAGTGTCAACGTTGAAGGGCGTTACAATTTATGGACCTTACTCTCAGTACGCCACTCTCTTTATCCCGTTGAACACGAACGTGACGAATCCGTTTACGGGAACGTATTACCAGTTCCAGCCTTTCGCTGATTTGAGATTAAGGTTAGCCGTTGCTGACTCAGTCAACCTTACTCAGATCGACCAGCAGGTCAACAATAAGTTGGGTGTCGTAGCGAACAACCTCGAGCCTCCGGGGATTCCTCCGGCAGGCACAAATGCTTCATCGCTACAGACAAGGTACAGTTACAATCCTGATGAAGTGCAGGCGCTGCTACTCGACTCGATGATGCATCCGCTGACGCAGTTCACGTTCACCAATGGAACGGCGGCTCCGTCGGGAATTTTTGATAACACGTTCGGTTGCACTACGTTGAATTCGAATGGTCAGTGTGATCATCCTGTTCCCCAGAGCGTTTCGCTCGTTTACGCTACGGGCGACACCGTAGATGAAGCAATCCTCAATCAGATTGCAGGCACGGTGAACAATGTGAGTGTAACCTACAACATGGGTTTGACTGTGCAGGTTACGCCGTTGCCGTGTGGCCAGATGACGAGCGAAGCCTTCTCCGGGCAAGTGTACGCGTGGGCGGAGGCTTGTTTCGGTTGGTACGACGACTACCCGTGGGCTCTGGACTTCCTAGGACCGATCCTGTCTCCGGGCGGCATATACACGTCTCCAGGCGGATGGAACACGAAGCAGATGGGTACGTACTGGAGTCAAGCGCAGCAGGCTAACTCGCAGCAGAATATGCCGCAACTGATTCAATCAATTAATTCTATGGTGACTCTAGGGAACCAGCAGGTCTCGGATATCTGGACATTCTACCCATCGATCTACATGGTGATGACGTCGAATATTCAGGGGTTCTACTTCAACCCAGCCATATATACGACAGGCGAACCGCAGTACTTCGCCGCATTATACTAGGGAACGCAGCAACGGATCCGGTGGCCATTTCCCGCCGACGATCAAATGTTCTGTTTAGCAGCTCACGGCGGCATATGGCTCTTTTTCTTTCGCAAGTTCCAATTTTTCGGATGAATCAAGGTTGGAATAGAAACAATTGAAACTTTACGAGTACATCATCAGGCGACTCGGCCTGATGGTTTTCGTACTGTTCGCGCTTAGCATTCTCATCTTCTATTTAACGCGTGGACTCTTACCGGCCAGCACTGCGCTTGCACCTTACATTAACCCAAGGATAGGCGACGCGGGTAAATTATCGTTAGCTCGGGCTCTGGGTGTGGCGACGGCTACCTGTCCGTCGTACCAAGCTTTCGCTTCCGAGGCGAGCGGATGCATAGTGCCACTTTGGGGGCAATATTATGGTTGGTTGATGAACGTCCTAACGGGTAACTGGGGATTCACCTTGCTACCGGGAATCGCGGGCACCGCAACAACTTGGAGTGTCTTCTTCAGTCGGTTCCCGTATACTGCGGAGCTTGCGATCGCCGCCGCGATACTGACCATCGCCATAGGGATTCCGTTGGGCATCGTTTCCGCTACACACAACAATAAGCTGCCCGACCACGCGTCACGAATAATTTCTTTAGGAGGATATTCAGTCCCCCAATTTTGGTTCGGCGCATTACTTCAGATACTATTCGTGCTCTACGTGCGAGTAAACGGGGCGGGGCTTCTGCCCGCGACTGGCGCATTAACCACCACTTGCGCTATCTGCATAGCCAACCCCGGCCAGATAACGACGTACTCCGGTCTTCCGATGCTAGACGCCATCCTGTCACTGAACTTCGCATATTTCTGGGACTCGCTTGTTGCTCTGGCGCTTCCCTCCATTACACTGGCGATAACATCAATCGGTGCTCTTACGAGAATAGTGCGGTCGAGTATGATGGATGTTCTGAGGCAGGATTACATTCTTCTGGCAAGGTCGAAGGGTCTGAAGGATAGCGTCGTGATCTACAGACATGCGCTCAGGAACGCCGTCTTGCCGGCTGTCACAGTGTCGGGTCTGCTTGTCGCCTATCTGCTTGGCGGTGCAGTGATCGTTGAAATCGTCTTCTCTTGGCCCGGAGTCGGTAACGCCTCACTCGCAGCGGCTGATGTTCTTGACATCAACTTTCTTGAACTCTACGTGCTCGTAACCGCATTAATCATCGTTGTCACGAACCTTGTAGTCGACGTGCTCTACTCCATAATCGACCCGAGGATAAGGTATTGAGTAATCTCATGGAATCGGAACGGCCATCTGAGGCTGATCGTTTCGGACGCCGGGCCGACCTCAAATATTCCTTCTATCTTCTCAGAAGGAACCCTATAGTTCTCGCAGGGTGCGTCATCTCTGTGTTTTCCGTGCTCCTAGCGCTTCTCTCTCCTCTACTTGTCAATCCCTCTTCATGGCATGCGCAGGATCTCAACCTACGGCTGTGTTGGAACAATCCGATGTACAACTGGCATATAGCGAATGTATTCGACTGCGCCGGTTCTGTCTATCCGCTCGGTACAGACATGTACGGGCGAAGTCTCTCAAACATGATAATCCTGGCGATCCCAATTGATTTGGAGATTGCCCTGGAGGTCGTCGTGTCAGCGGTGGTGATAGGCGTCATATTCGGCAGCATCGCGGCTTATGTTGGAGGAGTGATCGATGAAATTATTCTTAGGATTACGGATGACTTCCTAGCCGTGCCGGGCATTCTTTTAGCGATCGTCATGATCGTTGTCATGGGCAGGTCGCTGCCTGTTCTAACCTTCGCCGTGCTCATAACTTGGTGGCCGTTCTACGTGAGACTGATGAGATCCCAGGTTCTTAGCGAGAAAGAGAAACCGTACGTGGAACGTCTCCGCGCAATGGGCGCAGGTGCAACTAGAATACTCTTCAAACATGTCGTGCCGAACTCCATTTACCCCGTACTTGTTCAGGCAACGCTGGATATTGGAGCCGTCATATTGACGGTCTCAGCTTTGACCTTCATCGGTTTGACGCCTAGCTCTCTCCTTCCCGAGCTAGGTAACCTTTCCAATCAGGGAATCCAGTACATCTTCACCGCTCCGTGGCTAATCCTCTTCCCTGGACTAACAATTCTGGTGATCTCTCTCGGTTTCAACTTGCTGGGTGACGGAATAAGAGACATCTTCGACCCGAGACTGAGGAGATGAACACGAAGAAACCAGTCAGACCACAAAACGTTCTCACCGTAAAAAATCTGAAAGTGACCTTTCACACCTACGCGGGCGATGTGAAGGCACTTGACGGCGTCGAGTTATCAGTGAAGAAAGGAGAGCTTCTAGGTTTGGTCGGGGAGAGCGGCTGTGGTAAATCAGTCACAACTCTCGCAATAGTGGGACTACTTCCAGCCAACGCTGAAATTGTAAGCGGAGAAGTGCTTTTGGATGGAACGAACCTTCTGGAAATGAAGAAGGACGACTTGCGTCTGATCCGGCTCAAGGACGTGGCAATTATCTTTCAGGATCCTATGACATACCTCAACCCAATCCTCAGTATCGGCTCGCAAATAACGGAAATAATAGCCACTGATCCCGAACTGTTCATTCAGAAACTCATCGAAACGAGGCTCAACCAAATCGAAGCTATGCAGGCATCTCCTAGCGGACTTGACAATGAATCGCAAGCTGAACGAGAGAGACTGCGGTATGCGTCGAACGGGAATCGGCTTGGAAGGAAAGATCTCAAACGCCTCACCCGCCTGTACGCCATATCAATTCTAAATTCGGTAAGACTTCCCGAACCGGAGAAAGTCTTCAAAATGTTCCCATTCGAGTTGTCCGGCGGAATGAGGCAGAGGGCCATGATCGCTATGGCCCTCGTGAGGCGACCCAAACTTATTCTCGCCGATGAGATGACTACAGCCCTCGACGTAACAGTACAAGCTCAGACGCTACAGCTCCTCCAGCAGCTCAAGAATACAGTGGACACTTCGGTTCTGTTGATAACCCATGACCTTGCCGTCGTTGCCGAAGTCTGCGACAGAGTTGCCGTCATGTACGCGGGCAACGTAGTTGAAGTGGCTGACGTTGAAGAGTTGTTCAAAAACCCGCTTCATCCATACACTCAAGGCCTATTGGCTTCGGTGCCACGTATTGATGTCGCAGTCAAGGACCAAACATCAATCAAGGGCTCTGTGCCAGATCTTATCTATCCGCCCAGCGGGTGCCGCTTCCATCCTAGATGCCCAAGAGCGTTCGAAAAGTGTCCCGTAGCAAAGCCGACGTTATTCGAAGTGAGCCCAGGGCATCATGTCTCCTGCTTCCTTTACGGGGAGTGAAAATTTCATGATGGAGGGCGACTTTCTGAAAACAGACGGACTGTTCAAATGGTTCCCAATCAGAAGCGGTATGCTCAGCCGCACGACAGCTTTCGTGAGGGCTGTTGACGGCGTTTCGCTTAACGTGAAGAGCGGCGAAACATTCGGTTTAGTGGGAGAATCAGGATGCGGAAAGACGACGTTAGGCAGAACGGTCATGCGGCTAACGGAGCCTTCGAGAGGATCAATAACCTTCGAAGGGCAAGACATATCGCGGCTGAAGGGACATGATCTCAAAACGGTTCGGAGGAAGATGCAAATGGTCTTCCAGGATCCCTACGCCTCTCTCGACCCTAGACAGAATGTGAGATCTGCCATAATTGAACCTATGAAGATACATCACACTGTTTCCTCGAAGAGCGAGGCGAACAAGCGCGCGGCGGAGTTAATAGAGAAGGTGGGATTGAATCCAGATCATTTAGCTAGGTTTCCGCATGAGTTCTCGGGAGGGCAAAGGCAAAGGATAGCCGTAGCCATCGCCTTAGCGGTTGAACCTTCATTCATAGTCCTCGATGAGCCCACATCCTCGTTAGACGTCTCAGTTCAGGCTCAGATCCTCAAACTCTTCAGAAATATTCAGAGTGAAATGGGATTGACTTACGTCTTCATCTCACACAACTTGGCCGTCATCAGACAGATGTGCACTAGAACTGGCGTGATGTATCTGGGTAGAATAGTTGAGTTAGCTTACACTGAGAGATTGTTCGAAAATCCGAAGCATCCCTACACTAAGGCCCTGCTTTCTTCAGTACCTCTCCCCGACCCATCGAAGAGAAAGGAGCTTGCCACGCTCCAAGGCGATGTGCCCATCCCAGTAGCCATCCCGGGCGGGTGCAGATTCAGGACTAGGTGTGCATACTCGACTGAAAAATGTGTTAAAGATTTTCCTCCGATGGTGGAAGTTGAGAGGAACCATTGGACAGAGTGCCATTACGACATTGACTTCGTCGCTAAAACCAAACAAGACATTACTGCTATTTGAAGACCAAGAGCACTATGATGACCAGCACTGAGATCAGAACGAGCAGTGGAATCGCTGCGGTTTCCAAGAGTGCGACGAAGAGCGCTAAATAGTCTGTCACTCCAAGTTTGATTCTCACGCTTTGCCTCTCTCGCCTATCCTCTTGACGTTCTTCGTGCTCCTTTGATTTCAACAGAAGCGTGCCTGTGTATTGAATCGATAGCGTGGTATATGTCGTTTCCTCGCTGAGAAACGATTCTTGGAGAATTTCTTGTTTTGTTCGGGTCGGTATTGGTGTGTTTCCGATACTGTAGCTTATATGCGATGTACCAGTCCTTGGAAACGTACAGAGTAATCTAAAGATTTTAAGGAGAAATTAAGGATGTGTCGTAAGAAGTTAGTTGCTACGTCAACGATATTTTCTTTGTAAGTACATTTGTTAGACATGTCACACGAATCAATGAAAGGATCGATGTTCAGTTAACATGAGTTATGTTGATGCTCACGTCCATTTAGCTGACTCTGGATATCACGACGATCTCGAATCCATTTTACGAGGCGAAGCCAACGAGATTGTACGAAATCTTCTTTCCAATGGCACCGATTATGAAACATCTGTGAAAACCGTTTCGATCGCACGTCAACACGAAGGAAGAGTCTTCGCTGCTATCGGAATTCATCCGTGGACAATCGTCCAGAATGTACAGCAGCCCGTAGAGAAGTTTGAGGAACTGATCGAAGCTGATAAATCACATGTATCCGCGATAGGAGAAATCGGCTTGGACGGTCAATATACTCAGGACGAAGATAAGAAAAGTCATCAACTCGAGATTTTCAAGTTTTTTTTGCACTTGGCTGAACGGAAGAAACTACCGGTAGTCGTACACTCGAGACTTGCGGTCGAAGAGATGCTAGAAATCCTTCCCTCATTCAACCTCACGCGTGTGCTAATGCATTGGTATTCGGGGCCAACAGAAAAACTGCGCATAATCAAAGATAGAGGTTATCTAATTTCAATTGGACCATCCGTTACGTACACAAAACGAATCGCTGAGATTGCGCGAACTGCTGATCTCGCAACTATTTTGACGGAAACTGATGGGCCTGTCCCGTATCACGGTCCCTTCGAAGGAAGGCGAACTGAACCGTTCTTCGTCGTAGATGTAGTTCAAAAGCTCTCTGAAATTAGGAATGAAGGGTCGGATACTGTCCGTGATGCTGTTCGGCGGAACTTTCTCAGGTTTATTGGGCAAAGCATGCATGGAAAGTAACGCTTGATCTGCTTCAGAGAGAACCCTGATTTTTCGGGCTTGACACGTGAAATTGACAGAACCTGCTTCAGCAAAGTTTATGTTGAGTACAACTTGCTGATGGTCCATCTTCGTTAGAGCTGTTAGGATTGGGAAAAGTTAGGACAGACACCGTCAAGCGCGTCTCCAGGGAATTGGTCAGACGTTACCCTGATCGTTGCAAAGGAGATTTTGAAGCAGACAAGGAAGTCGTGAATGAGTTGGTAAATTCGCAGTCGAAACGTATGCGCAACAGAATTGCAGGATATGTCACGAGGCTGAAAGTTGTTGAAGCAGAACGGATTGCCGCGACGCAGCAAGCGACTGAGTCGCCTGAACCAACTGAATCAGACGACGTTGAATAATCGCAATGGTTGAACGTCCGAGTTTCCATGTTGAAGAAAACAGTAGGAGATCACGCCGTGTATCCGGCTTAGCGTTCGCAGTTAAAAATTTGCTCAAGGGAACTGAAACGATTTGCACACAATCGTCTGCGTAAAACACGTTCCCGACGCTTCAGACATTCGATTCGATCCGATCACTCTAAATCTTATTCGTGAAGGAGTACCGTCAATCGTTAACCCGTTCGACCTCAACGCAATCGAAGAAGCCATTCGGCTTAAGGAGAAGCTTGGCGGGACGGTAACCGCGGTAGCGATGGGCCCATTACAGGCTCAGGAAGCATTACGAGAAGCACTGGCTATGGGTGCAGACAACGCTGTCATGGTTTCAGATAGAACTATGGCAGGTGCCGATACCCTAGCAACATCGTATACCCTTTGGAGAACGCTAGCTACAGTAAATGAAAAAGATCCGTTCGACTTGGTCTTCACCGGGAAAGTGGCGATCGACGGCGAAACAGGCCAAGTGCCTCCGGGTTTAGCAGTACGATTCAATATTCCAATCATTTCGAACGTCACAAAAATCGTTGATATTGATCCCAACAATAGGACGATCACCACAAAA
>Ga0074045_10004706_pt1 | contig 12033 bp, 7 predicted proteins | sample BogForMeECP23OM2_FD_94442 | JGI IMG/M metagenome (GOLD analysis project Ga0074045, IMG submission 94442) | Bog forest soil microbial communities from Calvert Island, British Columbia, Canada - Bog Forest MetaG ECP23OM2 | ecosystem: Environmental > Terrestrial > Soil > Wetlands ...
CGGCGACAATGTCACGGCAGAAAGCTCTGCGAATGTCACAGTCTACTACGCCAACATCTCGGTGCTAGAATTGAACCAGACCGCGGCACAACCATCCCCAGGAGGAGTAGTCCAGTTCAACATGACCATCACAAACACCGGGAACGTGACCCTCGATCCCGTCAGCGTCGTGGATGCGCTTCCGGCCGGATTCACCTACCAGGATGCCTATCCAACCCCAGACACTATCGGCCAGACGTCGACCTGGAACGATGTGGGTCCGCTAACTCCTGGTTCGTCAGCAGTGATCTACCTCAATGCTACGGTTGATGCAGGCACTGTGAACGCCTCAACGCAGAGCAGGAGCCTTACGAACTACATGAACGCCACCGGCGTTCCACCCAACGGCGACAATGTCACGGCAGAAAGCTCTGCGAATGTCACAGTCTACTACGCCAACATCTCGGTGCTAGAATTGAACCAGACCGCTGCCCAGCCCTCACCAGGCGGCATAGTGCAGTTCAACATCACGGTCACCAACCCCGGGAATGTGACCTTGAACCCCGTGAACGTAGATGATGCGCTTCCTGCCGGATTCACATACCTGGATGCCTATCCGCTTCCAGATGACTCAGGCCAGATCTCGACCTGGGATAACATCGGTCCTTTGACCCCTGGCGCATCAGCAGTGATCCACCTGAACGCGACAGTGGATGATGGCACCGTGAACGCATCGACTCAGATAAGCACGCTCACAAACTACGTTAACGCCACCGGCTTCCCACCGGATGGCAGCAATGTCTCTGCGCAGAGCTCGGCTGATGTCACGGTCTACTACGCCAACGTCTCGGTGATAGAACTGAACCAGACCGCAGCACAGGCATCCCTTGGAGGCATAGTGCAGTTCAACCTGACAGTCACCAACACAGGGAACGTCACATTGAACCCGACGCAGGTCATAGACAGCCTGCCCCAAGGGTTGACATTCCTTTCGGCATCCCCAGCCAATTCCTCGTCCCTGGGCTGGAGCACGTCTCTGGCTCCTGGAGCCTCAGCGGTCTTCTACCTCAACGCCACGGTGGATTCAGGCGTGGTCAACGCGACGAACACATCAGTAACGCTGACGAATTGCGTCAATGCGACAGGGGTTCCGCCTGACGGGAGCAATGCCTCTTCGGTGAGCTGCGCGGATGTCACGGTCTACTATGCCAATATATCGGTGATAAAGGTCGACATAACTCCGATACAGGCTTCGCCCGGAGGCATCACGCAATGGGAGATAAATGTCAGCAATTCCGGAGTCGTTACCCTGGATCCGGTATCTGTGACCGATGTCCTGCCCCCGGGATTCTCTTTCAGCAACTCCTCCCCTCTCCCTGATAGCACCGATAATGTTACCATGCGATGGTTAAACGTCGGTCCGTTGCTTCCTGGAGGCAGCACGACGATAGAGCTCAACTCCACAGTCGCTTCGAACATATCTAACGGCACCTACACCAACATGGTCACCGTGGTCGGCGTTCCGCCGAATGGGCGCAATACAACTGCATCGGACACCGCTTCGGTCGGCATATTCGCGCCAGCCATAAACATCGTCAAAACAGTCAATCAGACATCGAACGTCGCAATAGGTGAGAATGTCACATACACGTTGAACATCTCGAACACCGGTTCAGTGAACCTCACGGTGAGCGTGGCGGATGTCCTTCCTTCCGGCGTGGCATTAGAAGATTCGGACGTTCCACCAACAGATATAAACGGTTCTGCGGTGAGCTGGGCCTCCGTAGCGATCCTAGCACCCGGAGATTCATTCGCTATCCACTACAACGTGAGCGCGAACCAGAGCGGCACATACACCAATAGCGCTACTGCGACAGGGACTCCGCCGAATGGAAATAACGTGAGCGACAGCGATTCAGCCGCATTCACGATACCTTCTAACGTGCCCATAAACAACGGCGGCGGGGGCAACCATGGCGGCGGTGGCGGCGGCGGTGGGGGCGGCGGCGGTGGAGGTGGAAGCGGAAGCGCGAGCGGCCAGAGGAATATAACCCTCCCCCACATCACACCTAACTCGACATCATCGTGCGGCTCAGATGCTGACTGCCCCTCGGAATACTCATGCCTAGGCGGGAAGTGCGTAGCGATCAGCGGGGTCTGCGGCCAGGCAGTCAACCACACCTGGGTTTATTACCAATGCTGCCTGGATTCAGACTGTCCATCAGGGCAGACCTGCCAGGCCCACTCATGCGCAGCCACCCTATTCGAAATCACCTGTCCGCCCAACGCATTCACTGGAGACCAGAAAGCGTGCGCTGTCACCCAGAACAAGCGGTCGGTCACAGGCTGCAGCTACAGCATCACCGATCCGAGCGGGAACACCTATTCAGGCGCCTGCGACCAGGACGGGAACTTCAAGACACCGACATTGACGATCCCGGGCGTATGGACGATCCTGCTGACGCAGAACGGCAAGATATTGGAATCAACGCATATCCTGGTCAAGGCGCAGATATCGCCATCAGCCTCGCCTCCACCCACCACGGCGCCATCCGGCTTTGCGTCGCAGATGTGGTGCCTTCCAGCCATCGTGCTGATACTGCTCTTGATAATCCTGATAATACTATTATTCCGGAGAAGGAAGAAGCGCAAATACCGGATAAGGCGCTGAGATAATCCCAAGCCGCCAGTCTTTTAAAATTGATGTGTTTATATATAAAAATGAGATGCATTGTTAGGACAAAACACAAAAATCCTTGTTTATTATAAGGTGTTTTGTTAGTAAATCACAATCCGGGTGGGAGACATGAAAAACAAAGTCGATTCTATCGATCTGGTCATATTACGCGAATTGAGGGATGATTGCAAAAGGCCCATGCGGGAGCTGGCGCAGAAGCTTAGGATGCATCCCAACACGCTGCTGCAAAGGATCAAACGCCTCGAGAAATCCAAGATCGTCCGGAGCTATCATGCCGACATAGACTACAAGGCTCTCGGCTACGACATGCACGCCATAGTCATGATAAAGATCAGGAAAAGCGGGCTCGAGGATGAGGATCTGCTCAAGGACGTGGCTGCCATGCCCGAGGTGCAATCCCTCTACGCCGTCACCGGAGGCGCGGACTGCATCGCCACCGTGAAATCGAAGAGTCGCGATGATCTCGTGCGGGTCCTGCGGGCCATACAGATTAACGAATCCGTCCTGCGCACAACGAGCTACCTGGTGCTCGTCACATACAAGGAGAGCTACGAGTTCAATCCGCTGTCGAACGTCACATCTCCTAAAGATTGATCTTTCATTTTACCCTATATAAGAAACCGTAGATCCCCGAGTCGTATCCTCTCCTGATCCTTTCCCTGAGGGTAGCCTCCAAAGTCAGCTGCTCATCCATGTCCCTCATCATGCGCCTCACCTCTGTCTTATGGATTCCGTGCGGGTCGATGGCCTTGCTGAATGGCCATTCTTCCAAAAGGGCGATGGATCCTCCGGGTTTGAGCGCCTTGATCGCGCTCTGTATGACCGCTCTGCGTCTATCCGGTTCCAATTTGTGGAGGATCTCCGGCAATATTATCGTATCGCACTCTCTTCTCCTGTCCAAGGTGCCCTGGATCCTGCTCGCATCATATCCCGTGGCATCGAATACGTTGCCTTCATTGAACGGGATGAACTCATGGCCTGCCCGGTTGAGCGGGTGGGACAGGAACGGCCCGTCCACCTTCTTCAATCCTTGGATGACGTGCTCTCTGGCTTTGGACCTTAGGTCCGTTAGATCGCTCCACTTCCATTCACTCCTTCTTGCATCGGCATCGCATCTTGGCAATGCCGGGCGTCTACTGGAGTCGTCTTTGTCCTTCACGTAAACGAGCATGTACATCGAATGCTCCAGGTCTATCCTTTCCTTGCATTCTGCAACCAGCCTCGCGCCATCCACATTCCTCATGATGTCGTCCCTCAATATAGAGAGGTCAGCGATAGGCCTGAATGTGCAGCTGAAAAGCTGGTTCACGAGAGCTTCAAGCGCGCTCGTGTATGTGGGAGTGAATTTCGGCGGCCATTCTTCAAAGAACACGAAATACCCTCCCCATGGGAGGAGGTCGAATGCCCTCTGTATGGTTTGTATCTTCATCTGCCGATGATCCGTTCTCTCAGCCGGGTGTTTGGGATCCATCTCTTTGGCGAACTGCTCTGGATCCACGATCAAGTGCATCGTCTGCGACCATATTATCGTGTCGAAATGCCTGTTTCCGAATTCCATGCTGCGGACATCCTCTTTCGTGAAATCGATATCGCACAGGCCCTTAAGTTTCTTCCTCGCGACAGCTTTCATTTTGGGCGATATATCGTTCGCGGTGATCCTGTGCCTGCCCGTCGTCAGTTCCGGCATCTCGTCGCACAACGCCTTCAGCACCATTCCAGTGCCGCAGCTCATCTCGAATATCCTTCTTCCTATGATCGGCTTGTCATAATTCCCGAATCCCATCCCGTCTAGGGCTATCAGCTGGCTCAGGAGCTTCCTGATAGCCGCCTCATGGTCGATCATATGGACATCATACGTATTGGCCCATAGCTTTCCCAACTCTTGCATCACTCTGATCGAACCGCCCTTTCCTTTGGCCAGCTCGGCCAGGAAACTATCCATGTTCGCGGTGTGCTCTCTTTGGGATTGGACGCTCTGCCCTGCCGTTATAAGAAGGCCCTCGAGCGCCTTTTTCATCGCTGTGTACCTGGGGAAGTTGTATTGTGAAAGGACATCGGCTATAAGAGGTTCATCTACAAGATGCCTGGAGAAGACTTGTCTTGATGGCAACCTAGGAGGGGCTACACTATCCTCAAATGGACGTCTTATCTTTCTGCTCAATGCTGGCACCCAAAAACACCTTCTGAACTGGTCTCCCACCCGCTTCTTTCGAACTTCAGATATGCAATGATTATATACGGTAATGCTTAAAAAGGGTTGTTTTAATTAGTGGTTATAAAAAGTAAAGACCGAAAAATAAAAAAATTGTCACACCCGCGGGTAGCGGAGGACGCTTGCCGTTATATCGACATGCGCGAGGAACATCCTCCTGCAGCAGTAGCGGTCCACCCCGAGCTCGTCCAGAACTACGTCAGGCTTCTTGTCCTTGGCGTTCTTGTACTGCTCGTAGAGATGGCCTACCACCGCGCCGCATGTGAAACATCTTACTGGAAATTCCATTTTTTCACCAACCTGTTTTCATTGTAGAAAAATAAAAAAATCACCTGTATGATTTCTGGAACCTCGCCCTCGCTTTGGGGCCGCGGAACTTCTTGGTCTCGACACGCCTCGTGTCCTCTATTATGAGGGATCTGTCGATGCCGTCGAACTTCTCCGCGAGGTTCATCGTGTCGAAATACGCCACGAGCGCGTTGGCGATAGCTGTCCTCGCCGCCTGGGCCTGGCCCATCACCCCGCCTCCGCGGACTGTTATCGAGATGTCCACGTTGTTCGCTTCGGGGCCGATGTATCTGAGCGGTTCCACGATTATCTCGCGGACGTAGTGGTTGTTGATCGAAGACACGTTGAGGCTGTTGACCCTGACTATCCCTTTGCCAGCGGATATCGTGGCGCGGGCGACGCTCTCCTTCCTCTTGCCCCTCAGAACGAATACCCTCTTCGCCTCTTTCTTCGGGCCTGCCTTCTTTTTCTTCGGTTTCGGCTCGGTCTTGGCATGCGCTGCCTCGACCTTCGGAGCATCGTGTTTCGCCGGCTCGGCCTTCGGCTCATGCGCTTTAGGGGCAGCCTTCGGTTCAACCTTCGCTTCGACCTTGGCGACCTCAGCCTTGGCATGCGCTTCGACCTTCGGAACATCCTGCTTCGCCGGCTCGGCTTTAGCCTCGACCTTCTTCTGCTTCGGCGCGGCTTTCTTCTTCGTCTTGGTTTCTTCTTGTTCTTTGACCATAAACATCAACCCGGGTAACCCATGCTCCTGCATAGTTCGTGTATCGTGACGTGCTTGGATATGCCGTCGAATTCAGCCTTCTCCACCTTGGTGTCCACGCTCATGTTCTTCGGATTGCCCTTGTACACCCTGAGGCGGTGGAGCGCAGCCCTCCCGCGCGAGCTCTCGCGCGGCAGCATGCCCCTGATCATCCTCTTGACGAGCAGGTGCGGGAGCCTCGGCCATGAAGGCGATTTCTCCGGCTTCCCCTTGTGCTTTATGCTCTTCCTGGTGGCGTACTTCCCGGTTATGTCCGAGGGTTTGCCCACTATGACGAGCTTCTCGGCGTTTATGAGGTGGACCTCTTCGCCGCTCATCAGCCTCTTCGCGACCTGGCTGGCCAATCTTCCGAAAACCATGTTCGTTCCATCTACGACTGCCATGAACATCACTTCAAAATCATGACGCCCCTGCCTTCAGGGTTCGTCTTCTGCAGACCATCTATGGTCACGATCTTTCCGCCAGCCGAGCTTATGAGCTTCCTCGCGCTTTCGCTGAACGTGAATGCGGCCACCGTTACCTTCTTCGAGATCATTCCAGAGCCGAGCACTTTCCCCGGCACGATGACCGTCGCCTCATCCGGGGCGTACTGGTCTATCTTGCTCAGGTTCACCTCGACCCTCTGCCTCCTGGGCCTGGAGAGCTCGTAAGCGACCTTCCTCCATACCGGCTTCTTCGTCTTCAACAGGGTCTCTATCAGGGATAGGAGCACCTGGTTGTCTTTTTCTGGTATCTTCATATTCGCCACCTTTGGCTCGCTCCCAAGACGGTTTTCGGGCTTTTCGGCATCCGTTCTCGTGTATTGGGAACTGACAAATCGGTGATAGGATAACATTCGGATAGGTTTAAAATGTATGATGGCCGGGGTTTTCAGAGGGCTGCCAGCATTATCCCGACCAGCCCGATCGCGAAAGCCGCGAGGCTCGCGTTCCTCGCGAAGCCGTAAGATGTCTCGGGTTCGCCTAGGATCCGATAGACGATCAGCAGAATCATCCCATCTCCAATCCCGATCATTGCCGCGGATAAAGGGCTGAATCCCAATCCGAGCGCGAAAGGCGACAAGCTGAGCGGGATGAACAATATATATAATAGGGCGGCAATAGCCAGCGCCGGCCCCCTGCCTATGACTATGGGGAGGGTCTTGGAACCGCGGGCTTTCATGTCCCCTTCCATGTCCTGGGCGGATTTCACGATCTCGCGCGCTAGCCCCGCTACGAATCCGAGGAGTGCGAGAGCGACCGCGAGCATGCCGAGTTTGTCCGAGACGACGAAATCCCCGAAGATGAAAGGTATCGCCATGCTCAGGCCGATGTATATGTTCCCGAGCAGGGGGAGATCCTTGAGCTTCCAGTCGTACGCGATTGCGAGGAGGTTGAATACCAGAGCTATCAAGAACGCGTACGTGTTGATGAAATACGCCAGCACCAATGATAGGATCAAGGAGATGACAGAGAACCATAGCGCGAATCCAGGGCTTATGGTCCCCTTCACTAGTGGCCTCTCCGTCTTCTTGTTCAGTCGGTCGGTCTCGATGTCAAGGTAATCGTTGAGCGCGAAGGATCCCATCTCGCTGAGCATGGGGACTAGGAGCGAGAGGATTATCGGGAGCGAAAGCTGCGGGACCGAACGCAGGACGACCGTCTCCCCTATGAATACCGCCACTGCGAGCATGATAGCATGCTCGAAGCGCGTGAGCTTGAAGAGCTCCTTGAGGAATCCCATAGCTCCATTTTCCGATGGCATGTTTTTAACATTTGATATTGAAGATGAGAAAATGGTCTGGGTCAAGAATATCGGCATGAAGCCCGCGTACGTCTGTGATTCCTGCGGATCCTGCTACAGAGACCCGAAGCTCGCACTGGAATGCGAGAACCTCTGCAAGATAGGCAAACCGTCAGAGGAAATCAGGAAAAAGGCGCTCGGCGCCACTTGATGATCGCGCAGTCCGAGCCCTCGCGAATTTTATGGCCCTGGGGCGCGGCGGCCCCTTCAATTTCGTTCAAAATCAGTGAGTGCATCTAATTCATTTATAAATATCAATGGAAATAAGCGGAGATATCGGTGTGTTTTTTATGAAAAAATCCCTAATCGTCTTGATCTTGATGGTACTATTCTGCGCCAGCACTGTTTTCGCTCTGGCGAACCCGTCGACAGTCTACTGCAATGAGATGAACAAGGAATTCGGCGGTTACACATACGTGATGCAAAGCGATAATCAATCCAACTTGCACGGGGTCTGCATAATGCCCGACGGGACGCATTGCGACGCCTGGGCGTTCCTGGACGGAAAATGCGGCAACAATTTCTCGTACTGCGCGAAGAATGGTTATGACACCACAACTGTGACGAATGGCAGCTCCATATACGCCGCCTGCACCATGTTGTCCGGCAGCAAGACCAAAGCCCTCGCAATGTCTTCTCAAAGTGAAATGCGAGTCATAGACATGATGAACCTCACCGCGAAACTCGGCAGCGACATAACCCCGAGAGCCGTTCTGACGCAGATGAACCAGATGATCAGCACACCCCAATCATCGAAGCCGTCGTTCAATTCCCAATCGATGTACAATGCGACCGCCTATTCCTCCTGGGACTGGAGGAACCCCCCGGCTGGTACGATCTACGCATCCTCGAATTACCCTTATTTCGAAAGTTTGGACGGTTGGATGACCTCGGTCAAGGACCAAGGGCAGTGCGGCAGCTGCTGGTCGTTCGGGACACTAGGCGCCATGGAAGCCAAGTATGACCTCGGCATGAACGAGTCCCGCCTCCAGCCGGATCTATCCGAGCAGGACGAAGTGTCCTGCGACAACAGTTGCGGCTATGACGAGGGTTACTCCGGGGCTTGCCAATACGGCTGTAACGGCGGATACCCGAATGTGTCATTATGGAATATCCAATACAACGGTGGCGTGGTGGACGAGAGCTGTTTCCCGTACACCGCGACCGATAACGCATGCTCGAACATCTGCTCGGATCACTCGAGCAGGTCCTGGACCATAACCGGCTCGCAAAGCTTCTCGAGCCCGACCAATGCGCAGCTGGAGCAGATGCTCATAGACAACGGCCCCCTCACAATCCTAGTCGATGCGAGCAATTGGTATTACAATGGCGGTGTATTGACCTGCACCTCGCCTTCCACATACATGGACCACGCAGTCGTCCTGGTCGGTTACAACGATACCGGTAACCCGACCACGAGTTACTGGATAATAAAAAACAGCTGGGGCAGCGGATGGGGCGAGAACGGCTACATAAGGATCGAATTCGGTTGCAATGGCGTCGGTCTTTGGGTGTATTCCCCGAATGGGGTCATCCCGCCGAATTTCGCGCCGGCAATCGTTGTGAACTCGCCTACGCAGAGCACGATCGAGGACTCCGGACCGGTCCTATTCAATTTCACGGTCAATGACAGGAACGCGCCCACCTCGACATGCGACCTGATCGTCAATGGCGCGATAGTCAATACGACCTTGGCGAACAGCGGCAGCGCCACCATCATGAGCTACCTGATGCCGTTCGGGGAACAGGCTAATTGGAGCATACGGTGCTGGGAGACCGGATTCGGTATAATCAGCACCACACCGACGCAGAACCTGAACCTCTACATCGCGATCCAAAGCCCATCGAGCTCTTTCTACAACGTCTCATCCCTTCCGCTGGATTATTCCGCCGCGAATCCGGACACCTGCTGGTATTCGCTGGATGGCAACCCGGATGTCATACTGCCGGGCTGCGGCAACACCACCCTCGATTCCCTTGCAGACGGAATCCATTCCATTATCGTCTCTTATAACGATACCAATGGGACAATCCACGATGCCAATGTAAATTTCACGATCGACACGGCGCCTCCGCTCGTGACCCTCAGCTCTCCGGCCGATCTATCGACCTCCCATTCGCCGAATGTGGCCTTCAATTTCACGGCGATTGATAATCTCTCAGCGACAATGGACTGCTCCATGTTCCTGGACGGCGTCCTGAACCAGACCAACGCCTCGACCATGAACGGGATCCCGACCGTCTTCCAGGTCAGCGGCATACCCTTTGGAAACCACACCTGGTACATGCAGTGCAGCGACGACGCAGGCAATGTAGGCACGAGCGAGATCAGGAACTTCGCGGTCGACACGACAATCCCTTCAGTGGTACTCAACTCGCCAGCCGATCAGGCCGTATTCAGCGTCTCGAACGTGACATTCAACTTCACGGCGATGGACAGCCAATCCAGCACGCTGGGTTGCTCCCTCTTCCTGGACGGCGTCCTGAACCAGACCAATCCCTCGACGATGGTCGATACCGCGACCGCGTTCCAAGTAAGCGGCATCCCGAACGGGATCCACTCCTGGTATGTCCAGTGCACCAACGCCGCGAACAACACCGGCACTAGTGCAGCTCTGGGCTTCAAGGTGCAGACCGGCTGCCCGCTGATAACCTCGAGCGGCACCACTACGCTGACCACCAATTACATGGGCGCGTCCAACAGCGCAAATCCTCTCACCGGTTCGGCCTGCGTGGAGATAACCGCGTCCAATGTCATCCTCGATTGCAACGGATTCAGCATCGTGAGCAACAACGCCAGCGGAACCACATACGGCATACTCGTCAACGGTCCGCTCACGAACGTGACCATACGGAACTGTCCAAGCATTTCCGGCTACAGCGTCGGCGTCTATGACTATGAGGCGAACAACACCAACATAACGAACGTCAGCCCCAACGGCAACCTGAACGATGGCATTTACCTGTACTCCAGCAACAACAATGCGCTGAGCGGCGATAACGTCTCCGGCACCACCGGGTACAATGGCTTCGGCTTCTATTCCAGCTCGAACAACGTTGTCTCCAACGACATCGCGGCCACATCCAGCAACGGATTCAATCTGGGCGCCGGCTCCAACAACAACACGCTGATGAACGACATCGCCAATGGCATCAGCAGCTATGGCTTCGCGCTCAGCGGCTCCGGAAACAACCTTCTAGCCAACGACACAGCTTACAACGGCTCCGGCGAGGGTTTCGGGATCTTCGCCAGCAACAACACTTTCTCGAACGACATCGCTAACAACGACTACTATGGTTTCTACCTATCGTCAGGCACCTACGACAGCTTTTCAGGCGATTCTGCTTTCAACAACACCTATTATGGGTTCTACCTGGGATCCAGCTCAGCGAGCAACAACTTCGCCAACGATAGCGCCAATCTGAACGGGTATAGCGGCTTCGAGATCTATTCGAGCAACAGCACCTTCACGAACGACAGTGCCAACAACAACACCTACTACGGCTTCTATGCCTACTCCGCCTCCAATGACACGCTGGCCAGCTGCAGCGCCTACGGCAACGCAGATTCGGGATTCTACCTTTCATACAGTCCCAACAGCACGATCGCGAACTCGGCCGGGAACTCCAACTCAGGCATGGTCATCTACCTCTACTACAGCTCCAATGACACCATCATCAACTCCACTGCGACCACCAATCTGGGTTACGGCATCTACCTCTCCTACAGCCCCAACAACACGATCGCGAACTCGGCCGCGAGCTCCAACTCGAGCGAAGCGATCTATCTCTCATCAAGCTCCAACAACACCATCATCAACTCCAACGGAACCACGAATTCCGGGGGCGGCATCTACCTCTCGTCCAGCTCCAACAACACCATCATCAATTCCATCGGGAACGCCAATTCCGGGTATGGCGTTTACCTAACATCCAGCCCCAACAACGCACTCACCAACTCCGTCGGAGCATCCAACTCGGGCTATGGCATCTTCATCTACATGAGCTCCAACGATGCGCTAACCGGCTTCGTCGGTAACTCCAATTTATCCCCTGCCATCATGATCTACTACAGCTCCAACAACACCGTCATCAACTCCACCGGGACATCCAACTCGAGCTACGGCATCTACCTGGGCTCAGGATCCAACAACACCGTCATCAACTCCACCGGTGCCACTATCACCTACCCCGCCATCTTCCTCATATCCACCTCCAACAACACGGTCATCAATTCCGTAGCAAAATCAATGTCCGGGCTCAGCTTCTACCTCTACCAGAGCAACAGCAACAATCTGTCGGGCGACAACG
>Ga0074045_10004709_pt1 | contig 12024 bp, 9 predicted proteins | sample BogForMeECP23OM2_FD_94442 | JGI IMG/M metagenome (GOLD analysis project Ga0074045, IMG submission 94442) | Bog forest soil microbial communities from Calvert Island, British Columbia, Canada - Bog Forest MetaG ECP23OM2 | ecosystem: Environmental > Terrestrial > Soil > Wetlands ...
AGGGTAATACGGAGTCGAACGGGCCGAACGAGTACCCAACACCAAATAACACCACGCAAAGCAGATAGTCCCGAGCGATCTTACCTGGTATTTTGTTCATGGGTGCATGCGGCGCTTCCGAACTATGTTTATACCGCCGTCGGCGGTTTATGCAACGTCTCAATAGTTCATCAGTGGGTCATTGCAACTAACTCGTTCCTTCCACGACGATAATTACGATTATCGGGAGGATTGATTCCGTGTCGGCGACATGAGCATTTTAACAAGTTGTTGGGATGAGGCTTGCACAACGGATAGGGACTCACTCATCGCAATGATTAGACATGTCCAACATAATGATTGCTGTAATCGAAAAATCAGCATCATTGCCGGTGCTTTCCAATCATCTGTTCCGTATGAAGTCGCGCGAAGAGGTGCTGAGTCTAGTCAAGATGAAAGTACGCCTGCTGCACTACGCTCTCAGCACCGAGGATGCTTACTGCCACTGGATCGGTCGGTACTACGACTTTTGCTTGACTCAATCCGTTTACCAGCCGTCTGAGCGGAAGACAGAGTCGTTTCTGACGGACCTGGCTCTAAGGCTTGGCGTGGCGTCCCGCACCCAGAGCCAGGCATTCGCGGCCGTCTTGTTTCTCTACAAGGAAGTGCTGGGCAGTCCGCTTGGAGACGTTCGCGCCCTGCGCGCGAAGCGGCCCTTTCGCGAGCGGGTCTCCCCATCGAGGGATCAGGTGCTGCGGCTGCGCCAGGCCCTCGAGGACACGCCGGGAACTCCGGCCCGGCTGCTGGTCGACCTCCTATACGGGTGTGGGTTGCGTGTATCGGAGCCCGTCGAGCTGCGAGTCAAGGATGTTCTCTGGGACGAGGGCGCGACCGGCCAGCTGGTTATACGCGGTGCTAAGGGCGGCAAGGATCGTCGGGTTCCGGTCCCGACGGCTTGCGTAGCCCCGCTGAGACTTCAGATGGAACGTGCAAGGGGCGTATGGAGCCTGGACCGGCTGAATTCGCCCAGCGTGGGAGTGCCGCTTCCGGACCGCCTGGCATTGAAGTATCCGAACGCCCCGTTCACGTGGTCGTGGTTCTGGCTCTTTCCGGCGGAGAACCACTGCAAGGACCCCCGCAGCGGCGTCCGGGTGCGCTACCACCTTCTCCCGGAGTGCATCCAACGGGCCGTCCAGAAGGCAGCGCGAAAGGTGGGACTCGACGGAGTGGTTACGCCGCACGTGATGCGCCATGCATATGCAACCCATTCCCGCGAAAGCCTCGATGCCTTGCGCAGACTGCTCGGCCACTCATCGATCGAGACAACCGCCGGCTATCTGCATCCGGTCATCGACAGAGCAAGCAACCCGCTGGACGATCTTCTAAAGTGCCCCCACGGCGCCAAACTCGCCAACCTGGTGGACGCCGAGGGACTCGAACCCCCGACCCCCTCGCTGTAAACGAGGTGCTCTAACCAACTGAGCTAGGCGTCCGTTCCAGTCAGACAGGCGCGAGCGCAGCCTTAGGCCTGAGCTGACCCTCGCGAATCATGAGCTCCGCTATCTGTACCGCATTGAGTGCGGCGCCCTTCCAGAGGTTGTCCCCGCTGACCCAGAACGCCAGGCCGTTGGGAAGCGCGGTGTCGAGTCGAATCCGCCCCACTCCGCACTTCTCCGTGCGGCTGAAATCGAGCGGCGTCGGGTACTCGTGCCGGGACGGGTCGTCGACGAGACGGGCACCTGAAAAGGCGGCCACGGCCTCGCGGGCCCCTTCTACGCTCACCGGGCGCTCAAACGCAGCGTTGATTGCGGCCGAATGGGCGCGGACGACCGGCACTCGGACGCACGTCGCCGACACCAGCAGCTGCGGCAGCCCCATAATCTTTCGGCTTTCGAGCATCATCTTCGTCTCCTCTCCGGTATAGCCGTCGGGCCCGAACGTGTCGACCTGTGGGAGTACGTTGAACGCGATCTGGTGGGGAAAGACGCTGCGCGGCAGGGCGGTCCCCCTTGTGTGCGCGACGACCTGTGCCTCGAGCTCTCGCACCGCCGCGGCTCCCGCTCCGGACACGGACTGATAGGTGGCGACGATGTACTGCCTCAGCCCGAAACGCCGGTGCAGGGGCCAGAGGCCCATTAGCGCGACCGCGGTCGAGCAGTTTGGATTGGCGATGATCCCCTTGTGGCGCCCGAGCGCCTCCGGATTGATCTCCGGGATCACGAGCGGGACGTCGGGATCGAGCCGGAACGCCGAGCTCTTGTCGATCACCAGGCAGCCCGCCTTGACGGCGTCGGGGGCAAGCGCGCGCGACACCGAGCCGCCCGCCGCAAAGAACGCCAGGTCCACGCCGGCGAACACGCCCGGCCTTGCCTCCTCGACGACGACTGCGCGGACCGCGTACTGCACCGTCTTGCCTGCCGACCGGGCGGAGGCGAAGAGCCGGAGCGACGACAAGGGGAAGGAGCGCGCCTCCAGAAGGCGCAGCAATTCTTGACCGACGGCACCTGTGGCGCCGACGATCCCGACTGTGAAGGATGCCGTCTTGTCCATAAAATCGTCCTGGGAGTCGTTCAACAAAACCCGAACTGCCCTGGGCATCAAGCAAACAGACCGGGTCATCGTCGTTAACCTCAAGGCGTCCACCCTGCAGCTGCGCCGCAACGGGGCCGTCGTAAGATCCTATGCCGTATCCGGTTCCAAGCAGCCGTATTCGAACGTCCTGAACTCCCTTGGCACGCCGCTCGGCCTTCACGCTATCGCGGAGCGGATCGGCGCGGGCCAGACAGCGGGCACGGTCTTCAAGTCCAGGGTGCCGACGGGCGTTCACTTCTCGGAGCTCCCGGAGAATGTGGTGGGCACGCGAAACCTCGTCACAAGCCGCATCCTATGGCTGCGGGGCCTAGAGCCGGGCGTGAACTCGGGGGGCGACGTCGACACGTTCAGGCGGTACGTCTACATCCACGGCACCCAGCGCGAGGACAGGATAGGCGAACGCCTCAGCGCCGGATGCATCCTGATGCGCAACCCGGACATCATCGAACTGTACGACGAGGTGCGCGTCGGCGACCTAGTCTGGATCTCGCCGTAGCCGCCTTTACCGGATCTTGCCTAGGAGCAGCCTAAGCGAATTGAGGCAAACGACGACCGTGCTTCCCTCGTGAGCCACGACGCCCGCGGCCAGCGGGACGGCCCCGACCGTCGTCGCGATCACCATAACCACGACGACGCCGAGCGAGATCCCAAGGTTCTGCCGGATGATCGCTCGGGCCCGCCGGCTCAGCCGGTGGGCCGCCAGGAAGTTCTCGATCCGGTCGTTCATGAGGATCACCTCGGCCTGCTCGAGCGCCGCGTCGCTTCCGCGCGCTCCCATCGCCACGCCCACGTCCGCCGCGGCGAGGCTCGGCGCGTCGTTCACGCCGTCCCCGACCATCGCGACAACGTGTCCGGAGTCGTGGATCGCGCGGACGGCGGCCACCTTCCCCTCAGGGGACAGCCCGGCCATGACCTCGTCCAGCCCTAGCTCGCGGGCGACCAGCTCGGCGGCGTGCCTGCGGTCACCGGTCAGCATGACGGTGCGCACGCCCATCCTCCTAAGCTCGCGCAGGACGGGCCCGGACTCGGCGCGGATCCTGTCAACCAGGAGCAGGCGGCCGATCAGGTCCCCACCCACGACCCAGACCTCGCTCAGCTCGGCCGAGGCAGGGGGAAGATCGCGGGCCCACTGCGCCAGCGGCCCGTCCTCGAGGAGCTCCCGGCGACCGAGAAAGAGCGTCGACCCTCCGAGCCGGCCCCTTAGCCCCTTTCCGGTCAGCGACCTAAACTCCTCGACCTCTGCTAGTTGGACACCCTCAGCCCTGGCGTGGCGCAGAATCGCCCTGGCGATCGGGTGCTGGGACTTGCTCTCGAGGGCGCCCGCCATCTCGAGCACCTCGCGCTCGCGCCCCTTCGGGAAGCTCTCGATCCGCTCGACGGACAGCTCGCCCATCGTGAGCGTCCCCGTCTTGTCTAGCGCAACCACGTCCACGTCGGCCAACCGCTCGACCGCGGCGCCTCCGCGGAACAGTATGCCGCTCCGGGCGCCCCGCGCGATGGAAGCGAGGATCGCCGACGGGATCGACAGGACGAGGGCGCAGGGGCTTGCGACGACCATGAGCGTCATGGCCCGGTAGAACGCGGACCTCACCCCGCCGGCGTTGGCGAACGGCGGAAGGCCGAAGCCAAGCCACCACACGAGGAACATGGCGAAGGCGCCGCCTATCACCAGGTACGTGTAGCCCGTTCCGAACCGGTCCGTGAAGCGCTCGCTCGGGGCCCGCATCTTCTGGGCCGTCTGGATGAGCCGGATGATGCGCTCCAGCGTGCTCTCCGACGGCAGCCGGGACACGTCGTACTCAATCGCGCCCCAAATGTTCATCGTCCCGCTGAAGACCCCGTCGCCGGGGGCCTTGGCGACCGGGCTGGCCTCGCCGGTGAGGGTGGACTCGTCGCTCGCGCTCTCGCCCTTCGCGACGACCCCGTCGGCGGCGAACGCCTCGCCCGGCCTGACGCGCACGCGCTGGCCGGGCCGCAGCAGCGCGACGTCGATCTCGCTTTCCGATCCGTCGGGAAGCACGAGCGTGGCCCGCTTCGGCGCGGACTTCAGGAGCGCGCTCACCTCGCGCTGGGTCCGGTCGAGTGCGTACTCCTCCATCGCGCCGGCGGCGGAGAAGAGCGTCAGCAGGACCACGGCCTCGCCCCACGCCCCGACGAGGACGGCGCCGACGGCGACCGCGAGCATGAGGAAGTGTATGTCGATCCGGCCGTGGCGCAGGTTGGCCCAGGAGTCCATCGCCGCGTCGAAGCCCCCGGCGGCGAGGCCCGCGCCGTAGATCGCCCTGGAAAGCCACGGGAGCCCGGGGGCGAGCCACCCCACGAGCGCGCCCGCTATCCCGGCCACCGCGCATCCGAGGGCGAGCAGCGCCAGCGCCCGCCATCCCCCCTCCTCCCAGAATGACGGAGCCCCGGCCTTCTGGGGCTCCACCCTCTCGGGCCACTTGATCTCCTTCCAGAGCCAGAGCTTCTCGACGGCGTCGCAGGTCTCGCGGCCGACGATCGTGGCGCCGCCCTGGCGGCTCAACTTGAATCCCCGCGGTGCGCCGCCCTCGTGGGCGCTGGACAGCCCCGCCACCACCGCGGCGATGGTCTCGCTGAGCCGCTCCTCCAGGTCCGACTCGGTCTCCCGCCCCACCGTCGCGACGGCGACCCTGTGCGCGCCGGGATCGATGCGCACAGCGCCGACGCCCGGCTGCTCGCGGATGAAGCGGACGAGCGCGGCGACCCAGTCCCCCTGTTCGCCGGTTGCGGGCTTCATCGTGGCATCAAAGATGCCCGGCGCCGAAGCCGCTGCAAATTCAATAGGAGGCCAGCCCCCCGGGACACCGCGCTACATCGGGAGTGCGACAGCGGCCGGGCCGCCCCCGCGGGGCCGATCCGCAGCCGCAACCCCAAGGGGCCAGTTGGGTTACGCGAACGCCCAGTAATTCGTTTGCCCCGTGGGGCGCCGGATCCATTCGTTTGCTGGACCTCCCCATGATAGGCCTTCGCGACGATTCCGCCCCGGCGTCGGCGTCCCCCAGCCGGGCGCCGGAACTGGCCGGAAACGTGTTCCGTGAGGGCGGGTGGCTGCAGCAGGAGCTGGACCTCGAGCACCGGCCCGGGCAGGAGCTGATGGCGCACGCGGTCGCGGCCGCATTCCGCGACGACGAGCCGCTTCTGATCGAGGCAGGGACGGGGATAGGCAAGTCGCTCGCGTACCTCGTGCCGGGCATAGTCCACGCGACCGACTGCGGCAGGCAGCTCATCGTCTCCACCCACACGATCTCGCTCCAGGAGCAGCTCGAGGGGAAGGATCTGCCGCTGTGCAGGCGCCTCTTCAATTCCGTGCCCGGCCTCTCGAGGTACGCCGGGTTCGCGTCCACGGTCCTCGTCGGCAAGTCGAACTACCTTTGCACGTCGAGGCTCTCGAACGCGCTCGCGGAGCGCGCGAGCCTTTTCGACGACGCCGAGTACGCGGAGCTCCAGCGCATCGCGGATTGGGCCGAGACGACGCCGACCGGGCTGAGGCACGACCTCCAGCCGCCGCCCAACCCCGACGTGTGGGACGGCGTGAACGCCGACTCGTCGGCCTGCTCGAGGCGCAACTGCGGGTGCGAGCGCTGCTTCTACCAGCGCGCGCGCGCCCGGGTTCGCTCGGCCCAGGTCATCGTCGTGAACCACGCGCTTCTCTTCTCGCTGATCAGCGCGGGCGGCGCCCGGGCCGAGGGCGCCGGCCATGACGCCTCGGGCGTCCTGTTCCCCGGGGATTTCGTCGTGCTCGACGAGGCCCAGACGGTGCCGGATGTCGCCGAGGAGAACTTCGGCCTCGCCCTGAGCAGCCTGGGCGTCGAGCGGACGCTCAGGCACCTCTACAATCCGAGGACGCGGCGCGGGATCATGAGGAAGCGGGGAGGGCCCGAGGTCGGCAAGGGGGTCGCCGACGCCCTCGAGGCCTGCGGCCGGTTCTTCGATCGCATCGCCTCGACGCTGCTCGCCGAGCAACCGGTCGCCCGCGTCCGCGACGCGGGCGCGGCGGAGCCCCTCCCGCGCGACCCGCTCGCCGCGCTGGAGAAGTGCGTCGCGAAGGCCGCCGACGCCCTGGCGGACGGGCGCGAGCGGGACGAGCTGCTCGAGCAGCGCGCCCGCCTGCGCGCGATCCGGGGCGGCATCGACGAATGGCTCTCGCTCGCGAACGGCGGCCACGTGTACTGGGCCGAGAGGGTCGGGCGCAAGCAGTCGATCGTCAGCCTACGCAGCGCTCCGGTGGACGTCGCCCCCGACCTGGAGCGCCGCCTCTTCGGGGCCGGGGTGAGCGTCGTCTGCACGAGCGCGACGCTGGCGTACGGCGGCGAGATGGGGACGTTCGCGGCCCGCGTCGGCGCCTCCTCCTCCAGGGCGGTGGTCGCCGAGTCGCCCTTCGACTTCGAGCGCAACATGCGCGTCTTTGTCGCGGCAGACATCCCTCTCCCGGCAGCCCCGGACGCGCGGTCGTCGGTGGAGGCGATCGCCGATTACGTCGGCTTCTGCTGCTCGCGGGTCCCGGGCGGGTCGCTCGTCCTTTTCACGAGCTACCGGGACATGCAGGCCGTCGCGGCCTCAGTGGGGCCGTCGCTCGGCGCGTCGGGGCGCCCCTTCCTGGTGCAGGGAGGGGATTTCTCGAGGACCGAGCTCGCGCAGAGGATGCGCGACGCCGGCAACGCCGTCCTGTTCGGCACGGACAGCTTCTGGACCGGGGTCGACGTCCCGGGCGACGCCCTCTCGCAGGTCGTGATCGCGCGCCTGCCCTTCACCGCGCCCGCCCACCCGATCGCCGAGGCAAAGGCGGAGCTCATCCGGGACAGGGGCGGCGACCCCTTCAACGACCTCACGCTGCCGGAGGCCGTCATGAAATTCCGGCAGGGGGCGGGCCGGCTCATCCGCACGCGCACCGACCGCGGGGTGATCACCATCCTCGACAGCCGCGTCCTGGCGAAGTCCTACGGCAGGCTGTTCATCGAGGGGCTGCCCCAGCGCTCGTTCGTCCGGCTCACCCGGGAGAACAGGCTGGAGCAATTTCGTCCTTTCACCTGACGGGCGCGGGCCTATCCTCAAGCCCCCCGATGACAATCCTGCGCGCCGCCTGGCTCTCGAACATTGGCAACATTCGCAAGGAGAACGAGGACCGCGTCCTGTTCAACGAGACGGCGCAGCTTTTCGGGGTCGCGGACGGCGTAGGCGGGCTGCCCGGCGGGGCGGAGGCCGCCCAGAAGGCGGTGGACGTCGTGACCGGGGCCGTCCTGGCGGCGGGGCCTGAGGCCGAGCTCGACCTCAGGGCCATAGTCACCTCGGCCAACGAGGCCGTCTCGGCGCTCGGCCAGGAGATAAGCCCCGGCTCCGGAATCGGCACGACCCTCACCCTGGGGTGCGTCCGGCACGCCCGGATGAAGCTTGCGCACGTCGGCGACTCCCGCGCCTTCTCGTGGAGGGGCGGCGAGATCGCCTGCCTGACCGAGGACCACACCGTCGAGAACGAGGCCCGCCGGCGCAGGGCCCGCGGCGAGGTTGTCTATTACAGCGAGGCCCAGCGCGGCGCCCTGACCCGCTGCATCGGCCAGATGATCCCCCCCGAGGTGGACATCGCCGAACTGCCGCTGCTCGCCGGGGACCGCCTTATCTTTTCGACGGACGGAGTGACGCGCCTCGTCTTCGAGAGGGAGATGAGGGACATCGTCGCGAGGGCGGAGGAGCCGGCCGCGATCGCGCGCAACCTGATCGAGCTGGCGCTCCAGCGCGGCGGGCCCGACAACGCGACCATCGCCGCCGTCATCGTGGACGCGCTGTAGCGGGGCCCGGCCGGAGCGGGCTCACGGCACGAACGGATTGTAGCGAAGCTCGTTTCCCGCGCTGGTCATGGGCCCGTGGCCCGGCGCGACGACCGTGTCCCCGGGGACGGCGACGAGCACGCGCCGCAGGTGGGCGCGGAGCTGCCGCTGGCAGTGGTAGGGGCCCCCGGCCGAGCCCGCGAACACAAGGTCGCCCGACACGAGCAGCGACCTCGCGCCGGGTACCGAGGTCGAGCGGACGTGGTAGCAGTTGTGCATCGCGCAGTGGCCCGGGGTCCGGAACGCGGTGACCTCGAGGCCGCAGGCGATGAAGGTCTCCCCCTCCCCCATCGGCTTTCCCATCGGCGCGCAGGCCCCGGAAGGTATGAACGCGTCCGACACGCCGAACCGCTCGACGGCGCCGCCAAGCCCCCCCACGTGCTCCGCCTCGACGTGCGTGACGAAGATCCCGTCGATCCCCCGGATCTCGCTGGGCCAGACCGACTCGAGCGCGGCGGCATCCGGGCCGGTGTCGAAGAGCAGCCCGCGGCCGGCCTCGCCCGCACCGACGACGTAGGCGTTGACGACGCCGATCCCGTGCGCCATGCGCAGCGGCCAGACGCGGAACGGCAGGCCCCCGGAGTCCGGCAGGGGGTACTTGCCCGTCGCGAGCGCGCACAGCCCCACCTCGTTGAGGCCGAGCGCGGCCGCCAGGCGGCCGCATTCTGCCGGGCCCAGCTCGGGGCGGTAGTCGATGGCGTCCAGGATGGCCGCCACAGGGACCCCGGACTTCTCGGCCAGCCCCTCGGGGTTCAGGCCGGCGCAGCTCATCGCCTTCTCGAGCACGTCGCCGAGCTCGTCCTCCAGCGGAACCAGCAGGGGGCGCGGCAACGGGTGTTGGAGGCCTGACATGGAAGAGAGGATAACCTCGACCCCGCGGATATTCAACGCCTCGCGGCGACGTGAAATGTTGCCCTCGAATTGGAAAGGTTCTGGAATTGCGGGCCTATGGATCCGTCTCAACAGGAGATACTCGACATCTTCACCCGCACCGGCGCGCTGCGCACGGGCCACTTCATCCTGCGCTCGGGCCTCCACAGCGGCCACTACTGCCAGTGCGCCCAGGTGTGCCAGCACATGGACGCCGTCGAGAGGCTGGCCGAGATCCTTCTCGCCAGGATGCGCGGAGCCGGCTGGCGGTTCGGGACGGTTCTCGCGCCGGCGATGGGGGGCCTGGTCATCGGCCAGGAGGTCGCGCGCCAGGCACGGGCCCGCTATATCTTCTGCGAAAAGGAGAACAACGTCCTCGTCCTTCGACGCGGGTTCGCCCTCGCCCCGAAGGAGACCGTCCTGATAGTCGAGGACGTGGTGACCCGCGGCGGCCGCGTGGGCGAGTGCCTGGGCATAGTCCGCGGGGCCGGAGCGGAGGCCGTTGGGATCGCGATGCTCATGAACCGCAGCGACGGTCTGGCCCGGTTCGACGTGCCGGCGGTCTCGCTCCTCGAGCTGAGCTTCCCCACGTACCCCGCCGACGCCGTGCCGGAGGCCCTCGCGAGGATCCCAGTGGAGAAGCCTGGGAGCTAGAGGGCGGTCCGCTCAGCGCTTCGTGACGACCACGTATTTCGCGTAGCCCTGGGAGTACACGAGGAGCAGGTTGCGCCCCGGGTGGATCGCGGCCCTCGCCGACGCGATGTCCTCTATGGGGTTCCGGTTGATCTCGACGATGACGGAGCCCACCGGGAGCTCCTCGGCGTACTCCGACTTCTCCTCGACCGCGGTCACGACCAGGCCGGTCGTGCGCGCGTCGATCCCGAGGCGCCGGCGGATCTCTTCGGTGAGCTTCCCGACCTCGACACCGTCGAGGATCTCGTTGGGCTTCTCGGCGAACTGGGCGAGCGTCACCTCGACCGTCATCGGCTTGCCGTCGCGCGATATGTCCAGGGTGACCTTGCTGCCCGGGGCCAGCTGGGAGATCGTCAGGCGCAGCTCGTCGTAGTTCTCGATCGGCTTGCCGTTCACCCTGAGGATCACGTCGCGGCGCTTGATGCCGACCTTCTCCGCCGGGCTGTCGGCCTGCGTCTCGATGACGATGACGCCCTTTGCGTCCTTGGGCAGGCCGACCTGCTCCGCGACGTCGGCCGTTATCGGGACCGCGCCGACGCCGAGGAATCCGCGGGCGACGGTGCCCGTCTCGATCAGGCTCTTCATGACGCTCGCGGCCAGGTCGACCGGCACGGCGAAGCCGATGCCGATGTTTCCGCGCGAGGGGGAGACGATGGCGCTGTTGATTCCGATCAGCCGGCCCTTGGCGTCGAGGAGCGCGCCCCCCGAGTTGCCCATGTTGATCGCCGCATCGGTCTGGATGAAGTCCTCGTATCCGGAGACATCCTCGAGGATGTGGACGTTCCGGCTCTTGGCGGACACGATCCCCATCGTGACCGTCTCGCCCACCCCGAGTGGGTTGCCGACGGCGAAGACGACGTCCCCGACCCGGATCTTGTCGCTGTCCGCAAACGTGACCGGGGACAGCCCCGCAGCCTCGATCTTGACCACGGCAATGTCCGTCTTGGGGTCGGCGCCCACGACCTTGGCCGGGTACTTGTGGCCGTCCCAGAGCTCCACCGTCAGCTCGTCCGCGTTCTCCACGACGTGGTTGTTGGTGAGGATGTACCCGTTCGAGGTCACGATGACGCCGGAGCCGAGCCCCATCTCCTTGCTCTCGCGGTCCTGGTCGGGGATGTCCCCGAAGAACTGCCGCAGGAGCGGGTTGGCCTGGATGCGCTCGTGCACGATCTTGGACGACTCTATCGACACGACATCCTTCTGGACCGGCTCGACGACGTCCGCGTAGCTCAGGACGAGGCCAGGCTTCCCGTCGTTAAGGGGGGAAAAATCCTTCTTCAGCTCGGGCATCTTTGCCGAAGGCGCGGCGTCGACGCCCCGGGCCCCGGCCGCGAGGCCCATGGCCATGGCTGAAAATACGACGATGTTGGAGACAATACTATGTTTCATGTGGTAATGGGTCGACCCGCTCGCGGCCGGAGGTGTTCCAGAAACCGGCGGATCACGGACTATTCAGAAGCCTTTGATCCGAAACAGGCTCGTGATGCTTTCGTTTGTGTTGATTCGCTGGATGGCCTGCCCGAGAAGCCCGGCGATGCTCAGGACGGTGACAGGCAGGTCCCTGATGTCTATCGGCACTGAATTCGTCGTGATCAATTCGTCAATGACCCCGCTCTTTATCCGCTCGTAGGCGATGTCGTTGAGTATGCAGTGGCTTACCGCCGCCCTTATGCTGCGCGCCCCGCGCTCGCGCAGCATCTTGCCCGCCGCGATCAGGGTGCCGGCCGTCTCGGTGATGTCGTCCACCAGCAGGACGTCGCAGCCGGCAACCTCCCCGACCACCGTTATCGCCTCAACCGTGGTCGCGCTCTTTCGCCTCTTTGCGACCATCCCGAGGCTCGCCCCCAGCACGTCCGCGTAGGCGGCCGCCATCTTCATGCCGCCGAGATCCGGCGAACAGACGACAAGCGACTCGCTGCGCGACTTTCCGAGGTACTCGAAGAAGACCGGCGACGCGTAAAGGTGGTCGACCGGGATGTCGAAGAAGCCCTGAATCTGCTGGCTGTGGAGGTCCAGGGTGAGGACGCGGTTCGCGCCCGACGAGACG
>Ga0074045_10004710_pt1 | contig 12020 bp, 10 predicted proteins | sample BogForMeECP23OM2_FD_94442 | JGI IMG/M metagenome (GOLD analysis project Ga0074045, IMG submission 94442) | Bog forest soil microbial communities from Calvert Island, British Columbia, Canada - Bog Forest MetaG ECP23OM2 | ecosystem: Environmental > Terrestrial > Soil > Wetlands ...
CCCGACCGCACGCCGAAATCGGCGGCGATCGCGGCGATCAGCTCCGCCTCCCGGGTGGCGATGAGCGCGCCCAGGCGATCGAGTCGGTCGCGGCGCACGGCGAGCGGCGGATCGCGTTCGGCCTCGTAGGCCCGCCGTTGTGCGGCGAACAGGCCGCCGAGCGCAGCGCTGCCGGGCCCGTCGTTCATGCGTTGCCGCGAGCCGCCGCGATCGCCTCGAGCAAGGTTTCCGGATCGTGCGCACCCGACACCGCAGTCCGGCCATTGAAGATGAAGAAAGGCACGCCGCCGACGCCGGCGTCGCGCGCCTCGCGGCACTCGTCTTCCACCTCGTGGCGATACGCCTGCGAAACGAGCATCGCTCGAGCCTCGTCCGAGGGCAACCCGGCCTCCGCTGCCAGGGCCGCCAGTTCATCAACCTCGCCGAGCGAACGGCCGTCGATGAAGTAGGCGCGGAAAAGCCGCTCCACCAGCGCGTCGGCGTCGGCGCGGGCTTGCGCCCAGGCGATGAGCCGGTGCGCCGCGAGCGTATTGGGTTGCAGGCGGATGCGCTCGAAGGCAAACGCGATGCCCACCTGCGTACCGACTGCGCGCACGCGGTCGTAGATCGCATCGGCCCCCGCGGCGCCACCGAACTTTGCCGCCAGATAAGCCTCTCGCGGGATGCCCTGCGGCGGCAGGTCGGGATTGAGCTCGAACGGATGCCAGCGCACCGTAACCGTTCCAGGGGCTGCACCCAGTCTGTCGAGCGCGGCTTCGAGCTTGCGCTTGCCGACATAGCACCAGGGACACACCACGTCGGACACGATGTCGACGAAAAGCGGCGCTCCGGCGGGCGCGGTCACGTCGGCGGCCACGGCGGTGGTCATGGTGATCCCGGTTTCTTCCAATGGCTCCAGCCTTTGGATTGTACTGCAGCGCCTCCCCGCATCGGCCCGCGGCCCGCCATCGGGCTTCGTGCGATCATCCGCCCTTCGTTGAGCCGATCCGGACACGGCCCTGGTCATGTCGGCATCCACCCCGCGCTGGGACATCTTCTGCGCCGTCGTCGACAACTACGGCGACCTCGGCGTTGCCTGGCGACTGGCCCGGCAAATCGCCCGTGAGCACGGCTTCGGCGTGCGCCTGTGGGTCGACGATCTGCCGCTGCTCGCCCGCCTCGCCCCCGAGCTCGACCCCGCGAAGCTCGCGCAGACGGTGCATGGCGTCGACGTTCGGGTCTGGGACGGCCGCGGCGCAGGCGAGGCCGCCGACCCCGCCGAGGTCGTCGTCGAGGCCTTCGGCTGCGGGCTCCCGGCAGGCTATCTCGCGGCGATGGCCGCGCGAGCGCGCCAGCCGGTATGGATCAACCTCGAATACCTCTCCGCGGAGTCGTGGATCGAGACCTGTCATGGTCTCGCGTCGCGCCACCCGACGCTGCCGCTGACGCGCTACTTCTTCTTTCCGGGCTTTACCGCCGCGAGCGGCGGCCTGCTTCGCGAGCGCGACCTCTTCGCGCGCCGCGATCGCTTCCGCGCCGATGCGGCGGCGCGCGAGGCGCTGTGGCGGATGCTGGGCCTGTCGACGCCGGCTGCCGGAACCACGGTCGTGTCGCTGTTCTGCTACCCCAACGCGGCGTTGCCCGCCGTGCTCGATGCATGGGCGCTCGGCGAGGCGCCGCTGCTGTGCGTGGTGCCCGAGGGCGTTGCCCGCGAGGGCCTCGAGCGCTGGACCGGGGGCGGTGTGCCGGCGGGAAGAGAGTTCTCCCGCGGCCGGCTCACGCTCGCGGTCGTTCCGTTCGTCGCCCAGGATGACTACGACCGGCTGCTGTGGGCCTGCGATGTCAACTTCGTGCGCGGCGAGGATTCGTTGCTGCGCGCGCAGTGGGCGGCGCGGCCGCTGGTCTGGCAGGCGTATCCGCAGGCGGCGAACGCGCACCGAGCGAAGCTCGAGGCGTTCGTCGCGCGCTACGGCGCGGCGCTTGCGGGCGAGGCCGCGGGCGCATGGCGCGACTTTCTCTCGGCCTGGAATGGCGAGGGCGATGCCGGCAGGAGCTGGCATCCCTACGCCGCGGCGCGCTCGCTGCTGCAGGACCATGCCGAAGCCTGGGCTGCGGCGCGCGCCGGTGACGCCGATCTGGCCACCGCTCTGGTCAAATTCTGCGTGGATCGGGTATAATTATTGGTTCACTTAAAGCCACCGATTAGCTCAGGGCACCGCAATGAAAACCGCGCAGGAGATCCGCGCCGGCAACGTCATCATGATCGGCAAGGACCCGATGGTCGTGCAGAAGGCCGAGTTCAACAAATCCGGCCGCAACGCCTCGGTCGTCAAGATGAAGCTCAAGAACCTGCTCTCGGGCTCGGGCACCGAGACGGTGTATCGCGCCGACGAAAAGTTCGACGTCATCACGCTGGAGAAGAGGCCGGTGACCTTTTCGTACTTCGCCGACCCGATGTACGTGTTCATGGACGAGGATTACAACCAGATCGAGGTCGAAAAGGACAACCTCGGCGACGCCGTCCCGTACCTCGAGGACGGCCTTGCCTGCGAGCTCACGCTCTACGACGGCAAGGCGATCGCGGTCGAGCTGCCGAACTCGGTGGTGCGCGAGATCACCTACACCGAACCTGCCATCCGCGGCGACACCTCGGGCAAGGTGCTGAAGCCCGCCAAGCTCGGCAGCGGGCTCGAAGTGCAGGTGCCGCTGTTCGTGGCCACCGGCGACAGGATCGAGATCGATACCCGCACCGGCGAATACCGCCGGCGCGTCTAGCGCGCAGCTGCGCGCCTTCTTTAGCGCTCCGCGGCCCGCGCTTCGGGCTGCCAGCCGCCGCCGAGCGCGGTCATGAGATCGACGTCGGCCGAGAGCAGATTCTGCCGGCTGCGGATGAGCGCGAGCTGCGACAAGTTCAGGGTGCGCTGCGAATCGAGCACGTCGAGAAACTGCGCGTAGCCTGCCTCGTAGCGGATGTTGGCCAGGCGCAACGCCCCGCTCGCCGCATCGACGCTCTGCTGGGCGTCGCGTTCGCTGGCCGCGTACTGGCGCACGTTGGTCAAGGCGTCGGAAACCTCGCGAAACGAGGTCTGGATCGTCTTCTGGTAGCTGGCGAGCGACTGCTGCCGGCGCGCGTACTGCACGTCGACCTCGGCGACGAGCCTGCCCCCCTCGAAAATCGGCGCCGACAACCCCGCGCCGAAAGTCCAGATGCGTCCCGGCAGGGTGAACAGCCCTGCCAGCGCCGCGCTCTCCCCGCCAAAGCCGCCGGTGAGCGTGATGGTCGGAAAGAGCATGGCCTTGGCCACGCCGATCTCGGCATTGGCGGCGACGAGATCCTGCTCGGCCTGATGGATGTCGGGGCGGCGCTCGAGCAGCTCCGAGGGCAGCCCCGGCGGCGGCAGCGCCGGTACGGGCAATTGGGCGATGTCCCCCGCGGGGAGCGAGAGGGCGAGCTCTCCGGTGAGCGTGCCGAGCAGGTGTTCGGCCACGTCGCGCTGGCGCAGGAACTCGTCGAGCAGAAACGCCGCGTCGGAGCGCACGCCCTCGGCCTGGTGCACGTCGAGGTCCGAGGCGAGGCCGGCGTCGGCGCGCCGGCGCACGATGCCGAGCGTCTGGTCCCGGGATTCGAGCGTCGACCGGGTCGAGGCGATCTGCGCGTCGAGGGAGCGCAGCGCAAAATAGGTCTCGGTGGTTAGGGTCGCGATGGACAGCGTCACCACGTCCTTCGCATAGCGCGTGCTCAGGTCAGTCGCCCGCGCCGCCTCGGAAGCGCGCCGCAGCTTGCCCCAGAAATCGATCTCGTAGGACGCGGAGAGCTCGAGCAGCAGGTTGTTCTGCAACAGATCTCCCGCCGGCTCCGGCGCCGCGACCTTGTTGCTGTAGGCCGACCGGGCGGCGCTGCCGCCCAGGGTGAGCTGCGGGGAAAGCGCCGAGTTCACCACCCGCAGATTCGCGTCGGCTTCCTCGACCCGCCCGACCGCCTGGAAGATGTCGGTATTGTTGGCGAGCGCGGTGGCAACCAGGTCATTTAACGTCGGGTCGCCGAACAGCCGCCACCATTGCGCCGGCACCGAGTCCGCGGGCGCCGCCGCCGGGGCCGCGCCGGCGAAGGCTCCCGGCAGCGGCACGGCGGGCCGCTCATAGTCCGGCCCGACCATGCAGGCGGCGAGCGCGAGCGCGCCGCAGCCGGCCAGAAGGCCGCGCCTCATGCCGGGGTCTCCCCGGCTGGCGAGGGCGCGGGCGCAGGCCGGATCCGGCGCCGCGACAGCAGCACGAAGAACAGCGGAATGAATATCGTGGCGATGAAGGTCGCCGCCAGCATGCCGCCGAACACGCCGGTGCCCATCGAGCGCCGCGCCGAGGCGCCCGCGCCGGTGGCGAGCACCAGCGGCAACACTCCCAGCACGAAGGCGAGCGAAGTCATGACGATCGGCCGGAAGCGCAGTCGCGCCGCCTCGAGCGCCGCATCGATCGGCGAGAGCCCCTTCGCCTGCTCCTGGGCGGCGAATTCGACGATCAGGATCGCATTCTTCGCCGCCAGGCCGATGAGCACCAGAAGCCCGATCTGGAAGTACACGTCGTTGCTGAAGCTGCGCACGAATACCGCGGCGAGCGCGCCGAGCAATCCGAAAGGCACCGCCAGCAGCACCGCGGCCGGCAGCGCCCAGCGTTCGTAGTTGGCCGACAGGATCAGAAATACCATCACGATCGCGAACGTGAAGGCGAGGATCGCGGCGGTGCCGATGCGCTTTTCCTGAAACGCCTGTCCGGTCCACGCGGTGGTGTAGCCGGGCGGCAGCGAGCGGCCGACGTCCTCGACCGCCGCGATCGCCTGCCCGGAGCTCACCCCCGGCGCGCTGTTGCCCAGCACCTTGGCGGCGAGGAAGCCGTTGTAGCGGTCGAGCTGCTCGGGACCGACGGTGCTCTTCATGCTGATGAGCGCCTTGACCGGAATCATGTCTCCGCCGGTGGACCGGACGTAGACGTTGCCCAGGTCCTCCGGCTTGGCGCGGAAGGCTCCGTCGGCCTGCACCTGGACGCGATAGGTATGGCCGAACTTGTTGAAGTCGTTGACGTAGAGCACGCCCATGGTGCTCTGCAACGCGTCGAAGACATCCTGCACCGGGACGCCCAGCGCCACGGCCTTCTCCCGGTCGACGTCGACGAACAGCTGCGGCGAGGTCGGCTTGTAAAAGGTGGCGATGCCGGTGAGCTCCGGCCGCTTGCGCAGCGCGCTTATGAACAGCTGCAGCTTCTCATAGAGCTTCTGCGGATCGGCGTCGGCGCGATCCTGCAGGTAGACCTCGAAGCCGCCCGCCGAGCCCAGGCCGCGGATCGCCGCCGGATTGAGCGCGAGCAGCGTGCCCTGGGGAAGCTTTGCCGCCTGCGCCATGGCGTACTTGCTGACGTCCTCCGCCGTCGCCTTGCGCTCGTCCCAGGGTATGAGCGGGATGAAAATGGTCGCTACGTTGGTCCTGTTCGCGCCGGAGATGAAGTCGTAGCCGCTGACCACGAAGACGTGCTCCACCGCCGGGTTGGCCAGCAGCATCTTCTGCACGGCGGCGGCCAGTTCCTGCGTGCGCTGCAGCGTGGCCCCGTCCGGCAGCGTGAGCGACCCCAGGATATAGCCCTGGTCCTCGGGCGGGACGAAGCCGCTCGGCACGAGCTTGAACAGCAGGGCGTCGACGCCGATCATCGCCACGAAAATGAGCACCGCGATGAGCGCGTGGCGCGCGGTCAGGCGCACGGCGCCGAGATAGACTTTGGTCACCCACGCGAAGCCGCGATTGAACGGGCGGAACAGTCGATTCTCGATATGCTGGGGTTTGAGCAGGAGCGCGCACAGCGCCGGCGACAGCGTCAACGCGACCAGACCCGAGATCGTGACCGCGGTCGCGACCGTCACCGCGAATTGCTGATAGAGCTTGCCCGCCAGTCCGCCCAGGAACGCCACCGGTATGAACACCGACACCAGCACCAGCTCGATGGCCACGATCGCGCCGGTGACCTCGCGCATCGACTCGATCGCCGCGGCCTTCGGTGACAGCTTCCTTTCGGCCATCAGCCGCTCGACGTTTTCCAGCACCACGATCGCATCGTCGACCACGATGCCGGTCGCGAGCACGATCGCGAACAGCGTCAAGGTGTTGAGCGTGAAGCCGAACAGCAGCAACCCCCCGAACGCGCCGATGAGCGACACCGGCACGGCGATGATCGGAATGAGCGTCGCCCGCCAGCTCTGCAGGAACACGAACACCACCAGCAGCACCAGGGCTGCAGCGGCCATCAGCGTGATGATCACTTCGTGGATCGAGGCCTGCACGAAGCGCGTCGTATCGAACGGAATGCCCTGGGTGACGCCCTGCGGGAAGCTCTCCGCGAGGAGGGAGATCCCGGCGCGTACCGACGTGGCGACCTTGAGCGCGTTGGCGCCCGACTGGAGGAACACCGCGATGCCCACCGTCGGCTTGCCGTCGAGATTGGTGAAAGCGTCGTAGCTGACCGCGCCGAGCTCGATGCGCGCCACGTCGCGGATGCGCAGCGCCCCGCCCGGCCCCGACGAGCGCAGGACGATGCTGCCGAAATCGTTCGGGTCCTCGAGCCTGCCGCGCGCGTTGACCGTATAGACCAGGGACTGTCCCGGCGGCGCCGGCTCGGCGCCGATCTTGCCGGCGGCATACTGGTTGTTCTGGGCCGAGATCGCCTGCGCCACGTCGGTCGGCGTCACGCCCAGCTGCGCCATCTTGGCCGGATTGAGCCAGATGCGCATCGAGTAATCGCGCGCGCCGAAGATCGTCACATCGGCAACCCCGGGAATGCGCTTGAGCTCGTCGAGAATGTTGATCGTGGCGTAGTTGGAGAGAAACAGGGTGTCGTAGCGCGGGTCGTCCGACGACAAGCCGATCACCAGCAGGATGTCGGTCGAGCGCTTGAGCGCCACCACCCCAGTCTGGCGCACGACGTCGGGCAGGCGCGGCAGCGCGATCGCCACCCGGTTGTTGACGTCGATCACCGCCTTGTCCGCGTTGGAGCCCACCTCGAAGGTGCAGGCAATCGTCAGCGCTCCATTGGTCGATGCGGTCGAGCTGAAATAGATCAGGTTGTCGACGCCGGAGAGCTGCTCCTCGATGGGCGCGGCGACCGTGCGGGCGAGCGTATCGGCGCTCGCCCCCGGGTAATTGGCGGTGATGATGACCGTCGGCGGCGCGATTTCCGGGTACTGCGCGATCGGCAGAACCTGGGCGGCGATGAGTCCGGCCAGGGTGATGATGATCGAGATGACGCTGGCGAAGATCGGCCGGTTGATGAAGAATTCCGAGAACGACATCGCCGCGGCCCTGTCAGCCGGCCGTCTTGGCCGGGGCCGGCGCCCCCGCCGGTGCCGCCTCGACCACCGCCGCGCCGGGCTGGATCCTCAACAGATTGTCGACGATGACCCGGTCGCCGGCGTTGAGGCCGGACACGATCACCCAGTCGCTGCCGATCCAGTCCCCGGTCTGCACCGACCTCGCCTGGGCCTTGCCGGCGGCGTCGACCACGAACACCAGATACTGCTTCTCGGTCTGAATGACCGCCGCCTGGGGCACCAGGAAGACATGGTTGCGCTCTCCGGCGGCGATGCGCACGGTAACGAACTGGCCCGGCAGCAGGATCTCGTGGGGATTGTCGAACTCCGCCCGCAGCTGCTGCGTGCCGAGGCGGGTGTCGATCGCGGTGGCGGTGAAATTGAGCCGGCCCTTGGTCGGATAAACAGAGCCATCGGCGAGCACCAGCTGCACTTCGGCAGGACCCGCACGCGACAGCCGACCGCCGGGCAGCTTGGCAAGATCGGCCTCGGCCAGGCTGAAGCGCACCCAGATGGGGGTGAGCTCGTTGACGGTGGTAAGCAGGCTGCCGGCGGCATCGGTGGTGATGAGCGTCCCGATCGAATGCTCGGCCCGGCCGCTGATGCCGGCGACCGGTGCCGTGACGTTGGTGTACGACAGATTGAGCTCGGCCTGGCGCACGGCGGCGTCGGCCAACTGCACGGCCGCTTCGGCGAGCTCCCGGGTCGACGTGGCGTCGTCGTACTCCTTGCGGCTCACCGCGCGGTCATCGACCAGCGGCTTCAACCGCGCCTCCTCGCGTCGCCCCTGGTCGATCTGCGCCGCCGCCTGCGCCCGCTGCGCACGCGCCTGCGCCAGCGCGACCTCGAACGGTGCGCGATCGATCTCGAACAGCGGCGCGCCCTCCCGCACCGGATCGCCTTCGCGATAGAACTGCTTGACCAGGATCCCCGACACGCGGGCGCGCACCTCGACCTGCTTCGAACCCTCGACCTGTCCGACGACGTCGAAACTGATCGGCACGCTGCGCGGCGCGACCGTCACCAGGTGCACGGCGACCGGCGCCGGCGCCGCCGGCGCCGCGGCCTGCTTGCCGCAGCCTGCCAAGAAGCCCACGGCCACGATCGCGATCAACCGGGACGAAGCCGGCCAGGACGATCGGCGAGGCAACGCCGGCGGCGGTTTTTCAGTCGGCGACATGGGTACTCCACGAAGGAACCGCACCCGGGTTCGGCTCGACCCGGGCGGCGGATAATTATATACAATCGTGACTGTATGTAAACTTTCCCCCCACCGGGAGTTGACTTTGCGTCGAACCAAGGAAGAGTCGGAGCGAACGCGACAGCAGATTCTGCGCGCCGCGCGGCAGGAGTTCGCCCGTCGCGGCGTCGCGCGCACCACGCTCGGTCACATCGCGGCGACCGCGGGCGTCACCCGCGGCGCGATCTACTGGCACTTCGCCAACAAGACCGCGCTGTTTCACGCCATGCGCGAACAGGTGTCGCTGCCGCTGATCGATCGCATGAGCTTCGCCCTGCTCTCCGCCAGCGACGAGGACCCGCTGGCGGCGATCGAGGCGTTCCTGAACAGCCTCGTCGACACCATCGCCGCCGACAGCGCGACGCTGCGCACCTTCCAGATCATGGTGTTCAAGTGCGAGTACGTCGATGAATTTCAGAGCGAGCTCGCGCGCCAGACGCGACGCTGCCAGGAGCTGGTAAGCCAGCTGACCAACGTCTACCAGCGCGCCCAGCGCGCCGGCGTGCTGCGCCGCGAGCTCGCGCCCGCGATCGCCGCGCTCGATACCTGCGTCTTCGTCAACGGTCTGCTGCGGCTGTATCTGCTCGATCGCGCCGCGGCGCTGGTGCGCCCGCACATCGCGGCCCTGATCGCCGCCCACATCGAGAGCCGGCGCGCCCGCGAGCCTTAAAGCGCGCCCGCCGCCGCGGTTGCGCCCCGCGCCGTTCCACGTCTACTATCCGTGGCAACAAGCGCGCCGTCGAACGGCGCTCGATGGAGGATGCGATGCGCACCCAGGTCGGCATCATCGGCGCGGGTCCGGCGGGGCTCATGCTTTCGCACCTTCTGCACCGCCAGGGCATCGAGTCGGTGGTGATCGACAACCGCAGCCGCGCCGATATCGAGGCGACCATCCGCGCCGGCGTGCTCGAGCAGGGCACGGTCGATCTGCTCTCTGACCTGGGGGTCGGCGAGCGCATGCGGCGCGAGGGAGCGGTGCATCACGGCATCGAGCTGCGCTTCGCCGGCCGGGGCCATCGCATCGACCTATACGGGCTCACCGGCGGCAAAGCGATCACGGTCTACGCCCAGCACGAAGTGATCAAGGACCTGGTGGCCGCAAGGCTTGCCGGCGGCGGGACGATCGTCTTCGATGCCCAGGACGTGAGCGTGCACGAGCTTGACCGCACCGCGCCGGTGATCCGCTACCGCCACGGCGGTGGCGCCTGGGGCCTCGAATGCGACTTCGTCGCCGGCTGTGACGGCTTTCACGGCATCTGCCGCGCCGCGATTCCGCAGTCGGAACGCAAGGAATTCTCGCGCGTCTATCCGTTCGGCTGGTTCGGCATCCTCACCCGCGCCCCGCCCTCGTCGCGCGAGCTCATCTACGCCCACCATCAGCGCGGCTTTGCGCTGGTCAGCACGCGCTCGCCCGATATCCAGCGACTGTATTTCCAGTGCGATCCGCACGACGAGGTCGGCAATTGGTCCGATGAGCGCATCTGGGCTGAGTTCCGGGCCTGGCTTGCGACACACGACGGCTGGGCCCCACGCGAGGGCCCGGTGATCCAGAAGAATATCGTCGCCATGCGCAGTTTCGTCTGCGAAACGATGCGCTACGGTCGACTCTTTCTCGCCGGAGACGCGGCGCACATCGTCCCGCCGACCGGCGCCAAAGGCCTCAACCTCGCCGTCGCCGACGTGCGCGTGCTCGCCCAGGCGCTGACCGGGTTCTACGCCGACGGCCGCCACGACCTGCTCGACGCCTACCCCGAGACGGCGCTGCGCCGGATCTGGCGCGCAGAGCATTTCTCCTGGTGGATGACCTCGATGCTGCACCGATTCCCCGGCAACGATCCGTTCCAGGAGCGTCTCCAGCTCGCCGAGCTCGGTTACGTCACCTCGTCGCGGGCGAAGGCCACGACGCTGGCAGAGAACTACGTCGGGTTACCCTTCGAGTGACCCGCCCAGGATCCGGCGGGTCACTCGCGCGTCGGGTCGAGAATCGATTTCATCGCGCCCTGCGCGTGCTGCGAGCTCATGGCTTGATCTGGCCGCGAATTTCGCCGTCCGGATGGGCTGCGCTGTGCACGTTGACGTACAAATCGCCCTTCTGGAAGGCTGCGTACTGCGCATCGGTCAGCTTGGCGCCTGCCGGCACGCTCCACTCGCCGTCACCGCTCTTGGCCAGCGGCACGGCCACGCCGCCGTTCACGCCCATCGCGCCCTGGTGAATGTGGGCTGCGACCCCGGCAATGCCCTTGGTCATGACATGACCGCTCACCGTCTTGTCGGGATTGATCGTGATGCTGCCCGACCCGGTTGCGGCGGTCTTGACCGCCGGCACTTCCTGGTCCCCCGAGAGCGACACCTGGACTTCGGTTGCCAGCGCCACACCGGTCGCAAAGTACATGACGCCAAGCGCGCCGACCAAAAGCTGCCACGGGAACCACTGACGCTCAATGTTCGCCTTTTTCATCGCCTTCTCCAAGATGGGCACGGAGCGCGTGTGGACAAGAAGACCCCCGAACCGCCACTGAAACATCGCCATTCGTGCCGATGACAATGCTCGGGCCTGGAGCGCGGCTGCGTCAATCGGACGCGCGCTTTTTCACCTGTAGGAAACGGCCAACGCCCGCGTAGGACCTGTTCCGACGCGCGATGTAGAATTGGCGTGGCTTCGAGCGTCGTTTGCAGGCAAAAAAGCCACCGCGACAGGCACCGGCCCCGCCGTTGGCATGCCCCTTGCACGCGCTAAAGCGCGGGCAGCAGTTCACCGTCGTGAACGCCGTCCGGCTGACGGGGGTTGTGACATAGCGCCGTTGCTCGGCTACCGCACTGCAGCGCGCCCGAAAGTGGCAATCATGCGCCGGCGAGAGCTCGCCGGAACACGTCCTGAAGAGGAACCGAGATGCTTGGCAACTTGCTGGGAAACCTGACCAACGTGCTGGGCCGCGGCGCGGCGGACGACCACCGGGTTCGGGTCATCGACGCCTTTCGCCGACCGGTTCATCGTTGAGGTAGCCCCCATCGATTACGGCCCGGTACTTCTCCTCATGCCCTTCAGATCCCACCTCGCGATGGGCACCCTGCCCTCCAGAGAACTACAAGTCAGTGGCTCCAGGTCCGCCTTGGCTGTATCCAGCTTTCGCTTGCGTGCCCGTTTAGGCTTCTCCATACCTACCTTCTCTCTCCGGCCAGCGAGGCATTACCCCCGCTTTCGGATATGACGCCCCTCATCCGGGCGCCAGAGGGACTTCGACCCTCCTGAACAACGCGCTGCTCGGCGCACACTATGGCCTCCGCTGACTTCTGCCAGCCCATCCCAACACCTTGCGATGTCGGTAGCACAAGGCAGGCTGACAGACCTCCCAGAGTTAAGACGCGCGACCGTCACGCTTATGCCTGTCGGATCTACGTCGTAGCGTTCCGTGCAAGTTTCGGGCTTTGACGATATTGGCCGCCTCACCCCGCTAC
>Ga0074045_10004712_pt1 | contig 12019 bp, 7 predicted proteins | sample BogForMeECP23OM2_FD_94442 | JGI IMG/M metagenome (GOLD analysis project Ga0074045, IMG submission 94442) | Bog forest soil microbial communities from Calvert Island, British Columbia, Canada - Bog Forest MetaG ECP23OM2 | ecosystem: Environmental > Terrestrial > Soil > Wetlands ...
GACCGTTACGTCCCGGCTGATGAGGTGCCGCAGGGCGCCAAGGTGCTCGACATCTCCGGCACCGAATTGCGGCAGCGCCTCAATGAAGGCCGCGACATTCCGGCGTGGTTCACTTACCCCGAAGTGGTGCAGGAACTACGCCGCAGCTATCCGCCACGCCACAGGCAGGGCGTCACCATTTTCTTCACCGGACTTTCGGGATCGGGCAAATCGACGATCGCCAACGCTCTCATCACCAAGTTCCTGGAGATGGGCGGACGTCCGGTCACCCTGCTTGACGGCGACTTGGTGCGCAAGCACCTGTCGAGCGAACTCGGATTCTCCAAGGAGCATCGCGACATTAACATTCGCCGCATTGGCTATGTCGCGTCCGAGATCACCAAGAACGGCGGCATCGCGGTGTGCGCCCCCATCGCTCCGTATGAGGCGACGCGCAAAGCGGTGCGGCAGATGATTGAACCCTTCGGCGGGTTCATCCTGGTGCACGCGGCGACTTCGATCGAAGTATGTGAACAGCGCGACCGCAAAGGGTTATATGCCAAGGCTCGCGCCGGCATCGTCAAGGAGTTCACCGGCATTTCGGATCCGTACGAGGCGCCCACCGATGCCGAAGTCGTGATCGACACCGCCAAACTGAGTCCCGAAGAAGCGGCACAGACCATTCTTCTGCACCTCGAGCGCGAGGGCTTTGTCGGCGCCAACGGCAACGGGTAGTAATGTCAATAAAGTCCATCAGTACGATGGACTTTATGTCATAATGACGTGGGGTCATCGTATCGGTTCTGCGTTCTCAGTCCCTTAACATCGTTCTGCTAAACATGATTTGCAAAACTTGGTTTTGCTCTACTGAGAACTGAGTATTCGAAAGACGGCATGGACTTGCTACTCAAGGTACTGATCGGCTTCGTAGTCGGAACCCTGATCGGACTCACGGGGGTGGGCGGCGGAGTATTGCTCCTGCCCATGCTGATCTTCGGCCTGCACGTGCCCCCCATCATTGCTGTCGGCAGCGATGCATTGTGCAACTTCTTCACCAAGATTCCCGCCAGCATCATGCACTTTCGCAAGGGCACGGTGCGCATGAAAATCGTTCTGGCGTTGGCGGTCGGCAGCATTCCCGGCTCTTATCTCGGCGTGTCATTTCTGGTGCACCTGCGCCAGGTCCATGGCGCCGGCGTCAACGATTTCATCAAGTCCGCCGTGGGATTGCTGCTGGTCGTGGTCCCCGCCCTCCTTCTGTTCCAAAGGCGGATCGAAGATCATCTGATTGGGCGCCAGCCCACGATGCAGTCTTTTGCCGGTATGAGCGCCATCGGATTAGTCGGCGGATTCCTGGTGGGCATCACCTCGGTTGGGTCGGGCAGCATCATCATGATGTTGCTTCTTTTGTTTTACTCGTTCCCTCCCAAGATCATGGTCGGGACCGACATTGCCCACGCTGTGATTCTGACTGGCGTCACCGGTTTGCTGCACTTCCGGGCGGGTAACGTCGACGGGCATTTGGTCGGAGCCATACTGATCGGCTCGATCCCCGGCGGCATACTTGGCTCGTATCTAAGCACGCGCGTCCCCGTCCTCTGGCTGCGGAGAATCCTCTGCGCGGTTCTGCTGATGACCGGAGCAAGAATGCTGTGGGCGTGAAAGAATAGTTCCCAGTTCTCAGAGAACCTGCGACCGGCAAACTGAGAACTAACTAAACGGAATATTACTAAATGACCTCCTACTCATCCTCAGCCAAAGAAACTCTCGAACGCATTCATACCGCCCTGGAAGCGGCGCGGACCGTGCTCAACCGCTTCACTCCCGGCGCCATTGCAACCGAATACAAAGTTGGACACGATCCCGTCACCGAGGCTGACCGCGCCGTCGACGACATTCTACGCAAGACGCTTCTCCGCGACGGGGAAGGCTGGCTCTCGGAAGAGACCGTGGACGACTTCACTCGCCTCGATAAACAGCGCGTCTGGGTCGTCGATCCGCTCGACGGCACACGCGAGTTCGTGCAAGGCATCCCCGAGTTCTGCGTTTCGATCGCCATGGTGGAAAATGGAGTTCCCGTCGCGGGCGGAATCTGCAATCCGGCCACGGACGAATTAATCCTCGGATCGCGCGACACCGGCGTGACCTACAACGGCAAGACCGCACAACCGAGCCAGCGCAAGGATCTGCACGGGGCCCTGGTGCTCGCCAGCCGCAGCGAAGTGAAGCGCGGTGAGTGGAAACAGTTCGAGGCCGCCGAATTCGAGATTCGCCCCATGGGATCGGTCGCCTACAAGCTCGGATTAGTCGCCGCCGGTCGCGCCGATCTTACCTTCACCCTGGTTCCGAAAAATGAGTGGGACGTCGCCGCCGGGGCGGCGCTGGTCGAAGGCGCCGGAGGCTGGGCTCTGAAGCTCGATAATTCTCCGCTCCGCTGCAACCAGAAGAATCCACTTATCTCCGGCCTGCTGGCGGGGAGCCCGTTTCTACGCGATCCGCTGCTCGCCCTGCTCGACCGGCACTCGCAGACGATCGGCGCCGACAAGCAATCCTAAGGGTCGGAAACATCATGGCTGCCTCGCGCATTGTGTTCCTGATGTACCACGAGCTGGAGGTCGCTGGCCGTAAGCTCTGCCAATCCGAGCCCGGTTACGTGCGCTACATTCTGCCGGTCGACACTTTCCGCAGCCAGATGGCGTGGCTGAAAAAATCCGGCTGGCGCGGCCTGAGCGTCGGCGAAGCGCTTCTCTATCCTCCCGAGCCGAGCATTTGCATCACCTTCGACGATGGCTGCGAGACCGACTTTATCGCTGCCGCGCCGGTGCTTCGCGAGTTCGGCTTCAACGCAACTTTCTACCTCACCGCTGGATTCCTGGGCACGCCCGGTTACCTCAATGCCAGCCAGGTGCGCGATCTGGACGCCCAGGGTTTCCAGATCGGCTGCCATTCGATGACGCACCCTTATCTCTCCGATCTCCCGGAACCGGAACTGAAGCGCGAAATCGCGGATGCGAAACTCCACATTGAAAGTGTGGTTGGACATCCCATCGAGCACTTTTCCTGTCCCGGAGGACGCTACGACCAACGCACGCTCCAGATGGCGCGCCAGGCCGGGTTCGCAACTGTTGCCAACAGCCAGTCTTGTGCGAACTCTTCCGGCACCAGCCCTTACGAGCTCGGCCGCGTAGCCATGCTGCGTGACCTCACCATCGAGGAGTTCAGCGCCACCTGCCAAGGCAGCGGGTTGTGGAAGAAACACCTGCAGCATCAGGTCCGCCGCCGCGTGCAGCGCGTGCTCGGAAACCACGTCTATGATTACCTGCGCGCGGTTTTGCTCGGAGGACCCCGCCAGTAACCTGCTGTTGGTTATTTTAGTTACCAGCGTGGTCCGCCTCACTTTCCAAGCCCCTCCAAAATCACCAGATCGTCCATACCGCCTGTCCCGTACTGGTTTTCGCATATTCGCACCCAAACACCAGCGGACACTGGCGCGCGCGAATCTGTACATGCCGCAAACGCATGTACTAATGCGTTTCCGATGCCCTTCCGGTATCTAGGAACAATTACCCCGTCTGGATAGATTCAGCGTGAGGACAATCGACTAGTCCCCCATTTTGTAAGGTCGAGGGCTCACAAATGTCTGAAGTGAAAAATTCTTTTCTAGACCGTCATTCCAAAGTTTTCCCTGCGCTCGCACAGCGTCTGAGCGTTTTGATAACCCTGCTAGTGGTCGCGTTGATGACCACTCTTTGCGTCCGCGTGGCGCAAGCGCAAACCATGGACCCGCACAGCGACTGGAGCTGGAGCGTCCTGAAACTGTCAGGAAATCTTCCCGCCGGCACGGTCAATGCATCTTACAACGCTGTGCTCGCGGTTGCTGGCGGAAAGGCCCCGTACGATTTCTCAGTAAGGACTGGGGTCCTGCCCCCGGGCATCAGTTTGAACCCCACCACAGGGACACTCTCAGGAAAGCCTACAGCCACGGGCTCCTTCTCCTTCGAGGTGGTGGTAACCGACTCCTCGCGCCACGAAAAGGCGATCCATCCATTCTCCGTCATCGTCGGCAGTGGTGGGATCGCGATCAATGTCTCTCCAACCAGCACAAGTTTATCTTCGAATCAACAACGGCAGTTTACCGCCACCGTCAGCGGAACTTCCAGTACCGAGGTGAAATGGTCGGCGACGTCGGGCTCAGTCAGCACCAGCGGTCTCTACTCCGCACCGACAGTAACCGCGACAACTAGCGTGGTCGTCACCGCGACCAGCGTTGCTGACTCGTCGAAGTTTGCCAGTGCCGCGATCACGGTGAACCCTTCGACCAACCAGGCGCTGCAGATCACAACCGGCAATCTTCCCCAGGGCCAGCAGGGGGACACTTATAGCGAAGTATTCAGCGCGACTGGCGGAACCGCGCCCTATCATTGGAGCATTTCCGCAGGCACCCCTCCTGCCGGAATTACGATGAATACGAACGGGGATTTCGCCGGCATGCCCACCGCAGCCGGTACATCCAACTTCACAGTCACAGTCGCGGACAGCACGAGCAAGACTGCCAGCGGCAATTTCAGCGCGACTATTCTTGCTGGTGGTAATTACGATGGTCCAGCGGAACTGCCGAGAGTGACCGTTCCCAGCGCAATGTCCGACACGCCGGCACCGGGAACAGTCATCACTGTCAACGCTGGCGGGAATCTGCAATCGGCCTTGAACAACGCCAGCTGCGGCGACGTGATTCAACTTCAGGCGGGCGCAACCTTTAGCGGCCAATTCATAGTGCCAGCCAAGAACTGCGATATCAATCATTGGATCATCATTCGCACCAGTTCCCCGGACAGCGCTCTGCCGGCAGAAGGGCAGCGCGCCACGCCCTGCTATGCCGGCGTCGCGTCTCTCCCGGGACGCCCGCAGTACATCTGTTCCAATCCAAAAAACGTGATGGCGAAAGTGCAGATGCAAACCGTGGGCGACGGTCCCTTCAAGCTTGCCCCCGGCGCCAACTATTACCGTTTCACTGGTCTGGAACTTACTCGCCCCGCCGGAGCCCCGGGGCCTGCCGCCCTGATGGTTGGTCAAGGCACCGCGGATCACATCGTGGTGGATCGCTCATGGCTGCATGGAGCACCTCAGGATGAAACTCACCTGGGCGTGAACCTGTCTCACATGACCAACGTAGCGGTGGTCGATTCCTATTTCAGCGATTTCCATTGCGTCTCAATCACCGGGGCTTGTACCGACGCTCATGCGGTCGCTGGAGGCGTCAGCAATACTCAGGACGGTCCCTTCAAAATCCAGGATAACTTTCTCGAAGCCTCGACCGAGGGCATCATGTTCGGCGGCGGCCCGGCTACGTTGAGCCCCGCCGACATCACGATCACCGGCAATCACTTCTGGAAGCCGTGGCAGTGGATGCCAGGCAGTCCGAATTTTATTGGCGGACCCACTGGCAATCCCTTCGTCGTTAAGAATCACCTGGAACTCAAGAATGCGGTTCGCGTGCTGGTCGAAGCGAATCTCATGGAAAACAACTGGGGAGGCTTCAGTCAACATGGTTATGGCATTCTGCTCACCCCCAAAAACCAACACATCGCAAGCGGCGGCGATGTATGCCCGTTGTGTCAGGTGACTGACGTCACCATCCGCTATTCGCAGGTTTCTCATGCCGGAGGCGGAATCGGGATGGCAACTTCGCTCTCCGGGAACGGCGTGGATGGAGCCCCGGCGCTGGCTGGCACTCGCTGGAGCATACACGACGTGGTTATCGACGACATCAGTACGAAGTACGTGGGCAGCGGCGAGGCGTTCCAGGTCAGCAACGCATGGGCCACGCATCCGCTCAACACCATCACCATCAATCACGTCACCGCCTTCCCGGATCCCACCGGTCACTTGATGTCCATGGGGAACGTGCAATACACAACTGCGCCAATGTATGGATTTGTCTTTACCAACAACATGATGGTCACCAGCAGGTACCCGGTGTGGAACACGGGCGGATCCAACAGCTGCGCCTATTACGACGTACCGATAACCACCATAAGCAAGTGTTTCGCCACGGTTACATTCAGCAACAACGCCCTGGTTGCGACTCCGCAGGAGTTTCCACCGTCAAAGTGGCCATCGAACAATCTGTTCCCGGTAACCATCGATGACGTCATGTTCGTCAACTACAACAATGGCAATGGAGGAAACTACGAGCTTCAGCCGAACAGCCCTTACAAGAACAAGGGCACGGACGGCAAGGATCTCGGGGCCGACGTTGTTGGACTCAATGCAGCACTGGCTGGCGTCGAATAAGCTTCTAGCTTCGACCCACTTCCACCTTCCCCAATCGAGGTCCGCGGCTCGCCGCGGACCTTCTCTTCTTGCGTCCGCTCCCTAGGTCGGTAGGAAGCCGAGCGTCTTAGTCGTGAAGTTGTTCAGGTTGGGAAAGATCGCCGGCAGATTGGCGGGTGCCACGCCGAACCACTGCGCCAGGGTTGCGCCGTACTGATCGAGCGATGTAGTCGGAATCCATCGGCCTTGACCGGTGGCGTCATCGGGTCCGCCCAGGGCCAGAGTCGGCCAGGTGCCGTAGAAGTCTCCACCCTTCACGGCGCCTCCCATGATCAGGTGGTGGCTTCCCCAGGCGTGATCGCTGCCTTCAGTGCTGTCGGGCTGGAAGGTCCGGGCAAAATCTGACAGGGTGAACGCCGTCACCTGCTGGGGAATGCCGAGTTCAACCGTCGCCTGATAGAAAGCGTTCATGCAGTTGTTGAGATCGATTAAGAGCGTGTTCTGCCTGGCCAACTGAGCGCCGTGGGTGTCGAAACCGCTGCTGGCCACGAAGAAGATTTGGCGAGGCAATCCGAGGGCGGTGCGCACCTGAATAATTTTGGCGACTTGCTGCAGTTGTATACCAAGTTCGCTGGTGGGAAATACCGTGGTTAATTTAGTGCTGGAAACCAGAGCCGCTGCCAAGGTCTCGGCATTCTGAATCGCATTGGAGGTTGTGGAGCTCGCTGCCTGAACCAGCGTCGGTCCGTCTTGAAAGCTCAGCAGGGACTGGAAAGCAGACAGGCGAGCCTGGTCGGCGGCGGAACTGGAAAAGCCGGTCACCGACAACGTGGGATCGCCGCCGGTCTGCAGAGAGTGCGCGACCAACCCCTGGGCAAAAACGTTGACGCCCGCGAGCGAAACCATGATGGGGAAGGGGCCGCTGCCGTAGGCGGCTTGTATCTGGTCGGCGAGCAGACCGCCCCAACCGGTGGTGGGATAGAAAGTGTAATCAAGAATGTCCGTCTGCATTTGCTGCTGCTGGTCGGCATGCGAGAAGAGATTCACGGGGATGGTCACGCTGCCGGCCAAATACTGGGCTTGCGTGGTGGGCTGCGGAATGTTGCCGACATTGACCAGGGCCGCCAGCTGACCTCCGCTGAAGAGGCCCTGCAGCTTCGTGAACTTGGGATGGAAGGCGTAGGGCAAAGCTTGGCTCTTGGGCTGAATGGGCAGCAGAGTGCTCTGCGCCAGAGCGAGGTTGGCGCGGATTTTAGCGTAGTTCGCGTAGTTCGTGGCGTCGTACGGGATGATCATGTTGTTGGCGTCGTTGCCGCCAAACAGGAAAACGCAGACCAGCGCCTTGTAGTCGGTACCCTGGGCATAAGCATTCATCAGACCGAACCGGCTGAGGCTGGAGGCGGCTAACCCCGCCGCCGCAGTGCAGCAAGTTGTTCTTAGAAAACGTCGCCGTGAAATCATATGCCCTCCGGAAAAAATGCTGGTTTAGTGTTCCACTTGAAACTGAGCCGAGCTTAAGACTAAGTAAAGCGCCGCCTGAGCGGTGCTGGTTGGGGTGGTAAACGCCGACGACGAGAGCGTACTCGACAGCTCGTTGTACATGTCGGTGGGCATCTCACCATGCATTAAGTTGGTGTTGATCAACGCGAGCAGGTTACTCACGTTGCCGGCCACGGCAACATAAGGGGAGATGTTGATGGTCGTCTCGGGGCCGACACTGCCGTAAATCAGGTCGTTGATGAAATTGACGCGCGACATGGTGGTATTGGCGTTCAGAATCTTGAATTCGGGGCCGATCAGCGATGTGCCCTGAACCTCATAATTCGGTGGGTAGAAGTTGAAGACGGTCGGAGAGAGGAAGGGCGACTGGTCCATGACGGCGGCGTAATTGTTGAGGTTAACGCCGTCGGTGGTTGCGTTCACGGCGCGCAGGGCGGTCAGCATGTGGAGCAATGGCTCGCGCAGGTGGCCATCGGAGGCCTGCACGTGGGTGGGATCATCGCCGCGGCGGGCTTCGGGGTCGAGGAGAATTGCCGAGACGACAGCTTGCAGATTGCCGGCCACGCCGGTGCCGTCATTGTTGAACACCTGGGCAATGCGGGTGACATAAGCGGGGCTGGGATTGCTCGTGACCAGCTTCTCAATCAGCTGCTGGGAAATAAATGGCGCCGCGTTCGGATGATTGACAATGTTCTGCAAGCCGGAAGTGAGATCGGACTGGATGGCGCCATCGGCGGGAAGAGTCGTACCGTTCAACAAAAGCTTCGAGGCCTTGCTGTAGTGCTTTTGGAACGGGATCATGGGGCCGCTGTAGTAAGGATGGGCGGGATAGAAGTTGGGAGCCAAACCCGGCCAGGGCGGATACGACCAACCGGTAAAAAGCTCACCGAAACCGTCGATTTGGCCCTGCCCGTAGGTCGGGATCAGGTTACCGCTTCCGTCGAGCATGGGAGTGCCATCGATATTGAGTTCGTAAAGGCCTATGGTGAACAGTTGCAAGATTTCGCGGGCATAGTTCTCGTTGGGCCGGCAAACGGTGCTGCACCCGTTATTCTCCGCCATGTTCAGGTAGGAGCCCATGCTCGGACTGAGGGTGACGTCGTTGATCAAGCCGGAGAAGTTGCCGAACGCGTCGTTCTGCAGCATGTTCATCCACAACGAAAAGGCGGAGGCGCTTCTAATGTTGGGGCCGATGCCTGAGATGACTATGATTTCCGAGAGCGCGAACGAAACTCGCTGACGAAGCTGGTCTTGCCCCGTCATGGCGTTGACGAAGAAGTTATTTTGCAGGGGAACCATCTCTGGCAAGTACAAGATGGTCGTTGCAGGAGGAGTAGCGTAGGTGGAAATGGGCGCGCTGAACTGTTGCTGCAAGTATGTTTGCAACCCCACCCGTTCGACCTGGGAGATGGTGGCCGGCGTGGGTCCCCAACTGGATTGCTCGAGGAAGCGGCCGGCAGTCGCAGCTGAAACCTGATTCACGGTCAGGGTGAAGCTTTGGGTCGCGTTCGGCAAGTCTCCGTTCGAGGCTTTGAGCGTTATGCCGAACACCCCGCTCGCGGTGGGTGTTCCGCTCAGCGTGCCTGTCCCGTTGCCGTTATCTTGAAAAGTAACTCCGCTAGGCAGCGACCCAGTCTCGATAATGCTGGGCGTCGGGGATCCCGTGGTCGTAACCGTCAATGACCCGAGCGTGCTGATGACGAACGTCGTGCTGCTTGCGCTGGTAATCGTTGGGGGGGTGTTTGCCGCGATCGCAACGCTGCCTGACACGAGCAACGCCGTGAGAAAAAGTGCGGGAATTCGAAGACAAGACGCTTGCTGGTGGACGTTTTTCCGGATCATTCGGCCCTCCAAACGGTGAAAAAGCGATTAGCGATCTGAGCGGACTCACAATCACCGGGTTCATCGCCTTCCCGGTACTCGGAGGTGCACTCGCAAGTGCACCGTCGTTGAATTCGGCGAACAGTACATGACCTGGATTCAGAAGTCAAGAGGCAAGAGTTTGCATGCAAGAGTTTGCAGCTTGCCGCGGACCTTTTCTTCTTCTTCTTTTCGCGTCATCCCGACCGCGGAAAGTCGACAACTCGCTGCGTGTTATCATCCACCCATCCCAGTACACCGTGGAAGGAAAGCCTCTCCGCGGTGGTTACAGGTGCATGCGCGGGGCGTGCGGCGGGACGTGCGATCGATACACGGTAGACAGATGAGGAGAAACTGAAACATGCCTCCGCTTCCTTTGCGATCCTCTTGCTCTATTCCCGCGATGAAAAGGTCGCTTACAAACAGTTTTCATTTCTTCTGTCTGGTCTCGGCTCTTGTCGTCTGGTTCACGCTACCGGCGCTGGCGGCTGCGCCTCCCACCGGAGAGAATGCCTATTGCGGTAAGGGCAATGTCGCGCAGTTTGGCGCCAAGGATGGCGTCGCCGAACTTCCCAAGGCCTGTTACTACACGGCGCTCGACGGAACCCCCTCGCCCGGAAAACAGATTCCCGTCGCCGCCCAGTCTGATCTGGCCACCGCCATCGACCGCGCCCAGTGCGGAGACACTCTGCTTCTGCCCGCCGGAGCCTTCTTCGACGTGAAAATTCTGCCCTCGAAAAATTGCGACGACCAGCATTACATCACAGTGCGAACCGACACGCCGGACTCTAAACTCCCCCCTGAAGGCACGCGCATCTCTCCCGCGTGGGGCGGAGTTGCCAGTCTCCCCGGGCGCCCGCCGTTTGCTCAACCCCCTGGTGGTCAGGCCAAGTTGCTCGCCACCCTGGTTGTACGGCGGCCTGCCGGCGCGACCGTCGGAGATCACGTCCGCTTCATCGGAATTGAGTGGACTACTCCTCCCGGCGTCGACATTGGCCGCATTGTGTCTGTCGAACATGGAGACCACGTCATCTTCGATCGCAACTGGATCCATCCCCCTGATAACACAGAAGTGGGCCACGGGGTTGGGTTCTTCGACGGCTCGCGCATGGTTGCAGTCATCAACTCCTACATTAGTGGCCTGAATTGCATCTCGATGGCCGGGAAGTGCACCGATGCAAACGGCATCGGTGGCGGCAGGGGCGACGAACTGGTTTCCATTCTGAAGATTTACAACAACTTCATCGAGGCCGCCGGGGAGAACATTCTGTTCGGCGGTGGCCCTTCGAAGACAGTTCCAACCGACATCGAGATCCGCCGCAATCATTTGTTCCGGCCCATGATCTGGAAGGAGGGTGAACCCGGCTACGCGCCGACCGCATTGGGGCACCCCTACATCGTCAAGAACCACGTTGAGCTCAAGAGCGCGATGCGCGTTTTGCTTGAGGCCAATCTGCTCGAGAACAGCTGGGGAGGTTACAGCCAGAAAGGATATTCCATTCTGCTTACCCCCAAGAACCAGGCCAGCGAGTGCCCGGTTTGCCGCGTCAGCGACATCACCATTCGCTTTGACCGGATTCGCAATGTTGGTGGGGTCCTGGCGATTGGTAACGATCTCTCGGCAACCGGTGCTGTTGCCGCTGACGGCGGAAGCTATAGCGTTCACGATGTATTCGCCGACGACCTGCACGACCAGGATTACAAGGGCACAGGAAACTTCCTGGCTATTGTCTCCACGCGGCCGCCGGTGCATGACGTCCTGGTCGATCACGTAACCGCGTTTGTTACCGGTGTGCTGGTAACGATCCAGAACGTTGGACCGAAGATCGCGAACTTCACGCTGACCAACAGCGTGTTTTCCGTCGGAGATCGGCGGCCACCGTTCGCCTCGGCCGGTGGTGGGCCTGAAAGCTGCGCCAGCAAGAACCAGAAACTAGGTTCTGAAGCCGTGCTGCAAGCCTGCTTTGACCCCTATGTGTTCGATAAGAACTTGATCATCACTGCGCGTGGGTCCTTTCCAAAAGGAAACATCACCGTCGGATCCCCCGAAGCGGCCGGCATCCGCGACCTCAAAGGCACCTTGGGAAAAGATCCTAGGCTCTGCCACGCAAAAGGCCCGGGCTGTTCGAAAATCTCTCCCGGAGCAGGCGCTGCCTCCGATGGGCGCGACATGGGCGCCGACATTGACGCGATCGAGACGGCGATTGCTGGGGTGGAATAACGTCGGTTTCCTTGCGAGACAGGCGCCGGCCGCAGTTGCCTTGTCGAATGCCGGCGCAAACCGGGAGATTGGCTGAGAAAGGGTTCGCGGGTGGAAGTATCCACTTTATTTCGAGAAGTATTAGGAAGACTTGATCGCGCGGTGGGCCCGGGAATCGCGCGAGTGCACGTCTATCGTATCGCTACC
>Ga0074045_10004713_pt1 | contig 12017 bp, 6 predicted proteins | sample BogForMeECP23OM2_FD_94442 | JGI IMG/M metagenome (GOLD analysis project Ga0074045, IMG submission 94442) | Bog forest soil microbial communities from Calvert Island, British Columbia, Canada - Bog Forest MetaG ECP23OM2 | ecosystem: Environmental > Terrestrial > Soil > Wetlands ...
GCTGGCGAGAGATCCTGTAGCCGGTTGAAAGCGCCTCTTTCAACGGGATCGCCGCGATGCTCTGCAGCGTGATCCATGGCTTACCGCTGCCATCGTGGGAAAGCGCGAGATCGGCGCGCTGTGGTGGCCAGGAAAACCTCTTGTCGAAGGTCTTCGCGCCATCGTCTGCCGTCCATGTGTGGGTGAAGCGCTCGGGAGCGAGCGTTGCGCTCGTCGTGCCGGTGACCGGATCGGATTCGAACGCCGCCGTGAACTTCTCCATCGCCAGCACGCCCCAGGCGTTGGCCACCGTTGTGTTCCAGTGGCCCCGCTGCATGCGCCCCAGCGCGCCGCGTACCAGGCGCGGCATGTCGTCCTTCCACGCCGGTGCATCGAGCAACGCGAGCAGCAGGCGATTGGCGTTGGAATCTGCCGACACCATGAGCCACCACAACGCATCGGTTTTCTCGGTCGAAAAGCCCATTGTCGTGCCCTGGAAGTTCAGCCGCGAACGCAGTAGCTGCTCCACTGCTTTGATTCGCTCCTCGCGCTGCGGCAGCTTGGGCGAGCGCTTGAGCACGAGGTACCAGTCGATGGCCTCCGAGGTCGGCCAGAGGTTCGGTTCGATGGCGATGCTGTCGAGCCACTTGGCATCAAGGGCTTCCTGCCGCCGCGACAGCGCCTCCAACGCGGCCACCTTGCGTAGGGCCAGGTCGGCGGTTGGGAGGTCCGAGTCGCGCAACACGCGGCCCTCGACGAACCCCACGAGCGCTGCCTCCATGCGGCGCCGCGATTCGTCGGGAATCTCCCACCCGGCTTCATCGGCTACCGAGAGCACATAGGCGGTCAGCGTGTCGCTGCCGTAGCGCAAGAGCGGCCAGTACTTGACCATGCCGTCACGGTCGAGATACTCCGGAAGGGCGCTCATCAATGCACGCCAGGCGAGCCGATTGCGCAGGCCGACTGCGACCGACGCCTGTTGCTCGAAGCACGAGTAGGGGTAGAAGGAGAGATATTCCTCTACGCCGGGCAGATCACCGCCGAGCCTGGCCTGCATGCGCACATTGACTCCGCCGCGGCCTGCGACGGCTTCCGCCGGGCGCTGGACCGAAATGGCGAGCGGAGCGGCGAGCTGCACAATGGTCGCCTGGTAGGTGCGCTCCGGAATCGCGGCGCTGACCGATTGCGAGACTTTCATTGCATCGCGTGTCGCGCTGCCATCTCCGCTGTTGCGCTCGACCGCTTCAACCTGCCAGTCGAGCTTGGAGATGTCGATCGGGACGGTCACGTCCCATGCGACCTCGCGCGCCTCGCCCGCGGCGAGCTCGACCTGGCGCGGTTCGAGCGTCGCCTGGGCCCTTCCGCTCGCGGTGAAATGTGCCGTCACCAGCACTTGCATCTGTCGTTGGGACGCATTGCGCAGCGTAAACGATGCGCGGAAACGGTCGGCTTCGCGCACGACGGGCGGCAGGCCGGAAAGCAGCATCAGATCCTGCGTCGAGCGAATTGACGCCTCGCCCGTGCCAAACAGTTGCGCGCCGCCCGATGCGATGGCGACAATGCGAAAGCTCGTCAGCGAATCATTGAGGGGGATCTCGACCACGGCATTGCCCGCCGCGTCGAGCGGCACCCGACCTCGCCACAGCAGCAGCGTGTCGAATAACTCGCGCGCCGAAGCCCGACCCCCGCCACCGCCCGCGGCGATGGCTTTCCTGCCGAAGTGGCGCTTGCCGATCACCTGGGTTTGCGCCGTCGACGTTTCGACTTCTTCTCCACGACGCGTCATCATTGCATCGAGGAGTTTCCACGTGTCGTTGGGCAGCAACTCAAGCAAGCCTTCGTCGACCGCCGCCAACGCAATCTCGCTTCCCGGCGGAGGAGCGCTTCCGTCGGGCCGGCGCACGGCGACCGCGACGCTGGCCTTGTCGCGCACCTTGTAGGCGGGCTGCGTCGGTGTGACTTTGACCTCAAGCTCATGCGCCGACCAGCCCACGCGAAGCTCGGCGAGCCCCATTTTGTATGACGGCTTGGCGAGGTCGACGAGCGCGGTGGGCTCGATACCGCCTACGCGGCCCCGGACGATGAACGCGCTGACAAATACGTTCGGGGCGTAACTGCCCTTGATCGGCACGTCGAGCACCGGGTTGCTGCGGCTGATCGTGCGAACGAAGGCGTCGAGCACTCCTTCGCGCTCAAGCGTAACGAGTACCGTAGCCTCCTTGAACGGCGTACGCAGCTGGAAGCGCGCGCTCTCGCCGGGCTCATAGTGCTTTCTCTCCGGCAGCAGATCGATGCGATCGTTGTCGGAAGCGGCGAACCACCAATCGTCTCCCGTTGCCACCCAGGCGTCGGCGCGCGTGATCGCAACGTTGCCCTCGCCATCGTCGGCGCGCGCACGCAGGATCAAGTTGCCCGAGGCCGGGGCGGAAACCTCGCAGATCACCAGGCCGTGGGCGTCCGTCGTGCCGCTGCAGAGGTCCGTTAGCCGCTTGATCTCGGTACCGTGCTCGTAGGCATAAAAGCCTCCGATCAGGCGACGGCGATGCGAATAGGTATCGCGCTTGAACGCGTCGGTTTGCACGCGGACGCCGGCGACCGGTCGGCCGGTGAGATCCACGGCGACGACGGTGTACTTGATGCGCTCCTTGCTCGCGACCCAGCTGTCGGGCTTGAGGCCGAGCACGATCCGCGACGGCCAAAGCGCGGTCCGCGTCGCCGAAGTCAGCGTTTCGCCGTTGGGATCACGGTATTCCAGCTCGGCGACGAGGTCGCGTGGAACCGAATCCTTGCCGACATCCTTCACCGTCGCGCGTGCCCCGCCCTCGGCGTCGAGCGCCAGGTTCAGATCGGTTGTCCGCCGGGCGGCCGCCTTCGGCGCCTCTTCGTCCTCGTCGACGTAGTCGGGATCGGCAAACGTATAGTCGTCGAAGCGCGCGTACGAGTCGCCCTCCTCGTTGCGCCCTTCGGCCACATCCCCCGCGGCGAAGCTGTAGCCCTCGAAGTCGTCAAAGACGACCGCCTTGGGCTCGACTTGCGTGCGCAACTTGACCGGTAATCCGCCGGCGCCCCCGCCGGAGAGATACGAAACCTGTAGATCGATCTGGACGTCGCCAGGATTGACCAGCGGCACGCCGACCGGCTTTAGGCGCGCGCGCATGAGCGGAACGCGGAATGCCTCGACGCGAAATTGCCCCACCTCGCGCTCGTCGTGGCGGCTGCCCCGCGCGCCGAGCGCGTCGTGCATTGCGATACTGTATGTCCCGAGCGCGGCATCCTTGGGGATCGCGAAGGTCGCCTGGCCGTGGTCGGCGCCGCTCCCCATGTCGGTCCACTCCACCGGCACATCGTATTCATGCTCGGAACCCTGATGCCGGATCGTCAGCGTGTCGTAGAGTGCTCCGCGCCGAACCAATGCGAAGCCGCCGCCGATTTGCTGCCGAACGAAGAGCTTCATCGACACAGTCTCTCCGGCGCGGAAGAGCGAGCGATCGAGCACGGCATGGGCGACGTATGGACCGGTCCAGTTGCCCGTCGGCACGTCGAAGCGCCACGGGGCTATTCCCTCTCCCCAGCTCGAGAAGGCAAAGCTCAGGTCGTCGCCGACACGCGCGGTGACGAAGAATTCCCTATCGCCGTGGGTGCATACGGGCAGCTGGTCGCGATCGGGCAGCGCCACCTCGACGCGCGCGATGCCCGATGCGTCGCTCGTTCCGCCCCAATACGTGTGTCCGCGGCAATCGCGCACCTCGACCCGCGCGTTTTTCACCGGTTTGCCGTCGGCGAGGTGCGTAACCCAGACCAGCGACGATTCCCGGCCGAGCTTGAAATGCACGCCGAGGTTGGTGACGAGCACCGTCGTGCGCGCGTAGTACGGCCTTGCATCGCCGTTGAGCGCCGCGCCCAGCTTCGGACTGGCAAGCTCGACCACGTAAAACCCTGGGTCGGGCAGCGGAATGCCGACGACCTCGAACGCCTTTTCGCCGTTGGGCTTGGGCACGTCGAGCGTATGCACGGGGTCGGTGGCGCGGAACATCGAGGTCGCGTGGCCGTTGTAACGGACAACCCAGTGCTCGGTTTTCTGGTCATACTCGGCATCGACCTTCTGCGCGCGCTCGAAGCGCTGGAGCCAATCGATAATCCGCATCTCGTCGCCTCGCGCGACGCGTGCAACTTGCGCCGGAATCGCCTCATTGGCGGCTGCCTTGTCGGCCGGCGCACTCGGTCGACCGGTCATGGCGAGGGTCGTCCTGAGCGACGCCTCGACGTTGCGCAGCGTGACCGGCAGGAGCGGCGCGGACTTGTCGGGCAGTACGCGTTCGAGGATGCCGAAGTCCGCCGGAAACTTGGCCAGCGGCGGGTTTTCGTCCGTGCGCACCTTGAGAGGAAATGACGATGCGTTGGCTAGCATGCGGCCGGCATCGTCCTTGAAGTCCACGGGCAGCTCAAGCCGGAATGTTTCGCTTTCCGGCAGACCGGGGCCAAAGGCGACGCCGTTGATTGCGTCGTCGTCCTTGGTCAGCTGGGGTGGGTAAGTCCTGCCCGAACTGGCGACGAGCCGGATCTTCGCTGCGTCACGCGCGGCGACCGGAGCCGTGAACGACAGCCGCAGCGGCTGGATCGGCATGCATTGCGCATCCTTGTTCACGCGCTCGCAGGAAAAGGCCGCACGAAACGTCGACCGGACGCGGTATGCAAGCGCCTGATCGGCCGAGGTCGGCACGGCGGATGACGATTCGATACCCTTGCCCCAGACAAGCTTCACCTCGGCGTTGGGCGGCAGCGTGCGCGCGCAGGCGAGCGTGACAAGGGGCGAGTCCGGTGCATCGCGCAGGCGCAAATACTTGTCGTTGTCACTTCCGGAGGCCGGTAGCCGAAACAGGAAACTACCTCGGGTGGCCCCGGCATCGGGGTCAAGGAAGATAAAGCGCAAATAGCTCGCGGCGAATGATTTGCGATTGTCGAGGATCGTCTTGCGTTCCTCGCCGGTTACCAGGCGCACACCGATTTTCTCGTTCACACCGGCGGCAACGCAGTAGGCGTGCGCAGCAACCGTATCGGCACTGACGGGCGCGTCCAGGCCAAGAATGAACATCTGGTTTTCGTCGATACGCGAACCCTCTCCGGGAAAGCTGCGCACGATCGCCGGTCCGCCGGTGCTGAATTCGAATCGCTGGCCGGCGATAAGTGCCGTGCCGTCGAGTGCCGTAAGGCCGGACTTGAGCGTGAAGCTGCAACGCACACCCGCGGGCAAGTCGCGGTCGAAATCGTAGACCCAGTTTTTCATGTCCGCCCAGCGACCCTTGCCTTTTTCCGCACAGTCGATGGCAAACGGGTCGACTTCGCGCGGATCACCGAACGCGACCATCGTCTGGGCGAAGCGCGCCGTGACCTGACGCACCGCCTTGACCTCGCCCTGCGGCGAAAAAAATTCGACGCTTTGCGCCGCGGCTGACATGCACCACGGCAGGAGCATCCCAAGAACGAGTGAACCGATGGGGGAGGGGAGCGTTATGCGGAGCGACATGCGCGTCCTCGAGATGTTGAGCGGAGCGGCGTCAAGTACAGGCGGATTGCGGCTGTGGTTCGATTTAACCACGAGTTCGCCGTCGCGGTTGCGTCAGCATTGCGTCGCACCGCAGGCGAATCGTGGTCGAACGGGGGCAAAGGACGGGCGGCTCGCCACAGCCGATCGCCGGCAACTGGTAGCATGCGTGCATGGCGGAATTCGTCGATCCGGACATAACCGTCGCCTCGACCATCGATAGTGCGTTCTATCGCGACGAGGCGACCTATGCGCGGGCGCGCGAGCGCATCTTCGGAAGAACCTGGCAATGGATCGGCGACCTCGCAGACGTTGCCGACGCCGGGTCACTGTCGCCGCGCGAACTCCTGCGTGGACTCCGCGACGAGCCCCTGCTGCTCTCACGCGACTGCGTCGGCACGTTGCGCTGCCTGTCGAACGTCTGTACCCATCGCGGCAACATCCTGATTCGCGAGCCTTGCACTGAAGCCGAACAGATTCGCTGCGGCTATCACTCGCGACGCTTCGATCTCGCCGGGCGCATGACTTTCATGCCCGAATTCAGCGCAGCGAAGAATTTTCCCTCGGCAAGCGACGATCTGCCACAGGTACCTTTCGCCGCCTGGGCGAATCACGGCTTCGCGGCGCTCGACCCGGTCGCCCCGCTGGAAACCTTTCTGGGCGAGGTTGCGACGCGCCTGGCGTGGTTGCCACTCGCGCAGTTTCGTCCCGAGCCGACGCTAAGCCGCGACTACGTTATGAATGCCCATTGGGCGCTGTACGTCGAAAATTATCTCGAGGCGCTGCACATCCCGTTCATCCATCCGGCGCTTTCGCGGCTGATAGATTATGGAAGCTACGAGCATGAGCTCTTCCGCTACTCGAGCTTGCAACTCGCCTTGGTCAAGGAAGGGGAAAGTGCCTTCGATGTGCCGGAGAGCGCAGCGGATCGCGGGCGGCAAGTCGGGGCGTATTACTGGTGGATCTTTCCCAACTTGATGCTCAATTGCTATCCCTGGGGTCTTTCGCTCAACCACGTCGTTCCCGAGGCGATCGATCGCACGCGCGTCGAGTTCCGTTCCTACGTGTGGAACGAGTCGAAGCTCCGCCATGGCGCAGGCGGCGCATTGCATCAGGTTGAGCTCGAAGACGAGGCAATCGTCGAGGCCGTGCAGCGCGGTGTGCGCTCGTCTTTCTATCGCCGAGGGCGCTATTCCCCGACGCGCGAGCGCGGTACGCACCATTTTCACCGTCTGCTCGGTGAATTCCTCGCCGGGTTGCCCTAACGCGAGGCAAGTCGCCGGCGGGCGCCGCTCAGCGTCGGGAAAGGAAGCCGCGAAGGCGCCGCACGCCATCCTGCAGGCGCTCCGGACTGGAGGCGAAGCACCAGCGCACGAATCCTTCACCCTCGGGGCCGAACGCGCTGCCGGGCGCGAGCCCCAGACGCGCCCCGCGCACCAATTGCTTGCAGAAGGCAAGACTGTCGGTCACGCCAGCGATGCGGAAGAACACGTACATGGCACCTTGGGGTGGGGCAGCTTCGACATTCTCGATCGAGGTCAATTCACGTACCAGCAAGGCTCGCGCAGCACGGAAGCGCTCGAGCGTATGCAGCACGGTGGCCTCGCCGTCGCGGATTGCCGCGACGCCGGCACGCTGCACGAATACGGGCGAACAGGACGTGTTGTATTCGATGAGCTTGCCGAGATCGGCCATCAGGGGCGGCGGCGCAACAATCCAGCCCAGCCGCCAACCCGTCATCAGCCATGTCTTCGAGAAACTGTTGGTGCTGACGAGGCGATCGGAAGGGTCGGCCAGGTCCAGAAACGACGGCGCGCAGCCTTCGCCAGCGTAGTAGAGACGTTCGTAGACATCGTCGGCGATGATCCAGATGCCGTGGCGCCGACAATGCGCGAGGATCGCGAGCTGATCGTCGCGGGCAATCGTCCAGCCAGTCGGATTGTTCGGCGAGTTGATCATCACCGCGCGCGTCCCCGGCGTCAGCGCGTCGATCAGGCGGCCGACATCGAGCCTCCAGCCATCGCGACCGAATTGCAGCGCAACGCGTACCACATCGGCGCCGAGTATCTTCGGAATCTCGGTGAGGTTGGGCCAAAGTGGCGTAACGCACACCACGCGATCCCCGGGATCGACCAGCGCCTCGATCGCAAGCATCAAGGCCGACATTCCCGATGCCGTAACCGCGACATGGTCGACTGCGATGGGACGATGAAGCCCCGAGACGTACGCGGCAATCGCGCTACGCAGCTCGGCAATGCCGAAGTTCAGGGTATAGAACGTCTCCCCCGCATTGATCGACGCAACCGCCGCCTCACGGATGTAGGCAGGGGTAACTTCGTCGGGTTCGCCGAACCAGAACGGCAGGATGTCCGGCTCGCCCAAGCCCGCATTGGCGACCTCGCGGATCTGCGAGGCAACCAGGCTGCGCACCGCGTTGCGCGCGACGCTATCCAAGCGAGGAGTCAAAGCGTGATCGTTCATCCGCGATAGAATAGCAAATGAAGAGCCGGCGACACGTGCCGGTGGCGCATCGAATCGAGGTAACGATGTCCTTTTTCATCTTTCGGCTCCTGGCCATCGTCGTGTGCGGCGGCGGGGGGGCCCTCTTCGCCTGGCTGATTGTCCATTCGCTTGGCGGGACGGGCGTGGGCGGCGGCATAGCCAGCGCCATGATCGGAATGGTTCTGGCATTGCTGCTCTGGGTCGCGGGCACGGCGCTCATCGGCTTGCTGAAGCGGGGGCGCTAGGCCCATGACTAGGGCTGCCGACCGGGGAAGACTCGGCCGACGACGCGGAGCACGCGCCGCGCTGCCTCGGCCCGTGCCGGACGTGTCCGGCCGATCGGTCCTCCCCGCTCGGCAGCGTTCGAGCTAGCTCACCGCGACAACCGCGAGACAGAGCAGCAGGCTTGCGCCAAGGCCAATGGCGAAGCTCCGCATCGTCAGCAGGGCGAGGTACCACCAGACCCGTGAAACCCGGGCGGTGGCGACGGCAGATTCAGTGGCTGGCATGGCGTAGCTCTCTGACACCGGTTGTGACCCGGACCCGCCGCCGGCGTAGGCGATCGGGGCTGTCCGCAGCGCACAGCACGGTGCAACGCCGTGCGCCAAAGGGCGGCCTGCCGCGCGTGCAACGGAACCCATGCCTGCAGCGGGCAAGGCAATCGAGATACGAGCGGGTTCCGTTCTTCACAGGTGCCTCCAATGGAGACAGTTCAACCCGACCGCATGGCATAGGGCGGTATGGAAGCATGGCTTAGCGACGAAGAATGATGGCGAAAAGATGGCTGGAGCCCCGCGCCGTACGGTCGTCGGCTCGCGGTGCGCTATAGTCGGACGTCACCCTCGCCACGGGAGTGGACATGAGCCGCCGTATCGCCATCGTCGAGGACGAGCCTGCTATTCGCGGGAATTACGTCGACGTCCTGCGCAAGCAGGGCTACGAGGTTGCCGCGTACAGCAATCGCACCGATGCGCTCGCCGCGTTCCGTGCACGTCTTCCCGATCTCGCCGTCATCGACATCGGTCTCGGTGACGAGATCGACGGTGGATTTGCCCTGTGCCGTGACCTTCGCGCGTTGTCGCCAATGGTGCCGATCATCTTTCTCTCCGCGCGCGATTCTGATTTCGACATCGTCGCGGGCTTGCGCCTCGGCGCGGACGATTACCTCACCAAGGACGTGGGCCTGCCCCACCTCAGCGCGCGTATCGCAGCGCTGTTCAGGCGCAGTGACCTGCTCACGGCGCCTGCTGCGTCGGAGGACATTCTCGAACGCGGCGCGCTCACGCTCGACCTGAAGCGGCTGACCGCGCACTGGTCAGGCAGGCGCGTCGACCTGACGTTGACCGAATTTTGGATGGTGCACGCACTCGCCCGCTTCCCCGGCCACGTCAAGGATCGCGACAGCTTGATGCGCGACGCCAAGATCGTGGTTGACGACAGCACCATTACATCCCACATCAAGCGCATCCGCAGGAAATTCCTCGGTTTGGACCCGCAGTTCGATTGCATCGCGACGGTCTATGGCATGGGGTATCGCTGGAACTCCGCGGCATAGCCCGCCATGCCTTGAACGATGAATGGGCCGCGTATTGCGCTGGGTATCCGCGCACAGTTGCTGCTGGTGCTGACCGTGTTCCTGGCAATCCCCTGGCTCGGTTACGAGTACGTGCGCGAGCTCGAACGCTTCCTGCGCGACGCGCAGGAGCGCACGTTGGCCGGGACGGCGCAGGCGGTGGCCACGGCCTTGCACGACCGGCCACGATTGTTCGAAACGCGCGCCGCGCCGCTGGAATCGCTCGGTTCGGGTCGTGCCAGCGACGAAGGAACAGTGCCGCACAGCGTGCCCATGCCGGCCGTGCCCGCCTCGCCGGAGATCGAACAGATCATCCGCGGCCTGTCGCGCACCACCGCGCGCATCTGGGTTGTCGACCGCGAGCAGGACGTGCTGGCGCGCGCCGGCAGCCTGAAGCGGCTCGACGCTCCCCCTGTCGACGCATCCGCTGCCAAACAACTGTCGGTCACGCGCGTTGGACAGTGGCTGGAGACCGAGGTCCTGCAACCTCTGTACGCACGCGTGTTGCAGCAGCCAACCGAGGACTTCAGCGACGAGCGTTCCGGGCGCGCCATCGCGGCAGGCAAGGATGTCGAGGGTGCGCTCGCCGGCATTCTCACCGTCGAACGTCGTCCGACCGCGGACGGCAAGGCAGTGATCGTGTCCGCCGCGCATCCGATCTGGGTCGGTGACGAAGTGAAAGGCGCGGTTATCGTCGAGGAGACGACCAACGCGGTGCTCGCCGAGCGCAATCGGGCTTTCGCGCGCCTGTTCAACATTGTCCTCGCGGCGCTGCTGATCGGCTCGGTTGCCCTGACGCTCTACGCGTCGTGGCTGTCGACGCGAATCCGCCGGCTTCGCGATCAAGCGGAGGCTGCGATCGATGCGCAGGGCCGGGTACGCGGCATGGTCACCGTCTCGAGCTCCGGCGACGAAATCGGTGACCTGGCGCGGAGCTTTCGCAACGTGCTCTCGCGTCTCGCACAGTACGCGAACTATCAGGAGGCGATGGCAAGTCGACTGTCGCACGAGCTGCGCACGCCGATCGCGGTGGTGCGCTCATCTCTCGACGCACTGCGCATGCAGCCGCTACCCGACGAGGCTCGCGTCTACATGGAGCGCGCACAGCAAGGTCTCAACCGGCTGGCGCACATACTCACCCGGATGACCGAGGCGACGCGACTGGAGCAAAGCCTGGCCGATGCCGAGCGCGAGCGCTTCGATTTGGCGCGCGTGATCGCAGGCTGCGTCGATGGCTATCGGGCGGCATATCCACAGCAGGTCATCGAGCTTAAGCTGCCCGTCGGCGAGATTCCATTTGACGGCGCGCCGGAGTTGATCGCCCAGATGCTCGACAAGCTCGTCGCCAACGCGGTCGAGTTCGCGATCCCAGGGACACCCATCGTCGTCGCGCTCGAACGCGACATCCTGGGCATTTGCCTCAGCGTTGCCAATCAAGGTCCGCCGCTGCCGCAGGAAATGCAGGGCCGGCTGTTCGATTCGATGGTGTCGCTTCGGACCGAGCAATCCCGTGACCAGCCGCACCTGGGGCTGGGCCTCTACATCGTGCGCCTGATCGCCGAGTTTCATGGGGGAAGGGCGACCGCGATGAACCATCCCGACACGCAGGGGGTGGTCATCCGCGTCGACCTGCCCCTGGTTCGCGCTGTACGGTGATCGGGGCCTTCTCGCGCTGTCAGGCCGCCGCGCCGAGTGGCGCCTCCGTGCAGGCACGGCAATCGGGGATAATGGCGATCGCCCGTCGCGGGCAGCCTAAAAAATGATCGTCCCGCCATTCCCCGGCCTTGCCGCTGCGCACCTGACGTCCCCCGCGATCATGGGCATACCTGTCGTCACGCGCGTGGGCGAGCGGGCGGCCGAACGCATGACCTGGAGCCTGCTTGCCCATCTTGGGTTGACCGACACCGCGGCGTCGAGCGACGAGGCGTACGTCGCGATCGCCTGCCGGCTCGCCGCAGATGCCGCATGGCGCGCAAGGATCGCGCAGGCGATTTCATCCCGCCTCGCGCAATCGGGCCTGGCCGACCCGGACCGTTACACCCGCGCACTCGAATCCGCCTATGAGCGGGCACTCGCACTCAAGCTGGCACTGACCTGAACGCACATCATGCATCTGCACATTCTGGGCATCTGCGGTACTTTCATGGGCGGTCTCGCCGAGATCGCCCGCGCTGCGGGTCACACGGTAACCGGCTGCGACGCCAACGTTTACCCACCGATGAGCACGCAGCTCGCGGCATCCGGCATCGAATTGACCGAAGGTTACGCCGTTGCGCAGCTTGACAACGTCGCGCGCCGAGCCGACGTGTTCGTCATAGGCAACGCGATATCACGCGGCAATCCGCTGCTTGAGGCGATCCTCGACAGCGGTCGACGCTACACGTCCGGACCGCAATGGCTTGCCGACGCGGTGCTGCGCGA
>Ga0074045_10004714_pt1 | contig 12017 bp, 10 predicted proteins | sample BogForMeECP23OM2_FD_94442 | JGI IMG/M metagenome (GOLD analysis project Ga0074045, IMG submission 94442) | Bog forest soil microbial communities from Calvert Island, British Columbia, Canada - Bog Forest MetaG ECP23OM2 | ecosystem: Environmental > Terrestrial > Soil > Wetlands ...
AACAGGGGACAAGTTTTCCTGAATATCCGCAGGTGTGTCTACTGTTCGCATTCTCTCTCCTAACTTCTGCATAGAGTTGCCTCTACGCCTCCTTGTCAACTAAGCCTCTGGCGTTGCCACCGCAAGCTCCGGCCTTTAGGCCGGGGTCGTTGACATTGCCCGTGGCGACCTTTTCCGTTCTGTACTGGACATCCTTGCCGCTGCCACTGAGCAGGAAATATGCTCCGATTCCCGAGCCGCTGATGATAATGGCTCCGATCAGTATCTTCTTTCTCATTTCATTCCCATGGCCTTTTCAAGGCTTGCCTGCGCAATTTTGTAAGAATAGAGTGCCTGATTATGCGCTGTCTTTGCGTTGCTATAAGCTACCTCCGCATCTGTTACCTCAACGGGGCTGCCTACTCCGGCGGCATACCTGCCATTTGCCAGTTCGAGGTTTTCAGATGCCTGCCGGACAGTGAGCTCAGTGGTAGGAATGCTCTCTTCCGCCTGCTTCAGATTCAGAAATGACTGCTGGACATCCAGGAGTACTGATAACCTGAGGGAGTCCTCATTTTCCTTTGCCACATTGAGGTTTGCCCTGGCCTGCTCTACCTGGTACTTTGTCAGAAAGCCGCTGAACAGGGGAAAGTTGAGTGATACGCCGACATTCCATCCGTTTTGAAGCGGGAAATTGTCTCCGGTCCAGCCAAAGTTTATACCGCTTGTGAGGCTCGGATAGTAACCGGTTTTTGCGAGGTCGATGGATCTCTCGGCAGACTGTCTCTTTGCGATAATCGATAAAAGGTCAGGCCTGTTGGCATAAGCCCTCGCAATCGCCTCGTCGATAGTCACAATGTAGGCCACGTAGGAGAGGTTGTCTTCAATGCTATAGCTGGGAGCATCGGGCACACCCATCGCATTATTGAGGGTGACCTTGGCTATCCTTAGGGCATTCTCTACTTGGATGAGGTTCAGCTTGGCATTGCTCAGGTTCACCTCCGCTGTTGTCACGTCAAACTTCGGATGTGTTCCAACAGCATAAAAGCCTTTTGCCTGTGACAGGTGCAGGTCCATTTCCCTTACCGTTTCGATCGCGACAACCCTGTTTCTCTCCGCCTCTAAAACCCCGTAGTATGCCTGCTTGACAGCAAGGACTGATAATTCAGTGGTAGTCTCAAGGTCTGATCGGGATGAGGTGACTGCCAGCTTTGCAATGTCCACCGTACTGGCTGTTTTACCGAAATCATAGACCAGCTGGGTAAGTGTGGCGGCGGCAGAATATTGATTGAAGTAACTGGTGGTTACATTAGTGAGTGAGCCGGGGATGACTGCCGTACTGCCAATAGTCCTCACTGCCGCTGCATTGTAGTTTCTGCTGTAACCCGTCGACACCCCGACCTGCGGATAATAGTTCGACAGTGCTTGCCCAACACCACTCTCGTTTGACATTACCGTATAGGACGCCGCAAGAATGGTCGGCTGCCTTTTGAGCGTTATGTCAATACACTGCTCAAGAGTGAGGATCTGATCTTTTTTTATGATCTCTTCGCCCCTTGCATAAGAAGGAACCATGACCATTAAAAACAAGACAAACAAAGTTGCCCTTTTCATGAAAATACCTGGTTCCTCAAACTTTACAAAACTGGCCATTGCAGTTTTGCCGGTAACGTTTGAGTACTCTCCTTGTTAAGGTTACCCTCGCCAAAGGCGTTGGGTTGTTACACCTCTACCAGTTTGAGGTGTCGCCGCAGGGAATCGCGTCGGTGCCTTAGGTCCCAAATTATCGTTCACTTCACCTGCTCTGAATTTGACATCCTCACCGGCCTAAAGGCAGATGATTCCCTGGGGAAACAGCAGCATAAGGCCTGGGATCAATTGTGAACAGGATGCTTCCTTTGTTTACATCCTGGCCCTCTTTGAAATGAACCTTTGACAGGATACCCCCTATCTGCGATTTGACAGATATTGTGGAATAGGCTACCACGTTCCCTATCGCTGACAATTGCAGAGGAACCGCCTTTTGGATCACAGTGGCTGCCCTCACGGGCACCGGGGGCCTCTTGACCTGCTGATTCCTGAGCAGGATGCTAGAAGAACCATGGCTGAAAACATAACAAAAAATGCGTGGCAAGAGCGTCTAAGACGGCCATGGCGCTCCTCTTTAAAGATCGTGTTGACGGAATTCATCAATCCTCCAGATAATCTATTTCTGTCCGTTCTGATCCGGGATCACTTTCAACGCTTCAGTGTGCCTCCGACAAAGATGCTCACGAACTCCTTGATGGTCCTCTCAGTGTCTGCGGGACTGCTTGCCTTGAGCATGTGAAACTCCTGCGCATTAAAGTAGGAGAAAAAAATCCCAAGAAATGCGCGTGCCGCAAGGTCAGCATCAAATTGTCCCAGCTCACCCTTTTTCCGTACTTCATTGAAATATGATGCCAAAGTGTTGACTGTTTCCCGAACAAAGGTACGGTAAATTTTATGAATTTTTTCCGGGTACAAACGCACTTCTGAGTGCATTATCCGTATCATGTCCTTTCTCAACGTCAGGGTATCAAGATATCTCCTCGCAATAAGGATCAATGCCTCCTGATAGGGCATTTTTTTTATCTCCGGCATAAGTCCCCTCAAGGCGGGAAGGAATGAATAGGTATTAAGTACCTCCTCGAAAAGTTTTTCTTTTGAAGGAAAATGTCTAAAGAGAGTGACTTCTGCGATCCCCGCCTCTTTAGCGATCTCTCGGGTTGTTGCGCCGAGATAGCCTTTTTCTGAGATGAGTTTGAGGCCCGTTTCGAGGATCTTATCCCTTGTCTTGAGTGATCCCTCAGCAATATTCATAAAGTCTCCTTAGTGCACCCCTTGAAAGATATTGCAAACATGGCCGAAGATATAAGTGTAAGTACTTACTTACACTTTAATAAAAGGCAAACTGAGTTGTCAATTCGAAAATTGATCCTGCCAGAAAAATGAGAATATTAGGCACGGGTTTATCGCGGTGCGGAATACGAGCAACAGTGAGGATCAACGGACACTTGGCTATCTTGGTAGGGTGATGACTTCCGGAAGTCTATACCTTTAGTATATTGTGAGGGCCGTGATTTCTTTGCCCTTCTGACCAGGGATCGCTTCGTGGTTTTGTGATATTTGTGCTGTCGGGCTCCATGGTTGCCTCAACCCCCGCATCATTGAAAGCGTGGCAGCTGACTTCAAAGCGATCGCATTGACTGAATAATAAAAACTGTGCGGGTCGACATTGACCACATCCACCGCCGGGTCAGTAGCCTCTGAAAGTGGGCAATATATGGGCGATTATTGTGGATTTGGGCCTGTTGTCACCTGCACAAATCCTTCTGGTCGTATCCATTTTTTAAAAGCGTCCTTTATCCGATCTGCTGTTAGCTGTCTATAAAGCTCGGCGGCCTTTTGTGGCTCATCAAGCGGAAGACCCTCAAGGGCAAGTCCGACAAGTTTCCATGCGATACGCGTCGTGCTCGATTCAGAAAGGGGAAGTTGACGCAGCAGCAATGTCTTTGCCCGCAAGAGCTCCGTGGGCGACACGCGGGTCTCTTGCATCTCTTGGAGGTCTCGTATTACAATCGCCCGCGACTTAGAGACGTTTGGAGGGTCACAGGCAAAAAAGATGCTGAAGGCAGATCGGTACTTTCCGGCGCTGAAAGAGGCATCTACAGCGTATACTAAGCCTGTCTTCTCGCGCAGGTCACGGCCGAGACGGGTGGCGTAAAAGGCTCCGCTAAGTATATGGCGACCGAGTTCCAGGGTATAATAGTCCGTATCATGACGCGTTACCCCAACAGTCTGTGCAAGGATCACTTCGTCCTGCACCCTGCTCGCATCAGGCACCGTGGCTTTTGAGGGCTTGTTGAGGGGCACGGGTGGCAATTCCGTCTCTGGTCTTGGTCCGGTAGCTTGCCATTCACCGAAATAATTTTCAATGACAGCCTTTGCCTGTTCGGGCGTTACGTTGCCGATTACTACGATAGTGGTCAGGTCAGGACGGAAGACCGTGTCATAATAATTCTTTAGGTCTTCTAGCGTGAGGGCCTTAACCCTATCTGGTAAAGGTTCGCGAAGCTCAGGATCATTCTTCGGATAAAGTGCTAGCCTCAGAGCCCGCTTAGATAAATAAGAGGGACTTTGAAGTTCACCCGCTATCGAGTCAGCCACCTCCTGTTGAACGACTCTAAAGGCCTTTTCCGGAAATGCCGGGTGTAAAATATTTTCCGCAAGAAGCTCTACTCCCTCCTTAAAGCGGTCCTCCATAATTTCCACGGAAAAACTTGTCCCCGCTGAAAGGTTTGCCGCGATCTTATCGAGTGCTTCCTGGAATGCAACACGATCAAGCCGTGTTGTGCCATAAGAAAAGAGGTTTTCAAGGATTCTCGCAATCCCTTCCTTGCCCTGAGGCACCTCAAGCTCCGGCTTGTTCTTTACTCGGCCGAAAACGCTGACAGTCGGGCTGATAGTTTCTGATTGAACAATGAGCCGTAACCCATTGGGGAAAATAGTGACTGTCGGCTTCAAAGTCGAAATTGGGACAGGGGGCAAAGCAGAGACCTTTTTTGCCCAGGCAGGTAACGGCACTTGTTTTGTCCGCTTCGGTGCAAAGGACTCGCCTCCACCGAAGCTTTTTGATGAAATAGGAGTTCCGGAGGGCTGTGGTGTCAGCAGCGCCACAATTGCCGTGTCGTTGCGTAGATATTCCCTGGCCACCCTGTTCACATCTTCTGGTGAGACCTTCTTGATGGCATCGATATCGTCATTAGGGGAATTGCGTCCTTCAACAGCTATCGCCTCTGACCATAAAAATGCGAGTCCTGAGATGGAATTTCTCTCAAACTCAGCGTCTGCAATCTCGTGACGCTTCGAGGCTTCAACGAGATCCTCTGGAACCCCATCGCGCACATATTCTTCAATGACGGCTTTCAAAGCGGAGAGTAAGCTTGAGCCATCGGCTCCAGCAGGAAAGGCAGCCTCCACGTAGCCCATGGCAGCCTTGGGGAGAGCACTGCTCATGAAATTGGTCGATAAAGCCTTGCCTTCTGTCACTAATGTATAAAGATTGGCCCGCTGGCTGTCCAGGACATCGGCGAGAACTTGTCCAGCCGCATAATCCGGGCCCTCGTAACCAGGAAGTCGGTATGCTGCAATTGCAAGGCCATAGGGGAGATCCGTCTTCATTTCGATAGTTGTTGCTTTGAGTGGTTGGAGCAAGATCTCCCTCTTTGGCGGAATCGGACGTCGAGGGATATTCTCAAAAAGACGCTTGACTGTGATGAGGGTTGGTTCTGGCTCAACATTACCTACTATGACTAGTACGGCATTGTTTGGCCCATACCAGGAAGTGTAAAACTTCTTAAGCATGGACCCTGTGGTTTCCTGGAATGAAGCACGCGTACCTAGGGCGTCGTGAGAATACGGCGTACCCGCATACATTTCCGATAGTAACTTCGTATAAAAGACGTACCTGGGATTAGAGAGGTCCTGCGCTACTTCCTGCTCGATGGCGCCACGCTCTTGGAGCCAGAGCGCTTGTGAGTTGACCGCGCCCCGCATACGGATGGACTCAATTCGTAAAGCAATGTCAAGGTCGTCTGATGGGACAGTGAGAAAGTATTGTGTGACCGTCTGCTGCGTGTCGGCATTAAAGTCACCCCCCATGGCTGCAATGATGCTTGAGAGTTGGTCTTCGGACAAACCGGGGCTACCACGGAAGAGCATATGCTCTTGAGCGTGAGCCATTCCCGGGAACCCCTCTGGGGATTCATTAGATCCGACTAGATAATTCACTTGGGTGGTCACCACGGGTGCTAAATCGTTCTTGACGATTACGATCCGGAGGCCATTTTTAAGTGTTGCTCTGACCACATCCTCATCGGCTGTTGCCCGCAGTGGGAACGATATAAGTATGAGAATGAGCAAGGCCATTACGTCCAGACAATTTAGCTTTAGTTTTTTCACGAGACCTCCTGTGACCGTGAAGTCATAAAAAGATTTGATCCGCACACGCGCCTTGATGAAAAGATGCACAGTTTGCTGCCGATCCCGCACGACGCAAGCACCACAAAAGGCCCTTTCTCAGGTGATAGGCGATTAAATTTCATAAACTTAATCATACCATTTCTATTATATGATGGTGCAAATGGGTAGGCTGCGCGGCTTTTCCGTTGGAGCTGTTCAAAATCTATACTGTGGAGCGTCTCACTCTAATATCCCGCCAAGGCCAATGATTCGAAATCCGTCTGATAGTGGATGTCCTTGAGGTCCACTAACGATATCCTTGACTGAGCAGGATCATTGGTTAGCATCCTTTCACACGTTGCGATGATCGGGTCATCAATCTCGAACCCCCCTCTTAAAAGAAAGATGATCGATATGTTAGCAAGTGTTGATTAAATCTAATCCGCACGAACCAAGTCTCGAATCCGAAACTCTAGAATCTGCCAAGCCCCTGCGTTAATCAGTAGGAGGCCTTGGCGGTGCCATCGCACCGTTTGGGGAGGGCTGTGTTCAGACTTGCAGGCCCTGTTTTGAATGATTTCATCCACCTGGAGATGGGGTACCGTGCCGCTATAAATAACTCATCATTCCTTAACAGGTGTCCAGGTCTTGTCAGGGTCGTACTCCTTCATCTTTTGGACGATCTTTGTCGTGTTGGGTCCTAGGTTTTTCTGGTAGACCTTCCCTTGCTGATTGACGATAAAGGTCATCACCCCTGACTTTCCCCAGCTTGAGGGAAATGCAGCAAGGGCAAAACCTCCCACCATGTTGCCATTGATTACATAGTTGTATTTCCCACCTGGCGCATGCCTGCCTTGCCGGGTCAGTATCTTGAAATAGTAGCCGTGAAAAGGCGTTGGCTCTTCCTTGAACAAGGACTTCCCCTGCTTGTAGCCTTCCATTCTCGCCTTTGCTATTAGTTCACCAAATGGGCTCATCTCTTCGCCAGGTGAGGTCCTCCAAAAAAGTCCATTTTTTTTGCCGGGATCACTCCGAAGTTTCTGCGCATACGCAATTATTCCATCGCCATTCCAATCCTTTAGCGCATACTCGCGCTGTGCCTTCACATATGAACGACAGACCAGTATTGCAGTAAGTTCATCTTCTCCAATACGGCGGTTCAGTATCTCTTCCTTGCCCGCCTCAGTATCAAAAAACCATTGGTCATTTTTCTTCACAATTGGAATCGGAAAGGGCCAGTGCTCATTGCCTATATAAAGCATCACCTTTGAATCACTCTCTTTGACGAGGTCCGTTTTCTCTGCCAGATGCTTAGAAAATTCCTCAAACGCGGTTGTCGCCTGCACCTCGTCACTCGAGCGAAGGTCCTTTCCCGCAGGCCCGAATATCTGATCCAGCGCAGCCCTGTCATTTGCTTTGACAGCATCAACAAGGGCTTTGAGGGCGTCTTCAGGAGAGGAAAAAAGTTTCTGTGATTCTGCGCCAATTCCTGGCGGTAACCAAGATAAGACTATTGTTGCAACTAATAAGAATGCAGCGATGAAAGCGATGTTTGGTGCCGAATTAAATACCGATTCTTTTTGATTTGTCACCATAGTTTTTTTCCTTTCCTTAATGCAATGATGTTCTATCCATGTTAAGATTGTGCGGAACTAACTTTTGTTGTTACCGGCTGCGTCCGCCCGCGGGTGCCGGTGCGGGTGCAGTCCTCATAGCCGGAGCACTCTCGCGGCTGGTTTGGCCGCGGTTGCTCTGTGTCCTCACCTCCTCAGCTCCCCTATAGCCCCCGAAAGCACCCGATGGTTGCGGGGCCGGTTGCATGCTTTCGCGAGATGGAGCGGGTGATACTGGTCGCGGTGCGATGACAGGTGGTGGTGGTGTCGGTCTTTGGCTGATTCCCGGAGTCGGGGATATCGGTCGCGACCGAGTGGCGTCGAGACTTTCCTTGCCGCGGTTGCTGAATGATTCGACATTACCACTGGGGCCGAAGACTTCTGCTGGGGGTCTGGTTGGTGTTGTATCCCTTCCTCTGACGTCCATCGAGCGAGCGCGCGACCCAACATAAACGTCAAGGACGCCGGACTGAGATGCCCTGAATTTATCCGGATCACCATGTGATGCGACATGCCTCCATGTTTGATTGATAAGGGGTCTGCTACTCTGTGCATAAACATTGTTCACATGGACATAGGGTCTGGCGTTGTTAACCCACCCGGGGCGCGCCCAGCCATGATAGATCACGTGATGGAGTCGCCAGTCAAAGTCCATGCCCAGCCAGCCACCAACTGCAAGCCCGGCACTGAAGGTAATGAAAGGGGACATATCCGGGTTCCATGTTTGATCATATATGACTGAAGGGTCATACTGGGGCACGTACATATACTGAGGTTGCGCGGGGATGATCTCAAGGGAGTTTACGTCGATGATGACACTCTGCTCATCGTTACTCTCAAGATTCCCAACATCTCTCGCCTGCCACCTCAGCCGTTGAATTGAGCTTATCACGTCGTCTGGCTGATTGAGAAAGGCATCCCCGACAGCGGCGGTCCAGTCTGTATTGTCAGCCATCATGTCGAGGACATCCGGGTAGTGTGCAATGGCCTTGACGCTCTCATCCCAATTCTGCTCATCGATACTTGATGGATCTGCTCCGCTCCTCAACCACGCTGCTGCGTCTGAAATCTCTGCCGGATATGTCGATGCCGGGAGCATCTGTGCTAACAGAGGATCCGGGTAGAGTGCAATGGATGATAACAGATCATCGAGTTGCTGATCTGTTAATAAGTTTGCACCCTCTCCGAGCGTCGTCGACAGGAGAACGTAAAGGCATAAAAAGAACATGATCAGACAGCCCTTTGAGCAGGTTCTAGTCATAAGACCAACTCCTTTCTCCGTTTGTCTTCAAATCACTTGCAGACAGGTGTTTATCGATGGTGGCAGTAAAGGCGTGACTTTTGACAATAAGAAAAACTAGAACCTGGAGAAGGGGAAAAATTATGTAAGTATGCAATTTAGATATCCTCATAATTTAAGCCGCAACAAAAGACAAGAAGAGAACAACAATTGCGCCTGGAGGCCTTTTAATTATGTCTAATTATCGTATCACAAGTAACAATTTTTCTGTCATTTTGATTAAACTGGTCACCAGTTTTGACACCCAGAGATATTTTATGATACCCTATTTAACCTAAAAGCTATTGAAAAATCAGGAAACCATTGATCAGCCGGAGTGGCGGAATTGGTAGACGCAAGGGACTTAAAATCCCTCGATGCTTGCATTGTACGAGTTCGAGTCTCGTCTCCGGCACCATATTTTTCAAAGACTTAAAGCCCCTCGCCTCTACCATTTCCTGCCGCCTTTTCTGCCATTGTAACCGTTTTGTAACCGTTCACCCTCTCTATTCTCTCTAATGCTTCCTGGTGTACTTGTGCAACTTTTTCCGCTGCGTTCTTAAGGTTTGCTTCATTTACAATGTTATAACGATCAAACACTGAGCGGGTTTGGTGTCCTGAAACCTTCATTGCAACCTTTTCAGGAACACCGCCGTTGGTCATATTTCTAACAGCCGTCCTTCTGTTATCGTGGAGTATCTTTCCCGGTATTCCCGCTCTCTGGCACGCTGAGCGCCACGCACAATAATGGTTCTTTATCTGGGTTCCCTTCTTGCTAAAGAACACATAAGGACACCTAGGGAACTTCTCATCTCTGAGCATTTTTTGATTGAGAATGGCCTGGTACAATTCCCCGACAAGGTAAATAACCCGTGCTTCATTATTCTTTGTGGTCCCGGCATCAAGGGTTATCTTTCCTTCTATCAGGTTCACTTTTTCCCATTCAAGGGAGCTTATTTCTCCTATCCTCATTCCTGTATGGTAAGCCATGACAAGGATAGGTTTTAAGTGATCTGGTAATTCTGTTTTTAGCCTCAAATACTCGTCATGCTCAAAATAGCCGGTTCTTACATTATTTTCTTTCAACTTCGGAATGTAGGGCACGGCTGCAACCTTTGGGGGAGTCTGTCTCGCTGCCAAGGTAAAGGACCTTTTCAATGCAGAGAGTTCCCGGTTAATCGTTGCGTTCTCCGCTCCCTCGCCTTGTCTCTTCATTATGTAACGCTGAACTTCCCCCGTAGTAATGTTGATAGCCTTGGCCCCACTGAAATACTTTTTTAGGTGTCTAACGCTTGAACTAGCACGCACGAGGCTTTTCCGGGCATTGATACGGTAATCATTCAGGAAGTCTTCTGCAAGCTCATCAAATAAAATACGCTCTGCCATTAAACCGTGGAATTTGCCATCAACTATGGACCCTTCACGGCTTTTCAGGAGCTTCTTTGCATCTGTCTCCTTCTCCGATCCGCTGCTTTCATAGTAGGGCCTTCCATTGCGGTAATACTTGATCCAGTATGTGTGTCCCCTCTTATAAATCGTTCCCATATCCTTACCTCTTCATTTAGAATTGGTTAGAGTGCAAATTTTTCACAATGCCTTACTTCTTATGTTCACCCCCTTTGTTTTCCACGCATTTTAAGGCTAAATGCAGGAAACTTGGTATCTTGCGCTCTCCATTCTCCCATCTTGATAAACAGACATTTGTAACACCTAAGATACTGGCTAATTCTTTTTGAGTGTATCCGCTCCGCTGTCTCCACTCTTTCAGTTCCTTCGGTGTCATAGTCTATTTAACCATTGGTTAATAATGAATGTCAAGAGGTTTTTTCAGGTAGGGAAGAGGGCCGGTGTCATGTTCGATAAATTTATTACTGTCTATCCATGCGTCAAGGTCTTGAAGATCAAGGAGCTTTCTTTTGCCATCACGCACATACGGTATTTTTCCGGTTCGTACCATTTCGGCAATAGTCCACGGACTACGGGAAAGGTATTCCCCCGCCTCCCTAATGGAAATAAGGCGTTTTCCCTGAACTGCCTTTTTATTTTCTCCCGTCAAATCCTTCTGCCGCCGTTACAAATGGTTACAATGTAGTTACATACCATCATTGAGCCCTTGATATAAGCCATTTTACAGATAGACAAAGGATTACTTATCCTTTGTTTTCTCTGATATGCTCCCCTTCAACCTCTGTTCTCAGAACCCGTGAATGGAATCGATACAGCCTGATATTTGCAATCTTTCGTCTTTCTATTCAACGACACGCTAACTCCCCGATTTATCCTTCTGCACCCGCTCAGCAGTACGGCTCAACAGATACTGTATTCTCGTTGCTGGCTCAACATCGCTGAACCGCACCGGCCCGCCATCAGGCCCAGTCACTTCATGCTTTTCTGCCAGATAGCCACCCTTAACCTTGATGGCAGTATCGGTGAACCTGTGTCTTGCAATCCAATCAGGGACATCCACAAAGTCTCTTGTCATACTATTGGCGTCCTTCATGCCTTCAGCATTCGGCACGATCACATTGCAAGAGATTACTTTCGTGGCCTCAAGCCCCTCAGCGATGGTTGATGACAGTTTTTCATCTGTGACACCATGACTTTCTAAAATCTGAGCGAAAGCCCTCTGAACTTTAGGATTCTTTAAAGTCTGTGAGGCTAGACTATCGGCAGATTTACGAGAGTATCCGGCCAAGATAGCTGCATCCTTTTGAGTCATGCCCTGAGAAAGGTACTTAATAAATTTACGTTCTCGAAATGAAAGTTTGTCTTTTTTATCCTTCATCTTGTTATCCCCATATTTTTTTCATCACCTCTATAAGGAGTTTGCATTCTTCATCAGTGCCCGAACCCTTGCACATATTCCCGAGCTATGGATGCCAAATTCATTCTCGCCCCTTTATCTCTAAGATGATTGTCCCAGATGTATTCGGGTCAACCATGCCCCGTAAATGCCCTTTGAGTTTTAGTCCTGTTGTCAAAAATTTGTGAATGGTGTCAAAGTCGTCTACTGCGATGAAGTGCTTTGTCACTCGCTTTGCATCCACCATTCCATCAACATCCTTCGCCACCACTATCACTGATACAATTTTCTTGGCTTCGAGGCCTTTTTTCAGGACATCTACGAGTCTCTCATCACTGAGTCCATGCTCTTCCATGGCTTC
>Ga0074045_10004716_pt1 | contig 12013 bp, 12 predicted proteins | sample BogForMeECP23OM2_FD_94442 | JGI IMG/M metagenome (GOLD analysis project Ga0074045, IMG submission 94442) | Bog forest soil microbial communities from Calvert Island, British Columbia, Canada - Bog Forest MetaG ECP23OM2 | ecosystem: Environmental > Terrestrial > Soil > Wetlands ...
CAGCCGCGGCGTTGACGGTGGCGGGCTGCATCACGGTCAAGTGCGGTTTTTGGAATGGGCAGGCGGCCGCGCTGGTCCTGGGCCAGGGGCACTTTGACACCAAGCTTGCCGGGGCCACGGCTTCGGGCATGAACGCCCCCACGGCCGTGGAAACCGACAGCAAGGTGCTGCTGGTGGCGGACAGCGGCAACAACCGGGTGCTGGTGTACAAACACCTGCCCCACAGCATGGACGCGCCTGCGGATGTGGTGATCGGGCAGCCCGATTTCACCGGCACGGCCCGCAACCAGGGCGGCGCCCTGCCCGCGGCCAATACCCTGTCCGATCCTGAGGGGATTTGCTGGGACGGCAAGCACCTGTTCATCGCGGACAGCCTCAACGGCCGCGTGCTGGTATACAACGGCATACCCACGGTGAACAACGCCAGGGCGGACCGGGTGATCGGCGAGCCCAACTTCACCACATCTTGGTTCCCCACTTTGCCGGCCTCGGCCGAATACTTCGGCAATGTCCAGGACGTTAAAAGCGACGGTACCCGGCTGTTCGTGGCGGACAAAGGATACCACCGCGTGCTCATCTATAACCATCTGCCCAGGTTCAACGACCCGGCGGACGTCGTCATCGGCCAGCCGAACATGGCCGGCTATTTGCCCAACCAAAATGGGCCGGCACCCACCGCGTCCAGCATGGACTCCCCCAAGGCTTTGGCCTTGGCGGGTGGGCGGCTGTTCGTGGCGGACACCGCCAACTTCCGGGTGCTGATCTACAACATCATCCCCACAGTCAATGGCGCGGCTGCGGACGTGGTGGTGGGCCAGCCGGACTTCACCAGCCGGACCTCGGCCTGCGGTCCCGCGTCCTTTTCCGGGATGGCCTTGGGCGTGTTCTGTGACGGCACACGCCTCTACGTCTCGTCCAGTGGCAATCGGGTGCTGGTCTACAACAGCATCCCCACGGCCAATGGTGTCGCGGCGGAGGAAGTGCTGGGCCAGCGCGACCTGTTCACCTGCGATCTCCTTTCACCTACGGCGCCGGCCACGAACGCCAATATGCTGCCCTACCGCCTGGCGGGTATCCCTGGCGGCGTCCCACTCCTATACGTGGCGGACGCGGGCCAGAATCGGGTGCTGGAGTTTCGGTGCCTTCTCGGTCCCTGAAAGATATTGAGATGCCTCGCGTGGCGGGCCGTGGTGAAGTTCTTCAGTTGCCTGCCGTGTCACTTCACTCCCCGAAAAGCTCCGCCTTCTTGGTCTTTGCCATGGAGTCCATCATATCGGCGCTGATTGCCAGCGGTCAAACTCACATGCCATGGCTGCGGGTGTGCGGGTGGCGAGCGCGCGATAAGATAATCGGCAAAAAACATGATCCGGAAAAACTATGCCTGCGAGCCCAAGATGAATCTCGCGCGCTCATTGCGAAGCATCTCGAACGGCGTCATGCACTTGATTCCGAGACCTATGCAAACGTCGGGAACCTTTATCCTCCTTACTGAAGTCGAAGCAACCTCGTGCGTGACAACAGTGTCCCGATGGGCGTATGCATGGGCCACTAGATAGTAATCGGCGACCTGGAGAAACGTACTCACGGCGGCCGCCTCATAATGTTGGCTATTGACCCAAGAGCTGACTGTCTGAAGCGCCGGCAGGAGTTCATTGTCCGGTCTGACAAAGAAACCTTGTCCTCGCGCTGCGGCCCATGCGGAGAGTTCATCCTCACCAGCCGCAATCTCATCACCAATCTTCTCGATGCTGAACACCGCTCCAGTTGCGTTGCGCGTGATGAGCCATTCCCAAAACGCCGGACAAAAGTCGAGACCGTAGTACAGGTTTTTAGCTTGGATGAACACGTTCGCGTCAAGCAAGTAAGGCATCAGGCCGTTACCCCTAGGCTTCGCCCGAGCTCCTTAAACGTTTCGAGTTTCCACGACCCGAGCATACGGAATGCGTCGCGATACAATGTGTTGCCTTCGAGCGTACTTACTACAAGGGCGGTTGCGAAACGCTTGCCAACTCGTGCCGCCTGAGTGAGGTAGAAGTTGCCGCCACTCTTCCTTGGAATCTCACGAAGGCGACGGAGCTCTTCTTCATACGCTACCCTGAGCTCCTCCCGCGAAAGCGCCCCAATATCATATGTTCTACGCAAGATGACTAGCGTGCTCACCTTAAACCGACGCGCGAGGCGCTCAACCTCCTCGTGGAGTTCCCTTCCTTGGTCATACTCGCTTCTTATCATAGCAACTGGCACGAGCAGCTCTGCCGCAACCTGATTGCACCAACGTTCAACCGAGTTATCCGGTAGCTGTGCGGCCTGCGCATCAGAAACAGCCGATTGTCCTATCCAGATGTGTGCAAGTTCGTGTGCCAGAGTAAACATCTGTGCGGCTTTTGTGTCGGCGCCATTGATGAATACAAGAGGTGCATAATTGTCCATCAACGCAAATCCGCGAAACTCGTCAGGGTCTAGGTGACGCCGGTTGTTGTTGAGCACGACACCACTGCACATGACAAGAATTCCGGCGGCATCTGCCTGTTCGATGAACCGGCGAAGTGCATCGGTCCAGGTTGGCAACCGACGACGTTCCTCGATGTCGAACCCGAGTGCCTGGCGGATGGTCGCGGCTGTTGTAACGACATCGTCTGTCACACTCGCGGAACCGACAAAGGCGATCTGTTTGTTGCCACCTGACCGCGCAAAGTCGTGGTACCATTCTTGGCGCTGTTGGCAGATGTAGATAGCATCGAGCAAGTCTGGGCTGGGTTGGCCCACGTATGCGTTGCGGACCGTCCGAAAATCTGGAATGGGCACATCCTCGATGGGTGGCTCCGGCAAGAACAGGAAGCCAATGGGAGTAAAGGTGGCCTTTGAAAAATTCTCGAGCTGCCTTAGAGTCGGTTTGACGCTGCCACTTTCCCAGGTTTCTATGTTAGGAAACCGTCGCGCCAACGCTTTGACACTTAGCCGTGCACGTTTGCGCGCCCACACAAGTAGTTCGGGCTTGACTTCGACGCGCTTCATTTCTCCATCCTAACGAAGCTCGGTACAATCATACAAGACCGGAGCGCTTCGGGGGCCGTTTGTTGGACAAACGACGAGCTTATTCGCCCTGGCCCGCGTCGAGAAGGACCGGCCCATCTCTTCACTTTCGCCTTCAACGCGGCTTCCTTGGGGGTCTTGCGGAACTGCTATTCTTGACCGTATTTCCCGATAAGATCCGCTTTTCAGGAAACCCCCATTGGGCTATACTAATCCTCCACAAGGGCGGCGGTCACTGGGTCGTCTGTCTCAACCGTTCGGTAGATTGAAGGAAAGTATTATGAGCATAATACACGTCAATCAGATCAAGAATCACATTACGCGTCTCTTTGATGGAAAGATCGACTTGTCTGATGCTGGTGAGGCAGGCCCCGATCGAGAAAACCAATTCCTAACGCGAGCTCTTGCGGCCTACGCTATTCACTTCTTGTCAGGAGCGGATGCCACAAGCGCCGGCCAGTCGATTACCGATGGCGCAAACGACAATGGCATTGACGCAATCTTCTACCACGAGCCAGAACGACGTCTGTATATTGTTCAGTCTAAGTGGATTCATGACGGTAGCGGAGAGCCTCCCAATGGGGATATGAAGAAATATGTCTCAGGCGTCACAGACCTATTCAACATGAAGTATGAGCGATTCAACAAGAAGGTCAACGCAAGAAAGGAATTACTTCTTCAGATCTTAAACGACCCGCAGGCAACATACAATGTCGTCGTAGTGTACACGGGCATAAACTCTCTTGCAGAACCTTCACAGCGTGATCTCGATGACCTTCGTGCGGAAATGAATGACGCTAGCGAGCTGTTAACGGTTACGGTACTAAATCAAGCAGGCCTACATGCTTCGCTCACCGCTCGCCTTGCGGGAGAACCAATTAACGTCGACTTAGGCCTCAAGTCATGGGGAAAGGTGGATTCTCCACATATTGCTTTCTACGGCCAAGTTGCCGCCTCGGTAATTGGTGATTGGTGGGTGAAATACGGTGATCGGCTTTTTGCCCGCAACTTACGCAGTCTTCTTGGTGATACAGACGTGAATGCCGAGATACGGCAAACACTTGATGATTCACCCGAAAGCTTCTGGTACTTCAACAACGGCATCACAATAATCACAAACAAGATTACAAAGACCATGGCCGGAGGAGGAGGGACAGACTTTGGAACGTTTCATTGCGAGAATATCAGTGTCGTTAATGGTGCCCAAACCGTCAGCACCATCGGTCGTAGCCATGTTAAATCACCAGAGAGAGTTGGCAGAGCCTTTGTTCCTCTAAGAGTGATTTCTCTTGAGAGGGCAGACGCACAACTCGGAACGGCAATTACTAAAGCAAACAACCGACAGAATCGCATTGATAATCGCGATTTTGTGACTTTGGATCCTGAGCAGTCCCGGCTTAGAGCAGAACTTGGGGTCGATGGGATCATGTACAATGTGATTCGCTCCGAGGCTGGGTCTCGGGGCGATAAAGCGTTTGACCTGGTCGAGGCGACAACCGCATTGGCATGCGCGTCCGGAAAGCCAGCTCTTTTTGTCCAACTGAAACGCGAGATCGGCAGGCTGTGGGAGGATATTACGCGGGCACCGTACAAAGAGCTCTTCAATCCAACTGTTAACAGTCTCTTCCTCTGGCGCGCAGTCCAGACTCAGAGAGTGATTGACAAGAGCCTGGATCAGATGTCCGCTCCCGACAGACTTGTTGGACGCGATCTCAGCTTGGCAGTGCATGGGAACAGGATGATGTCAGCTATTGTCTTCAGAGCACTTCCGATTGGCCGGTTTGGCGATCCTGCATTTGACTACGCCTCTGCCGTTACGGCATCGCTTCTTTTATCTAGAGTCCACGCCTCTTACGCTAAGCTGAAAACCGCTCTTGACGCAACGTATACAAATGCGATCATCCCAACATTGTTCAAAAACATGACTAAATGCACTAACCTCTATGATAGAACTGTTCTGTAATCCCGATCCGAATAGGTGCATATCGAATGTGTAAGCAAGACTCTTGGGTTATCCTCCGTCCTCATCAAACAAAGCCCGACGGACCGATTAGAAAGGTCTTCCCATGGCTGGCCCGGTTGACGTGCGTTCCCAATCAGGTACGATAGTTCCAAACTACAAGTGCTCTTGCGTTTCTTTCACAAGAGAAAGGGCATACAATGAAACTGGTAAGATTTACCGCAGAAGCTGTCTTTGACTATCTCAACTTTGATATTACGTTTAACGATGATCTTACGCTACTTACTGGAACCAACGGCAGTGGCAAAACAACCGTCATCAGGCTCATCCAGGCTCTTCTCACCGCATCCACAAAAGAGCTTAACCTTATTTCATTTCGCACGGTCCAACTTGTGTTGGACAATGCCGGATCTCATACGGCGATCTCTGCACAATATGCTAACGACACGATTGATATTTCCGTTACAGGAATCACTGAAGTCTTGCACCTTCCGCGAATTGACCCCGAGGAAGTGGCACGCAGAAATCCAGACGCGTCAAAGGGACCGGACATCTTTGCAGAAATAACCGTCAGTATATCAACGACAGGAGTGTTCAAGTTTTTATCATCTCTTGAAGCACCCGTGATCCTCGGTTTGGAAAGACGTCTCCAGGTTCCGGAAAGTCGTGTCGATTCAGATCGGTATTATGGTCGGGTGGCATTCAGTTCAAGGCGTCGACTTTTCAGGGGTACACTCGGACTAAGCCTGCTGGAAACACAACAAATGGTTCAAGATGCGTATAGGCAGATTCGCGAATTCCAGGACAAACAAAATGAGACCTTGCGCGAGAATATTCTCTTTTCAATGTTCAACTACACCACATCGGATTCTGTGCTCCCAAGCCCTGCAGAAAAGCAACCATCCTGGCAAAACCAATCACAGATCTTAAATCGTCAAAAAGAAGTTGAAGCGTCGTTGATGAGCATGGTGATCTCGCGCGAGAAACTGACAGCCGTCATTGAAGACTTCTTTGTCCGAGTGAAGGACCTATTCGGTCGAATGGCGAAGGGGGGCCGGAAAGATATTCTAAACCTAGAATGGTTGATAAACAAAGCTCAAATCGACCGGATTGTGTCTATCACGGAGATCGTTGACAAGCACAAATCGTCAATGGATGAGTTCATGACGCCTCTCAATCTGTTCAAGGATGGCATCAACGGTTTCTACTCAGATTCGCAGAAAACGATCGACATTGATCCTGTCGGGTTCCTCTATGTGCGGCGGCAGAAAGATGGCAAAGCAACTTCAGTTGAAGCCTTGTCCTCTGGCGAACGCCAGCTTCTTATCATATTCGCACACCTGATGTTCAACCGCTTCTCGCACAAGAGTAATGTTTTCATTATTGACGAACCAGAGTTGTCTTTACATCTCAAATGGCAGGGCATGTTCATTGAACAGATATCCAAATTGAGCCCCAACACGCAATTTATTCTGGCTACCCACTCACCTGAGATTGTTGGAGATTTTGAATCTAAATGTATCCCGTTGGCAGAGGTTCAGAAATGATTCCACTGTGGTCTTCAAAAGCAAAGAAGGCTAAGGCTGTTTTTTTTCGGCAGTGGAACGACATTGATATTTTCATCGAGGATACGGAGAAGTCCTCAAAGAAGATTTTCCGCCAAATACTGTCGCGCTGTTTCGTTGACAAGTATCGCGTTGCAGAAATCTTCCCCTTGGGTGGACGAGAAGCTGTTATAACAGCCTGCCAGGGAGATCAGATAGATGGTGGCAATCCTCGCATCTACCTGATCGATGGTGATCTTAGTCTTATTCTCGGGATAAGAGTTCCTTCATTGAAGAGACTATTCGTCCTTCCCATTTATTGTATTGAAAATCTACTCATCGACGAAACTGCAGTTGTCGAAGTTCTCTTTGAGGAAAATCACACCGCCGAGCATGATGAGCTCGCAAACGAACTTGATTTCGACGCCTGGCTCAATTCCATTCAGGAGCCTTTGAAGGAACTCTTCGTAGACTATGCCATATCCTGGGAAGTTGTACCTGAGATCCCAACTGTAGCGTATAAGATCAGTCAACTCGTCTCAAGTGATGACGGCACCGTCGATCTGAACAAAGTTGGCTCGCGCGATCAGTTGATCCAAACTCAGATTCTCAGTGTTCTCTCAAGCGATTCCTATCGAGAAAGAAGAAAGCAGGTCGTTGATTCCCTCCGCGCGCGATCCCTCTTTGATGCTAGGCTAATAGTCTCTGGCAAAGACTATTTGCTTCCCTTGCTACGCATGAGAATGAAAAGAATCGCCAAGATTCGATCTGACAATGAGATCATCAATATTCGGCTCGCTAAGTACTGTGATACTACTCTTATTGAGTCAATCCGCATCGCCTGCGATGGTATTGTTACTGCTCCTGCGTGAGGCGACAACCTGGCCTCGCGCCCTCAGCTCTCGCGATGGCAGAGACTCGACTCTGAACACGTGACAAGTTGGACCGCACTCGCCTGAGAATCATAGCTCTATCTAAATACGCGCCGGGCTCATCGGTTGAGGGCCCTTCTCGGGTCGCGTGTACGGCGTTCGTCCAAATTAAGTTGGGTTTCCCCGATAACCAACCGCTATCAGGCAGGCCCCGCCCGCCCGCCGTCGCGACATACGCGAGAACCACAAGCCACCGCTTGACAGTACAGGTTATATTCTGTACACTGCATTCATAAAATGAACGGATGGAGCTTGCAAAATGACTCATCGTCAGATATGCGAAATCCTAGAGCAAAATAGTTGGACGTGGGATCGCAGGACGGCATCCCACGATATCTACGTAAAGGAGGGTCATAGAAGTATTCCTGTTCCGTTTCATGGCAATAGGGACTTGGGTGACTTTGGAAAAGATATTCTGAGGGAAGCTGGCATTAAGACAAGAACTAAGAAGAAGCGGAAATAATACGGTTTCCCTTGAATTTCGGGAAACCACATACTCAGGAGTTTGCGGTATGAAATTTTATTGCAAGGTAAGGAAGGAACCGGCGTTCTATGTTGCTTCGTTTCCCGACCTGCCTAATGTGCAGACCATTGGAGAAACGGAAGAAAAGGCGCTTATTAATGCCCAGGACGCCCTTAATGGCTGCTTGGCTTCAGACGTGGCACGAGGAATCTTGCCGCCTAAACCGAAATATGTAGGCAGAGAGCCCCACGCGGTTGACGTTCAGCCGCATATTCTCGTGGCAATTGAAATTCGAAAATTGCGTGGAGACAAGAGTCAGTCCGAAATCGCTGAGCGTCTTGGAATTGCCTATCAATCGTATCAATTGCTGGAAAATCCAGTAAAGGGGAACCCAACGGTTAAGAGCCTAGAACGGATCGCGAATGCTCTTGGAAAAAAACTAAGAGTACAATTTACATAAGTGAGCGGCTCTCCCCGCTGGACGAGAAAGATAGTCCGCGCGTGCCCTATCTCTATGTTGTGGGTGTAGGAAGTGTTTCGGTAGTGAATCGCCCACGCTCCGGAAATGCGGTTTCCCCGATAACCAGCCCTCTTATCGGGAAATCTTCCTTACCGCGGTTTCTCCCGCGACGGCGCCAGGAAAATACTTTTTCCAGGCCTCGGCTCGTTTCCGCTTGTATTCTGCCAACGCCGATGCCAACAGTTGCTTGCGTTCGGCTTCATTTTGAGCTTTCACACGCTGGTACTCAGCTTCGATTGGGGCCATCAGCCGCTCGTATTCAGCATCTACCTTAGTCTTCCACCGTTCGTATTCTCGTGAGGCAGCTGATACCGCTCGCTCATATCCTGCTCCAGGGCGTCGCTTCGTTTTTCGCATTCCCTCCGATTGGGCCTTGCTCACTACAGCCCCTCTATATCCGTTAGGTACATATGCACGAGCTCGCGCGCGAGCAGGCTAGCCTACTTCTTCGTTTTCGCCTTCACCGCGGCTTCCTTGAAGGTCTTGCTGAAAATGAATCGGGGCACCTTCGTTGCTGGCTTGGCCGCGATCTTGATCTCCTGCCCGGTGAGCGGATTTCTCCCCATGTGCGCAGCCCGCGCCGGTCTTACCCTGACAAACATTTTGCCAATTCTCCCGAGCGCGACCCGTTCGCCGCGCATGACGCCGACACCGACAACCTCGAACAGGTCTTCCAAGATTTGCTTCACCTCCTTGCGGACAAGGCCATTCTTCTCCGCAATGTAGTCGATCAGCGATGTGCTAGTGAACTTGTCAGGGACTTTAGTCGCTACCCGTGTTGCTGGTGCTTTCGCCATGATGTTCCTCTCCCGCTTGAGTTAGATGACACGGCTCACGGCCGCACTTGCAGATAGAATATATCGTGGAGACGATATTGTAAACGCGGGATCGCTGCCGGTAGTTTCCATAATAGCAATAGCTGTTACGATAACATGTAGGACAATCTCGAGGAGGTAATCGATGCAACTTCATATTCAGACGTATGACTCTGGCGACCTCCAGCTTGGCAAAATGAGCAGAGAGACTTATGAATCCATTCCGCATCAGAAGCGGCCGCAGTTGTATCCGGACGGTTTTTTCCTTCTCGGTGACCTGATTCGACCGACTATCACGATCCAGATTGTAGAGGATTCGTCCCTTTTCCAAAAATACTCTCTATATCTCCACTGATGCCAAGGACATCTATTATCCCAGAAAAGAAAGCATATATGTCACATAAGAACAACTGCGAGCATCCTTGCCGCAGGTGTATTCACTCGGCAGGCTCTTCGCGCGTTCGTTGTAGGCCCGTGATGCGAGTCGATTGGCGCCCGAAATGTAGCTGCTCTTTGTTTCCATAACGGCGGTTATGAATACTAAGAGTTTGGAGGCCGCCAAGCCGAAATTCGGAAATCCCTTTGCATTCGGCACGCGCCGGATGGATTTGCCGATTCCTGACCTCTTTGATCATATTAGTCGATAGTTGGCGTCATCGCTCCTTTGTCAGGCACCAATTCGGGGAGAGGTGAAATGAAAACAGTGGAACTGGAGGATTGGTCATGAGAAAGGTTGCGCCCTTTGGTGGGCCATTCACAATAACTACTGATTGCCTCAGCTTCAACGGGAGGCATAAAGTAGCAGCTATTAAGAAAGCACGCACATGGCCGGCTTCGAGAGCACTTCTCGTTTTCTCCATCATTCTTCTTGCGGGAGTTGCTTTCGCTGGCTTTTCGCAAGCCATCGACGGGACGGTCACCGCAGTGAGTACAACAGGGCTCACTTTCACGGCGGCAGATGGCACCGAAAAAAGCGCTGCGATTCCTCCCGGCACACTTGTGCTCGAACGGTTCGACGTACCCTTTGCTGATATCAGGGAGGGAGACGCACTGAGTGTTTTATCGCATCAGGCCAATGACGGAACCCTTACAGCGAGATCTATTAACATTTTCCCAGTTGAGCAATGGGAGTTGGCCCGCAAAGGCCAATTCCATATTTCCACCGGCGATATGGTGACGATCGCCGTGGTGACCAGCTTCGCCACGAAGGCGGATGGCCATTCCCTCGCCCTGAAGTACAAAGACCTGACTGCTACCGTCGAAGTCCCTAAAAGCGCCGCAATCCACCGAATCGTGGTCGTGAATATCTCTGCAATGAAAGCGGGGATGCGCATCTTGGTGATGGGCGGCACGAATCCTGACGGGAGCGTCAGGGTTGGCGAAGTGAGCTTCGACGCCCCTTGGGGCTCGCGGCCGCCCGACTTAGATCAAATCGCAAAATCTGGAACCGCCACCGATGTACGCTCTATCGAAGAACGAGTTGAGACCGGAACCGCCACCGATGTAAAACGCGTGATGGGTTTTCTTACCACGTCGAGCGACAACGGATATACATGGCTCATGCTAGCTGCATTGCGCAACCCAAATGCCGAAGTCGTCACCTTACTGGTAGATGGAGGCATAGACGTTAACGCGAAGACCAAGAGTAACAGGGATACTGCGCTCACTCTAGCTGCCAATTTCAACCAGAACTCTGAGGTAGTTGCCGCGTTGCTGAAGGCCGGAGCTGATGTAAACGCGAAAAACAACAACGGCGACACAGCGCTCATTCTAGCTGCATACGCGAACCAGAACTCTGAGGTAGTTTCCGCGCTGCTGAAGGCCGGAGCCGATATAAACGCGAAAAACAACAGCGGCGTTACAGCGCTTATGCTGGCGGCTTTCAAGAACCATAATCCAGAAGTCGTGTCTATGCTTTTGCAGGCTGGCGCTGACGCTAGTGTGAGATTTAGCAATGGGGCGACGGCTCTTGACGGGGCGCGACAAAACCCCGCTATGCAGAACACCATTGCCTATCGGCAGTTGGCAGCAGCCACTCCCAATCAGCAAAGTAGCTCCAGTCAGCAGAGCAACTCCAATCAAGGTTCTGGAACGGATCTCATGGGGATTCTGAACGGCCTCTCCTCGCTGGCTCAAGCCCTCCAGCAAGGGAGTGCTGAAATAGCGAATATCAGGAATAGGCAAACTCCAAGAAGCACATTGAATGCACTTGCTCAGAACTTAAACAGCTTGAATGGAGGCACTCCTGCCCCTGGCGCAACCAATAACAACACGTCTAATAGCATACAAGGGCAGGCGGGAACCCATGGTGGACCCTACAACGGGCCTGGAGCCAATACGGTTCACGAACTCCTCGGCTTGCCGAGTGTGAAACCTTATATTCGCTCATGGACCCCCCCTGCACCGCAGTTGCCGCCGGCTAATGGCCAGCGAGAAGCTCTCATAGCGGCAGCGATAGAGGACGCATGGGGAGCAGAAGCGGAGGCCCGGGCAGGACGACCGAAGAGAGCGGAACAACTGGCTGCAGTCATGCACGAGAATCTCAAGAATGCATACTTGCTGCGCAGCACAACTCCTCTTCCTATTGGCGGCCCCGGCTCGACATTCACGGCTGACCCTATTAGTGACGGAGATCTGAAATCGCTATTGGACGCTTATTAAGACGACGGCTGGAAAGGGAGCGCTCTGTTTTGCCCGATAACCACATGTTATGTTCAGCAGGTTCATTGAATACACTGTAAATTGA
>Ga0074045_10004717_pt1 | contig 12012 bp, 9 predicted proteins | sample BogForMeECP23OM2_FD_94442 | JGI IMG/M metagenome (GOLD analysis project Ga0074045, IMG submission 94442) | Bog forest soil microbial communities from Calvert Island, British Columbia, Canada - Bog Forest MetaG ECP23OM2 | ecosystem: Environmental > Terrestrial > Soil > Wetlands ...
AAAATATAGGTACGGCGGATTCTTAGCTGTAGTGACCTTTTTTCTTTCTATATATTACTTTTTTAACTATCAAGGTGTGCCCTTTTCGCTTGCTCTTGGTCTTCTTTTTGTTATGTTAATGCTTGACACAAGACAAAAGAGTGCCAGTTCAACAATTACCCTACTATTGTTGTACACTGGTCTTTTGTTTATGCATCTTTTTGTGCCGGTTTTTTTTATTATATATTTATTGTTGAGAGGTTTTCTTGATAAAAGCCGATATTATTGGAGCCTTTTCCTAATCGCTTTGAACAGTTATGTACTCTATTCGATCACTATGGCCAAATTTACAATCGCGCAGATCTTTGCCCTCCTCATTGCAATGCCAACAACATACGGTGACATGATCAAGATTACAATACAACCTGTCTTAGCTCCATTTGACGTTACCGCTCAGCTTTTTTCAAGAACGGTAACAATAGGATTCATCTTGTTGGGTGTTGTTTGCTTCACTTTCATGTTTATCAAAAGAAAATTGTCTACTCAGGATAAAGCTCTTCTCATAACTGGAATATTTTATTCTGGTTTGGGTGTTGTATTAAATACTCTGGGATGGCGGGCAATATCCATAGTTTTCATTCCTGTTTGTTTAAGCGCAGCCTATATGTTTGAAAGCAAATTCAGACGATATTCCGTTTTCGCAATTTTGGTTTTGGTGATATTGTCCGTTTTTATCCCGATTCATCAATCCTTTAGTGGTAATGATCAATTCCAAACAAGGGAAGATTATGTTGCCGAAAACTTCCTCCTCACTCATTGTAATTTAGAACAACATAATTTTGTTTTTACTGATTACTGGGCATCTTGGTACGTGGAGTCAGAACTCACTACTTACAAATATATCTATACTGATCCTGGGACAGCGAATCAGGCGGATGTTCTGCTTATTACTCCACCACTAATTGGACAAAACTTGGGGAATAACGACACGCTTGAGAGCATTGTACAAAAAGAAACCCTGAATGTCGTATACAATGACGGTTCATCTTATGTGCTAATTAAATCTCATTCATAGTTTTAAAATTCAAGAATTAGGCCCATATCCATTTCGTTCATTTCTAAGCTTTATTGACGACACGCGCCATAATCTTTATAGGTAAATGCATTAGGGATAGTAATTCCTTCCATCAGGTTGAAAAATTACCAAGCCAATTTTTTTGATAGTGCAAGTAAACTGAGGCATTCGCTTAAGCTTTTCTTGAAACGCGTTTTTTCGTTGAATGCGAAGAAAGTTTACGGGCACAGTTTTTTTCGGTCTAAAACATGTGTTGATGAATGTTTTGAAGTAGTTATGGGTATCTAAAAAAGGGTTGGTTTGTACGGAACCGTGTTTGGTTCCGTTTTTTGTTTCTTTATGGTGTGGTTATGGTTAGTTGGGGGTTTGCGAACCATGCTTGGCCTTGGTCGCTGGCGCCGTATGTTGAGCTCCAAACTTGCATCCAAGGAAGTATTGCGGTTGGTGTGACTGGTTGTCCAGCGTAGTAGCCTCCTGATGCGCCGTCGGCGGGATAAGTTGAAGGTATGGTGAAGCTCATTGTTACTTGTGTCCATGTGCTTGTGCCCCAGTGTACGTAATTCAAGTATGTGTTGCTTGGGTAGCCTGTTGTGGGTGTCCAAACGCTTCCGTCTGGGGAGGCGGTGCCAGTTATTCTTCCAGTGTTTGAGTAGAAATCTATTCCGATTCTTCCCCCGCTATTTGGGTTTGTGTCGCCTAAGCTGCTTGCGGTGGTTTTTATCCAGCAGCTAAAGACTATTTGGTCGCCTGGTGCTATTGAAATGTAGGGGCCATCGCATTCTCTGTAAGTGTTGCCTGAATTGCCTGCGGGTAATATTTCTATGCTATCTTGTCCGTTGTAGAGTACGCTGTTGCTTAAAACATCATTTGATACACCACCAATGGCAATATGCATACCATTTGTTGATGTACTCCAGCCTGTTGGACTAGGCGCCAAATTAGTTGATTGTTGTGTCCCAGAGGTTTGAGTTGGTGTTGGGGTTGGCGTAGCAGTAGGGGCAGGGGTTGGTGTAGGGCTTGTTGTTGGACTTGAAGTAGTTGGTGGAGTTGGCATGGTTATGAAACTTGTAGAAGCGCTGATAGTATCGATGTAATCATTTAGAGTTACAGCAGAAGAAGAATATGGTCCGATCTGTATTATTTGTGAAGCACCGTCATAATTATTTGTTAATCCAGTAACGTCCAAAATTTGAGCGTTGTTCACCCACATTGTTGTCTCGCCAGTGCCGCTACCAACTTTGCTCATGACTTCTATGTAATACCAAGTACCGACAGAAATGCTTGATCCCAAAGAACTGTCAACGTAATTGCTCTTGCCACCGCTGCTCGAATACTCTAAGGTCCAACGATACGTTCCTGCATTGTTATGGATATGTGCTGATGCCAAATCATATCCGTTGATACTGTCCAATGTTATCCCAGCCATCAAATAGTTACCCGAAGAAGGCAGGGCATCCAAACAAACGTAACCTGCCAGATACAAAGTAGAATAGGTTGTTCCCAAGTTTTTAGTTATGACTGCCCATGAATTAGCTGTATATGGCAAAGTAAATTTTGCAATATTACTTCCTCCATAAACTGTGGCAGTTTGGACACTTTCTGTGCCGCCATTGTTATTGCTTATTGCCCATGCATTAAAATTCTTGCTTGCAAAATTTTCGCTGAATATTGATGTTGAAGCGTGAACTGCAGCCGGCGAGACGAATGATAGCATGCTTATGATAAATAGGGCGCTAATGAATAGAACTGTTGGTTTTGAGTGTTTTCTGAAGTTCATAGAATGTAGTATGTTTCTTAGTTTGTGTGTTTTCATTTTTTTTCTCTCTCTCTCTCTCAATTTTTGAAATCCTTGTGGTCGCATCTATTTTATAGCTTTTTGAAAAATCTGTTAACCTCAATTGTCAAGTTCAAAAAATTTTTGCTGAGTCAACTTGACAAATTTTGTCAAGTTAAACATTCATCAGTTAGCAAGCAAAATTTTCCGAAGCTTAACGCGAACGGGGCCATGAATATTGTCAGCTATCAAATAACCATTGGAGCCGAAAGCAGCATTTTCTGTCACGACTTGACGCTTTAGGCGAACGTCAGGATGAAGACACGTTATAGGTTGATTTATTGCATAAATAGAGTGCCTCAGAGGATTTTCGGCGGAGGCTTGTAGTTTCTGCTAATGCATCACTGTACAGTGTTATGTTTTTTAGTGCTAACTTGTTTGTTGATTGGTTTGTACGCTATATCGGATTGATTAGACGAAAATGTTAAGTGTTTACTGCAATAGTTGATTGTTTTTTTAGCTTTGTTGTTGCTATCATCTTTCTGCCTCCAGAGGGCTGGAAGTACATATTCTTTGAAACTGGATCAATGGTGTAAAGCTTAAAGGGTTTTTAGGAGCGTTTGGATGGTGTGTCGGTAAGTAACTTTACTGAACGACAACTTGACCTTAGCTCCATGAAACTATTTGAAAAGAGTTTTCTCCTCACACCTTAAATTTTTTATCTGTTACAACAGCTGTTGAAATATTGCGGAAAAACAATAGGCAGATGCTTATCGTCATAGGTTATTAAAGTAGGCAGACTTAAGTACTTATTATATCCAAGAAAAACGGGAACAACAAATGAGATCGGATTTAGACATAGAGTCTCTTTGGAGCGTTTTTGCTTGCCCGCAGTGTTCAGGCAGACTTGAGAAAACTGATTTCGGGGCGATGTGTACTTCTTGTACCACTGAATTTAGGCAAACTGAGCACGGTCAGTTGGATTTACGCTTGAAAAAGGAGAAAAAAATAATAGTCAATTTTGTTATTTCTCCTTCTTTCGAACCAGATGAGACTGTGTTTGATTTCTTGCCACTCAATTCAACTTCTGAAAGCAAGATCAACCTTGAAGCGTTTTCGCCAATGTCCAAGGAAATTTCTAGTTATGTACCTATTCCTATATCAAAAAATAGTTTGATGTTGGATTTAGGATGTGGCGATGCAAAGCACAGGTCAAACTTTGAGCAGGCGGGCTTCAATTATGTAGGTTTAGATTATTGTTCGGAAAATGCAACTTTGCTGGGCGATGCGCATGCTTTGCCTTTTAAAGATGAGTCGTTTGAGCTTATTTTTAGCAGATCCGTATTTGAGCATTTGCAGTATCCATTCGTTGCTATGAATGAAGCCTATCGTGTGTTGAAGAGAAATAGCCGATTTTTTGGGTCTATTGCGTTTCTTGAGCCTTTCCACGGACGAAGTTTCTACCATCCTACCCACTATGGTCTTTTGAACTACTTCAAACATGCTGGTTTTTCTGTTCAGCATATTTCACCTAATCCTAAATGGGACGTATTAACTGCTCAGGCATCTATGGCTCTGTTTCCGAAACTGCCTAATGCAATAAGTATAGCTCTCGTTTCTCCATTGAGACTAACTCACAAAGTCTATTGGAAAATAGGCCATTTTCTTGAGCCTGATCAAAGTAACGAACTCACTCGCCTTCTTTGGACAACTGGCTCTTATGAGTTTGTCGCTACAAAAAATTAACTGTCCAAAATTTTCAGCATAACTACAATTAATCGGCTTATGAGTTTTCAATCTTGTATGATGCTTTTTTTCTCGAATGGCCTTTTCTTCTAAGAAGGTTTCTGTGACATAATGAATCGTATCTGTCCCGTCAGATTATTTTTGCTGAATTTGATTCCGAGATTTTGCTGGCGATGTGAAACTTAGTTTGGGTTCCAAAGGAATTGTTTTTTTGTTTCAGCAAATATTATTAGCTAAATTTAGCTAAGGGTTGGTCGAAAACAAGTGAACAATAGTGTTAGCGTCGTTATATGCATTAGGAACGAGGAAAACTACATTAAAGAATGCATTGATTCGATTTTGCGTCAGTCTTTTTGTAACTTTGAGCTTATTGTAATTGATGATCAAAGCGCTGATGATACCGCAAACATAATTGGTAAATTTACTGATAAGCGTATAAAATATTTTAGGAACGAAAAATGGCTCGGCATTCCTGGGAGCCGAAACGTGGGGTGGAAAAAAGCATCAGGAGAGTATGTTTTTTTCACTGATGGTGATTGTACTGTATCTGAAAACTGGATTGAAGAAGGCCTAAATTATTTCAAGACTTGTGATTGCCTTGCGGTTGAAGGAGCTATCTATTATGTGTCGAAGGATTATGAGCCAACATTTTCAGATTATGTCATGGAGAATAAGTATGGAAACAAATTCATGTGCGGTTGTATTGCTTACAAAAAAAAGGTTATTCAAGCCGTTGGGGGCTTTGACGAGGAAATGGCTTATTTTGAAGATAGAGACATTGCCTATAAAATTCTACAGTTAGGCAAAATTTGCTTTAGTCCAAAAATGCTCGTTACCCACCCTCGTGTAACTCGAACACCAAGAAGTTTTATCAAGTCAGCCTCCCGCACAACGTACCGAGTAACCTTATTCAAGAGATATGGTGACAAAGAATGTATCGTTGGCCGCATTGTTCGTCCTTTTAATTTGATTAAAATGCTTTTTCCGCCTGCAGTTTTTGTAAGCCTTTTCGCTAACAGATTCGATAAATCTGATGACTACAAATTGTTGCCTTTTACGTATATTTATGTGATTTCTGAACGTTTGCAATTATGGCGCACGTGTATTAAAAAGAGAGTTTTCCTGATATAGTGACACAGGATAGTGCACAATTTAAGGGATTTTAGCTAGCTAGCCTTTCGATGAATATTTAGCATTGCAGTTAACATCACAATGTAGGCAAACCCTTCAGGTATCTGCACGGAAAAAGATTCCGATTTCAGTAATAACATAATTTTAATTTGTTGACAGGGAAAGAATACATGCTTGCTTTCTTATGCTTTATTTCCACTCCACGTTTTGCTTTATAAGCTTAGCAGGTTCAGCTGCAGCCAAACAGTGGTCAGGTATATCTTTGGTGACAATGGCGCCCGATGCACCGATTGCTCCATCGCCTATCGTTTCACCTTTCAATATGGATGCTTTGCTTCCAATCCACACATGCTTGCCTATCTCCACTGCCTTGGACATTTCATATCCATCTCTAACTATCTCATGATGGTCTGAGTCTGTTATCTCCACGTTTCAAGAAATCATGCCGCCATTGCCAATTTTGATGTGTTTACAGCACAAAATTTTTGCATACGAGTTTATCTACACGTTATCTCCAATTTCCAAGATGCGTATGCCAACTCTCGCAATTAGGGCACTTCGTATATTCGTTAACGCGCCTATTGAATATTTACAGCAGCGATATAAGGCATATTTTCTTTTCCACTAAAATTGGGATTTTTTAATAGGTAAGGCATTTTTTAAAAGTACCTCTTAAACCTCTAAAACGCTATTTGTCAGGATTTTTTTGCGACAGGCAAAGTAATAAAAATGAGCATGTAATAAAAAAGAAATGCTAGGACGTTTTAAAATTGTCCCGTACATTTGCGTTTGTGAGTATCGGCTTACCTGTATATAACAGCGCAAAGTACCTCAAGTTTCAGCTTGACTCTCTTTTAGCTCAGACTTATTCCAATTTTGAAATTGTGATTTCTGATAATGCATCAAATGACCAGACTGAGCAGATTTGTCGGGACTATGCAGCTAATGACAGTCGAATTCGATATTATCGCAACCAAAGAAATATTGGCGCTCCAATGAACCATAACCGAGTTTTTAAGTTATCTTCAGGGGAATTTTTCAAGTGGGCTGCATATGATGACTTGCATGCTCCAACGTATTTAGAAAAATGCATGTCTGTACTTAACAAAGATTCTTCCATAATATTATGTCACTCAAGAACCGGGCGTATCAATGAACTCGGTGAGTTGGTAGGAAGATATCATGGTGCCCCTAATAATCGTCTCATTTCAGGAAAGCCCTATGAGCGTTTTGGTGTATTCATGAGTTTATATTTTCCATGCTGGGATCTTTTTGGTGTAATACGTCGGACCTATCTTGAGAAAACCCCACTCCAGAGAAGTTTCGTTGGATCGGATAGAAATTTATTGGCCGAAATAACACTTATGGGCAAAACCTATGAACTTCCAGAGACTCTTTTTTTTGGAAGAGATCACTCGGGATCGTACACGGGAACATTTTACAAGCAAAATCGTGTTACCAATCGGGAGAGTTACCGCAAACAGTTGGATTGGTGGACAGCTGATAACTTGATACCTTTGCCAAATCTGAAAAATTACATCGAGTACTTTAATTCGGTAATTCGCGTTCCGCTCAAACAATCAGAAAAAATAGCATGCTACAATCAGATAATTAGGTGTTTTGCCAAGGAAGGATGGTTGCTCATCGGAAAAGATTTGAAGGATCGAGTACTTTATTCACTTGAAAGTGGCAGTTAGCTTCTTTGGAAAATAGCTGAAAAAACTTCGCTCATATTAAATAAGGGAACGAATTGAAATTTCAATTTATTAGATTTCAAATGTGCCCATTTTTTTGATTGGCATTACACCGCTAAATGAACATGTAATTGCATGATCTTTTTTAGCTGGCAAAGACAAGGATTGTTATTCCCCTATAAGTTGAAAATTGTTAAAAAAATAAGAGTTAATAAGAATTTTCAATACTAATGCAGGATACGAAAGCAATATATTGAGGTTTACGAGATCAAACTAAATTGTGAAGTGACACTTCGTGCGAGTTCTTGTAACTGGTAACAGAGGATATATTGGCACAGTAATGGTGCCCATGTTACAGGCAGCAGGGTTTGAAGTCAAAGGTTTTGATAGTGATCTCTTCGAAGGGTGTGTCTTCGGTGATCAGTCTATTGGTATTATCTCCGATATCTCTTATATTAAAAAAGATATTCGAGATGTTGAATTAAATGATTTAAGAGGGATAGACGCCGTTGTGCATCTTGCTGCTCTTTCCAATGATCCTCTTGGGAACCTTAATCCTGAGGTGACATACGAGATTAATCATCAAGCATCTGTTAAGTTGGCAACGCTTGCAAAAAAGGCTGGTGTTCAACGTTTCATTTTATCTTCCTCATGCAGCACTTATGGGGCTGCTGGCTCGGAGGTCGCAACTGAGGAATCAGAACTTAACCCTGTAACTCCTTATGGGGGTTCTAAGATGCTGGCGGAGAAGGATATATCAAAACTCGCGGATCGTAATTTCAGCCCAACTTTTCTTCGTTCTGCAACCGCTTATGGTGTATCTCGGATGTTGCGCTTTGACATTGTTCTAAATAATCTCGTTGCATGGGCTTTTACCACGGGTTCGGTAATGTTAAAGAGTGACGGTACTGCTTGGCGTCCGATTGTTCACATTGAAGATATTTCGAGAGCTTTCATTGCTGTTCTTAACTCTCCTTTAGATCTTGTTCGAAATCAAGCTTTCAACGTTGGCATAACTTCAGAGAATTTCCAAACGCGTGATATCGCCGAAATCGTGAAGGAGACGGTGCCCGGATCTAAAATTGAATATGCAAAAGATGCAGAACCAGACAAGCGTTCTTACCGTGTCGATTTCAGTAAGATATCCAAAACTTTGCCTGAATTTAAGCCTAAGTGGACCGCACGTTTGGGATCAAAACAGCTTTATGAAGCTTATAAAAAAGTTGGTCTCAATTTAGAAGACTTTGAGGGTCCACGGTACCGACGTATTACTCATCTTGAAAATAGCCTTAAATCCAAACTGTTGGATGAAACTCTGCGCAGGATGAATTCTTAAGTGAACGAAAACTTCTTAAAAACTTGAAGAGCAATAATGAGAGGAATATACTATTAACGAAAATAATTTCCCAAAGTGCCGATTTTGTGGGTCACCCTTACAACATACATTTGTGGATTTAGGAATGCAACCTCTTTGTGAAAGTTATATAAAGGCAGAAGAGCTAAACCGAATGGAACCCTTCTATCCGCTTCACGTACGTGTTTGCGATAACTGTTTTCTAGTCCAATTAGATGAGTACGTCTCTCCTAAAGAAATCTTTAGTGAGTACGCTTATTTTTCGTCATATTCAGAGGCCTGGTTAGCGCACGCTCGAAACTATGTTGACATGATTGCTGAAAGGCTTCAACTGAGTAAGAACAGTCTGGTAGTGGAAGTAGCAAGTAACGATGGTTATCTACTTCAGTACTTTTTAAAGAAAGAAATCCCAGTATTAGGTATTGAACCTGCGGCAAACGTTGCTCAGGTAGGGATAAAGAAAGGCATTCCAACCATTGTAGACTTCTTCAATTTGGATTGTGCACATGCGTTATTGAGTAAAGGGCAAAGCGCCGATTTGATTATAGGAAATAATGTTCTTGCTCAAGTCACTGACCTCAACGGGTTTGTAGAGAGCATGAAAGTTTTGCTCAAATCTTCAGGCGTAATCACTATGGAGTTTCCCCACCTGATGAAGTTAGTTGATGGAAATCAGTTTGACACAATTTATCATGAGCATTTTTCCTATTTTTCGCTGTTAACAGTGGAGAAAATTTTCGCCGCGCACGGTTTGTCGATTTTTGACGTAGACGAACTTAATACACACGGCGGCTCCTTGCGAATTTATGCCTGCCATAGCGAAAATCTATCTGAACCTGTTAGAAATTCTGTTATTGACTTAAGAGCAAGAGAAAAGCAGCAAAACTATGATAAGTTAGAGACATATTTTACGTTTGCTGAAAAGGTACGCGCAACAAAAAGAGATCTGCTAGATTTTCTTATTCATCTAAAACGTGAAAAGAAATCTATTGCTGGCTATGGCGCCCCTGGTAAAGGAAACACGCTTCTTAACTACTGCGGCATACGGTCCGATTTCCTCGATTATACTGTTGATCGCAATCCTTACAAACATGGCAGATTCCTTCCCGGAACTCATGTTCCAATATTTTCCCCCGAGCAAATTGAAAAAACTAAACCTGATTATGTGTTCATTTTGCCTTGGAATATTAAAGAAGAAATAATGAATCAGTTGTCTTATATTAAGAACTGGAATGGTAAATTTATAGTTCCTATTCCAGAAGTGAGAGTGTATGATCCAAGCAAAAAAGATTTTGGAGTTTCAGCCAATAGCGAGGTTGAATAATGAAAGTCGTTCTTTTTTGCGGCGGTTTGGGCATGAGATTACATCCAACTACCGAAACTGTTCCTAAACCATTAGTTACTGTAGGCGAGAAACCTATACTTTGGCATCTTATGAAATATTACTCTCATTTTGGGCACAATGATTTTATTCTTTGTCTAGGTTATAAGGGAGAAAAAATCAAGAAGTACTTCTTAGACTACGATGAATGTCTTTCGAGTGATTTTGTTCTTTCAAATGGCGGTAGAGATCGTACGCTTATTGCTGAAAATAATGATAGCCGGCGAATAACTTTTGTGGAAACTGGCATTAATTCAAATATTGGACAAAGACTAAAAGCCGTGCAAAAATACCTTGAAGGGGAGGAAACTTTTTTAGCTAATTATAGCGATGGATTGACGAATCTTCATCTGCCAACAATTATTGATTTTTTTACCAAAAGAAACAAAATAGGCTGTCTCTTGGCAGTGAAACCTTTTCATTCTTATCATGCAATATCATCAAATGAGGATGGGTTAGTTTCAGAGATAACTCCGTTGGCTCAATCTAATATAAGAATTAACGGTGGGTACTTTGTTTTCAAAAATGAAATATTTGATTATATAAAAAACGGTGAAGAACTCGTTAATGAACCGTTCCAAAGACTAATCGCAAAACAAGAACTTTTAGCATATAAATTTGACGGCTTCTGGGCGAACATGGATACTTACAAAGATAAACAGCAACTTGACGAGTTAGCTTCAGCTGGTAAAGCTCAATGGCAAGTATGGCTATCCAAAAGTTAACGTAAGATCGTGATCGGACAAAAATGTTAAAACTAAACTTTTTCGCTTCTAATCAGAACCACCCTAAAATTCTTTGTCTGGGAGCCCATCCTGATGACATAGAAATTGGTTGTGGCGGAACACTTCTAAGAATGATAGACGAATTTCCAAACGCTTGCTTCTATTGGGTTGTGTTCAGCGGTAATGAACAAAGACAAAAAGAAGCTATTGAAAGTGCAGAAATTTTCTTAAAGAAACTTGAAAATAAAAATATAATTATTAAGCATTTTCAAGAATCATATTTTCCGTTTATAGGCGCACAAATCAAAAATTATTTTGAAGAGCTAAAAGTGGAGTTCTCTCCTGACGTAGTCTTCACCCATTACAAAAAAGATGCACATCAAGACCATCGCTTAATCTCTGATTTAACGTGGAACACCTTTAGAGATCATTTTATACTAGAATATGAAATTCCAAAGTATGATGGAGATTTGAGCACTCCAAATGCCTATGTAGATTTAGGAGAACGTCATGTAAATAAAAAAATTTTGCATATTCTTGATGTCTTTGAAACACAAAAAGGTAGATCTTGGTTCACTGAGGATACTTTCAGATCTATTTTGAGGTTGCGTGGTATAGAGTCTAATGCTCAAGGAAAATACGCAGAGGGCTTTTACTGTCGTAAAATTGTTTTTTAATTTACAACTGGTTTCACATAATATTTACTACTAAATAAGATTTGTTCAAGTTTCAGGGAGGTCAACGCAAATGGAATATAAAGAATTAGTTAAAGGAGTTAAAGTACCTGTACTTGGAGTTGGAACTTGGGGATTGGGCGGCAAGCATTCTGCTGATTATTCTAATGATCAGGCCTCCATAGCTGCCATCATTCAAGGAATAGATTTTGGGTTAACACACATTGATACAGCTGCTTATTACGGTGCAGGTCATACTGAAGAACTAGTTGGAAAAGCCATTGAACAATATGATAGAGAAGATCTTTTTATAACAACCAAAATATACCGAACAAACCTGAGCTATCAAAAAGTCATCTCGTCAGTTAAAGACAGCTTGCACCGTATGAATATTGACTATGTAGATCTTTGCCTCATTCATTGGCCTAGCGATACAGTCCCACTTCATGAAACAATGAAGGCCTTGGAGACCTGTGTTG